>JAAUYD010266554.1_pt1 | contig 21029 bp, 23 predicted proteins | sample 7278101 | NCBI WGS metagenome assembly JAAUYD01 (sample SAMN14350128, study PRJNA611818) | marine sediment metagenome | isolation source: surface marine sediment (0.6m) | place: French Polynesia: Moorea | collected 2018-08
GTCCCACTTGTACGACTGGCCGATGCGAAGGTCGCCATCGTCGCCATGCTTCGCAAACTGTTTCGCGATGCGATCCGCCATATTCTTGTCGATTCCAGACTGCGCCATGCGGCCAATATCTCGCTCGGAGACTGTGCCTTTTGACCAGCGCACTGATGACTCAAGCAAGCTGTCAGACGACATCAATCCAGCGTAGCGCTTCATGTAATCGTTCCAATGCACCATGCCAGACGCAACGGAGAAGAACCGCGACGACTTCTGCACCGCATCATCAAAACGACCGCCCACGCTATCGCCTATATCGGCAATTGCACGAACGCGCGTGTTCATTACGATTTCCGTTGCTGCGCCCATGCGCTTGATGTCAGCGGCGGCAAGCTTAAGACGGTCCAGATCACGGAACATCGTCATCATTCCGCGCCCCAAGACACGCCGAAAACCGTGCTGCATCACCGGCCTCGCGACGTCAGGTATCGCCGACACTGTCATACCGCCAAGCAGCGCCATGTAATTCATGGTCCGAGCAAAGCGACCGACACGCACAAAGGCTGACTTGGGATCTGCTGGTAAACCAAACGTGCCGATGATCCTGTCCCGCTGCGCCTCAATGTCCTTGATCGTGCGGTCACGCTCTTTTTCCAGTCGGCTGACCACACGATTGGATCTCGCGTTCGCGATGGCGTTGCTGTACTCGTCGTTAATCGTGCCAATGACACCGGACAAGTCCTTGTCGCCGTCGAAGTTCTCGCGCAGCAATATTTCGGGAGCCATGCTGCGCTGGTAGTGCTCGGCCACAACCGTGATGTCGTTTTCGAGAAATTCCTCGATGAGTTCGTCGTCAATGGTCAGCGTGCGCTCTTTCAGCGGTCCCGCTTTGGGCACGATGTCCAACGGAATTAAGCCCTCGTGATGGCCTTTGATGTTCCGCGCTATGTCCGTTGTCGCAGCAAGAATTTCCTCCTCCGGGACGTTCTTTGTGCGCAACCACTCGCCGATAATCTCATTGAACTTCTGCCGGTCTGTGTCGATTCGGTCCTGCAGGTAAACGCGCGTCAGATACGTGTCCGACCCAACGGCTTGAACAGCCTCGTCAAGTTGGCCCAGTTTGATCGCACGGTTCTTGTAGTCGTCAAAGAACGGACGCCACGCCTTCGCTGCGGCATCAATGTGCGGGTTCTCGTGCGCGTCGTTCCGGCGCATGGACTTGCCGACTTCGCGGTTGAAATCCCGAATATTCATCGGCCCACCATCGGCGCGATATTTCGCGTACGCCGCCTTATTGCGCGTCAGCAGCATTGCGTAGCGGCCCTGTTCGCGCTTCATCAGCGTTTCAACGGCGGTCTCTGACCGAACACCGCGCCGGTTCTTGCGCGTCATCAAAGGCGTTTCGGACAGCTTCTGCATCGTGCGCCTCGCCGTGACGGATGCCGAGTTCATCACGCGGATCGTCGGATTCAGTTTGCCGCCGAACGTGAAGAAGTTGACAGCCTTGGAGCGGACGAGTGTTTCGTCGTCAATCGTCGTCGTGTCACGCGCCGCAGCACCCACCGTCGAGGGGCCGAGATCGCCGTCCAAATCAACGGGCTGCATCTCGCGCTCAACTTTCGCTGTGAGATCGTCAAACTCAGTGCGACTCATGCGCGTCATAGCTGCGCCCAACACGCCAGCTGTTATGGCGCTGGCCCCGATATTGAGCGCCGACTCAAGCCCCGTCCTGGTTTCCTGAGAGCCCTGCAGCACCGATTCCGTAACCGCCGTTGTCGCAAACGCAGCCTTGGCAATCTGCCCCCCAGTCAGCACCCTTGACGTACCGCCTGTGATGAACATCCCGGCCAGCTCAATCGGATCAAGCATGGATGCGGCGAACATGGCCGCAAAGCCTTTTGCCCCGCTGTCTCCGAGAAGGCGACGATCCGCTATCTCCTGATCGATCTGCGATTTGATCTGCGCGGTTTGCTCCGGTGAGCGCGAACGCACAAACGCATCGGCGAACTCCTCATAGCCAGCTAAGTCGTCCTGAAAAGGGTTGTAGTCCGGCTGCTTCTCGAAATTGTCCGGTATACCCAGCGCACTGAATGAGTTCTCAGTGCGAAATCCTGCCGACAGCAAATCCATAAATGGCGCATCAGGCTGCTGACGTTGAGCAATCTGCAAACGCTCGTTCAATACTGTGGGTTCAGCGATTATCGGCATCAGTCCGCTCCGAATATCGCCGACGCAGCGGCCGGGTCGCCTTTCAGGATTGCCTCACGGTCCGCTGCTTCCTGTGCGAGCAACTGGTCGCGTTTCTTCTCTGCCTCACGAACCACGAAGCGCTTGCGCTCCGCCAAACGATCGGCGTCCTTCGTGATCGCAAAGTCCGGCTGGTATCGAACCACCTCAAGTCCGTTTTCACCTTCACGAACAATCGGCTCGACTCCATACGGAGTACGGCGCATCAGCGCGTAGGAACCGCCGCTCGTGCGAGCCGTGATGTTGTCTGATATGACCTGGTACTCGCCTTCCTCGATTCCGAGGTCCGTCATGTCAGATGCAATCTGTTCGCGCGTCCAGGGGCCGTGTACGGCCTCCGGCGCGTACCGCATGACTTCGGCCTCACCGTTGACCTCTGTGCGGCCCCAAACTGCCGACAACTGAGCTTCGGCCAGCTCCCGAGCCGTACCGATGTCTTTCGTCTTGTCGAAGAAAACGCGCGTGAGCGATTCATAGTCCGCGAGCAATTCGTTCGGAATGCCTGCTTCGTCTGGCGCAAACCCGAAGAACTCATCGAACTGATCCTGCGCCCAGTCTGTCGCCGCCTCGATGTTGGGATCTGAGCGCTGCGCGTCCTGATAACGCTGGTTCGCGATGTCTCGGTCAGTGTCCGGCTGGTTGATACGCTCGCGTGCGATCTGCACCGAGTCGGTCGGATCCATGTTCGCGCGCACCAGGCGGTTAACCAGACCGTAGAACGCTCGGTCGTCCTGCGAAAACTGCGCGTACTGCACCGGAGCAACTTCAGCAACGCGAGCAACGATGTCGGCCATAGACGCTACCTGCACCGGATCTCCCGCGATGCGCGAAGACGTGGCTGTCTTCATGACTGAGTCGGGCACGATGTTGGTTTGCTGGATCAGGCGCGCAATTGCTGATCGCGTCTCCGGCTGATCAATACCGCCGCCCTCCTGCACGATAACGGCGAGCTCGTTGTCGACCAGTCGGCGATGGTGCTTGTTCTTCGGGTCCAGAATCCCGCCAGCGCTCAAAATGGCGTAGCCATCTGTCACAGCACGGTTGTCTTCGAGTGCGCGCTCAAGTCGCCGGCGCTTGTCAGACGCCGTTGCTGCCGTGATATCGCCAGCCGCCAGCATCTCCTCAATGTCGCCCATCACTGACGGGTCGCCGCGGTCAATTCGCTCGTCTACGACATATAGCCTTGCCTGAAGCGCGCGAGCCTCCTGCGCCTTGAACTCCGTGTCGAGTTCGTCTTGCTCCGCCTGATACTCACGATTCTGCGCAAGCATCTTTGACGCCAGTTTGCGGGTTTCTTCATCTTCAAAATGATTCGATGCCCGAAAGTTGCGAATGAATTCTGCTGATTGCCCCTGCCGCATCGCCTCGGCGTGCTGCGCCATGACATCGTTGATCGCCTGGTCGTGCAGCGCACCTGACTGCGCGCTGTCGATGTAATCCGATATCCGCTGCATGTTCTGCGGCGAGAAGTGCGCCTTCTGGTTCTGGAGCGCAAGGCGTGCCGCATCGTACTCACCCGCCGCAACGTAGCGATCAACTGAGGCTGACGTGCGCGTGACGATATCGTCAATCTGATGTCCGCGAGCGATGGAACGAACGTCTGCCTGTGCGTTTTCTCGCATCAGTTTCAACTGCTCGCTGACACGGTCGCGTGCCCGGTTGCTGGTTAGGTTCTTTGCGACCGATGTTTCGAGGTCGCTGTAGAAGCTCTCGAAGTCCTGCTCCGCAGTCTCGAAAGCTGGCCGGCCGGTGTCGGAGTTGATCCGGATGCCCTTGGAGCGTGCCAGGTATTCGCGGGTCGCAATCTCTGCGGAAGAAACGGCATCGGCAAACTCGGCCTGTGCCTGCTCCTCAACGATCAGGTCGGCGAAATCCGAAACCTGTCGCGCAAGACGCGCAGCACCGGTCGCGTCGCTTTGCAACGTCACTGGGCCCGTAGGCACTGGTCCGGTTTGCAGTCCGCGCGGCAGTCTCATCAGCCGAGCCCGAAGGTCTTACGCAGACCGCCTGCGTTGTCGATGATGCGAACAGCACTCGTCAAGGAATTGAGACCGGCCGACAGATTCTGGAAGGCAGCAGAGCGACCCGCTACTTCGGCCGCTTCCGCTGCGAATGCGCCGGCTGTCTGAGTGAATGCGATCTGCCGATCAAACTCCGCAACGGTTTCCGCCTGGAGCGCACGAATAGAGCCGCTGTTGATGTCCACGCCGCTGGCCGCCGCACCTGCTGCTTGAGCACCGACGATCTGACCCGCCTGCAGACGCAGTCGGCGAACCTTCTCAGCAGTCGCAAGTCGTTCCTGCTCGGCAGCACGGTCGCCCTGTTTCTTCGAGTCGCGAGCGGCCTTGACGGACAACCCCGTCGATACGACAGCCGCACCTGCGGCGATAGCTGTAAACGCTGCCATCAGTTCAACCTCACTGCGAACGTGCGCTCAAACGGCATGAACGGCTTCGGTACATCACCGTGGAATTTGATTATCGAGAAGTAGGTGCAACCCTTGCTCGCCGCCCAGTCCTGCATTCGGTGCAACATCTGCTGACCAACGCTGCCGCCACGATGCCGCTCGGATACGAACCAGAACTGCTCCATCGCGTATCGCGCTGTGCTGAAGTAGAACTCCGCCTGCGCAACGCAACTACACCCGACGAGACCGTCATCCGCTTCCGCGACGAACACAGCCGCATCGCTGGACTGCATCCATGCGAGCAGATTGCGGTTCAGGTTCTTCTCGCTGAACGGAAGGTCGGCATACGGTGACTCGGCGTGAAACTCGTAACCGAGCTCAAGCAGCGCTTCCGCGTCCATGACACTGGCTTCTCTAACCGTTACCGACACGGAGCACCCCGAATATTCCAGTGACATTGCACGGTCCCGGCCGGGCCGCGATGATTTCTATGGAACCGTCTCCGTAGCTGGTCCCCTCGGCTGTGATATCCCCGGATACGAGCGGCTGCGCTGCGTCCATCTCAGCATCAGGGGCACGGTCGGGCGGCGTTTCTCCGTTGATCTGAGGCAGCAGACTGTCTACCAGGCGAACGAACATGTTCGACCAGCTACGTTTGGCGATCTGAGCCGTACCAAACGCCCCGCCTTCGTAGGGGTTGGTGCGCAACGTGGCAATGTAGTCATAACCCACGTCGAAGACCAGACCCTCTTCGGTCGTCGTCACAGTTCCGTTTACCACTTCCTGCAAGCCCTGATCTTTATTGTCGACCAGCACGCGTACCGTCTGCCCTTCGTAGTTGACGAGCCCTCCGATCGCACCTTGCGGCTGCGTCAGTGTTCGACGTGTCCAAAGATCCAGCCACGCATAGTCCGAATAGTCTTCTGTGCTGGTCGCCGGCATCCGTGCAATACGCCAGGAACCTTCACGCTGAACGACTGCCCAAAGCTGGTCGAGACCGTTCTGATGCACAACGGCGATTGAACGAATAACGCCGTCGAACGGGTGCCGATGCCACGCGACAACGTCCTGCGTCTGCTCGTAGGTCATGCCGACAAGCGACCCATCCTCGAGCGCGCACCACATGATGCCGTCCGGCTCCGCCGTCCAAGCGAATGAGCGGATACGTCCCTTCGTCAGATGCTGCGAGGGGAACGTGACATCGATCGAGCGCCATCCCTGAGAGCCGAAGTCATAAAGCAGGTTCCGGACCTTACGACCGCCACGAATCACGTACAGCGTTTCGGAATTGGCCTCCACTGGCGCTATGCTGCGGCTCTGGTTGGCTGTTTGGCGCTTGAAGTCGACGTTCGTCGGAGAGATCGGAGAAGCGAATTGGACCACGTCACCGGCCGTTGTGCCAACTGCAAGCAGGCGCTTGGCGCTCAACCATCGAATTGCCATTGGCTTCTGAGACTTGATGCGAAACACGAATGCGTCATTGTCATTCTGGCCGATCGTGAAAATGCCGTCCGTTGCCGCGCCTGTGCGCGTACCCCACAACGTCGCCGGGAGCGAGCGAGTGCCGCCATAAATCTTGCGCTGCTCGTGGAATACTACGGTACGCGGCCAGCCACGAGCGTCGGACCAGGCATCTTCGGGGCTTCCCGACGAAGAGCTGCTGGATGAGCCGGCCGACACAGTAGCAGTGCCGGACACAGAACTGACGTTTGTCACATCAATGGTGATTGGCAGCACGTCTGCGATGCCGACAAAGTCCATGCGGAAAACGCCAGACGACTGTTCCGTGACCGTGAGCACGTCCTGCGCTGTGAGACCCAGGCTCTCGAGGTCTTCGTACAGCAGCGGCAGCAGAACCGCGCGGATACGGTTAATCATGAACGTCGCGTCAGGCCGGTACAGCAGAATATCTGTTGTTACACCGTTGTACGTCAGATTGAAGGACTCGAAACTGACCCACGATCCGGAAAGCGTCAGGTCGAAAGACGCATCGTTTCCGCCGGGGCTCAGAGTGTCGTTGAAACTGTGCTGCGGCTTATCGACAAACGGCGAAGGCTCGAACACCCACGATCCGTCTACGAGCTTTAGCTGATGCGGCGCAACCGTGTCGGTCACGACCTCGAGCACGTCCTCGTCCTGCGCGATGTACAGGTCGTCCAGGTCCACGCCGGCATACGGAGATGCAGCGACGATCCCGATAGAGTTGTCGCCGTCGAACATCTCGATATTGACCTGCGAGATGACCACGGCCAGGTCGTTTTCTTCCTGCTGCAGCGGCACGACGATCGACTCGTTGTTCAGGATGCCGAGGTCTTGCCACCCCATGCGCCGGGATGCACCGCCGTGCGGGTGAACAATCCAGTTCTCCAACACCTTGCAGCCGTTCTGATAGCGCTCGGAGTTTATGCGACTGTTCAGCCGAGGTGATATCTCACCGCCAGTAAAGGCCGTTATCTGCTGTGCGCTGCGGGTCATCGGTGAGCATTCCGCAGGTCTTCAGACTGGTCAGTGCGAACCACACGGCCGAGATTGCCGCGCGCTTCGTTCAGGAATTCTTTGTACGCCGTCAGCATGTCGGCCGCTTTCGTGCGGCTCTCTGTGATCGGGTACGCGAGTTTTGACGCGAGCAGGGTTGCCACCAGGTCGACGAAATGTCCGGGCCAGAGCCCTTCCTGCTTGACCTCGATGTACTTGAGCGTCAACGACTCGGCGTCGGCGAGCAGATACTCACCCTCGCGCGGATAGGTCTCGGCGTCAGACTCGACAGCAAAGCCTGCAAATCCCTTCGGGAGTTTGTACGCATACTTGCCGTCAATCTTGCCGGCTGCTCGGACGAGTGCAGCGGTTTTTTTCGCAAAGGGCCACGGATACGCCTCGAAGCACTTCAGCACCGTGGAATCGTAGAACGCTCGGCAGCGCTTGGCGTTGTTCGTATCTTCGTCAAAAGACGCAAGAAGGCCCCGCTCCCCTAACAGGAGCAGGGCCTGGTTGCAGACCTGAGTCTCGTCCGTTGCCACTACGCTTAGGCCGCGTAGGTGACGGTATAGACCAGTTCCTCTTCCATGCGCGTCGCACCACCGGTCATCGCAAAGTACGGACGCCACGAGTACTTGATACTCGGGTCTTTCGCGATTTCGGTGATGATGTCGGACCAGTCGCCATAAGCGATGCCCTGCTGCTGCCATACGAGGTCATCAGCAGAGCCCAGCGGCGTTGCGCCCAACTCCGTTCGGATGAACTGGAAGCCGTTGAACCGGATCGAGAAGGGATCTACGGAACCGTCGCCGGCCAGAACTTTCTTCTCGTTGAAGTCCATGCTCTGGACCTCCGGAATCGCTTTCAGCTGACGCCAGCGTGCGGCGTTCAGCGCCCAGTACCGACCAGAACCCTCGGCTTCGACAGTGTTGAGCTGTTCTTCCATCGCGAGGATCGTGTCGAGTACCAGCGTTGCACCAATTGCGAGACCGCCTGCGCCGGTGTTGATCTGACTGGACGCCGGAAGCGCAATTGAGTTTCCGTCCTTGTCAGTCGCTGCAGCCACTGCACCGCGCAAAATCTCGACATCCATCTGGCGACCCAACGCAGCGCGAGCGTTGATGTTGTAGGCCGAAAGGGGATCGAGAAGCATGCGCAGCTTGTCGAAGTTATCGATCGCCGTGCCCCAGTCGAAGTCACGCGGCGAAACCAGCCGCTTGCTGTGGGGAGTGTCGTTGATCGGAGTTGCCTGGTGACGCACACCCGCAGCTTCGCGGTCGGCGTACTCGTTGGCAGTGAACGCGCCCAGACGGTCAAGATAGACCGCTTCGCCGACAACTGGCTCCACGCGCGTCGTGTTCATCAGCCGTGAACCCATCTGCTGAACCTGCATATGCAGGGTCGTGCTGTACTGGTTCACAAAGGCTTGGTTGATTGCATCTGGCATCAGAGTGCTCCAAGTAAGTAAACAGAGAATTGGCGCGTGGCACTCCCCGAAGGGACCAATGCTCGGTTTAACGTCTCCGTAGACGGCGGCCTGTCGCCGCTGCTACGGGACCACTTACGTGGCACTCCCGATGGGCCGGAATATAGCGTCCGGCTTCGCTATTGCAAATTTTATCCGCTCGTTGCCATTGTAGGCTTCGGCCGCTCACCCAGCATCATGTACTGATAGCGAACAGCCTCGTCCTGCAGGCGGGTTTTCTCGGCACGAGGCAGTGAGGCATCCATAAGTTTTTTGTTCACCTCGTCGAGTCGAGCCTGTGCTTCTGTCGGCGACAGCATTTTTCGTTCGCCCTGCGACGTGAACTCGCCATCGCCCGACACGTCGAACTGCTTCGCGATCTTCGACATCATGCGCAGCATGGCAACATCGGCCGTCTTCATGGCTCCGACCATTTCCTCGCCGCCGAATTGATTCGCGACATTCATGATCTTTGCGAGCTCAGAGTCGAGTGCCGGGCCAAACTCGGCCTTGATGTCACGCTCACGCTGTTCAGCATTCAGTACGGTTTCCTTGCCCTGATCGGCCATGCCTTCGGTGTAGAAACTCATGATCTCCGCCGCAGCACTTGCCGGCACACCGAGCTCGTGGAACTTCTCGGCCCACTTTGAGGCGCGGTCTTCATCCCACTGTACACCCTCGGGCATTTCCTCGGGCTTGAGCTTGTAGTCGTCCTTGCTGTCGGGAACACCCAAAGCCTTCAAGCTGGCTTTCTTTACCGGATCCGCAGACAAAACGCCCTTTTTGTTCAGCTTCTCAACAAAACCGCTCCAGTCCTCATCTGTCGCTTCCTTGCCAGGTACGCGAATCTGCTCGCCGGCCATGCGGTTGTAATCAACCAACTGCTTTGCGAGCGACGGCAGGTCTTTAGCTTCCTGCAGAATGTTCGCGTTCAGGTACTCGTCGCCCAGTCCTGACTCGTTCAACGGCTCCAAAAACTCTGGCAATGGCATATCTATTTCTCCACGTATGAATACATATCACTGATGAGCTGAAGGCGGCCGGCACGCTTCAGTGCCTCTTCGCTGCTTGCCGCTGCCCCTGCTGCCTTGACCTCTTTACGCTGCAACCGGTCCAGGAACTGCTTGCCCTGCGGCCCCTTCAGCACCTGATGCCCCAGCTTCCTCAATTCGCTTTCGACGGTCTTCACGGATAATTTCCACCTTGTCTTTGTCTCGCAGAATCTTCTGAGGCACACCCTGACTGTCGAACGCCATGCGAATAGCCTCGTCGAAGTCCACGATATCCAGCAGTTCGGTCGCACGTTCCGGATCCGGCATCTGGCGTGCAAGTCCGACAACGTCCAGTACAGCGGCCCTGATGACTTCAGCGTCTTCGCCGCGCTGCGCCTTCGCCAACGGTCCCAACAATGTCAGCTTGAGCACGTTCTTGCCACCCTTCTGAGCAACAATCTCGGGCACCGCTGGGAACACACCACGCCGCAACAGCATCATGAACGACGCGAACAGGATGATCTGCAGGAACTCCGTGTGAATCGACGTAACCACGGAACCGGCACTGCGTAGGATGCGCTCGACACGCTTCTGAATCTCATACGCCGTCATCTGCCCGACGCGCTCGCGGTCTGGAAGGTCAAGCACGTCACCGAGAAAGATGTCACGGATTGACTGGCGCTTGTCTTTCACGTTGATGAGGTGCGCCTGGTAGTTCGGTGTGCCCGGCATTTCGCCCAGCGCCGAATTGATGTCGTCAACCAGAGTCACGCCGCGGGCTTCCTGATGCACTTCGCCGTTTTTCAGCTTGTCCGGATCGGCCTGAATGGGCGGCTCCAGCGCCTTATCCCAGGCGTCAAGCTCTTTCTGCTGTGCCTCGTTGAGTACGCGCGCATCCGGAAGCGCTTTCATTGCCGGAGAGTAGCCGTAGTCGCTGTCGTTCGTCGTGGCGTAGCGCGGCATTGAGCGCGTCTGCTCGTAGTACCCTGTCTCTCGCACCACCTTGCCGGACGAGCGCTCGAAGTGAATCGACCAGTACGGGCGCTTGTTCTCGGGCAGCATCACGTCATTGTCCGGCTCGCGCTCCAATCGCCGGAGCACAATGACGTGTACAAATTCAAACTTCTCAAGACTGTTCTGCGATAGCGCCGTCAGTACGCGCTGCGGCAGATTGTCCTCACCATACTTCTCAGCCGCTTGGCGCGCGTTGTACTTGTACGAGACGACCGTATTGCGCACCGTGTCGTCGGCGCTTTCCTCGCCGAATGACACGCTCATGTGATGCGCTTGGAAGTGAAAACCCCGGAACTCGCCGCTGTCCTCGTCATACATCGAAGGCTTTTCGTCGACCTGCGGCATTGCTGTACCAGTCGTGACCATGTCGAAGATGACCTGCAGTGCCTTCATCGACCAGTTGGAGTTATTCAGGTTGCTGGCGTGAATCTTGACGCATTGCTCCAGCCAATCTTTCGCTTCCTTGCTGTCTTTCAGGTCTTCGTCATCCCATTCGAACGTAAACCAGCGGGTCGCCGGATTCATGATCCATGCGAACAGGTTGCGGGCCATGCGGTCGGCCTGATCGATCGGCAACGAGTCATAGACCTCGGACTCTCGGTCAGCACCGGCCGTCAGTTCCGTGTTGTACCCGATGGCATTGGGCCGGAACATGCGCGCGATCTGCTCCCAGCGATAGTCAAGTCCGCCGTGATTGTCGTCGATGACATTCTTCGCCCAGCGGATAACGTCTTGCCTTGTCTTCATCTAACGCTCCGAATTCCGTGATACCGCACGCGAGCGGGACGCGGCAGCCGCATGCCCTTCAAGTCGAGTACGCGATAACGCATTGCATCCATGAGGTGATCGTTCTTTTTCACCACGTTGCCCTTCTCGTCGCGGCGGTACACGCGAAACTCCGCCAGCGTCTTCACGCAATGCGATGCGATTAATAATCGCCCAGTCGTGAATCGGTTCAGACATTCGAGGATTCCTGATTCTCTCTGCTGACGTTCGGCAAGCTCAATTTTCAAGCCCTCGCCCTTGTACAGTTTCACCAGGCGCTTCCCGTCATTCGCTGAGTGACCTTTGCTGGCCGGATCAATCACGCCCGGTTGCCACTCTCCGCGCGCTTTTATGGCACTGGCGTGCACAGCAGGCAATTTTTCACCAGCCTTGTACTCGTCAACCACGCGCAAAATGTCGGTGTCGCGGTCGTACGCGCACCAAATCGCTGCCGTGTTGTTCCAACCAACGTCAAAGCCGTAGCCGCGCGTCCAGTGCGGCGGGTATTCGAATGCGTCGAAGGTGATCTCCTCCTCGTCAACCGGGTAGATTGCGCCGGAGCCGAGTGTCGGGATGCCATACTCGCGGGCTTTTCGCTGATGCGGCGGCAGCTTGGACAGGATCGCTTCGCGCTCTTCGGCGCTAATGTGCGGCACGTCTCGCATGCCGATCTGCACAACAGCGTCAGGTATCCCCTCCTCGTTATCCTCCAAACCGCCAAGGAAGTGCATGACCACGTCTGACATGCCAAGCAACGGCGTGAACGTGCCGAACAGCATCCCGCCCTCGGTTCCAGCTGACGTGTCAACGATACGGAGCAAGCACTCCTCGTAGACGAGCCAGGGCGGCTCCTCATCCAGCCAGATCCCATGCTTGAACGTGCCCTGAAAGCTGCGACGGCCCTGATCGTAGGACTTAAAGCCTAACCGGGAGACACCGCCGCTCGAATGTCGGACCTCAATCGACTCAACAGCATCCGGTACTCCACCGGACTTACGTGTGACCCGAATAAGCCTCTCAGCAGGTATGAGTCCTGTTCCCCAGTTTCCGGGCGGTCCAAGTAGAGCGCGCTGGACAATGTCTCTAGTGGTCTGTGTCGTGTCTCCAGCAGCCCACCAATCAACTCCCGCATCGAATCGGCGTCCAGGCCACCACTGGGGATACTCACCAAGCAAATGGAGGGTTGTTTCATAGCCGCCGAGTCCGTTCGTCTTGCCGATACGGTTGCCGCCAATTGCCGCCCTCTCACGCTCCGCTAGTCCTTTCTCGAAGAACTCGAGGTGCTTGGGGTAGAGCTCGCGGCGGAACTGGCCTTCATCCGGATAGAACTCGTCGATGAGACGCGTCCCGGTTTTGCGCTCAAGACTCTTCAGTCTCCGCAGTATCGCTATCCGTTCGTCCTGTAAGCGCAGCAATCTCCGCATCTCGCTCGTCGAGAGCGCGTCGTAGTTCGTCAGCACCCAGTCTCTCCGGTTCGAAGTGTTCCACGCGATCGGTGAATGCCTTGTGGTGCTTACCGATCAACTCAAAGCACCCGCGCGCGACGGATCGATCGCCGTTACGCCATGCGTCATACGCCAATGCTCGAAGGTTCTTGATGACCCAGTCCGCCGAGGTATCGGTGCGTTCTGCACGCAGACTGGTTGCCAAATTTACCGCAATCTCAATTTTAGGATTTTTCAACAAGTCGAAACCGATCTGACCAGCGGTCTTTGGACTGTATCCGGCGCGTTTTGCCGCCTGTGTCGCGTTCAGGTCGATCAAGTACTCGCGCACAAATTGTGCTTGCTTGGTCGTGAGGTCTGCAAGCGCCTGCTCGGTTTCCTCGTCGAGTGTGGCGTGTTCGTCGCTCATTCCGGATCAATCTCCCGCCAGCCGTCTTCGTCGGCTTCCCACGCGCGTCCGGTCGATGTGTCGACCCATTTGCTACCCGCAGCCATCCGAAACGTTGGCGGATGTGGGTACAGTGCGGCGTCGAGTCTCACGTCCCTGCGCTTGCTGCGTTTCAGCTTGTCCAGCCACTTACGCAGCATCGGGCACTTCCTCGTATGCGCTGATAACGGCCTTCGGCATGTCGCCGTTGAGCAGCACCATGCGCGCGATTGGCTCGTCGGGATCAACGGTCACGGCCCGAAAGCCCTGATTTCGAACAGTCAACTCGACGAGATGTGAGTCGCCAGGCGGCACAATCCCGGTGATGATCTCGGGGAACAGTTGCTTTTTACGCACAACTACCGGATGCGGCACGACCAGTGCGATACAGCCACGCAACGAGACCGACAGCTCGATCGGAAGATGCAAGGCCGCGCTGTTCACGATTGTGGCCGGGCGGTCGATGGCCGGGTATATATCGAGTACGCCCGGTGCGACCTCTTCAGCCCTTGAGGTTTTCTTCAGGAGCGTAATGTCTGCGCCGGACTTCGCGGCTTTCTTCTTCGCTGTTGCTTTCTTCGTCATGTCGTTCCTCTCAATGAATAATTGCGCGCCGCGGGCTAGGAAGGATCGAACCACCCCGGATGGGGGGAGGGATAGGCTCGCAAAACCTTGCCCCGCGCGCTGTCGGGGTTATCAGCCATTGGGGGTATGGGAGCGCAGGCACTCACCGACTAACCCTGCGCTCGCTATGAAATGTTCGTAGTTCGTTGGCGACCTCGGGCGGCATGGAAAACTCCTGCCAGGGTCGTTCCTCGTAAATCTCGATGGCCCTGTCCGTTAGCGCGATGAGCTCGTGCTCGGTCCCGAACGCCTCGTGAAACTGGCGCGGGTTGTGCTGAAGGCTCGGGCCGTACTGATCCGTCATTTCTGCGACCGTCTTTCCCGGCCGGCAGTCGCCGAGGTGATACCAGGCGCTTGCGCCGTAGGTGTACCGGTGTCCGAGTCGCTTGCGGCCTTCGACAACGTGCTGAACAGTCGCGTGTCCATTCTCGAAACCTCGCAGCAGTGACGGCAGGCACCCGATGTAATGCTTAATCAGCGTCATGCGCAATTTTTCATCGCGTGTTACTTTTTTCGTGCATCCGACCATCAGGTGACCAGCGCCGGCCAAGACGACAACAACCGCTGGCGCTCAATCACTTCGCGGTCCGCATCGGTATGAATCGCGCCGGGTGACTTAGGTGGTTGCTGACTGTTCGCGATCTTCTGTGCGTAGTTCCGGGTGATGCCGAAGCCTTCCGCTACTGCACTGGTCGGCTCGCCGTTGTTTTTGATCCGGTGCCGGATCTCGTCGATCTCTGCTCGTGTCAGTTTCATGAGATATCCACCTCTTTGAGTTCCCAGCGATTACGCGGCTTGTGCCACCCATGCACCAGGATTCGCCAATTCGAGTCGCGCATATCCCCAATCGCTTCCGCATCCGCCATCTTGCGAACGCGCGAGCTGATGTTTCCTTTCGACGTACACTGAACGGCGATCGTCTCGCCATAACCTACTGCCAACACGTCAACGCAGCCGAACAGGTCTTGCCGTATCCGCGCGTGCGGATTCCAGCGTTCCACGACAGCTGCGGTATACCCCTGCTTCCGCAAGTGCCTGAGCGTCAACTGTGTAGGCGACAGGCTCATGCGGCGGCCTGCGCCTCAATGTCCTTGAACTGGACGAACTCAGGAACGAACTGCACCGGCACGATCCCAACCGGACCATGTCGGTTTTTGCAGACGTTCAGGTATGCCCTTCCCTGCAATCGATCAACGTTCGGCCAGTAAACCTGCGGCCTGTACAGCGTGATGATCTGGTCTGCTCCGTCTTCGATCTTCGCGCTGTCGGCAATGTCCTGCGTGTAGGGCATCCGCCCGAGAAAATTGTTGCCCTCGGCGTAGCTGTCAACCTTGCGACTGACCTGGGCGAGCGCCGTGACATTGATCTGAAGGTCTTTTGCCAGCGCTTTCAGACGGTACACAACGTCGCCAATTTGCAACCGGTGCGCCTCACCGCTGCCACCGCTGACCAGCTGCAGGAAATCAACAAACAACGCCTTTATGCCGTGATGAAACGCCCAGCGTCTCGCCTGCACTTCTATCTCGGAAATGCTGGGATTGCCGCGGTCATAGATCAAAACCTTGCGCTGACTCAATTCCTGCGCGGCACGCAATAGGCGCTCCCAGTGCCGGTCCTCAAGACGGCCTCTGCGCATGTCACTCAGCCGAACGTTGCCAACCATCGCCAGCGAACGCATACCGATCTGCTCGTGCGGCTGCTCCCCGGAAATGATGCCGACCGGCTCTGTCTGGCTGTTAGCGATATGCGACATCAACGCGGTTTTGCCGTGCTGAGATCGTGCTGCAATGATGACCAGATCGCTCGGCTGTAATCCGCCGAGTTTGTCATCCAGCGTTGCCAGACCGGTCGGCAACCCAGGCTCGACCCCTTGCTCGTACTGCTCAAGGCGGTCGATAGCGGCGCGCACAGAGTCTGTTTGTGTGTGCTGGTGACGCTTTCCGCTCTCAACGCAAAGCGCCATAAGTTGCGATGCCACCGCCTGTATGTCGCCAGCGTCCTTGATCGACTGCACGTCCTCTGTAAGCTGCCGCGCGCGGCGTACCCGAGAGCGTGACATCAGCAGTTTGTGGTAGTGCTTCGCGTTAACCGTTGACGGCGTCGCCTCGGTAATCGCGAAAACGCTTTGCATGTAGTCTCTGCCTGTCTGATCCTTTAGGCGCGATGAAATCGTGATCGCGTCGGCTGGCTCGCCTGCGTCCAGTAGATCCCGTACTGCGCCGTAAATCGTCGAACACGTCTCGTCAACGAAATCCTCGGGCTGACAAACCAACTCAGCCACAAGGCTGTTGTCCATGATCAGCGAACCAAGCACCGCCCATTCGGTTTCGATCGTCACGACACGAAGCCCCAGTTCTTCGGGATCGAGCCGAATGACAGGCAGTTACAGCCGAGCGCCGCCCTCGCACTTTCCCTTTGATCCCATTCTGGCGTTCCTCGAATCAGCGGGCCGCTCATCGCTATTTCGACCAGATGTCGCTTACGACCGCTCATCCGCTCAAATTCTTCACCCTTTAGGGCACGTATCTGCGCCGCCATCAGAGCATCATATGCCGGTCAGCGTTCGCATCTTCGCCAGCTCCGTTCTGCTGTCTGCGATCACTGGCGCTCGATAGCCAGCTGTTAACGTGGCGCTTGACGCCCTTGTGTGTTTTTCGCTTACCGGGGTTGGCGTCGTTCCAAGCAGCGCACTTTCGGAGTTCTGCGTCGACATCGATCGTCGCGTAAGTGCGAGTCCATAGTTCGACATCAGCCTGTGTCGGGTGCCAGTAGGAGTTATCGGCGAGCCGGATCCCGATGTCGGACTTCCCGCGCTCCTCGCCGGCGAAGTCCATCATCCAATCGATCGCGGCTTGACCATGTGGAAATGCCGCCATCCCGTATTTCTGGATCGTGATATCGCCCGAGAACGGCATTGTCGCGAGTATTCGAAATGCCTTTTCAACGTCCCGTACGTTAATCTCATCCTGTGTTGCCGGCTTTCTTCCGCGACGAATTGCGTCTTCCGGTGCTATCTTTCGAATTTCGCCATCAACGAAGGATGCTGTTATTTTCGGTGTTCCATCGTCTTGCCTCGGTGCCACTTCTACAACACGCCGCCATGCTTCTGGCCTCTTGTCCGCAGGTAGCAACGCAAGCGGCCGCATCTGCGCCTCGTTCGACGGGTAGAAATCGACTATCGATGACTGCTCCAGTGCGTCGAACGTTTCGGCTGCGTTTATCAGGTTGTACGTGTAGGCTTTTTTGTAGCCCCACCGCTCAGTACAGTACTGTTGAAACGTTTTGAATCCGCGGCGATATAGCTTTTCGTCGCGAATCTCTATTAAAGCCCTTGCTGCCTGTAGCCAACCGCTCGCGATTCTCTCTTCGCATCCAGCCAACCGCTCATCAATCGTTTGTAGCTGATTTTCTTTGTTCATTTACGGTTCTCCAAAAATCCGTAATCCATTGAATTGCGGGCTCTCTCATCAGCCCTTTGAAGTAATGGCCCTGGTCCTCAAAAGGCTTAGATCTGTCCCAGTGCCTTTGCAGAATCGGCTGCACCAAACAGGTCATTTGAATGATCATGTCGAATGCAATCTCTTCCTGTAGCCCCCGATGATTGGCGACCGCAGATCTGACTAGAGCTGTACACCGGTGCTGATCAACTTCGTGCCAATCGTTCTGCTTCAGTAGCGGCCGTAGAATGTCGAGAACGTAGCGTTCGATAGAAGCTGCTGCGTCATGCGTGAGCCCTGACTCGGTTGCGACAAAGCGAAAATTTGGGTTGTGTGTTCGATACTCGGTTGAACGGCGATCCATATCGTTTGTCATGCCAACCTTGCAGAGCCCTGACGAGTCTGCGATGACATACACCGTGTAGTTGTCTTGAGTCATGAACTGTTCCCTGCTCTTCGTTTCCCTGAGGTCAGAATGCGGCCCCCTTACCCCCTAAGAGATACGGAAGCCGCGTAACGTGAACTGTTCTGCTCCACGTACCCTTCGGCCTTTAGCGGCCCGCCGGTTGTGATTCGGGTGCCGGCGGCCTAGCCCCTCACCCTGCGCTTTTGGTAATCCGGTTCGCCCTCCGGTTTATGCAATTGCATAAATCAGCCGGAGCGCAGCCCCTTCTCGATCTCCATGCGCCGCACAACTTCAGGCGAGCGCCCGAGGACCAGGTCGCGCATGGTTTCCCAGTGCTTGCGCCGTTCCTGCGATGTGCAGGCTCGAACAAGTTTGGTTCGCGCTTCGAGGATCGCCTCTTCGCGCTGTTCGTCCGTCATGTCAGTCATGCGTGCCACCTTGTCGGCGTGAATAGATGTCGAGCGCTGTGACAGCCTCTTCCCGCGTTTCGATAAACAGTTGTTCTTGTTCCATTTTTTTCCTGTCCGAAACCTTCGGACACGTTTGGACACGCTCGTCAGGTACAAAAAAGGCGCGTCGATTGGACGCGCCTCATGGAGCAGCTATGCCACTTCGAAGAAAGTCTCGAACGAAATCCGTTCGTGAGCCTTTACCAGATTCTCAATCGTCTTCTTGCCTGCCGATCGATGACCGTTCGCAACTTGGGAAAGGTACGCAACAGACGTGTCCGCCGTTGCAGCTAACTCTCGCTTTTCCTCTGCCGACATCTCGATCCAGAGGGAATGAAACTGAATAGCCATACCCTCGATAATAGCAAGTGCTATCTGCTCTCGTCAATAGCATTTGCTCGTCGCTTATTAGACAACAGCCCTGCGTGAAAAAAATAGCACTTGCTATTGACTCAAGAGATAGCACTTGCTATTGTGTCTCTAACATCAACGGAGACGCAATATGACCGCACATTCAGCAATGCCCTGTTCGATCACGAACGGCCTGCAAGAGCCTAGCTTTTACGAATTGGATCCGCCGGCACCGACGCCAAGCCCGATGACGGTCATTCTCGGCATGTCACATGACGACGCTGTCGAGCAGATTTCAGACGCACTGCATGATCGCGCACCGGTCGGTAAGGGCAGCTACCTTGACGAGATGCTGAACACGTTCCGCAATGCTGGCGGAGCTCGCAACCTGATGGAGCGACGTGTGCATCTGGAGAAGTTCGTTGCGCTGTTTGAGTCCTGCCTCGACAGCGCTGGTGACAGCGAATACGCCGAGCAGCTGTATCGCCGCGAGGTCGGCCAGTCATGAGCGGCGAGAAGAAGGACGCCAAGCCGCTGAACCTGTTCCAGCGCATCAACGCGATTCGGGCTGAGGTCCGCACAGTCGCGAAGGACGCACAGGTTTCTGCTGGTCAAGGCAGCTATGCCGCAGTCACGCACGACGCCGTGACGCGCATGGTGCGCCCGCTGATGGTCAAGCACGGCGTTGTATCGCTGATTCAGCCACGGCAGTCGGAAATGGTCGACACCGGCACCAACTGGGGTAAGCGCAAGCTGTTCCAGTATCGCGGCCAGTTTCTTTGCACGCTCGTTAATACGGATAACCCCGACGAGTGCATCGAAATGCGTATCGAGGCGCACGCGGATGAATCCGGCGACAAGGCACCCGGCAAAGCGCTGTCCTACGCGGCCAAATCCTTCTACCTGAAAGTGTTCGCGATCGAGACCGGCGAAGACGACGAAGTGCGGGTTGACGATGCAAAACTGATGGATCGTGTCGACACCCTGACAGAGCAACAGCTGATTGATCTCAGCGCGAAGGCGGAGGAACTATTCGGCGACGATGCTGACTCCGTACTCGACAGCATGGCGAAGAACGTATTCCGCAAGGACTCGTACGTCGACATCGAAACGAAGCACTTCGGAGTGGCTATAAAGAAGCTCGAAGCGAAGGCTCAGGCGGAGCAGTAAGTGAGCGTTCGCACGAACATGGTCGAGGTCGAGCAAGGCAGTGACCGCTGGCGAGAGCTTCGCAGGGGGCGAATTACAGCGTCTCGCATGGGCGACGTAATCGCCGGCAAGAAAACCAAGCGCTACGAGGAATACCGGCAGCAGATCGCACTCGAACTACTGGGCTACGAGGAAGAGGAAGAGTCCGCCCCCTGGTTCGAACATGGTAAGGCGATGGAGCCCTACGCCCGCGGTGCGTACCAGTGGCGCTACAACGTCAATCTGACGCCCAACGTGTTCTTCATCCATCCGAAGTACGACTGGCTGGGCGCTTCGCCGGACGGCGTTCGAGTGGACACCTTTGACGACCCTGTCGAGATCAAGTGCAGGGCAAAGCTATCCACCTATCTCGCGAAGGTCGATGCAGAGCGGCGCACCGGAAAGATCGAAGCCGTGTATCGGCCGCAGGTTCAAGCGCAGATGTGGGTGATGGGCTGTCTGTCGATCAAGTTCATCAACTACTACCACGACGCGGAGCAGCAAATTCGGAAGCTACACATGACCGTTGTGCATCGTGACGACAACTACATCGCCAAGCTGGAAGAGCGCTCGCTTGAGTTCATGCTCGAGTGCTACCAGCTGGCCGACAAAGATCCGGGGGGGTTAGCGGCATGATTAGAGACGAAGCGCGAGACAGCGTGATTGAGTTCTTCTTCGTAGTGGGGGCGCTTGCATTGCTGATCCTGATTGCTGCACACGTTGTGTCGGGCGGATCGAAAGAAACGAACTGTAGCTGCCAGGGCGAGGATGACTGTCACAGCGTTGTGTTTGACGTTGATGGCACTGGTCGAAGGGCCACTTGTGCACTTCGCGATGATGCGCCTGCGTGCTGTGTAGCAATGGCAGATGCAGTTTGAATGAAAAAGAGGCTAACATGAGCGACAAGACAACAATTGCATACAAGGGCTTCGACAGGGATCTTCAGTGCCGTGGTTTTCAGTTCGAGGTAAGCAAGACCTACGAGCACGATGGTCCTGTAAGAATCTGTCAGAGCGGCTTTCACGCCTGCGAGAACCCTATAGATGTCTGGTCTTACTACGACATCACGGATGCTCGCTTCGCTGAAGTTGAGTTGTCCGGCAAGCAGGTATCGCATGACGATGATACGAAAATTGCAGCTGCCCAGATAACTATCAAGGCCGAAGTGTCGCTGGGTAAGTACATCACGAAGGCTGTTGACTGGCTGGTGAACCACTGCAAAAACACAGCCGATGCGGAGATCAGCTCTGGCAATTACTCGACAGCTGCCAGTTCTGGCAATGACTCGAAAGCTGCCAGTTCTGGCTATTGCTCGAAAGCTGCCAGCTCTGGCAATTACTCGACAGCTGCCA
>JAAUYD010005107.1_pt1 | contig 21015 bp, 23 predicted proteins | sample 7278101 | NCBI WGS metagenome assembly JAAUYD01 (sample SAMN14350128, study PRJNA611818) | marine sediment metagenome | isolation source: surface marine sediment (0.6m) | place: French Polynesia: Moorea | collected 2018-08
AGCAGGTGGTCGTGGTGGTAGCCGGCGAGCACGTTGCAGGCGATGCCCTCGTCGGCGAGGGCGCGGCTGACGGCGGCCGTGAGGCCGACCGCCTCGAGCGAGCTGTGCACGGTCAGCGTGAGCCACGCCGCCTCGAACTCGACCGGCGCACCGGCGGCGCGAGCGTCGTCGATGGTCACGACCAGCGTCTCGCCCTCGGCCTCCCGGATCTCGGCGTGGGCCACCGACTTCAGCGTCTTCCACGGGCCGGTGACGAACGTGAAGGTGCCGGGGCGTCGCTCGACGGCGAGGGACGCGAGCATCCGATCGAGATCGGTCTCGCCGGCCATCAGCCCCGCAGTTCGGCGCCGAGCTTGGCCGCTGCCGCGGCAGCACCCTGCCGGACGTCGGCGATGTCGGCGTCGGTGAGGTTGCGATCCGGCGCCTGCAGGCGCAGCCGGTACGCGAGGCTCCGGCGACCGTCGCCGAGCGACTCGCCTCGGAACACGTCGAACAGGTCGATGTCGACGAGCAGCGAGCCGGCGCCCTGCCGAATCGCCTTCTCCAGCTTCTCGGCCGGCACGTCGTCGCCCAGGACGAACGCCAGGTCGAGATCGCTCGACGGCATGCGGCTGACCGGCTTCCACGCAGGAGGCTTCGGCTCGCGATCGAGCACGTCATCGAGCCGCAACTCGAGGACCGCGACCCGCTCATCGACGCCGAAGCGTTCGAGCACCGTCGGGTCGATCTCGCCGACGGCCCCCGTCGGCTCACGGCCGGCCTGCAGCGTGGCCGAGCGAGTTGCGTGCAGACCCGGCGGCACGCGGCTCTGATCGACACGCGCGCCGACGCCGAGTGCCCTGGCGATCTCACGCCACACCGCCATCGCTGCGGGCGCCTCCTCCCCCGCGAGTACGACGCACAACGCCTCGTACTCGTCGGGGAGCTCACCCTCGCCCGGCGGGTACACGCGGCCGATCTCGAACAGCCGCACGCCGGGCCGGCGGTGCGACTCGTTGTAGGCGATCGCCTCGAGCAGGCCCGGCCGCAAGGACGTCCGGAGCACGCTCTCCTCGACGACGAGCGGGTTCGTGATCGAGATCGTCGGGCCGCCGAGGCCGGCGCGCTCGAGCGTGTCGGGCGCGAGGAACGGGTTGGGCATCGCCTCGGTGATCCCCAGGCCGAGCAGGATGTCGCGCAGCAGGCGTCGGCGTTGCTGGTGGACCGACAGGCCGCCGTGCTCGGTCGACATCGGCATCGTCTTGCCGAGCCGGTCGTAGCCGTAGTGGCGGGCGACCTCCTCGATGACGTCGATCTCCTCGATCGAGTCGAGCCGCCACGTGGGGAGCGAGACGGTGCGGGTGTCGCCGGAACCCGACACGCGGTAGCCGATCGGGTCGAGCAGCGGCGGGAGATCGTCGGAGGTCAGCGACGTGCCCAGGATCCGGTTGACCTCCATGATCCGCACGCTGGTCTCGCGATCGGCGGGCGGCAGGAACTCGGACCGCGCGTCGACCGCGCCGGCGTGCACGGTGAGATCGGGGCACGTCTCGGCGAGCAACTCGACGAAGCGGGCGATGGCCGTGGGCATCCCGTACGGGTCGACGCCGCGCTCGAACCGTGCCGACGCCTCGGACCGCAGGCCCGTCGACGTGACGGTCTGACCGATGCCGACCATCTCGAACCACGCCATCTCGAGCGCGACGGTCGTCGTGGTGTCGGAGATCTCGGAGTCGAGACCGCCCATCACGCCACCGACACCGATCGGCGTGTCGGTGGCGTCGCAGATCAGCAGGTCCTCGGCGGTGAACGTGCGATCTTCACCGTCGAGGGTGGTGAGGTGCTCACCGTCTCGCGCGAGGCGCACGCGGAATCCCCCGCCCCCGAGCGTCTCGAGGTCGTAGGCGTGGTTCGGCTGGTTGAGCTCGAGCATGACGTAGTTGGAGACGTCGACGACGTTGCTGATCGGCCGCATCCCGGCCGCCGTGAGTCGGCGCTGCATCCACGGCGCACCCTCGCCGACCTTCACACCGGAGATGACCGTGCTCGTGAAGCGCGCGCACCGATCGCCGTCGACGAGCTCGACCGGAGCCGTTCGCTCGTCGCCGGTCACGGCCATCGTCGGTGTCGGCGGCCGGAACGCGATGCCCATCTGGGCTGCGACGTCACGGGCGATGCCCACGTAGCCCCAGCAGTCGGGCCGGTTACGGGTGATGTCGAGGTCGAAGAGGATGTCGGGCTCGATGCCGAGCGCTTCGCCGTACGGGACGCCGATCGGTGTCCCCTCAGGCAGGACGAGGATGCCGGTGTGGTCGTCGCCGAGCCCGAGCTCGTCGGCTGCGCACAGCATGCCCTCGGACTCGATGCCCAGGATGCCGCGCCGCTCGATCGTCATCCCGTTCGGCATCGTCGTGCCGAGCGTCGCCAGCGGGACGATGTCTCCGACGGACATGTTGAACGCCCCGCACCAGACGTGGTGCTCGTCGCCGTCGCCGGTGTCGACGTACACCCGCTGCACCTTGGCCGCATCGGGGTGCTGTTCGAGCCGCTTCACCTCGGCGGTGACGACCCCGTCGACGGTGGCCCCGACGTGCTCGATCTCGGACACCTCGAGCCCGAGCCCGATCATCACGTCGGCCAGCCGCTCCACTGCCGCAGGATCGGCAGGATCGGCGAAGTCCCCGTACTCGTTCAACCAAGAAAGAAGAATCTTCACGAGAGCGAACCGATCGGTGCAGTGGGGGTGGTGTGGAGGGGGCGCTCCGCGATCCCCCTCCAACTCTCGGACGATCCGGCTTGGCCGGTCGTCCGAGCACGGTCGAGTGCGGCGCAGCCGCTCACTCGTCTCGGAGGAACGGAGCGAGCGAGCGCAGCGAGCGAGCGAGTGACGAGGTACATCAGAACTGCTCCGCGAAGCGGATGTCGTTGACGAACATGTCGCGGATGTCGGCGACATCGTGGCGCATGACAGCCATGCGGTCGATGCCGAATCCGAACGCGAAGCCGCTCCACTCCTCGGGGTCGATACCGCCGTGGCGGAGCACGTTCGGGTGGACCATGCCGCACCCGCCGAGCTCGAGCCACGACCCGTCGGGCCGCTGGATGTCGAACTCGGCCGACGGTTCGGTGAACGGGAAGTAGGAGGGGCGCAGGCGCGACGAGAAGTCGGCGCCGAAGAACGCCTTCGTGAACGCCTCGATCGTGCCGGCCAGGTCCGCCATCGTGATGTCGCGATCGACGACGAGACCCTCGATCTGGTGGAAGACCGGCATGTGCGTGGCGTCGGGCGTGTCCCGGCGGAACACCCGCCCGGGCGCCACGATGTAGATCGGCGGCGTTCCGGACAGCATGGTGCGGATCTGCACGGGGGACGTGTGCGTGCGCAGCACGGTCCGACCGACGTCTTCGCCCGGCGCTGCGTGGTCGAGGAACAGCGTGTCCCACTCGCCGCGCGCCGGGTGCCCGATCGGCATGTTCAGCGCCTCGAAGTTGTGCCAGTCGGTCTCGACCTCGGGACCTTCGGCCACCTGGAAGCCGAGCCCGATGAACACGTCCTCGAGCCGTTCCCAGGACTGGGTGACGAGATGTGCGTGACCACGTTCCGGCTTGACCGCGAACTCGGTGAGATCGAGGCGTTCGGCCTCGACGCGGGCGGCCGTGGCGGCGGTGCCGAGCTCGACGCGCCGTGCGGCGAGGGCCGAGGAGACCGCCTGCATCGCCTCGTTGACCGCTTGGCCGGCGGCCTTCTTCTCGTCGACGGTGGCGAGGCCGCCGAGCTTGGTCTTCAGCTGGGCGATCGACCCCTTCTTGCCGAGCAGCTGGGTGTCGAGTGCGGCGATCGACTCGAGCGAGTCGGCGGCTTCGATCTGGGCGAGTGCCGCTCCTCGGGCGGCACTGATGTCTGCGATCACGGGTGTCCTTTCGACGGAGAGAGCGTACGGGTGTCGTTGCCGTCATCCCCGGATGGACGTGGGTGTGGGCGCGCGATCGGTCGGCGTCACCGTCCCCGGGTTGTCCACCCGGGGCGCAGAAATCGCTGCGCACTCGTCACGAGCGTCAGGTTAGGCGGCCGAGCGGGATCCATCCAATCAGCTTGTGCCGACGTCCCGGACGCGGACCGCCTCGAAGACGAGCAGTGTCGCCGCCATGGCGACGTTGAGGCTCTCGGCTGTGCCCTGGTGCTCGATCCGGACCCATCGATCGACCGGCGCGTCGTCGGGGAGGCCGTGCGCCTCGCTACCGAGCACGATCGCGACGCGACCCGACCAGTCGGCGTCGACGTGACGGTCGCCCTGGTGCGACGACGTACCGATGACCCGCAGGCCGGCGGCTCGCACCTCGTCGAGCGTCGCCGTTGCGACGGGGACCCGGAAGAGCGCCCCGGCACTGGCCCGCACGACCTTCGGGTTGTACGGGTCGACGGATCCGGGCGTCAGGACGACCGCGTCGACGCCGGCGGCTTCGGCCGATCTCAGGATCGTGCCGAGGTTGCCGGGGTCGTTGAGCTGGTCGCCGACCAGGACGAAGCCGGCCTCGTCGAGCGCCGACTCCGCAACCGGCATCCGGACGACGACGAGGTTCGGTTGCGGGTGGTCGGTCGATGCGACCCGTTCGAGCACGCCCTCGCCGAGCTCGAACACCGGCGCGGCCGAGACCGGATCGGCGCCCGGCGCCACGAACTCGGCTTCGATCTCCCAGCCGGCGGCAGCCGCCTCGGCGATCAGTGTCGGCCCCTCGACGACGAACGCACGCTCCTCCGAACGCGCACTGCGGCGCCCGAGCAGGCGCCGCAGTCGTTGGACCTTCGGGTTGTTGAACGCGAGGCCGGTCAGGGCATCGCTCCTAGAGCGCCGCCTTCGCCTGGGCGACCAGCGCCGAGAACGCGCTCGGATCGGTCACGGCGAGATCGGCGAGGATCTTGCGGTCGACCTCGATACCGGCGGCGTTGAGGCCGGCGATGAACCGGCTGTAGCTCATGTCGTTCTGCCGGCAGGCGGCATTGATCCGCTGGATCCACAGGCGACGGAATTCGCCCTTCTTCGCCCGGCGGTCGCGGAACGCGTACTGACCGCTGTGCAGCAGCTGCTCGTTGGCGGCCCGGAAGGACCGGCTCTTGTTGCCGTAGTAGCCCTTGGCCTGCTTGAGAACCTTCTTGTGACGCTTCTTGGCCGTCACACCGCGCTTGACGCGTGCCATTGCTCAGTCTCCTTGTGTTCGATCGTGGTCGTGAGGGGTGGTCGAATCAGCGCTCGGTGAGGAGCCGCTTGATGCGCTTCTGGTCGGAGGGGTGCACGTCGGCATCACGGTCGAGCCGATGCTTGCGGTTCGAGTTCTTCGACTCGAACTTGTGCTGGTTGTTCTGCTGCTCGTGACGCAGCCGGCCCTTGCCGGTCTTCTTGAACCGCTTGGCGGCGGTCTTCGAGGTCTTCATCTTCGGCATCATTCGTCTCCTGATACTGCGGGGGGTGCCTCCGCGACCGCCGGCTCGTCGCCGGCGCTCTCGGCTGCTCGGGCCTCTTCGGCAGCTTTCTCGGCTGCTGCTGCTTGGCGTTCAGCCTCTTCGGCCGCCTTCCTGAGCGCCTCTTGCGCCTGCTTGTCCGGCGACAGCACCATCGACATGCTCCGGCCCTCCATGCGGGCCTGGTTCTCGACCTTGGCGATCGGCCCGACGCTCTCGATCACGTCGTCGAGGATCTTGCGACCGAGCTCGGGGTGGGCCATCTCGCGGCCTCGGAACTGCAGCGTGACCTTCACCTTGTGGCCGTCCTCGATGAACTCGATGAGGTGGCGCATCTTGGTGTTGAAGTCACCCTTGCCGATCTTCGGACGGAACTTGACTTCCTTGATCGTGACGTTGGTCGACTTGCGTCGAGCTTCCTTGGCCTTCTGGGCCTCTTCGTACCGGAACTTTCCGTAGTCCATGATCCGGCACACCGGCGGGTTCGCCATCGGCGCGACTTCGACGAGATCGAGGTCGAGCCCACGTGCCATCCGCAGCGCCTCGGGAACCGGTTTGATCCCGAGCTGGTCGCCGTCGGGACCGATCAGGCGGACCTCACGGGCCCGGATGCGGTCGTTGACGCGGTGCTGGTCGCTCTTCGGCGGTGCTATGACTGATCACTCCTGTGCAATGGGTGGCCTCCCATGGATGGTGTCGTTGGTCGTGCTCGACGCGACGTCAATGCGGAGCAGACCGACCGGGAAGCCCGCGACTCGCGCGGACGGCCCTGGCAGGCCGTGATCATCATCGACCCGGACGCACTCGAGACCTGTGGATCGCGGTGGCCGGGTGGGAGTCCACCGGCGATTGCCGCTGGCCCCACTTCGCCTCGGTTGTCGTCGGGCGCCGCCTGATCGGATCACGATCACACGACGACCGGCCTCGGTAGGGTAGCGCAGGTGACTGACGAATCCGACGTGGACGTACCGGGTGACGACGCCGCTGACCAGGCCGCACAGGTCGAGGCGGCCATGGCCGAGGCACGGGCCCGGCTCGCCCAGGTGCCCGCCGAGGTCGTCGTCACGAACCACGTGATGGGGCTGTACGAGCTCGGCGCGATCCACCTGTCGTCCGAGACGCCGGACCTGGTGTCGGCGTCGCTGGCCATCGATTCGATGGCGATGCTCGTCGAGGGATTGGGCGACCGGCTCGGCGACGACGCGTCCGCGATGCAGGACGCCCTGGCCAACATCCGCATGGCGTTCGTCAGCGTCAAGGCGCAGACCGGCCAGGCGGACGGGAGCGACGACGCCTGAGCTCCCCAGGCGAACGGAGCTGCCAGCCACGACCGGTCCGGGGCTCACAGGTCGCTGAAGCGACCGTGGGGGGCCTGTTTGACGTGGCCCTCTCGGATGATCACGTCCTCCTCGAGCAGCAGCTTGGTCTGATCGCGCTCGTGACCCGGGACGAGCCGGCCGGCCGCGTTGACCACCCGCCACCACGGCACCTCGACGTCGGTGGTCTGGAGGATCCGGCCGACCAGGCGCGAGTGCTTCGGGTAGCCGGCCATGTCGGCGACGTCGCCATAGGTCGTCACCTCGCCGGGCTGGAGGGTGATCAAGACGTCGATGATCCGTCGCTCGCGCTCGGCACCGAGGTCGTCCACGGTCAGACCTTCTCGACGTTGCCGGCCTGCAGCTCGCCGAACCTCGGCAGCGCCTCGAACGTCACCGCCTGCCCGACGTCGATCGACCGGGTCCCGTCGCCGATCTCGACCACGTGGAACAGGTAGACCTGCCCGTCGTCGTCGACGACGCGTCCCAGCCCACGATCTGCCTCGAACTCGGTCACCACCCCGATCAGCATGGAGCTCGCCCTCGGACGAACGGGCGCCTGGCGAGGGACGCGCCAGCGACGAGGAGGCCACGGCTCACGGGCCGCACGGAGGGAGCAGTCGAAGCGAAGCGGAGGCCGGTCCCGACCATCATCAATGGACGATCTTGACGATCGGGATCTCGAGCAGGTCGGTGGCGCCTGCCTCACGCAGGTCCGGGATCAGCCGGTTGATGCCGTTCTTCTCGACCACGGTCTCGATCGCGTAGTCGCCGTTGGCGAGCTGGTTGACGGTCGGCGACTTCGCGGCCGGGAGCACCGCGAGCACCGCGCCCTTCTGCCCCGCTGCGACGTTGAGCTTCAGGAGCACCTTGCCGCGGGCCTCGAGCGCGCCGTCGAGCAGCGTCATCAGCTGGCTCATCGCCCGCTGCTTCTCGGGGTCGGCCAAGCTTGCCGGGTTGGCGACGACCTCGGTGTGGCTGGTCAGGATCGTGTCGATCACCCGCAGGCCGGCGGCGCGCAGCGCCCGCCCGGTCTCGGTGATGTCGACCACGCAGTCGGCGATGTCGGGGATCTTCGCCTCGCTGGCGCCGTAGGAGAGGCGGACGTCGGCGTCGACGCCGCGTGCTGCGAAGAACCGCTTGGTCATCTCGGGGTACTCGGATGTGACCCGTACCCCGTCGGGCAGGTCCTCGACCCGCTCGACGGCCGAATCCCCCGCGACGGCGACGACGACGCGCACCGGGTTCGACGTCGCCTTCGAGTACTGCAGCTCCCCGAGGCTCTCGACCGCGGCGCCGGTCTCCTCGACCCAGTCACGCCCGGTGATCCCCAGGTCGAACAGCCCTTCGGCCACGTAGGTCGGGATCTCCTGCGGGCGCAGGATGCGCACCTCGTCGATCCGCGGGTCGTCGATGCTGGCCTTGTAGTCGACGCTCGACGAGCGGCCGACGGTCAGGTCGGCCGCTTCGAACAGCTCGAACGTGGCCCGCTCGAGCGACCCCTTCGGCAGGACGAGTCGCAACACGCCGCCCGAGGTTACCGACGCAGCCCGCTCGGACCGCGCCGGAATCAGTGCTCGGTCGGCTCGGCGTGGAGGAGACGGAGGGCGTGCGAGAGCACGTCGATCACGGCGTCGATCTGCTCGATCGTGCCCTTCGGGGAACCGGGGGTGTTGCAGATGATCGTCTCGCCGCGGATGCCCGCCACACCGCGCGACAGACGACCGAAGGGGCTCACGAGCCGCATTGCTTCGGCCAGCCCTGGCGCGTCGCGTTCGATGACGCGTCGTGTGCCCTCGGGGGTCTGATCGCGCGGGGCGAAGCCGGTGCCGCCGGTCGTGACGATCAGGCCGGCGAAGCCCTCGGACATCTCGGTCAACGTCGCGGCGACCTCGTCGGCACCGTCCTGGGTGACCTGATGGTCGACGACGTCGAACCCGTTGCCCGCGAGGTGGGCCGCCAAGCCACGCCCGCCCGTGTCGTCGCGGGCGCCGTGGAAGACGCCGTCGCTGACCGTCAGCACCTTCGCCTGTAGCGGCGCCTCCGCCTGCTCGTCACCACTCATGCCGGGCGACGGTACCGAATCAGGACCATGCCGTCGGTGTCGGCATCGTGCGGCAACACCCGCCACCCGTGCCCGTACGGGCGCCATGCCCCGATCTCGGGCCGCCGGTCGTCGACCTCGAAGCCGTGCGGGACGGGATGGTCGATCGACTCGGCCGCAGTCAGCGTGCACACGCTGTAGACGAGACGGCCACCCGGCCGAACGAGCGGTGCGGCTGCACCGAGCATCCGGCGCTGGAGGTCGGCGAGTGCGTCGACGTCCCTCGGCTGGACGCGCCACCGGGCGTCGGGCCGCCGTCGCAGCGCACCGAGCCCACTGCACGGCGCGTCGATCAGCACGGCATCGAACGACTCGGGGGTGAACGGTGGCTCGGTGCCGTCGGCCCGCACCAGGGTGAGCTCGACGTCGACACGACGGGCGTTCTCGTCGATCAGGCCGATCCGCGCCGGGTGGATGTCGGCTGCGAACACGTCGGCGCCGGCCGACGCCATCGCCGTCGCCTTGCCCCCCGGAGCGGCACACACGTCGAGGACGCGCTCGCGGCGAGCCGCTCCCACCGCAGCGGCGACCCACTGCGACGACGGATCCTGGACGTACCCGTCGGCTCGCACGATCGGCACGGCCGCCTCGTTCATCCGGTTCATCGCCCGCCTGGCGTCGTCGTCGCCGAGCTCACGCCGCAGCGTCGCTCCGATCCAGTCGGGGTAGCTCAGTCGGCACAGCTCGCTCGGCCACCGCATCTCGACCGTCGACACCTTGCGCAGCACGGCGTTCACGAACCCTCGGACGCGCTTCGGCGCCAGGGCGACCGTCTCGCCGACCGCAGCATGGGGCGCGACGCCTGCGAACTCGAGTTGGTAGGCGCCGAGACGAAGCAGCGTCCGCGTCGCCGCGTCAGGCGGCACGGTGATGAAGCGGTCGACGAGGGCATCGCAGGCACGTCGCATGCGGGTGGTCCCGTAGACGAGGTCGGTCGTGAACCTGCGATCGGCGTCGGAGAGGCCGGACCGGTCGAGCATCGGTCCGAGCACCAGGTTCGCATACGCGCCGTCGCGCTCGATGCGCTTCAGCACGTCGTACGCCAGCTGCCGGGCCGAGCCGCTCACTCGAACCATTCGCCGCCGGCCGGCCGGGCGCCGTTCCACCAGGCGTCGTAGGCCATGCGAGCCTTGCCCTCGGGTTGCACGACGACCGGGAGGAGCGCCCCGTCGTCGGCCAACTCGGCGGCGTGCACCTTGACGCGGGCGCCCCGGAACGTCGTCCACGCGCCGCCCAGACGGACCAGCCGGTGGGTCTCGGCAGCCGGCCTGGACCAGTCGATGCGAAGCTCGGCGGGGTCGATCTTCGCCGCGTAGGTGGGCGCACCCAGTTGGGGCTCGGGGTCCCCCAGCCCGTCGGCGAGCGAGTCGACGAGCAGCGCCGACCCGACCTCGACGAGCTCGGTGCGGAGCTCGTCGGCGGTCCTCGTGTCACCGATCGGGACGTCGACCCGCGCATGGACGCCACCGGTGTCGAGACCCTCCTCGACGGCCATCACGCAGACGCCCGTCATCTCGTCGCCGGCCAGGAGCGCGCGTTCGACCGGAGCTGCGCCCCGCCAGCGCGGCAGCAGCGAGAAGTGCAGGTTGATCATCGGTAGCGCGGCGAGGACATGCGGCCTGATGATCTGACCGAACGCCACGACGACGCCGAGCTCGGCGCCGGCGTCGATGACATCGTCGACGTCGTGCGAGACCGCGAGACCGAGGCGCTCGGCGGCCCGCTTGACCGGGCTCGGCGACGTGCCACTCCCCCGCCCGCGCCGCTTGTCGGGCCTCGTGACGACGAGCACGACCTCATGGCCTGCCTCGACGAGCGCCTCGAGCGGCGGCACCGCCATGGCCGGCGTGCCGAGGAAGACGAGCCTCACGAGAGCCGGAGTCGTCGCCGCCGTGGCTCGGGGGCCGCTCCCGCCTCGGCCTCGCGCTGGAGCCGACGGAACTCGGCCATGGCTTCCTTGCGCTGATCGGGATCCATCCGGTCGAACATCAGGACGCCGTGCAGGTGATCGAGCTCGTGCTGGAACATGCGCGCCTCGAGCTCATCGGCCTCGCGCTCGATGATCTCGCCGTCGAGATCGACACCGCGCAGCAGCACCCGCTTCGGTCGGACCATCTCGACGTACAGGTGCGGGATCGAGAGGCACCCCTCGTCGTAGACCCACTCGCCGTCGGACTCGACGATCTCGGGGTTGAAGACGACCTCTTGCCGCTCGCCGAAGTCCCACACGAAGATCTGCTTCTGGACGCCGATCTGCGGCGCGGCGAGCGCGATGCCGTTGCCGCTCTCGTACAGCGTCGTGAACATGTCGTCGACCAGCCGCACCAGCTTCCCGTCGACATCGGTGACCGGCGCGGCCTCCGACTTCAGGACGGGATCGCCATAGGTGCGAATCGTGTAGGTCATGGCGTGACAGGCTACCGAGCGTGAGCCATTACTTCGCCGAGCGACCCGAGGTCGACCCCGACGAGGTCGTGGTCGATGTCGCGCTCGCCGACGTGTCGTTCACCATGGTGACCGCACGCGGCGTGTTCAGCCACGGCCACGTTGACACCGGGACGTCGCTGTTGCTGCGCGCCGCACCGCCCCCGTCGGCGACCGGCGACCTCCTCGACCTCGGATGCGGATCGGGGGCGATCGCGCTCACGATGGCGTTGCGCTCGCCGGCCGCCACCGTGTGGGCCGTCGACGTGAACGACCGCGCTCGATCGCTGACCGAGGCGAACGCCGAACGGAACGGCATCGACAACGTCCGCGTCGCCGCACCGGCCGACGTGCCGACCGCAACCAGGTTCGCGACGATCTGGTCCAACCCGCCGATCCGCATCGGCAAACCGGCGCTGCAGCAGCTGCTCACCGACTGGCTCGGCCGCCTCGAATCCGACGGTGAGGCCGTGCTCGTCGTCCAGAAGCACCTCGGCGCCGACTCGCTCCAACGGTGGCTCGAGGCGGGCGGACGGCCGGCCGAGCGACTTGCGAGCCGAGCCGGTTTCCGGCTGCTCCGGATCCACGCCGAGCCACCTCCCCGAGCCGGTGGCTGACGCCTCGCGACCGTCGGCGATCGGCGACGGCGGCGTGCAGTCGGTCACGCTGCTTTGGTGCGACGGCAATCCGGCGTTCTTCGCCGGCCGCTCGGCTCAGCGCGGCGGGTCGACGGCGATCCTGAGACGGCTTCCCGCGGGACGGACGCCGGTGCTCAGTGTGTGTCCGAGTGCGGTCCACGAATCGGCGCGGGCCACGTAGTCGCCGTCGCCGCCCGCGATGACGACATCCCCGCTCGGCTCGACACTGCCGACGAACTCGTCGCTCCCGGCGCCCCGGATCTCGGCATAGGCGCCGAACGGCGGCAGCCCCAGCATCGCCCGGCGGCTTCGTTCGGCCTCGACCATGCGGCCCGGATCGGCGAGGAGCGCGGCCTGCACCACGTCGTGATGCGGTACGAAGGTCTGGATCAGGATCCGACCGCCGCGGGCTCGGGGGCCGACCAGGCGGGCCGCCCTGACGAGGAGCGCCATCGCCTGCTCACCGGCCCGGTAGCGGGGCGCCAGCAGCTCGCGATCGAAGTCGAGGAACGCGACCGTGTCGGCGCCCGGCACGCGGTGGAGCGCGGCCTCGGTGCCGACGTAGACGCCGGCTGCCTCGGGTCGCTCGGGCCCCTCGCCGGTGACCAGCACGGCGGGCCGGTTCGCAGCGGCCTCCAGCTCCTCCCTGAGGCGGGTCACGCCGGGTCGCAGGTTGGCGAACCGCCCTGCCCCACACTCGAGACACACCGGTGGTCGGACCGTGCCGCACCGGAGACAGGCGAGCCGCCGCTCGTCGTCGAGCACGACCGCGGCGTCACAACGTCGGCAGCGCGTGAGCGCCCGGCACTGGCGGCAGGCCAGCAGGCGAGCGCGGCCGGTCGTGTTGCTGACACAGACGACGACCCGATCGGGGTCGCGCAGATGGCGGACGAGCTCGGACGTGACCAGCGACCGCTTCCACGGCTCCTCGTCGGTGCGATCGATCACGTCGATGATCGGCCAGCCGCTTCGTTCCCGCTCGTGGGAGGGCCGCACCAGCACGCCCCACTCGAGTGCGACGAGCGTCGGGCTCGGTGAGACCAGCACGACGGGCGCGCCGGCCCGTCGGCATCGCTCGATCACCACGTCTCGGGCATGCCACGTCGGCGACGCCTCATCCTGGAGCGCCTCGTCGTGTTCGTCGACGACGACCGCGGCCGCCATGTCTGGGCAGGGTGCCCAGGCGGCGATCCTGCTGCCGATGACCACGTCGACACCACCGGCCGCGGCCGCCCAGTCGTCGGGCACGACCGCCACGGTCAACCCTCCGCGCCGGAGCCGGGCGCCGAGCAGCATCGCCTGCTCGACCGACGGCACGATGACCAGCGTCGGCCCGGTGGCGGCCGCGCTGAGCACGGCAGGCATCGGATCGCTGGTCGGTGGCAGCCGGAGCACACCGCCGCCCCGGGCCAGCAGCTCGGTCGTCGCCGGCGACCGCGGCTCGGAGACGTTGCCGGTCCGCTGCGTGGGTGGCAGGGCCAGGACCGCGCGATGCGGTGAAGCCGCCTGCAGGAAGTGACGACGCCGCCCCACCCAACGAACCGAGGCCCAGTCGGCCAGATCGATGAGTTCTGGGTCGGGGCCTCGCCCGGTGATCTTCGCGATCGGCTTGAGGTCGGCGTCGTCGTGGGCGTCGGCGGGGTCGATCTCGACGATCCAGCCACCGACGCGCCGACCGTGCAGCTCGACGCGGACGACCGCACCGGCCACCGCGCCGGCTGCCAGCTGGTCGGGGACGACGTAGTCGAAGTGCTTGTCGAGCCCGGTGACGTTGGGGAGGACGCGAGCGACCGTCACCACCGGTGCCGGACCCAGGTCAACGGTCCACGGTCAGCGGCCCGAGGTGGCCGAACCACCAGCGACCGACGGCGTCCCCCGCTCAGAGGCCGACGGCGGACATGAAGTCGTCGAGGCGGCCGGTCTGCTCCCAGGAGAAGTCGTTGCGCCCGAAGTGGCCGTACGCGGCGGTGCGCTTGTAGACGGGCCGCTTGAGATCGAGGTCGCGCACGATGGCACCCGGGCGGAGGTCGAACACCTCTCGCACGGCCTTCTCGATCGCCGCCACGTCGACGTGGTTGGTGCCGAACGTCTCGACGAGGATGCTGAGGGGGTGGGCGACGCCGATCGCGTAGGCCACCTGGACCTCGCATCGGTCGGCGGCGCCGCTGGCGACGACGTGCTTGGCGACCCAGCGGCTGGCGTAGGCGGCCGAGCGGTCGACCTTCGAGGGGTCCTTGCCCGAGAACGCCCCGCCACCGTGGCGACCCATCCCGCCGTAGGTGTCGACGATGATCTTGCGACCCGTCAGGCCGCAGTCGCCGTGGGGGCCGCCGATCACGAAGTTGCCGGTCGGGTTGACGTACACCTCGTACTCGTCGTCCTTGAACTGCTCGGGCACGATCGGCCGGATGACCTGCTCGATCAGGTCGGGGCGGATGACCGTGTCGCGGTCGACGCCGTCCTGGTGCTGGGTGGAGATCAGGACGCTCTTCAGACCGATCGGCCGGCCGTCCTCGTACTCGTAGGTGACCTGCGTCTTGCCGTCGGGGCGCAGGTACGGCAGCTGGCACGACTTGCGGACCTCGGCGAGGCGCTCGGCGAGCCGGTGTGCCGTCCAGATCGGGAGCGGCATGAGATCGTCGGTCTCGTTGCAGGCGTAGCCGAACATCATGCCCTGGTCGCCGGCGCCCTGGAGGTTGAGCTGGTCCTCGCCGGCCGAGCCGTCGCGAACCTCCTCACTGGTGTCGACACCCGCGGCGATGTCGGGGCTCTGCTCGTCGATCGAGACGATGACGCCGCACGTGTTGCCGTCGAAGCCGTAGTGAGCGTTGTCGTAGCCGATCTCCTTGATGGTGTCGCGGGCGATCCGCGGGATCTCGACGTAGGCGCTCGTCGTGATCTCACCGGCGACGACGCACAGGCCGGTCGTGACCATCGTCTCGCATGCCACGCGACCGTGCGGATCCTCGGCCAGGATGGCGTCGAGGACGGAGTCGCTGACCTGATCCGCCATCTTGTCGGGGTGACCTTCGGTCACGCTCTCCGAGCTGAATGTCCAACGAGCCACGTTCACTTCCTTGCTGGGTACGATCGGCGAGCACCGGAACGGGCCGGCCGAGAGATTGGTTTGCGAGTGTTTGCCGGCTAGCCGCCGCTCCGGATCTGGACCACACGGTCGAACACAGCGGCGGCAATCGTACGCTTGTCGGCCAGCGGAACCGTACATGCTGGCGAATCGGGCGCCAGGATCGTCACGGCGTTCGTGTCGTGGGCGAAGCCCGTCTCGGGCGCGCTCACGTCGTTGGCGACGATCAGATCGAGTCGCTTGGCGTCGAGCTTCTCGGCGGCGTTGGCCGCGAGATCGTCGGTCTCGGCGGCGAACCCGACGAGCACCTGGCCGTCGGGCTTGGCGGCGCCGAGACCGGCCAGGATGTCGGGCGTCGGTTCGAGCGAGATGACCGGCACGCCGTCGCGCTTCTTCAGCTTGCCGTCGGACGGGTCGGCCGGGCGGAAATCGGCGACGGCAGCCGCCATCACGACGACGTCGGCGGTCGGCGCCAGCCGATCCATGGCCGACTTCATCTCGTCGGCGGTCTCGACGGGCACGAGCTCGACGCCGCCGGGTGTGGGCAGGTCGACGGTCGACACCAGGGTGACGGCCGCGCCGCGAGCGGCCGCCTCGGCGGCGAGCGCATAGCCCTGCTTGCCGGAGCTGCGGTTGGCGAGGACACGAACGGCGTCGATCGGCTCGCGTGTGCCGCCCGCGCTGACGACGACGCGCTGCCCGGTGAGATCGCCCGGCGCGAGGACGGCCTCGACCGCCGCGACGATCGACTCCGGGGATGCCAGCCTGCCGGCACCGACGTCGCCCCCGGCGAGCCGACCGCTCTCGGGGTCGACGACGTGGACGCCCCTGGCGCGGAGGGTGGCGACGTTGTCGACGACCGCGGGGTGCTCCCACATCTCGGTGTGCATCGCGGGGCAGACGACGACCGGCGCCCGGGTCGCGAGCAGCACGTTGGTCAGGAGATCGGTCGACAGGCCCGCCGCGTAGGCCCCGATGATGCGCGCCGTGGCGGGGGCGACGAGGACGAGATCGGCGTTCTGGCCGAGCTTGGTGTGCGGGATCGGTGTCTCGGGATCGTCCCAGAGCCGGGTCCTGACCGGCTCGCTGGCGAGCGCGGACAGCGTCGTCGTCCCGAGGAAGCGCTCGGCGCCGGCCGTCATGACCGGCACGACGTGTGCGCCGGCGTCGATGAGGCGGCGGCACAGCTCGACCGACTTGTAGGCGGCGATGCCCCCGGTGACCCCGAGGACGATGCGCTTGCCGGCGAGCACGGTCGGCTCGTCAGTCGTCGGCGGCCACGTCGGCGTCGCCCTCGGGCAGCGCCAGCTCGTCGACCTCGGGCTCCTCCGGAGCGTCGGTCTGCACGATCTTGTCGACCGAGATCTCCTCGAAGGCGATGCTCAACGGCTTGCGCGAGGTCGACGACACCTGTGGCGGGATCATGTGGCCGAGACCGTCGCCGAGCTGGTTGAAGTACGAGTTGATGTTGCGGGCCCGCCGGGCGGCCAGCGTGACCAGGCTGAACTTGGAATCGACGCGACCGAGCAGACCCTCGATCGCGGGCGTCATCATCGTCTCGTGGCTGTGCGCCATGAACCAGCTCCTTGTGGGCGAATTTGCAGCCGTGACACCCTAGCGGCGGTTCTCTCCGACCAGGCGGTGGCCGGGCGCTGACCGCCCGGGCCGGGCGAACGCCCGGTCAGGCGGAGCGACGGAGACCGCGCTCGCGCTCGATGATCGTCATCATCTCGTCGACGGTCCGCTCGAGCTCGTCGTTGACCACGACGTAGTCGGCCTGCTCGCGGCCGACCGGTTCTTCGTTCTCGGCCTTGCGGAGCCGTGCGTGCACCTTGTCGTCGGGGTCGCCGCGGCCGCGGAGGCGCCGTTCCTGCTCGTGTCGCGACGGGGGCAGGACGAAGATCAGCACCGCGTCGGGATACTGGCGCTTCACCTGCTGCGCGCCGTCGAGCTCGATCTCGAGCACGATGTCGGCGCCGGTGCCGAGGCGATCGGGGCGGGGGGTGCCGTAGTAATTGCCGAGGAACTCGGTCCACTCGAGGAAGCCGCCGGCCGTGATCAGCTCCTCGAACGCCTCGGCGGTGGTGAACACGTAGGCATCGTCGCGTTCGCCGGCGCGGCGTTCGCGGGTGGTCCACGATCGGCTCAGCCACAGGCACGGATCGCGCCGCACCAGGGCATCGACGATCGTGCCCTTTCCCACGCCCCCGGGGCCGGAGACGACGATGATCAGTTGCTCATGAGCCAAGCTGGTCGCGCAGGGCTGAACGCTGCTGGGCGCCCAGGCCCTGCACACGGCGGTTCTCGGCGATGCCGATCTCCTCCATGACCCGTCGAGCCTTCACCTTGCCCACGCCGGGCAGGGATTCCAGCATCGCGACCACCTTGAGCTTGCCGACGTTCGGGTCGTCCGAATCGAGCGCTTCGGACAGGCTCATCGAGCCCATCTTCAAGCGGGCCTTGATATCCGCCCGTGCAGCGCGCGCCTCGGCCGCCTTCACGAGAGCAGCAGCTCTTTGCTCCGGTGTCAGTTGCGGAGGTGTTGCCATGAACTCAAACTACCGCGCCCAGATCTACCAGGGCGTCAATCCCTCGCTCGTCGGCCCATTCGGCGAGCTCCCGGCTGATCCGGGCGCACGCACGCGGGTCGGCGAAGCTCGCGGTCCCGACCTGGACCGCCTGGGCGCCCGCCACCATGAGCTCGGCCGCGTCCCACCCCGACGCGACCCCGCCGACCCCGACGATCGGCAGGTCCGGGAGCGCCTGACGCACGTCGTGGACCGCCCGGACGGCGATGGGATGGATCGCCCGGCCCGACAGCCCTCCCCCGCCGTTGCCCAGCGCCGGTCGCAGCGTCTCGGGGTCGATCACCATGCCGAGCACGGTGTTGACGAGCGTCACCGCCTCGGCCCCGGCGAGCCGGCAGGCCTCGGCGACCTCGACCAGGCGATCGGTGTTGGGGCTCAGTTTGGCCCACCTCGGCCGACCGCAGGCTCGGGTGGCCTCGACGACGGCCGACGAGAGATCGGCGTCGTGCGCGAAGATGCCGCCCCGTCCCTCGAGGTTCGGGCACGACAGGTTGACCTCGACCGCGACCACGGCCTGCGGCGCATCGGCCAGCATCTCCGCCGCCCGCCGGTAGTCGTCGACCGTGCGACCCCAGATGCTGCACACCACCGTGGCACCCGTGTCGAGCAGCGCCGGGAGGCGCTCGGTCAGCCAGTCCTCGACGCCGGGACCCTGGAGACCGACGGCGTTGATCATGCCCTGCGGCGTGGCGTGCACGCGCGGGGCCGGGTTGCCGTCCCACGGGTACGGCGCGATCGACTTCGTGACGACGGCGCCGATCGAGGCGAGATCGAAGTACGCCGCGAACTCGTCGCCGTACCCGGCGGTCCCCGAAGCGGTCATGACCGGGCTGCGCAGCTCCACCGACCCGACCCGCACCCGCGTATCGACCCTCACGAGGCGAGCGCCTCGGATCGCACGCGGTGGAATTCGCAACCGTCGGGGTCACCACCGACGTGTCCGCTCCAGGGCCGGCTCGGCCGGCCCGGTCCCCACGAGGTCACGTCGAGCCGCGCCGGGAGGGGGCTTCGGGGGAGGACCCACCCTCCCCCGCGGCATGGTATTCCTGCAGAGAGCGCACGGGGAGCTCCTGGGGTGATTCGCCGAGGCCCTGGGCGGCAGCGAGCGCGGCGCTGACGGTGGTCACGCAGCCGACGTGGTGCATGCTCGCGGTCTTTCGGATGTGCTCGCCGTCGCTGCGGCCGACCGAGCCTCGCGGCGTGTTCACGACGAACACGATGGTGCCGTCGGCCAGCAGATCGACGGCGGTCTGCCCGCCGTCGGCGTCCTGCACCTTGCCGAGCACGCGGTCGACCTCGACCCCGAACGAGGCGAGGTAGTCCGCCGTGCCCTTCGTCGCGACCAGCCCGAGCCCGCGCTCTCGCATCCGCTTGGCGACGACGAGCCCGGCCGGCTTGTCCTGGTCGTTGACCGACAGGAACACGGTGCCGGCGGTCGGGAGGGCGTTGCCGGCCGAGATCTCGGCCTTGAAGAACGCACGCCCGAACGACGAGTCGATGCCCATCACCTCGCCCGTCGAACGCATCTCGGGGCCGAGCGCCGGGTCGACCTCGGGGAACCGGGTGAAGGGCAGGACCGCTTCCTTGACCGCGACGTGCCCGTCGATCGGCGGCCGCAGGAGGCCCTCGTCGCGGAGCTCGGCGAGGGTGGCGCCCAGCATGACGCGCGTCGCCACCTTGGCGAGCGGGATCCCACGGGCCTTGGCGACGAAGGGCACGGTGCGGCTGGCGCGCGGGTTCGCCTCGATGACGTAGACGACCCCGCCGGCGACGGCGAACTGCACGTTGATCAGCCCGCGGACGTCGAGCCGCTGGGCGATCGCCTCGGTGTAGGCCTTGATGACCTCGACCACCCAGTCGGGCAGCGTCTGGGGCGGGATCGCACAGGCCGAGTCGCCGGAGTGCACGCCGGCTTCCTCGACGTGCTCCATGATGCCGCCGATGATCACCTCGCCGGTGTGGTCGCGGATCGCGTCGACGTCGACCTCGGTGGCGCTGCCGAGGAACCGATCGATCAGCACCGGACGCTCGGCGGACAGCCCCCCTTCCTTGCCGAGGCTGCCGTAGCCGCTGAGCTCGTCCATCGCCGCTGCGAGCTGCTTGCGGTCGTCGACGATCTGCATCGCGCGCCCGCCGAGGACGTAGCTCGGGCGGACGAGCACCGGGAAGCCGATGCGGTCGGTGATCGTGTACGCCTGGTCGAGGTCGACCGCGGTCCCTCCCGCCGGTTGCGGGATGTTGAGCTCGTCGCAGAGCTGGTTCCACTTCTCGCGGTCCTCGGCGTCGTCGATCGACTGCGCCGAGGTGCCCGCCACGAGGTCGGGCGGGATCTCGCCCGCGAGCTTGAGCGGCGTCTGCCCACCGAGCGAGACGATGACGCTGTGCGGCCGCTCGGCATCGATCACGTTGAGGACGTCCTCCTTGGTGAGCGGCTCGAAGTAGAGGCGGTCGCTGGTGTCGTAGTCGGTCGAGACGGTCTCGGGGTTGCAGTTGACCATCACCGTCTCGTAGCCGGCATCTCGCAGGGCGAAGCTGGCGTGGACGCAGCAGTAGTCGAACTCGATGCCCTGACCGATCCGGTTCGGGCCCGACCCGAGGATCACGACCTTCCGGCGCTCGGACGCGCGGACCTCGCTCTCGTCCTCGTACGTCGAGTAGTGATACGGCGTCTCGGCCGCGAACTCGGCGGCGCACGTGTCGACGGTCTTGTAGGTCGGCAGCACGCCGAGCGCCTTGCGTGCCGAGCGCACGGTCGCCTCGTCGCTGCCCCAGAGGTGCGCGAGCTGCGCGTCGGAGAAGCCCAGCCGCTTGGCCCGCCTGAGCTGCCGGGCGCCGATCGCATCCTGACCGATGTGGACCAGCTCGCGCTGCTCCTCGACGATCATCGACATCTGATCGAGGAACCACGGGTCGATCCGGCATGCGTCGTGGACCTCCTCGATCGAACGCCCGCGGTGCAAGAGCTCGCCGACCTGGAAGATCCGGTCGGGCGTCGCGACGGCGATCGCGGCGAGGAGGTCCTCGTCGGTCATCGTGTCGTACTGAGCAGCGGCCTGGTCGGCGTTGAGGCCCATCCGCCCCTGCTCGAGCGATCGCAGCCCCTTCTGGAGGCTCTCGGGGAACGTGCGACCGATCGACATCACCTCGCCGACCGACTGCATCTGCGTGCCGAGCACACCCGATGTGCCGGGCAGCTTCTCGAACGCCCACCGCGGGATCTTGGTCACCACGTAGTCGATCACCGGCTCGAAGCTCGCCGGCGTCGCCTTCGTGATGTCGTTCGGGATCTCGTCGAGCGTGTAGCCGACGGCGAGCTTGGCGGCGATCTTGGCGATCGGGAAGCCGGTCGCCTTGGACGCCAGCGCCGAGGAGCGCGAGACGCGCGGGTTCATCTCGATCACGACCAGCCGACCGGTCGCCGGG
>JAAUYD010208460.1_pt1 | contig 20998 bp, 24 predicted proteins | sample 7278101 | NCBI WGS metagenome assembly JAAUYD01 (sample SAMN14350128, study PRJNA611818) | marine sediment metagenome | isolation source: surface marine sediment (0.6m) | place: French Polynesia: Moorea | collected 2018-08
ACCAAATTCAAGAACTGGCTGTATCGGGTGGCCACCAGCGCCTGTTTGAAAAAAAAACGCCGATCCAAGTTTGCCCCCGACAGGGAACTCTCCCTGGATGAGTTTCTGCCGGCCGACGAATCAGCCGTTTCCACGGACTTGCCCCCTTGGGCCTCCCAGCCTCTGGAACAAGTGCTCGACGAAGAGCTCGGCGAAGTGATCCGTAAAGCGCTATTAAACCTGCCTGAAAAATACCGGCTGGTGGCCGTGCTGAGAGACGTTGAAGGGTTCACTACCCAAGAGACCGCTGAAATCTTGGATTTGACCTCAACCAACATCAAAGTGCGCCTCCATCGGGCGAGGCTCTTCCTCAGGGAGGCGTTGAAATCGTATTATGAAGCGGACTGACACCAATCATTCACATCACCAATGCATCGCCCTTTTCGAAAGGCTCTCCGAGTATATCGACAGGGAACTGGATGCGCCCACCTGCAAAGAAATCGAAGCCCACATCAAGGCATGCAAACCCTGCCAGGTCTGCCTGAACACGTTGAAACAAACCGTGGATCTGTGCAGAAACCTGAAACGTCGACAGGTGCCGATGACCTTTTCCCTTAAATTGAAAGGGGCTATTTTTGACCTGATCGGCACCCCTTCCGAATAATCCCCTCGCATGCCATGCTGCGCACCTATCGGCAACTGCACGCCTCGCTTTTAGTGGCCCTATTTGCGCTTGCCCGGCCGATTCGAGAACCCATCCTGAACTATGTAATCTTTTTCACATGTTTTTCTGCAGATGTGGTGCCGACAACACATCCTGATGGCGCCATCGACCGGTTTGCCTTCAGGCGGCCTGCCGGTAACATCGCAAAAATATATCTAATTCAAATAAATCAAATAGTTATAAACATCAGGCGGAATCAACCGCGCCCCGCCGTGTGTTGGCACCGCCATTGCTCTATAGGCTGCAGCAGCCAGTGACTGGCGTGTTCGTTCGGTTGAAGGCTTTGCTGAATGACAGGTTGCGTTTCGACCAGGGCCGGCGCTGAGCCACCGTGGGTGGTGCGAGTGTCTCGTTGACAATTGCGTGGGGTCGCAATACATTCATCGATGCTTGCCTGCTGAACAGATAAGAACTTCCAATGGGACTGGCTGTCGCTGTGCGCATCGCTTCTGATTTCACCGGCAGGGTGCAACTTCCTGTATTCCCTTTTGTGTTGGAACGGCTCATTCAGACCCGCCATGAGCCGACCACCGACGCATCGACGTTATCCCGTCTGATCAAGATGGACCCGTCCTTGTGCTTGATGGCCATGCACATTGACCACACATTGACCGCGCCACCACGAATCAACAGTCGCCCGGATGGCGGAAATATGGTCGACCGCATTGGTATGACCGCCATCGATACCCTGGTCACCAGCGCTCTGGCCGGCCAGGCACTCAATATCGTTGTCCATCGGCAGGGGCTGTCGCTCGGTTGGCTGTGGGCCCATTGCCTGACAACCGCTTTCTTGGCCCGCGAATTGGCTGTCGTGCTTAATTATCAACCCGCTGAAGAAGCATACGTTGCCGGCCTGCTGCACGACATCGGCAAACTAGCGCTGTTCTCTCGGACGCCGGCGTCCTGCGCCCCCATGCTGACCGATGCGCGACAGGCAGGTCCCCTGCTTGAAGCGGAAGAACAGGTCGCCGGCGCCAATCACGATCGTATCGGGGCCGACCTGATCCTCAGGAATTCGGGCGCCTGGCAAGCTGCAGATGCCGCCAGATTCCACAGAACCTCCGCTCAACAGATCAGGCACGCGTTACCACTGGTTCAGATCGTCTGGGCGGCCAATCGGTTGGCTGGCGACGTGCATCTTCGTTCGGATGCCGCTGATACGGTGGCCAGGTTGTTGACCCTGTCCTCCCGGCAAGTCGGTCAACTCACCCGTCAAGCCGATGCGCAGACCCTGGCTGCTGCGGACGAGCTCGGTGTCACGCCCTTCGAATCGGAAGCTGGCCGTCCTTTCGAAGAGCCGGCGACACTGCTTAAACAGGAGGTCCGCAACCACACGCTCCTGGCCAGCCTCTACAGACAGCTGTTGACGGTCTCCGACCACAATGCCATCGTAGAAGTAATGCGGCTATGTTTCGTCGCTTTCTTTGGCATCGACACACTGATCATTCTCGGCCACGAGCCTGATGAGGAAATACTGGTCGTGCAATGCGCCGCAGGCACCAAAATGGCCCCGCAGGCGGAGCGGCTGCACATTCCATTGTCCGCGACGGAGTGCCTGGCTTGCGTCTGTCATGCCAGAGGCGATACCGTGCACTCCTTCGCGCACAAGCGCCAGTCAGAGTTAACAATCATCGACCAGCAACTGATCGCGATCATGCATACCGATGGTCTCGTCTGTATGCCGATTCGGACACAGGCCCAAGGTGTTGAATCAATACTGATCCTGGGCATCGACCGTACCGATTGGCCGTGGATCGAATCTCAGATGACCCTGCTCAACACCATGGTCGCTGCCGTCGCCGCGGCGCTGGACCGGATATCCTCACAAGTCGGTTACAGGTCAGGTCAGCCGTCACCTGAGTTGACCTCGATGATGGCCAGGACGCGTAAAATCGTTCATGAGATCAACAACCCGTTGAGCATCATCAAAAATTATCTTAAGGTGTTAACGCTGCGCAGCGATGAACCACCATCCGATGCGTATGAGCTTCGAATTATCAATGAGGAGATCAACCGCGTGAGCGATCTGGTCAGATCGCTTTCCTTACCGTCTGATAGGGGCTCGCTGCGGGTTGCCAGCGTTGATGTCAATGCCACGATAACGGATATGCTGAAGCTGCTCAGGGAAAGCATTTCCGAAACCACTGATATTCGCCTGGTTCAGGATCTGGATGAGAATCTTCCCGCCATTCTATCTGATCGGGACCGATTGAAACAGGCACTCATAAACCTGCTGAAAAATGCCGCTGAAGCCATGCCCGAGGGAGGAACCATACGTGTCAGTACACGGCTGCTGACCACCACTGAACAGCCTGCCGCCGGCGATCCATCTGGTCGCCGGATAAAAATAAGTGTCTGTGATGATGGTCCGGGTATTGACGAACGGATCAAGAATGACCTATTCAAACCCCATGTGACTTCTAAAACAGACCATAACGGATTGGGATTGGCCATCGTCGAGGAGACGGTCAACCGCCTCGACGGCGCCTTGCTATGCGAAAGCACCCCGGGAGAGGGAACCTGCTTTCACATCGAACTGCCCACCGGCAATTAAGCGGAAAATCAGAAATGGCGTTGGCGTCAGGAAACCAGGAGCCTTCTATGCAGAACCGGCCCAAAATATTGATCTGCGACGATGAACCGCTGATGACCGCGAGCATCGAAGCCGTTCTGAAAACCGGAAACTATCGCGTGCTAAGCACCAACAGTGCCCGCCAAGCCCTGACGCTGATCCATGCCGAATCCCCTGATCTGGTCATTCTCGATCTGATGATGCCGGTCATGACGGGTTTTGAAATTCTCGACGCCGTCGATCGTGAACGCTGCGACGCGGCCTTCATTATCGTCACCGGCGAAAATTCTCTCGACTCGGCGATCAAGGCCATCCGCAAAGGGGCCAGCGACTATCTGAGAAAGCCTTTTGAGCCCGATGAGTTGATCATTCGGGTCGACAACGTGCTCAAACAACAACAGATGCAGCGTGATCACGTGTGCGTTGCAGCCGAAAAGCGACAACTGGAGCACCAACTCCGTCAATCCCAGAAAATGGAAGCCATCGGCACCCTGGCCGGTGGCATTGCCCATGACTTCAACAATGTCCTCAGCATCATCCTGGGCAATACAGAACTGGCCCTGGCGGACGTATCCAAGGAACACAGTGCCCATCAGAATCTGGAACGCATACTGACTGCCAGCTTGCGCGCCCGTGAGATGATCCAGCAGCTTTTAAGTTTCAGCCGCAAAGAAGAATCGGGCCGCAAGCCCATCGTGCTGAACACGGTAATCGCCGAGTCAGTCAAACTGATGCGCGCCTCCCTGCCCACGAACATCTCTATTGAATTGGATATCTGCGACACCGAATGCACGACCGTCGCTGATGCCTCCCAGATTCACCAGATCATGCTCAACCTGTGCACCAACGCCGCCCATGCCATGACTCCCGACGGCGGATGCCTGACCATCCAACTGGAGCCGGCAGAAGTGGACGGCGCCTCGGCAGCCGACGCGATCAGTGTCGTCCCTGGAAACTATGCCAGGCTGATTGTGGCAGACACCGGCCACGGCATCGACAAGGCCATCATCGATCGGATTTTCGACCCCTATTTCACGACCAAAGAGACCGGTAAGGGCACCGGCATGGGGTTGTCGGTCGTCCACGGCATCGTCAAATCAAGCGGCGGCGCCATCAAGGTGTTCAGTTCGCCTGGCCGCCACACGGCGTTCCACCTCTATCTTCCGGTGGTGGAGACGGTCATTGACGCCGAGCCGGCCGATCTGGAAGGACATCAACTACCAGGCGGCCATGAGCATATCCTGATCGTTGATGATGAAGAGATGCTGGTGGACATGATGCGCCAGGTATTGGAGCAGTTGGGGTATACGGTCAGTGCCCATACGGACAGCCAAACTGCCCTCAAGGCGGTCCAAGCCTGCCCCCAGGTCTACGACCTGCTGATCACGGACATGACCATGCCAGGCATGACGGGCATCGAACTGACTCAGGCGGTCAAGGCGCTCCGCAGCAATCTTCCGGTGATCCTGTGCACCGGTTTCAACGAGCAGGTCAGCGAGCAGAACATCCAATCGCTTGGCATCCAATCCCTGATCATGAAACCGGTAGGCATGCAGCATCTGGCCGAAACCATCCGCAACGTTCTGGCTCCGGTAACGACGGAACGAAGAAAAAATCCGCGCTTTGCTGCGCCGGCGGGCAGTTTTGTGATTTCCCGGGCCCACCCCTATGAACGCTGCAGACTGGTCGATATCGGATTGTCGGGGCTGGCCTTCAGCCATGAAATGGAGTCGGTGCCGGACCAGTCGTCCGATCAATTGGCCATCATGACGCCGGATGGCGAAATTTTAATCAGCGGTATCCACTGCCGGATCGTTTCGAATGTCGCCCCCGGCAGGAGTACGCCACTCTCCGCACTAAACCACGCCAGGCGCAGCGTATGTTTTGAAGGCCTCAGCATGCTTCAGGTGGAACAGATCAATCAATTCATCCATACCCATGCCACGGAATTGCTGCCCTAATCTGTCCGACCAGTCAGGCCCAACCCGATGATCACACGCCGGGAACACCGTCCGGCAATAGGGGGGCGGCCAGCCTCGTTCAATGACGTGGCCAGGCGCTTCGCCAACCGTTTTTTGCATTCGCACCCGGCCACCGCCGTCAATGGGCTTCCTCGAAATACTGAACCTGATAGACCTGAATCTTCAGGTCCCCCGCCCGCCACTGAGTGGCTGGCAGGCCGGCTTTCATGCACAGGTTGGATAGAAAAGGCTCCGGTCGGGGCAGTTGCTCCCAGACCTGAGGCAGGAAGGTCGCGCTGGCAGACCCCTTTGTGAGGATGACACCGTCAACACCGGGCCTCAGCTTGGCCAGCAGATCATCGGCATCGGTATAATCCAGCGCCACCGGTTCGGATAGCACACTCACTTCGATGCGAACATCATCCAACTCCGATTTCTTCAGCGGAGCAAATCGAGGATCGTGGAAGGCGGCATTGAGGGCATTATCTTTCACGCCGGCAGCGATCGGTACCGTGGCCGACAGGCTGCCGATGCAACCCCGCAGTTGGTTGTTGTGCTTCAAAGTCACAAATGTACCGCAACGAGACTGAAAGGCCTGATCGGCGAGCAGCGATTCCAAATTCCGGGACCCGCCCGGTACCGGGGCGTGGTCAAAATAGTCGGCAAGGGTCTGTCTCGCCAGGGACACCAGGGCCGCACCTTGTTCAGGTGTCAACAGTTGGTTGGTGTCGGTCGGTTTTGGCATCGAATCATCTCCATCGAAGGTGACACCCCTATCGCCATTCAGCGGTATGGCGGCCTGCAGATTCGCACTTGCTGCTGCGGTGCAACCATCCCGGCGGTACCCTGGCATATTCAGGAGTACACTGGGCCCCAATACGGTGTCAAGGTAATTGGCGGGCAGCGCCGATGAGGTCAACCACTGTCCGAAGAGTGTTCCGACGAGGTGGGACGGGTATTGGCGGCGACCGGCAAATCGGCGGTCTCATGAACGCCGTCGGCATCGGCCTGACGCCAATAACCGAGCAACTCCCTGCGCTCCGGATCGACGCCGAAGTAGTACCCTGCCGGGGCGATGCGCTTCATTATCGGCAAAATACGGGTCCGGAAAAGATGCTCTTTGAAGGCATGACCAGCCGGCGTCCGACCCATATAGACCATATCGTACAGGGTCGCTTCGATCTGCCCGATCTCTTTGCGGATACCGGGTGCCAAATCGATGGAATAGAGAAAACCGAGACAATTGTCGATCAGGATACCGATATCCCGGTCCAGCCTGCTGATCAGTTTGAAACCGTTGGCGATGAATTGTCTCACGGCAGCATCTCCGCGGTGGCTATCCCGGTTGGCCTCACTCATGTATTGCCTGTCTTAACCATGCTATCGGCAGCATCTGCCCTGGCTTTAGGCATGTTTGGGAGCCGGCGGCGCTGGGTCATGATCTATCACCAACACCTTGGCGCCACGAATTTTCCTGTTTTTCAACTCCAGGAGCGCCCGGTTGGCCGCGTCAAGGGAGAATGTCTCCACCTCGGGAATAATGGGGATCTGGTCGGCCAGTTCAAGGAAGCGGCTGACATCCGAACGGGTCACATTGGCCACGCTTTTGATTTCCTTCTCATGCCACAGATGAGAAGAATAGTCCATATGCAACAAGGCGTCTTGATCGGCGGCTTGTTTGCGGATGGCGTTGATGACCATGCGACCGCCCGCATTTAGATTTCTCAACCCTTCGACAACGGGCGTCCAGGCCGGGGTGGTGTCGATGATGCAATCCAGGGCCCGCGGGGCCGTATCGTTCGTGTGACCGGCCCACAGCGCCCCCAGCGAGCGGGCAAACGCCTGTTCGCCGGCGCTTCGGGCGAAAACATAGACCTCTACATCCGGCAGTTGGTGACGAACCATCTTTAGCACCAAGTGGGCGGATGCACCGAACCCGGTTAGCCCCAAGCTCTGGCCGTTGCGCAACTGGCAGTGCTGCAAGGATCGATATCCGATGGCCCCGGCGCACAGCAGCGGGGCGGCCTGGGCATCGGAGAAGCGCTCGGGGATCGGGTAGGCAAACGCCTCGCTCACCGTCATGAACTGGGCGTATCCGCCATGGGCATCCCTGCCGGTAGCGCTGAATGCAGGGCACAAGTTCTCCCGACCGTCCTGGCAGTAGTCACAACGGCCGCACGACCGGTTGATCCAAGCCACCCCCACGCGCTGTCCAACGGAAAACCGCGCTGCGTTCCGTCCGGTTCGCGCCACCTGGCCCACCACCTGATGGCCGGGGATCACCGGGAATCGCGGCGGCGGCGTTCGACCCTCGATTTCGTCGAGTTCGGTGTGGCACACCCCGCAGGCGCTCACCCGGATCAGAATCTCACCGTCGCCGGGCGACGGAATGGGGAGTGTCCGCAGCACCAGCGGGTCGGTGGTCCGTTCCAGATCGTGGATCTGTTCCAGCACCATGGCTTTCATGGGGGTCATCGATGCAGCTCGCCGATCAGAGGTGAGTGGTTGAGAACGTCAACCGGATCGTATCACAGGACGAGCCGAACCGCCACCGTTCAAGCCGGCGCTGCTCATGCCACAGGCAGGGAAGCCGGCAATCAGCCGGTTGGCGACCGCCGCCTGTCCGGATTGACGCGCCGGTCGTTGGGATAGGAGAGGCTGACCACCACGCCATCACGGACACCTTTACGCCGATCTTGACGATTACGGCGTCGTTCCACAAATCGACCGGACGGTTTGGGCACCCGTACCATCTGCTTTTTACGTTCATCGTCGACCACGCGGGAACTGCCGATTAAAACGATATCCATAGCTGGACCTCCTTATGCATAGCTATCGGCGGCATTGATCATGACTTTAACTGCTTCGGCGGATGCCTGCGGGCTGGGCCGGCATATCGATGCCAGAGTGTACCGTGCCCGATCCCGATCCTCATCTTCAAATGGTCCTCAGTTCCGGCCCTTCTCCAATTCGTTGATAAACCATTCAAGATTCGATCGCCCGCAGGCGCTTGCCCAAGCGATGACTTCCGTCGAATAGCGACCCAGACCGGCAAGGCGATCAAGATAGACCTCGGTTTGCCAACCCTTGGGCAGGTATCCGCAATAATGCAGCCATTTGGGGCACAAGAGGGCATTGAGATGGGGAATCCGGTGCCGGCGGCAGACGCTCAGACCGTTGCCGTCGTCCATGATCACAAAGCGGGCATTGCCGGAAAAGTAGTGATGCAGGATGTCGCGCTCTCCCCGATCAAGCCGTTGGAGGTCGGCGGCAGCGGATTCGGACAGCGGGGCAACCGGATCATCGAGCAGGTGCAAGCCTGGCCGTCGGCCGGCCAAAGCGCCCAACCGGCAGCTGCCGGCGTGTTGCGGAGCGGTGACTTCATCGAAGACGGCACGGGGCATCAACAGGGTGACGGCCTGGCAGCAACGGTGGATCAGGCCCGCTTTGTCCAGCAGGATCGCCGAGGAGGCATCAATCAGAACCGGCGGCCGCATGGATCACATGTAGGATCGAATGAAGCGCTGCACCGCCTGCGCACCTCGGATGACACCGAAGTGTCCTTCGCAGAGGATATCGGCTTCCAGATCGGCCAGCCGGCGCAGCGACCGGTGGTAATCGGCGACATCGGAATCGAAATCGGCGTGCAGGGGGCCGTGCACATCCTGACCGAACAGGACGCGCTGACCGTCCGATGCCGCCAGGTAGACAACCGACCCCGGCGTATGACCGGGGCAGTGAATCACATCCACCAGGCCATTTCCCAGCTGGATCTGATCGCGACTGCCGCTAAACGTCTGGTCTACTGCCAGGGGCCGCATCGCGGCACCGTACCAGTGGGCCGCGGTCAGCCGGTTGTCACCTTGTTCAAGAGGTGCCGCATCCAACTCATGGGCAGCGACGATGCAGCCGTAGCGCTCGCGCAGGTCAGCAGCACCGCCCGCATGATCGAAGTGGCAGTGGGTCAAGAGCAGGAAGTCCACCTGCTCGGGCCCGATGCCGCAGGCCTGGATGTTGGCCGCCAGGCGATCGCCATGACCCCCGCAACCGGCGTCCACAATGGCCGCCCGACCGTCGATACACAGCAGGTAAACGGCGGCATCCTGCGCCGCGGTATAGCCGTCGCCGCCCACCTGCCAGATGTTATCGGTAATTTGCAACCGACCACCTCCTTTGCCCGCCAGACATCAGTCAAACAGGGCCCCGACACTCTCCCCGGTATGAATCCGCCGGATGGCTTCGGCGAAAAGGGGCGCCACGGACAGGATATGAAGTTTTTGCGTTTGCTTTTCCTGGGAGACATGGACCGTATCGGTGACGGCCACCGATCGGATGGAGCTGTCTGTCAGCCGCTGGACAGCGGGGCCGCAGAGCACGCCATGGGTGGCACCCACCTGGATGCTGTTCACGCCGGCGGACGCCAGCGTCTCCACCGATGCGGCCAGGGTGCCGCCGGTGGAAATTTCATCCTCGAAGATGATGGCATCGCGACCTTTTACGTCGCCGACGACCAATCCCTGGACCACCTTCGTATCGGCCACCCGCCGTTTATCGATAATCGCCATGGGCAGGTGAATGCGCTGTGCAAAGCGTCCGGCACGTTTGGCGCCACCGGCATCCGTGGCCACAACCACGGCGTTGTCCAGGTCCAGCCGCTGGCGAAAGTGATCCACGAAATAGGGGATGGCGGTCAGGTGATCCACCGGGATGCTGAAAAAGCCGTGCACGGCATCCGAATGCAGATCCATGGTGAGCACACGGTCGGCACCGGCGGTATGGAGCAGATCGGCCATCAGGCGCCCGGTGATGGAGATGCGCGGCGCGTCCTTCTTGTCCGAACGGGCGTAGGAGTAATAGGGAATCACCGCCGTGATGCGTCGGGCCGACGCGCTGCGCAGCGCATCCAGGATGATGAACAGTTCCAGGATGGTGTCGCCCACCGGCGTGGTGAAGGGCTGCACCACAAACACATCTTTCTCCCTGACATTCTCCTGGATCTGGACAAACAGGTTGTCGTTGGAAAACCGGGATATGGCCAAGCGGCTGAGCTCCGTGTCCAGGGCGCTGCAAATGGCCGTGGCCAGCTGCGGATTGGCGTTGCCCGAAAAGATTTTGAGGCCGGTCGTCATGATCTGTATTCTCCCTCGTCAGCTGGTCGCAGCATGACCAGGTTTCGATTCGGTGTCAACGCGTTTTGAGCGGCCCGACGCCGATCAGGTAGAGCAATGCACCACTTTTTGTCAGTCCGAGCAGATCCGCCGCCTCACGGTCATAGATGGCCCCGATGCCGCAGGCCCCCCAGCCCAAAGCCGTGGCCGCCAGATAGGCCTGTTGGCCCAGACGTCCAGCCTCGATCATGGCATAGCGATACCCCCTGGCGCCCCAGGTCCGATCGAGATCCGACGGATCACTGATAAACAGCAGGTGCAGGCCGGCATGCTGCAGCCACATCTGGTCCAGGCTGGCCACCGCCATGGCACGGGTCAAATGCCCATCCAGCACCTGCCCCAAACGCCGCCGGTTCACATCCAGAATGTAAAAACCGGGCGGGACGGGCATCTCACTGCCGGCCAGAAAGCCCACTGTCAACGCGGACCGGCAGGCGGCGGGCATACCCGACAGGGAACCCGCGGCATCCGCCAGCAGGCCCAGGTAGGTCATCAACCCGACCCGGGAAACCGGTGCAGCCACGAAATTGCGGCGCGACCGGCGCTGCTCCAGCACACGGACGTAGTCCGCTGCCGGCACGATACCGGAAACCTCCATATCGATCCAGGTCTCCGGCTGGTCTGCGGTTACGTCCAACCAAGGTGCAGCATCGCCGGAACAACGGCCGCCATCTGCACCGGCACGATGAATCTGGAGGATCTCCTCGTAAGCGACCACGCGCTGCGATACCGTCGATGCCTGACGAATGTCCGCCGGCAGTGAATTGAGGCCGGCGACGGTGCTCACCGGGTTTCTTTGGGAAGCATCACCGGTCAGGTGCACGCAGGCCAGGCACACCTCCTGCCGGGCATCCAGTCCCAGCAAGGTGGCGGCCTGGTCGTCATCGAAATCCAGATGGATCGTACAGTTGCGATCGAGCGCCGTGACTGCCAGCCGCAGGTTTTCCAGCAGATGACCGGCGTCCAGCAGCACATAGCGGTAAGCACGGCTGCGGTACTTCCAGGCACTGCGAAATATGATCCCGCTGATATACACGGTCGCCGCAACATCCTGATCAGCCGGTGGAACCATGGGCAGATCGCCGTGACGCAAGGTGGTCAGGCAACCTGAGAGCGGGTCGTAATGGTAGAGACCCGGATCCAGTCCATCCACTTGATAGACAGCCAGATAGAGCTCAGCGGGGTAGAGGGCGCCGGCCGAGGCGATACTGCGGTAGCTGAAGGTGTGGCCGGCATGCAGGCGTCGGGCGGTCACCGTGTGGGTCAGGTGCAGCACGGTGGCAATCGTCCCCAGATCCGTTGCGCCAGCTGGCCGGCCGTCAGGCTGAAGGTCGGCTGCAACCATTCGGAAATAATCAATTCGCGGCAGATGGACAAGCCCGCCTAAGGATAATCGCGGCAAGCGCGGATAGGGTTTCACCGGCATGGGCTGATGGGCCCAGTCCAGGCTGTGGGGGCTTAACCGGTGGCGGCGATAGCTGGTGGCCCGGTGATAGCCGGCAGCGGTGGCAGACAAGCCGGTCATGATTGGTTCACCAGGTCTGCCAGGGCGCTCTCAGCATCGGCAAAGCGAAAGCTGAAACCGGCCTCCGTCAGCCGGTCGGGCCGCACCCGCTGGCTGGCCAACAGCACGTCGGCCATCTCACCCATCATCATCCGCAGGGCCATGGCGGGGGCGGGCATCACGGCCGGCCGGCCCAGCACCCCTCCCAACGCCCGAGCGAAATCCTTCTGACGCAACGCCCCAGGGGCACTGAAATTGAAAACGCCTTCACATGCTTCATTCTCAATGAGAAATCGAATCCCTGCCAGCAGGTCGGCCATGTGGATCCAGGAAAACCATTGATCGCCTTTTCCCAAGGGACCGCCGGCAAACATCTGAAAGGGCGGTATCATCTGAGCCAGCGCACCGCCATCTTTACCCAGCACCACCCCAAAGCGCATGATGGCAACCCGCACGCCTTTCCGCTCGGCCGCCTGGGCAGCTTGTTCCCAGTCCACCGAGAGCCTGGCCAGAAAATCACTGCCCGGCGTGGATCCCTCGTAAAGTTCCTCATCTGCACGGCTGCCGTAGAAACCGATGGCCGAGGTACTGAGCAGGGTCTGGTTCTTTCCGGCCATAGCCTCGGCCACATGACGGGTGGTCAGCAGCCGGCTCTCCACGATCTGGTTTTTATAAGCACGGGTCCAGCGCTTGGAGATCGTACGCCCGGCCAGATTGACCACGGCATCAGCCTCGGCAATCGCCGCTTGCCAACTGCCGGAGCGGGTCGTGTCCGCAGATATCCAGGAAAATCCGGCTACCGATTGGAACGGATGGGATGATGACGTGCCCAATCCGGTGAGCGTGTGGCCGTCGTCGAGCAATGCCCGACTCAACGCCTGTCCCACAAAACCCGATGCGCCGGTGATGGTGATCTTCATGGAAGCCTCCTTTAATTTGGGGTCAGTCGCCCGGGTCATGGCTGCGGGCCGGTTCGGCGTCATGGCACTCGGTGCAGGACCTCGCGGCAGGGTGCGGTATTCCGATGTGGTCACTGCGTGCCGGGTGTGCGCATCGTCGGCCGACGTATCTTTGGATCAGGGCTCATTTGGCCAGAAAGCGCCACAGATGGTGTTCGATCGCCTGTCTCGGCAAGGCACCGGCTGCCGTATCCACCACCTTACCATCCCGGAAAAAGAGCAGGGTCGGCAAACTCATGACGCTGTAGCGGCTGGCGGTCATTGGATTCTGATCGACATTGAGCTTGGCGACTTTCAGGCGACCTGCGTAGGTTCGGGCAAGATCTTCCAGAACCGGCGCCATGGCTCCGCAAGGGGCGCACCAGGCCGCCCAACAGTCCAGCATCACCGGTAGGGGCGAGCCGATCACCTCATCGGCGAAGGTCCGATCGGTTACCACCACCGGTCGGCTGGGCGTCGAGATTGGCGGAAATTTCTGCTTACAACGCCCGCAGCGTGGTTGGTCCTTGAGCCGGGCGACGGGAATCCGGTTGCGGGTGCCGCAGTGGCGGCAGCGAATCAGAACAGTCTCAGCGGTCATCACCTCTCCTTACGAACCCAGGTATCATATGTCCAGGTGTTCACCAAAGGTCAACCGCCGGCCCGGCCATCATCACAGGGACCATCATCGTCCCGACCGCGGGAATGCTCGGCAGTAAAACTGGTGGTGCAGGCCTGCAGAACCGCTTCATGGCTGAGGCAGGCCAGAGCCGTTTCATAATCCGGCTCCTCGGAAATCTCGTCAACCAACTGCGCATAGGCCACTTTGCCCTTTCCGTCGATCACCAGCACTGCCCGCGCCATGAGACCGGCCAGCGGCCCATCGGTGATGCGGATACCATAGGCGTCGCCGAATTCAGGGTTTCGGAAGGTGGATGCGGAAACCACATGATCCAGACCCTCGGCCCCGCAAAAGCGGGCATGAGCAAAGGGCAGATCGGCCGACGCACAAATCACGACGGCATTTTCGTGGTTGCCGATCTCGGCGTTGAATTTTCTCACCGACATGGCGCATACCGGTGTGTCGATGCTGGGAAAGATGTTGAGCACGACGGTCTTGCCGGCATAGTCCTTGAGCGACACGTCGGACAGGTCTTTGCCGGTCAGGGTAAAATCCGGTGCGAAGTCACCCGGTTGAGGAAGATCGCCGGAAAGGGGGACGGGAGATCCTTTAAACGCGGTTTTAGCCATTGGGCCTCCTTCATGTTTATAGGTTAAGGGAAAGAAGACATGGCGGAGTCAGCGGGGCATTGACCCCTTAGGAACAACAATAGTACCATTACGCATACGACTACACGTGTCAATTGTCATACAAAAGCCAATCGGCATGATTGACTCGATGGCATTGTTATTGCTTTTTGATGCTTTAAGGTAATTCAATTTTTTCGAACATCAAATCATTCAGGAGGCCGCCATGGGTAAGAAACGCTACCAGATCAAATCCCCCTGTCCCCAATGTGGATGCAGCTTTGCGCTGGTGCTATCCAAAGAGGAACTCAAAGCGCGTTATGGCGACGCGCCCAATATCGAGCTGGAGTGCGGTGAATGCATGCTGCAGTTTGAAACCGATCGTAAAAGCGCCTGTCCCGAGTGGGATGATGAATGTCGTATGAATGAAGGCAAATCCTGAGCAGGCAGGACGTGGAATCATTTTGTGGTTGACAGCATGCAGCATTAATGGGCATGTAACCGGCACGTTGATTCACCCATTATGAGACAATCTTACAGCCGTCAGGACAGAAAGGCAGATCCAACCATGAGCTACGATTTCAATGCGGATGATGTATTCGATATGGCCGAACAGATCGAGAGAAACGGCGCCCTTTTTTACCGCCGGGCGGCCGCCGATGTCGGCGACACGGATGCCGAGGCATTTCTCACGGACTTGGCGGCCATGGAAGATGATCACGAAAAAACATTCACCGCAATGAGAAAACAGCTCACCGATGGTGAAAAAACGTCGACCGTATTCGATCCTCAGGGTGAATCGGCATCGTACCTCAAGGCGCTGGCGGACACCCGGATCTTTTTCGAAAAGGAAATTGACACCACCTCTCTGCAGGCCATCCTCAAAGCAGCCATTCTGGCCGAGAAAGATTCGATCGTTTTCTACCTGGGGATGAAGGATATGGTTCCCGATGACATGGGAAAAGCGCGATTGGATGACATCATCAAAGAAGAGATGTCTCATATCAATCTGCTCAGCCGACGCCTGATCGCCACGAAGTAGCAAACGACCAAAGGGTATCGCATCGTTTCCCGGAGACTCGCCGGAATTGACCCTGTGACGGCGAGCCTGCGGACCTGCCACCGGACCGGGTGTTCCGACTTCTATGTGAGACACTGTGTGTCATGTTCACCGCTGATACGCCTCCCCCAGCTTTAAACGCCGCCGGTCGGCAGCCGATCATGGCCTGCCTTCCAGGTCCTGAAGAACGCGCATGAGGAACGGTAGCGGTTGCACTGCCCGGTTAAATAAACATCTCAGAGGTGATGCCATGAGAATCCGCATGCTATGTTTGGCGGCTATCTTGATCAATCTGACCATGCCTGCGGTGTCGCCGGCAGATAAGATTCCGGCAGCCGGTGACCAGCTGGTCGACATCCAGTTGAGGGCACCCACGTCGGTCGAGCAGCGTAATTATCTGGGGTTGGAACAAACCGCGCATTTCAACCCCACCGACATCGCCGGTGAATTGCTGATCATCGAAATATTCAGCATGTACTGCCCCCACTGCCAGCGTGAGGCACCGGCGGTCAATCGATTGTACCAGGCCATTCAGGCCACCGAGACCCTGCGCGACCGCGTCAAGATGATCGGCATCGGGGTGGGCAACTCCGATTTCGAAGTCGATCATTTCCGCAAGCATTACGAGATCGCCTTCCCCCTGTTTTCCGATGAGGATTTTTTGATTCACAAGGCCTTGGGCGAAGTTCGCACCCCGTTTTTCATCATCAGCACCATCGGGTCGGAAGACCGGGGCAGGATCTTGTGGACCGGCTCCGGAAACATGGATCCACTGGCGACATTCATCAAGCGTCTCGACGTTTTGCTGGAAGAAAGGAGGTCCCGATGACCGACCTCAAGCGGCAAATGGCCCGCTGTGCCGTTGTCTGTTTGTTTTGGATAGCTGCTTTTCCGGCTCAGATCTTGGCCCAGGAAACACCATCGAAAGCCATGATTTATGATCCCGGACCACTTAAACCGGTGGACAGCGTTCTGAAGGTAGCGGTCGGCGATCCGGCACCATCGTTTGCGTTGCCCTCGCTGAACGGGGAGACCGTATCCCTGGATCAATACCGGGGCACCCACAATGTGGTCATATCATTCGTCCCGGCGGCTTGGACACCGGTCTGTTCGGACCAGTGGCCCGGGTACAATATCGCCAGAACGATCTTCGAACAATACGAAGCGGTGATGCTGGGGATTACGGTCGATAACCTGCCCACCCTGTATGCCTGGACCCGGCAGATGGGGGACCTTTGGTTTCCTGTGCTCTCCGACTTCTGGCCCCATGGGGCAGTGGCCCAGCAATTCGGTGTATTGCGATCTGATGGAACGTCCGAACGGGCACTGTTCGTCATCGACAAGGCGGGCATCATCCGTTTTATTTCAGTATCCGATATCAACCGACGCCCCGACCTGAAGGAAATCGTGGATGCACTCAAAGCCATTCAACGCCCTGATACCGATTAAACCGTCCCAACTTTCTTGTCTTTCGAGACACCTATGTATCACAATGGACGTGGACTTTCGGGATCGCCCCTCTGGATGACGGTGCCATTTGTTGTTGGGGTGTGGAAACAACCTAACGCTTATCGTAACTATTTTGAATTAATTTACTAAAAACGTGTCTCGGTCAAAACGAGCGTCATCTTGAAGCTTGGCATGCATCTTGTTAAATATATTTCAAGATGCCGGCTGCGTCCTCGACAGGAAGGCGGCATCCAACCCCTTCGGAGAACCTCAATCCGTGAAGCCGTGCGACCACAACCTGAAACAAGCCCTCCTGTTGGCCGAACAAATGATTCGACTGGCCGACATCGGTGACGGAGACCGTGAGGATACCGGCTGCGGTATCCTATACGGCATGCTCCGCGATTCGGGTTACAAAATCAAGCAACTGGCCGAGGCGGAAAAACTCAAACATATCGCCAAAGGCTGGTGGGATGAACACTGCTGAAGCAATCAGATGACCATTACCATCCACGCAACCCAACAAACCAAAGGAGGAAAACGCGTTTGAAATACTGAGGGAGAACTGGCAGGTTCCTGTTCAACGATCCATCACCCCTATCAACCATACAGACAAGGAGGAAAAAATGGCTGAACGGTATGAGGTTTACAAGTGCGATCTATGCGGCAACATCGTCCAGGTGCTCGTTGGCGGCGGCGGCGAGTTGGTATGCTGCGGTGAGGCGATGAAAAAGCTGACCGAAAACACCGTGGATGCGGCCAAGGAGAAGCACGTGCCGGTCATCGAAAAGATCGACGGTGGCTACAAAGTCAAGGTGGGCGATGTTCCCCATCCCATGGAAGAGAAGCACTGGATACAGTGGATTGAACTGGTCGCCGACGGCAAATCCTACTTCCAGTTTCTCGACCCGGGCCAGACGCCAGAAGCCCAATTCATGATCGACGCAGCCTCGGTTTCCGCCAGGGAGTTTTGCAACCTTCACGGATTATGGAAAGCATAGCGGCTTTCCGGATACCGGCGGGCGACCCGACGGATATGACCGCCCGCCATTTCCAGGCAGTCGCTGACAACCTGGGCAGACTGCCTGTGACCCGTGCACGCCATGCTGCCATGACGTGCACCGGCCACATGATCACCATCATCAAGGAGGTGCCTTATGGGTAGTTGGAAATGCGGCAACTGCGGATATGAACTCCAGGCGGATGCGCCGCCTGAAAAGTGTCCGTCGTGCAAAGAAAAATGCGACTTTCTGGACAACACCTGCTATACGCCCGATTGCCAGTATGACGGCAAGGACCCCAGAATCAAGTAAACCGGATCGAGCGACCTGATGAAAAGGGATTGAAAAAGATCCGCTGGCCACCGGCTCCGGCAGATGGTGCCGGAGTGCTGCGGCGGCCTCTCCACCAGGCACGCACAACCCATTGACGAAAGGGGGCGGCAAATGGCTAAGGTGCTCATTGTTTACGCCACTCGCACTGGCGAAACCGAAAAAATCGGCAACCTCATCGCCGAGGGGGTTCGTTTCTCGGGCCATGAAGCCCAGGTAGTCAGAGTGACGGACATTAAAAAGGAAGATGACCTCAAGGGATATGACGCCCTGGTTCTGGGATCGCCGACCTACCATGGCGAGATGGTCCAGGGAATGAAAACCCTGCTGTTCATGGCTGAAAATTCAGGTCTTGAGGGCAAGGTCGGCGGCGCTTTCGGCTCCTTTGGGTGGAGTGGCGAAGCCCCGGACCGCATCTTCGAGACCATGAAGAATATCTACAAGATGAACATGGTGAGCATTCCGCTGCGACTCAAATCGGCCAACCTGGGCGGTGGCATGAAAATGGCCCAGGACTACGGTCGCGAGATTGCCGAAAAACTCGCCTGAAATTGATCGACGTCACCTGTAAACGCTTACCCATTAGGAATTGAAAAAAGGAGGCTATTATGTCCACACCCCAACATTGTCCCGGCTATGAAACGTTCAAGAACTTGAAATCCTTCATCTGTAAATGCCCCGAATGCGGCGAAAGCAAAGAGATTTTTTCCGACGAATTTGAAAAGAGCCATAGCTGTGGAAAGTGCGGCAAACCCATCGATTTCGCCCAGTGCACCCTCGACGGCGGTGTGTAGACGACCATCGGACGCTATCGCCAGCCAGGCCATCTCTGCGACCAGTCCATCCGGCCGCAAGATGGTTGCGCGCGGTCCGCAGAAAACCTGTCGGCCGTCACGGGGCCGCCCGAAATAGACACCAAGCATGCGCTTACGGCAGCTGATCCAGCGGATCGGCTGCCAACACCTGTTCAAGGAGGACCTGTATGGACGTTGTTTTGCTATCGCGGCTTCAGTTTGCTGCGGCCACCATGTTTCATTTCCTGTTCGTTCCACTGACCTTAGGCCTTTCGGTGTTGGTGGCCTACATGGAAACCCGGTATGTGCGAACCGGTGATGAAACCTACCTGCGCATGACCAAGTTTTGGGGCAAGCTGTTTTTGATCAACTTCGCGTTAGGGGTGGTTACCGGGATCACGTTGGAGTTTCAGTTCGGCACCAACTGGTCGCGTTATTCCGCCTACGTGGGGGATGTTTTCGGATCCCTGCTGGCCATCGAGGCCTCGGTGGCGTTTTTCCTGGAATCCACCTTCATCGGCATTTGGATTTTCGGCTGGAACAAATTGTCCAAAAAAGCCCATGCCACCGTCATGTGGCTGGTTGCCGCGGCCGGCAACATCTCGGCCATCTGGATCCTTCTGGCCAACGGGTGGATGCAGCACCCGGTCGGTTTCACCATTCGTAACGGCCGTGCGGAGTTGACCGATTTCCTGGCCGTGGTGACCAACAAATTCGGCCTGCTTGAAATCGCCCACACGATCCCTTCCGCTTTTCTGCTCTCCGCCTTTTTCGTCATGGGCATCAGCGCATGGCATCTGCTGAAAAAGCAGCATATCGACTTTTTCACCCGCTCTTTCAACATCGGTCTGGTCGTGGGCCTGGTCTCCTCCATTGCCGTGGTCATCACCGGCGACCTGCACGCCGTGCACGTCACCGAGACCCAGCCGGCCAAACTGGCCGCCATGGAATCCCATTGGGAGACCCAGTCCCAAGCCCCCATCGTGTTGTTCGCCATTCCCGATGAGGAGAACGAACGCAACCTTTTCGAAATCGGCCATTTGCCCGGGGTATTGAGCCTGTTGGGCCACCATGACATCAATGCCGCGGTAACCGGACTTAAAGATATCCCCAGGGATGAACGGCCACCGGTCCTGCCGACCTTCATCTCCTTCAGAACCATGGTCGCGCTGGGCACGCTGTTCCCCCTGTTGACCATCGTCGGCCTGTTCCTGAGAAAACGACTGCTCGAATCCCGCTGGTATCTGTGGGTCATGCTCTTCGCCATTCCGCTGCCCTATGTGGCCATCGAGATGGGTTGGGTGTTGGCCGAAGTCGGACGGCAGCCCTGGATTGTATATGGTTTGCTGAAAACTGCCGATGCCGCCTCACCGGTTGCCGCTTCCCAGGTAATGACCTCACTGGTGGGTTTCATTCTGGTTTACGGCCTGCTGGGCATCGCCGGCTTCTACCTGATTGCCGACTTTGCCGCCAAAGGACCGAAACCGGCAACGGACCATACCTAACCGCCCGGTGACAGTAACCGATCAAACACGACGAATCATGGGGGTTTTTTAAATGCTATTACAATCCGTTTGGTTTTTTCTCTGGGGCCTGCTCTGGGCGGTCTTCTTCATGACTGACGGGTTCGACCTGGGCATCGGTTCGCTCTACCCGGTGCTGGGCAAATCCGAGCGCGACAAAAACATGATGATTCATGCCATGGGTCCGCTGTGGGACGGCAACGAGGTGTGGCTGCTCACCGCCGGCGGCGTCACGTTTGCCGCCTTTCCGATGGTTTATGCAGTGATGTTCTCGTCCCTCTACTCGCCCTTGATGCTGATTCTGTTCGCCCTGATCCTGCGCGGCGTCTCCTTTGAGTTTCGCAATAAGGTCAACAGCCGGGGCTGGAAAACGGTCTGGGATATCTGCATCTTCGTGGGCAGTTTCTTGCCGGCCCTGCTCTTCGGCGTGGCTTTCGCCAATATCTTCAAAGGCATTCCCTTCGATCAGGAGGGCATCTATCTGGGCAACCTGCTGACCCTGCTCAATCCTTACGGGCTGCTGGGAGGGGTTCTGTTTGTGTGTCTCTTCCTCATGCACGGTGCCTTGTGGCTGACCATCCGCACCGACGGCGACCTGGCCCGGCGGGCCGAGGGTGTGGCCGTCAAGCTGTGGCCCGTTCTCACCGGCGTGGCCGTTGTATTTCTGGTGGCCACGTACATGTTCACCCCGCTGTACGACAACTACCTGGCCACACCGGTTCTCTTCCTGGTGCCGGCCCTGGCCGT
>JAAUYD010067953.1_pt1 | contig 20982 bp, 15 predicted proteins | sample 7278101 | NCBI WGS metagenome assembly JAAUYD01 (sample SAMN14350128, study PRJNA611818) | marine sediment metagenome | isolation source: surface marine sediment (0.6m) | place: French Polynesia: Moorea | collected 2018-08
AAGAATCAAGAAGCGGCAGCCAAGACAAAGGCCGGGCCAAAAAGCAGATCGGAAATCAACCCGGATGTCTCTGCTCTGCCGCCTCTCTCGCCTGACGTTCAACAAGGGCTGCGGGCGGCCGATCTCGTCGTCGCTACCGGCGGTGGATACCTCTGCGACTCGGATAAATCTCGGGCAATCGACGTTTTGCTGCGTCTGCAGCAGGCGATTGACCTGGGGAAACCAACCGCCATGGTTGGGCAGGGAATCGGCCCGGTTGACGATCCACAGCTGCGGCAGGTCGCCCAAACCGTCCTACCTCGCGTAAATTTTATCGGATATCGGGAGGAAAGGGTCGCGCCACCGCTGCTGGCTTCACTGGGGGTTCCATCCGGCCGCGCGGTTATGACCGGCGACGATGCGGTGGAAATGGCCTTTGAGGCCCGCCGGCCGAAGCTGGGCTCAGCAATCGGAGTCAGCCTGCGGGTGGCTCACTACACCGGAGTCAAGAAGCAGCACGTCGAAGAGGTGCGGGCCGGCCTGCAGCGCGCGGCGCATCAATTGAAGGCCCCACTCGTGCCCGTGCCGATTTCTTTTGCCGGTCACGAATCCGATCTGACGCAAATCAACCGCGTTTTGGCCGGTTATCGCTCTACGGCGACCAGGTGGAGCCGCTTTGATTCTCCACGGCAGCTCGTGCGCGTCGCCGGCCGCTGCCGGCTGGTCGTCGCTGGAGCCTTTCATGCCGCGGTATTTGCCCTGGGTCAGGGCATTCCGGTCGTAGGGCTCGTGCAATCGGTCGAGTACGCCACCAAATTTCAGGGGCTGGTCGATCAGTTTGCTCCGGGGTGCGTGCTGCTGCCGCTCGATACCCCCCACATCGATCAACGGCTGGAGGAGGCCATCAAACAGGCGTGGGAAGCCGCACCCGCCCAGCGGCCGGTTTTGCTCGACCGGGCCGTCACCCAAATCGCCCTCAACCGGACCGGCTATCAACGTTTGGTCAGCCTGATCCGCTCCCATCACGCTGTTTCGATGTGATTGCCCAGCAAATTTTTACAGGAAAAACCACCATGACTCACAACAATCCGCTAATCTCCATCGGGGTGGCCGTCTACAATGGGGAAAAGTACCTGGCCCAAGCGCTGGAATCAATTGCGGCCCAGACCTTTCTCGATTTTGAAGTGATCATTTCCGACAACGCCTCCACCGATACCACACCGCAAATTTGCAAACGGTTTACCGACCGAGACCGGCGCTTTAAATATTTTCGCAATGAAAAAAACCTGGGGGTTGCTCCCAACTACAACCGGGTATTTAGGTTGGCCCGCGGCCGCTTCTTCAAATGGGCCGATTACGATGATGTGCTGCATCCGGAATTTCTGACCCGCTGTCTTGAAATCATGCACCAACACCCGGATGTGGTTCTATGCTACCCCCGGGTGCGCATTATCGATGAGAACGGCACGGTTCAGGGTGAACACAACCCCGGTCCACTGACAGATTTCAGGGAATCCCACCGGCGATTTCGCAGCCTGATCCTTTTTCCGGAGTATGCCATTCAGTCAATGGGCCTCTTGCGCAGCGCGGCCGTTCGCCAAACTCGCCTTCATGAAAGTTACCCGTCTTCAGACGAGGTTTTTCTGGCTCATCTGGCTCTGCTCGGCCGTTTTTATGAAATAGAAGAGCGCATCCTGGACGTCCGTTTACATCCTCAGCAGTCGACCCGTGGTGAACAGTCGGTCCAGCGGTCCCGCGTCGTTTTCTTTGATACGGCCCTGAAAGGCAGAATTGTTCTGCCAAAGTGGCTGTACCTGATTGGCTGCCTAAAAACCATCTGGCAAGCCCCTGTTTCGCGGTCCGGCCGGCTCTATTGCTATGGGGTGATGACGCGCTGGACACTCAAACCACCCCATCTGCGCGCCTTAATCAAGGATGGGCTCCTGGCGGTCCAGGAGTTGGCCATACGGTCGCTGGATCAGCTTGGCATCCCCTATCGTCGTCGAGCGGATGCCTGATCGCCGCTCGATAAGACCACTGTCCACAGGAGAATAGATCATGAAGATTTTAGTCACGGGCCACAATGGCTATATCGGCCCGGTCTTGACCCGCATGCTGATCGCCCAAGGGCATGAAGTTGTGGGGCTCGACACCAATTTTTACGTGGGGTGCGAATTTAACGACGATTTGCCCAGAATTCCCGAGATCATCAAAGATATTCGCGATGTTGACCATGCCGATCTGGACGGGTATGAGGCCGTCATTCACCTGGCTGCCCTGTCCAACGATCCGTTGGGCAACCTCAACCCCGATTTAACCTACGAAATCAACCACATCGGTTCACTCCACCTGGCAAAAGTCGCTAAAGAAGTGGGCGTCAGCCGCTTTCTCTTCTCCTCTTCCTGCAGCACTTACGGCGCGGCGCAGGAGGAAATGCTCACCGAAGAGGCGAAATTTAACCCGGTTACCCCCTACGGCATTTCAAAAGTGTACCTCGAGCGAGATCTACGGCAGCTGGCTGATTACTCGTTTAGCCCGGTCTATCTGCGCAACGCCACCGTTTACGGCGTTTCACCACGCCTTCGTTTTGGCCTGGTTCTACACGACCTCGTCGCTTCAGCGCTGACTACCGGTCTCGTTTATCTAAAGAGTGACGGCACCCCCTGGCGGCCGATTATCCACGTAAAGGATGTCGCCCGCGCGTTTATCGCCTGCCTCAACGCCCCGCGCCATCACATTCACAACGAGGCGTTTAACGTCGGTCTGACCAGCGAAAATTATCAAATTCGCCAGCTAGCCAAAATTGTGCGCGATGTGATCCCCTACAGCCGGATCAAGTATGCGCCCGGTGCCGGTCCAGACAAACGCAGCTATCGGGTTGATTTTAGCAAGATCGCCCGCACCCTGCCGGGGTTCAAACCGCGATGGAATGCCCGCAAAGGGGCGCTGGAGCTGCTGGGCGCGTTCGAAGTGGCCAACCTGACGGCCGAAGATCATCAGGGGCCGCGCTATCGAAGAATCGATCAGATCAAGAAGTTTTTAGCCGAAGGACAACTAGATTCCTCGCTGCGCTGGTCTCTGCCGCTGCCTCATTGATCAACCAGCCTTCGACAGGCTCAGGCATCGTCGTCAACGAGCTATTAAACACCCTTTTAGATAAAACAATCGGAGTTGTATCCATGAACCTCCCGTTAATCAGGCCATTTCAGCGGGCCGTGTCGGTCATGAACTGCCGCTTCTGCCATACGCCGCTAACCCATACCTTTGTCGATCTAGGCATGTCGCCGCTGTGTGAAAGCTACATTTCGCAGGAGCAGCTTAACCAGATGGAGCCGTTTTATCCACTGCACGTTTTTGTCTGTGAAAACTGTTTTCTCGTCCAGCTGGATGAATTTGTCAGCCCTGAAGAGATATTTTCCGAATACGCTTACTTCTCCTCGTATGCCGATACCTGGCTCCAGCATGCCAAAACGTATACCGAGCAGATAGTCGAGCGCCTCGATCTCCATCAGAACAGCTTTGTGGTCGAAGTGGCCAGCAACGACGGCTATTTGCTGCAGTACTTTGTGGAAAAGGGGATCCCCTGTCTAGGAGTTGAACCGGCCGCCAACGTCGCCCAGGCCGCCATCGAAAAGGGGGTGCCCACGCGCATCGAATTTTTTGGCGTTGTGTCGGCCCGCCAAATGGCGGCTGAAGGGCTGCTGGCTGACCTGATCGTGGGCAATAACGTTTTGGCCCAGGTGCCCGATCTCAACGATTTTATTGGCGGGTTAAAAATATTGCTCAAGCCGGATGGGGTGATCACCATCGAGTTCCCCCATTTGATGTGCCTGGTGGCTGAAAACCAGTTCGACACGATCTACCACGAACATTTCTCCTACTTCAGCTGGATCACGGCCGAAAAAATTTTCGCCGCCCACGGCCTGACTCTCTTTGATGTCGAAGAGTTGTCCACTCACGGCGGTTCCCTGCGCATCTACGGCCGTCATACCGAGGATGCAAGAAAACCGATCAGCAAGCGGGCCATCGAGCTCAGACAAAGAGAGCTGGCGGCCGGGTTAAACGACACCACCTACTACAGCGCCTTTGCCGAGCAGGTCAAAGAAACAAAGCGCAAGCTGCTCGAATTCCTGATCGACGCCCGCCGCGAAGGCAAAACCATCGCCGGGTACGGCGCGCCGGGAAAGGGGAACACCTTGCTCAACTACTGCGGCATACGCACCGACTTTATCGAGTACACCGTTGACCGTAATCCGTACAAACAGGGCAAATTTCTGCCGGGCACCCGCATCCCCATTTATCATCCGGACAAAATTCGGGAAACTCGGCCGGATTACGTGGTCATTTTGCCGTGGAACTTCAAAGATGAAATCATGCGCCAAAACGCATTTATTCGGGAATGGGGCGGTCGGTTTGTGGTCCCCATTCCGGAAGTGCAGGTCTTGTAAATGATTTTTCAGAAAACCATTGTGCCCAACGCCTTCGTGATCGATATCGAGCGGCTTGAAGACAGCCGCGGCTTCTTTGCCCGCTCCTGGTGCGTCCGCGAGTTTGAGGCACATGGACTCAACCCACAGCTGGTCCAGTGCAATATTTCTTTTAACCAAAAGAAAGGCACGTTGCGGGGTCTGCATTTTCAAACGCCACCGTTTGCCGAAGCCAAGTTGGTACGCTGCACCCGGGGAGCGATTTACGATGTCATCGTTGACATTCGGCCCGATTCTGCAGCTTACCTGATTCACATCGGCGTCACGCTTTCGGCGGAGAATCGCACCATGCTTTACGTGCCGGAGGGGTGCCTACACGGTTTTTTGACTTTAACGGATGATGTTGAGGTTTGTTACCAGATGTCCGAGTTTTACTCTCCAGCCTGCTCGCGCGGCTATCGCTGGAACGATCCGGCCTTTGCCATTGAGTGGCCGGGGGAAATCACGGTCATCTCCGAAAAAGATCAGCAGTACCCTGATTTTGTGTTGGAGCATCGTCACTATGTCTGATCATCAATTGACTTCCACCATAGGTGAGAGAATGATGGCCCTGATCAGCGAGCTGTACCCGATCTGCCGCAGCATCACCGGGGATGGGGTGCGCCGGTCTCTGTCGATCCTGCAGCGCTGCATCCCCCTCGAAGTGCACGAGGTGCCTTCGGGCACGGCCGTTTTTGACTGGACGGTTCCATCTGAATGGAACATTCGCCAGGCATACATCAACGATCCAGACGGCCGCAGAATCATTGATTTTGAAGATCATTCTCTGCACGTCCTCAACTACAGCACGCCGGTTCACAAAAAAGTGCCGCTCCAGGAGCTGCAGGCCCATCTTCATTCGCTGCCGGAACACCCGGATTGGATTCCCTACCGAACGTCATATTATCAGAAAAACTGGGGGTTTTGCCTGCCTGACCGGCTGCGGCAAAGCTTGTCGGAGGGTATGTACGAGGTGTGTATCGACAGCACGTTGGAGCCTGGCCATCTCACGTATGGAGAATGCTTTTTGCCGGGCACCAGCGATGAGGAAATTTTATTTTCCAGCCACATCTGCCACCCCTCGCTGGCCAACGACAATCTGTCCGGCGTTGTCCTGGCCGTCTTTCTGGCCCGCGCGCTCCAGGGCAAGACCCATCGCTACGGGTATCGCTTCCTCTTTGCTCCGGGCACAATCGGTTCTATTACCTGGCTGGCCCAAAATCAGCATCGTGTCCAGCGGGTCAAACACGGTCTGGTCATCGCCTGCGTAGGAGATCCCGGCCGTCTAACCTATAAAAAGAGCCGGCAGGGCAGCGCCGAAATCGATCAGGCCGCAGCTTACGTTCTGGAGCGATCTGGTGAAGATTATGAAATTGTTGATTTCTCACCTTACGGGTATGACGAAAGGCAGTACTGTTCGCCAGGGTTTAATTTGGCGGTCGGCAGCCTGACCCGCACCCCCCACGGCCGGTTTCCGGAATACCACACGTCAGCCGACAACCTCGATTTTATTCAGCCGGAAGCCCTGCTCAACTCGCTTAATAAATACCAACGCGTCGTTGATGTGCTGGAAAAAAACCGCACCTTCCGCAATTTGAACCCGTTTTGCGAGCCACAGTTGGGGAAGCGAGGGTTATACAGCGCTTTGGGCGGCCGGCCGGACAGCCAAACCCGCCAGCTGGCCATGCTGTGGGTGCTCAACCTTTCCGATGGCCGCCATTCGCTTCTGGAGATCGCCCGCCGGTCGGAGGTTGATTTTCAAATTATTCACGATGTGGCCAGCTTACTGGAGTCCCATCAGCTGTTGGAAGCGGTTTAATTTTTCCTCAGGTGAAGTACAAATTTTTAATTGGTCGATAAACGTCTTGTCATCGGCCGATATTATCAAGACCCAAATAAATCTGACTCATCCACCCTCAAATAAATCGGGAGAAGGATTTTTACAAGGAGTCAATCATGGTGCAAATGGCCCAAAAAAAAGATTTCTCAAACCCCGGACCCCCTTCAGGGAACCCCGGGCAAAATTCGTTAATCAGTAACTTTAATCTCTCTAAAGAATTACAGGGCAAAAGCCATTCCCTGATCCCTGGCGGGGCGCACACCTACGCCAAAGGGGACGATCAATTTCCACTGCAGGCCCCGAGCTTTATCGCTCGCGGCCAAGGGTGCCACGTCTGGGATGTAGACGGCAATGAATACATCGAATACGGGATGGGCCTGCGGGCGGTCACCCTGGGGCACGCGTTTGAACCGGTAAATGAAGCCGCGTATGAGGCGATGCAGCAGGGCATTAACTTCACCCGGCCGGCTCCGCTTGAAATCGAATGTGCCGAAAAGCTGTTGGAGCTGATTCCCGGTGGGGAAATGGTCAAATTTGCTAAAAACGGCTCTGATGTCACCACGGCCGCCGTCAAGCTGGCCCGCGCGGTGACCCACCGCGACATGGTCGGCATCTGCCTCGATCACCCCTTCTTCTCCTCGGACGACTGGTTTATCGGCCATACGGAAATGGACGCCGGTATTCCCACCCAGATCAAGAATCTGACCGTCGGCTTTCGCTACAACGATCTTCAAAGCGTGGAGGCGCTCTTCAAGCATTACCCGAATCAGATCGCCTGCCTGATCATGGAACCCGAGAAATATACCCCGCCCAAAAATAACTTTCTGAAAGAGGTCAAAAGATTGTGCCATGAAAACGGGGCGCTCTTTATCCTCGATGAAATCATCACCGGTTTTCGCCATCATCTGGGTGGAGGGCAAACGCTTTACGAGATCGTGCCCGATTTATCCACTTTTGGAAAAGCGATGGCCAACGGGTTCTCTATCGCCGCCCTGGTCGGCAAAAAAGAATACATGGAACTGGGCGGTCTCCTGCACGATCGGGAGCGGGTTTTCCTGCTTTCAACCACCTTTGGCGCAGAAGCGCACAGCCTGGCTGCGGCCGTGGCCACCATGCGTTTTTACCAGGAAAACAACGTCGTTGGGACCCTGTATCAGCGGGGTGAACGGCTGGCCAAGGGGATCAACACCCAAATTGAGCGATTTGGTCTTGAAGAATACTTTGGGGTTATCGGTCAGCCGTGCAATCTCGTTTATTACACCCTCGACCAGGATAAAAACCCGTCTCAGTCGTTTCGCACGTTGTTTATGCAGGAAACGATCAAGCGCGGGCTGCTCATGCCTTCTCTAGTGGTCAGCTACTCCCACACCAACAAAGATATCAGCCGCACGGTCCGGGCGATTGGGGATGCCCTGCGCATCTATCGCCGGGCCCTCAGAGAAGGGGTTGAAAAGTATCTGGTTGGACGGCCGGTGAAACCGGTTTTTCGCAAGCGCAATTAAAGTCAGGCTTCGCCTTAGGAGGTCAACATGAAAGTCGTGCTGTTTTGCGGCGGTTTGGGTACCCGCTTACGCGAGTACTCGGAAACCATTCCCAAGCCGATGGTCGATATCGGCTACCGGCCGATCATTTGGCACCTGATGAAATATTATGCCTCCTACGGACATAAAGATTTTATTCTGTGCCTCGGCTATCGGGGCGACTACATCAAGCAGTATTTCCTCGATTATGATGAATGTCTCTCCAATGACTTTGTCATGTCTCAGGGCGGCCGGTCGGTCAAGCTGTACAACTCCGATATCTCGGACTGGTCGATTACCTTTGTCGATACCGGCCTGAACAGCAATATCGGCATGCGGCTCAAGGCGGTCGAAAAATATCTCGAAGGGGAAGAGTATTTTATGGCCAACTATGCGGACGGCTTGAGCAATCTCGATTTACACGCCTATACCAACTTCTTTATGGAGCAGGGCAAAGTGGCGTGTTTCCTGGCGGTTCGCCCCTCGCAGTCCTTTCATTATGTAAACTACACAGCTGAGGGGCTGGTCACCGATATTCAGCCGATCGATCACGGAGAGTTTTGGATCAATGGTGGATTTTTCCTCTTCAAGAATGCGATCTTTAACTATATGTGTGATGGCGAAGAGCTTGTCGTCGAGCCGTTTCAGCGCCTCATAAAAGAAAAACAGCTCATCACCTATCGCAATCCGGGATTCTGGGCGTGTATGGACACTTTCAAAGAGAAAAAGCTGTTTGACGACATGTACGCTCAAGGTCACACGCCATGGGCGGTGTGGGAAGATTCCCTGCCGCAAACCGCCAGCCGATTTTACACGCAGATCGAAAAAACCAACAGCCGGCTGGTGACCCTCGACCGCTCTAACCTCGTCCCCCAATACGCCAAGCCATAACGGCTGACGGATCTATCGCCATGCTGGGAATCGAACTCAAATTTCCGCCCGCTACCAACCCGCAAATCCTGTGTCTCGGGGCCCACAGTGACGACATCGAAATCGGCTGCGGGGGTACGATTTTGCGACTGGTGGCTCAGTACCCAAACCTGTCGCTGACCTGGATTGTGTTCAGCGCCACGCCGACGCGGGCGGCCGAGGCCGCAGGCAGTGCAGAAGCGTTTCTGGCTCCGGCCGCCGCAAAAAAAATCATCATCAAAGAATTTCCGGACGGGTTTTTTCCCTACAGCGCAGCTGAAATCAAGCGCTATTTTGAAACCCTCAAGCGGCGCCTCAATCCCGACCTGATTTTTACCCATTGCCGAAACGATCGCCATCAGGATCACCGGCTGCTGCATGAACTCACCTGGAATACATTCCGTCAACACCTGATTTTGGAGTATGAAATTCCCAAATACGATGGTGATTTGGGGCAGCCAAACCTGTTTGTCGAGCTGTCTCAAGCTGTTTGCGACAAAAAAATCGAGATTTTGCTCACCCACTTTCAATCGCAAACGAATAAATATTGGTTTAATCGGCAGACTTTTTTATCGCTGCTGCAAATTCGAGGCCTGGAAGCCCGGGCTGCCAGCGGCTATGCGGAGGGGTTCTACGGCCGAAAAATGATTCTATCATAAGCGTTTGCTAAATATTTCGGGCAAACCGCTTTCGTGCTGAATCAAGTTTTACACTCAGCCTTCTCTATCGCTGTTACGTTTCGAAAAAATCGCCAGGATTTTTTGTAACAAGGAGAGAAAGGCTATGTCGACTTTTCGAATTAAGGGTATCTGGAAGGATAGCACGACAAATATGTCGGAACGTTATCAATTAAGCGATCGCTTTAAAATAAAGCTTCTGGGGCTGTCAGGGGTGTTTATCGCTGCGGCCGTTGGGTTTGTTATTTACATGGCGCTCTCGGCCGATTTTCGCAGCCAAGTCATCGATCAAATAAGCATGAGCTCCAAAACGCTGGTGGCCACACCGGAAGAAATCAAAGCGGAAATCGCCGCCGCCCAAAACGACCCCCTGCTTAGTAAAAGTGAAACCGCGGCCGCCAGCGGGCCGCTGCAAGTCCATCCGCTTAATCCGCGCTACTTCTCCGATCCCACCGGGCAAATTGTCTATTTAACCGGTTCCCACACCTGGTCAAACTTTCAGGACAATGGCGGTTCCGACCCGCCAGCCGAGTTTGATTACGACGCGTATCTCGATTTTTTAGAAGCGCACAACCACAATTTTTTCCGCCTCTGGACGTGGGAAAATTCGAGATGGACCACCGAAACAACCGACAACAACTACTGGTTTAGCCCCATGGCACCGTTTGAGCGAACTGGGCCGGGAGTGGCCATCGACGGGAAGCCCAGATTTGATCTCGATCAGTTTGATCAGGCGTACTTTGACCGTTTACGTCAGCGCGTCATTGCGGCCGGCGATCGCGGCATCTACGTGACGGTTGTCCTCTTTAACGGGTGGAGCGTCGCCAGCGAGAAAGGGGGCTTTGGCGAAAACAATCCCTGGAAAGGGCACCCGTTTAACCCCAGCAACAACATCAACGGCATCGATGGCGACCTGAACGACGACAACTCCGGTGAAGAGGTTCACGAGTTGGGACCGGCGGCCATCACCGCCTATCAGGAAGCGTATGTCAAAAAGGTTATCGACACTGTAAACGACCTGGACAACGTGCTGTATGAGATCAGCAACGAAAGCCATGGCGACGCCACCAACTGGCAGTATCATATGGTCAACCTGATTCAAAGTTATCAGGCTACCAAACCGCAGCAGCATCCTGTGGGCATGACGGTAGAGTGGCCCAACGGCAACAATCAGGAATTGTTTGACAGCAACGCCGACTGGATTGCGCCCAACGATTATTCGGAGCCCCCGGCGGCCGACGGCAGCAAGGTGATTATCGCCGACACCGACCACATCTGGGGTATTGGTGGCGATCGCTGGTGGGTTTGGAAAAGCTTTACCCAGGGCATCAACCCGATTTTTATGGATGGCTATGATGGGACCGGTTACGGCGTTGGCGGAGCCGGCTTTGATTTTAACGATCCAACCTGGGTCAGCCTGCGGCGTAATATGGGCTATACGCGGGCGTACGCCGAGCGCATCAATCTAGAAGCTATGACGCCACGCGGCAGCGATTTGTGCTCCTCCGGTTATTGTCTGGCCAATCCAGCCGCCGGGGAAGCGGAGTTTCTGGCTTATCTGCCAGACGGTGGCACCATCGAGATCGATCTGACGGCCGTTCCGGGCACCCTTTCCGTTGAATGGTTTGATCCGGAAAACGGGCAAACAACCGATGGCGGCACCGTCAACGGGGGACAAAATCGGTCTTTTACCCCGCCGTTTGGGGGGGATGCGGTTCTTTATCTTTATCAGCAGCAAAATCAGGGATCGGTTGATTTAGCGATTACCAAAAACGGTCCTGCGGCCGCATGGGCTGGCCAGCCGGTTGAATACACCATCACAGTCACCAACAACGGCTCGAGCAGCGCCATCAACCTCGTCATCACCGATGAAATTCCGGTCAGCGCCATTTACAACAGCGGCGGGACTCGTCAAGGATCTTTGGTCAGATGGGACATTCCGCAGCTGGCGGCCAACAGCAGCGTCAAGGTCACTTTCTCCGTCACGGCAAACGGCCCCCTGGTCAACGAGAATTACCGGGTCACGGCCGACGGTGGTCACGAAGCCCGCGGCACGACGGCCGTGGAAACAGTAATTGTGGCGCCCATCGCCTATTTGCCCGCTCTGTTTTTTGGTCGGTAGCTTCGGTTAAAAGACGGGCAGACAAAATTTTGTCCTCAAACCGATCGACAAATTCCCCCTCCCGCGTCGGGAGGGGGTTAGGGGGTGGGTCTTGCCGAGTCCTCCCACCCCTCCCCGGCTCGGGGAGGGGAGCTTGCAGGACTAAAAAGCGCAATTTCTCATTGATCAAACTAACTATCCGCCCTTGAACGGCGTCGGGGAGGGTAGATTGGACCAATCTTGGAGATTGGTCCAATCTGAGAACCGAAATAGGGATTTGTAGAGCTACAAAACGCATTTCCTCACTCTTTAACCAACAAATCTTTTTCTGAACGGAGCCAAGCGAAAACCCATGCGCATACTTTTTCTATCCCAGCTGGTTCCTTACCCGCCAGATGCCGGGGCCAAGGTTCGCAGCTATAACGTTCTGCAATACCTGCAGCGGGCCGGTCATGATGTCACCCTGGTAGCCTTTGCCCGGCCGTCTGACCAGGCGGCGGCAATTAATCATCTGCAGCGGCTGTGCACGGCTGTTTACACCGTTCCCATGATCAGATCGCGGCTTAAAGACGCCTGGTATTTCGGCCGCAGCGTGCTTACAGGGGAGCCATTTCTCATTGCTCGCGATAGGGTGCCGGCCATGCACGCTCTCCTCAGCGGCTTGTTAGCGGCCCGGCCGTTCGATGCCGTTCACGTTGATCAGCTGTGGATGGCGCCATACGCCCTGGCCATCCGGCAAATCGTGCAGAAGCAAGGAGGGTCAATCCAGCTGGTGCTCGATCAGCACAACGCGGTGTATATGATTCCCAACCGCATGGCTGAAACCAGCCGGCCGCCGGTTCGTGCTCTGCTGCAATGGGAAGCGCGCAAAATGAAGCGTTTTGAGCTGGCCACCTGTGCCCGATTTGACCATACGGTGTGGGTCACCGATGAAGATCGGCTGGCCCTTGGCCCGCGAGATGGAGAAATGATTGGCGATCTAACGATTCCCATCTGCATCGATGCCGAGCAGAAAAGCGTTATTCAGCGCCAACCAAATGCCCACCGGGTGACTTTTTTGGGCGGTCTGCACTGGCCGCCCAATGCGGCGGGAATCGCCTGGTTTGTGCACGAGGTGTGGCCTCGCATTCAGACACATCTTCCGCAGGCGACCTTGACCATCATCGGCAAAAACCCACCCCGCCTGCTCACCAGCAGCGATCCACCCATTACGCAGCTCGATATCACCGGTTATGTGGCCGATGTGACCTCGTATTTGGCCGAAACGGCCGCATTTATCGTGCCCCTGCACGCCGGTGGCGGGATGCGGGTCAAAATCATCGATGCCTGGGCGTGGGGGCTGCCGGTTGTGTCAACAACCATCGGCGCTGAAGGCATCGATTATCAGGACGGCACAAACCTCCTGATCGGTGATGATCCACCCTCTTTTGCACGAGCGGTATGCCGGCTGCTGGAGCAGCCTGACCTGGGTGAAGCGATCGGCCGGGTCGGCCGGCAAACGGCCGAAACCTGCTACGACTGGCGCCGGGTCTACTGTGCCTGGGATCAAGTCTATCCACCACCTGCCGGTCCACTTCATTTTAGCCCCAAATAAACGCAGTTTTTTCTCCAAATCTGCACAATCTGCGGACAAAAAAGCATTTTTCCGGCGGTCTAAAGGAGTTCCCTAAAATGTTAAATAATCAGCTGTCGTGGAAATTTTTCCGCGTTATCTTCTGTTTGTTTTTGCTTGTTTCGTGCGCTTCGGCCGCGGCCGAGCCCACACCGGAACCAACCCCAGACCCAGCGCTGGCGGATCCGATTAACGACTGGGCGGTACAACCCGGATTTTCGATCGCGGTTGATACGGCCGGGTATCATTTTCCAACCGCCATCGCCTTTGTGCCACAACCCGGAGCCGGACCAAAAGACCCCCTTTATTTTGTGACCGAGCTGCGCGGCAAGATCAAAGTGATCACCAATGACCGCTCGGTGTATACCTTTGCCGATGATGTGGCTGCTTTTGAGCCCCTCCAGGAACTGCCGCACGAGCACGCTCAAAACGGGTTATCCGGCATTTGTCTCGCTCCGGAACACGGTTATGTTTTTGTCACGCTCGCTTATCAAAAGAATTTTGTCCTGCACAACAAGATTGTCCGTTTCAAAACAACGCCCGACACCTTTGCCCTGGAGCCGGAATCACAAATCGAATTCACCGAGGTGTTTGAAAGCAATACCACCGCTTATGCGCATCAAATTGGCCAGTGTCAGGTCATTGATGATCAGCTGTACGTCGGAGTGGGAGATGCCTGGCATGTGGATGAGGCGCAGCAGCTGGACAGCACCAACGGCAAAATCCTGCGCATGTCGCTGGACGGCAAACCGCTGCCGGACAATCCGTATTATCTGGATCAAAGTATTAGCCGGCCGGCAAATTACGTCTGGGCCCTGGGCTTTCGCAACCCGTTTGGCCTGGCCTTTGCCCATAACCGGCTGTTCACGGCAGAAAATGGGCTGGCTGTTGACCGGTTTGTGGAGATTAAAAAAGGGAAAAATTATCTGTGGAACGGCAGCGACTGGAGTATCGGCACCAATGCCGACGCGATATTTTATCCTAGTATCGCCCCGGTCCAGGTTGATTATTGCGATGACGGATCGCCAATTTTTCCAGAGGCTTACACCAACCACTTCTACTTTGCTTCGTTTGGTGATCCAACCCGACCGGCCGGCGTCATCATGCTGAAATACGATTTCGCCGAAGATGAGCTGGGCACGGTGCCAACGGAATTTGTGAGCTATCGTGGCCAATCTGGCGGACAGGGGAATTCGGTAATCGGCCTGGCGCTCGGGCCGGACGGCCTTTACTTCTCACCCCTTTGGCCGGGTCCGGACGGCACCGGTCATATTTTCAGAGTCAGTTACGATCCGCTTCACGAGCATGCGCTGACCTTAACCGAACTGGATCCCTTTTTGCTGATGGAAAGCAAAGGCTGTTTTGGATGCCATCAGCTGGGTGGAGAAGGGGGTACTCTGGGTCCCAGCCTGGACAGAGATCCCATGGTCGCTCGTCTAGAGGAAAGATTAACGTCCAGCGAGTATCAGCGGATGATCGCCGAGCTCAACCAGAACAGCAGCGAGCCACTTGTTTCGTATGTGCACGAAAGGGATCAGGTGCTGGCCGAGGAAGGAACCGATCAGGTGGTTACATGGATCAGATACCGCTTGATAGAACCTCGCTTTGACGATCCACTAGCGCAAATGCCCAACTTAAACATATCGGAAGAAGAAGCTGTGGTCATTACCGAGAATCTGGTGTCAGAAAAAACTGAGGAGCTGGGTGATCCGCTGTCCAATTCCCTGTATCGAATCAGGGGAATGATCGACCGCAGGCTGCAGCCGGTCCGCTACAGGCATCTTATGCTGGCGTTTGTTTTGGGATTCTTCAGCGCGATCTTCGGTGGGTTTGTGTTCAATCGGGTCATTCGTTGGCGAAGAAAACCATCGTGAAGGGTTGCAGTTCAAAGTTTAAAGACGATAGCTACCGTACCTTCCCGATGAATATTAAAGATTTACAGTAAATGCGGATATGAACCATCGTCCCAAACAAGCCCGTCATCCCCGCCTACGCGGGGATCTACCGGTAGCAAGCCAATGGATTCCCGCTTTCGCGGGAATGACGCCCTGATTGAGCTTATGGGGAGTAAGAAAATGAAAATTCTTTTTATCGTGCCATACGTGCCCAACCTGATTCGCGTGCGGCCGTTTAACCTAATTCGCCATCTCGTTTTACAGGGGCATCAGGTCACCGTGGCCACCCTGTGGTCGACAGAGGGCGAACGGCGCGATCTGCTTGAGCTGGAGCGGAGCGGTCTAGAAATCATTGCGGCCCACCTGCCTCGCAGCCGGTCACTGATCAACTGCGTTTCGACCCTGCTGCAAAAAAAGCCGCTGCAGGCCGCCTACTGCTGGCAGCCGGCTCTCGCGACGCAGCTTGAATCCCTTTTTCAGCCTGGAAAACCGGATCCATTTGACGTGATTCACATCGAACATCTGCGGGGGGTGCCATACGCCCTGTTTCTGCAGCAGTTGGGGCAGCGCAGATCAGGGCGTGACGCCCTGCCGCTGATCTGGGACAGCGTCGACAGCATCTCGTTTCTTTTCAGCCAGGCCGCGGAACAAAGTCGCAGCCTCACCAGCCGGTTTATTACCCGTTTTGAGCTGCCGCGAACGGAGCAATACGAGCGATGGCTGATCCAGCAGTTTCCAAAAGTTTTGGTGACCTCACCTCGCGATCGGCGGGCGTTTCTTGATCTTCTCGATCCCGCCACGCAGCAGCAGATCAAGTCGAGGTTGACCGTACTGCCCAACGGCGTTGAGCTGGCTTACTTTGCTCCGCATGAAGGGATTGAAAGGCATCTGTCGACCCTGGTCGTCACAGGAAAGATGAGCTATCACGCCAACGTTACCATGGTGTTGCACCTGGTACAGCAGATCATGCCCCTGGTATGGCAGGAGCGACCAGATGTGCAGCTGGAAATTGTCGGCAAGGATCCGGTACGAGCGATTGGGGCGCTGGCCGAAAATCCGCGCATCACCGTGACCGGCACCGTGCCTGATTTACGACCGCATCTACAGCGGGCTACAGCGGCCGTCGCCCCCGTGCCGTATGGAGCGGGGATTCAAAATAAGGTTTTAGAAGCGATGGCCTGCGGGACGCCTGTGGTGGCTTCGTCTCAGGCCGTGTCGGCCATCGCGGCCGAATCGCCACAGCAGCTTCTGGTAGCCGACAATCCGGCCGAATTTGCCCAGGCCATCCTCTACCTGCTGGAGAACCCTGCCCAACAAGATCGGCTGGGCGCAGCCGGCCGTCATTTTGTCGAGGAGCAGCACGACTGGCAGAATATTACCGGCCGGCTGGTGGATCTTTATCGAGATGCTCTACAGATCAAATTAGGGGTTAATGATGTCTATTCCGGTTAATTCCATCCACTCATTTATAGATGCCTCTTTACAAAACAGGCAAATCCGCAAAGCGAACCTCTTCGTTTCCAAAACAGTTCAGGCCCTTTTTCTGAACGGCTTGTTGATCATCAGTGATTTGTTCATGATCATCCTAGCCTTTATCTCAGCCTACTGGATTCGCTTCTCGCTGGCGCTGCCGATCTTTAAACTTGAAGTTGTCCCGTCGATAACCTACTATCGCAATTTGTTTATCTTCTTTATTCCACTGTGGATCGTGATTTTTTACCTGAACGGTCTGTACAAACGAGACAATCTGTTCGGCGGCACCCGCGAGTACGCCCTTGTCTTCCGGGCCAGTACGCTGAGTATTCTGGTGGTCATCGTGTTTGGCTTCCTGGCCACCGACTTTATCCTGGCCCGGGGCTGGCTGCTGCTCTCCTGGTTTCTCTCCTTCGGGTTCGTAGGTGCCGGCCGATTTTTGTTGAGGCGCGTAATTTATTACTGTCGCAAGCGAGGTTATTTCATCTCCAACACCCTGATCATCGGCGCCAACCAGGAAGGGTATTCACTGGCGCGCCAGCTGCTTCAATCCAACCGCTCCGGTCTCCATTTGCTCGGTTTTGTAGATGATCAAAGCCGGGAAGGGAGCCGGCTCTATCGACATCTCTTTAATCTTGGAACGCTCAAAAGGCTTGATGACTTTATCAAAAAATACAATATCGAAGAGCTCATTCTCGTCACCAGTGCCCTGCCAAGGGAAAAAGTCATCGCCATATTCAAAAAATACGGCATGGAGAAAAATCTCAATCTGCGTCTGTCCACCGGTTTGTACGAGGTCGTAACAACCGGTCTGGAGATGGGGCAAATCGTAAACGTGCCGCTTGTGCGGGTCAGCAAGGTGCGACAAAAAGGGGTCGATCAGGTATTAAAGTTTATGCTCGACTACGCGGTTGCCGTGCCGCTCGTGCTGTTTATTTCACCCCTACTTCTTATCCTAGCCATCTTAATTAAACTTGATTCACCTGGGCCAATTATTTACCGCCGGCGGGTCATGGGTAAGCACGGCCGGGAATTTGACGCCTTCAAATTTCGCACGATGCACGTCAACGGCCGCGAAATTTTGGATGCGCATCCCGGCTTAAAAGAAGAGCTGGCCCGCAACCACAAGCTCAAAAAGGATCCGCGCATCACCAAAATCGGGCGTGTCCTGCGTCAGTTCAGCCTGGACGAGCTGCCGCAGCTTTTTAACGTTCTTAAACGGCAGATGTCGATTGTCGGCCCGCGCATGATTACCCCGGCCGAAATTGCCATGTACGAACAGTGGGACATGAACCTCCTGACGGTGAATCCCGGTTTGACCGGGCTGTGGCAGGTAAGCGGCCGCTCAAATACGACCTATGAGGAACGAGTACGCCTGGACATGCGGTATATCCGGACGTGGACGATCTGGAGCGATCTCTACATTATTTGGTTAACCATTCCCGCGGTTCTCAAAAAAGACGGGGCTTATTAACCGCCTAAAATTATCCAACGAGAACAGGTCATGATCATTATTCAAACGCCATTGCGAGTCAGTTTTCTCGGTGGCGGCACCGACTTCCCATCGTACTTTCTTGAAGACGGGGGGTGTGTTCTGTCCACCGCCATTGACAAGTTTATTTACGTCGCCATCAAGAAGCGGTTTGATCAAAAACTGCGCATCGGCTACACCAAAACGGAGATGGTCGATCACCTCGACGACATCCAGCACGAATTAATTCGGGAAGCGCTCCGCAAAACAAATATAACCGCCGGAGTTGAAGTGACCACCATGGGTGATATCCCGTCTGAAGGATCCGGTCTCGGGTCTTCGAGCACGGTCACGGTTGGTGCCCTGCACGCCATGTATACCTATTTGGGCGAACTGCCCTCGGCCAAGGAACTGGCCAAACAGGCATGCGAAATTGAAATTGAAACGTTAAAAGCCCCAATTGGCATGCAGGATCAGTATATCGCCTCATTTGGTGGATTTCGCTTCATCGAATTTCAAACTGACGGCCGGATAAAAGTATCTCGGATCAACCTGGATGAAAATTGTCTCCGCTATTTAAACGATAACACCATGCTATTTTTTACCGGCATAACCCGCAAGGCCAACGCTATTTTGAAAGAGCAAAAGGACAACATTCGGCAGCAGCGGCTGGTTTTGGAGGAAATGAAAGATTTAGCTTACATGGCCCGCAGCGAAATTGAAAGAGGGAACGTCGACTCGTTGGGCAAAATGCTTCATCAAAGCTGGCTGTTAAAGAAGCAGCTGGCTGCCCAAATCAGCAACCCCGATATTGACGATCTGTATGCTCTGGCGATCAAGGCCGGAGCCACGGGCGGGAAAATCAGCGGAGCCGGCGGTGGTGGATTTCTGCTGCTTTACTGCCCTTACGAGAAGCAGCAGTCGGTACGGGAAACCCTCAAACTGCAGGAACTGCCGTTTGAACTGGCCATTGATGGCTCAAAAGTCATCTTTAATTATCGTAAATAAATCGAGCCAAAGGGAAATTATCATGAAATACGTACAGGAATATATCGTTGATCTCCAGCACACCCTCGACCTGCTGCCGTTTGAAGAAATCACAGAAATAATCGGCCTTCTACACGAGGCGCGCCTAAGTGGCAAAACCATTTTCGTGATGGGAAATGGCGGGAGCGCCTCAACCGCCTCGCACATCGTCTGTGATTTTGCCAAAAATACCCGCCAGGCTGACTGGCCGCCTTTCAAAGTCATGGAATTTGTAGACAGTTCGCCTATTTTTACGGCCTACTGCAATGACGAAGGGTATGAAAACGCCATCGCCCAACAGCTGGCTCATTTTATCGAAGCAGATGATGTCGTGTTGGGAATCTCCACCAGTGGAAATTCGCCCAACGTTCTCAAGGCGATCGAATTGGCAAATGAAGCGGGGGCCATCACCATCAGCTTTACCGGATTCGACGGCGGCCGTCTGCGCTTTATGACCACTTACAACGTACACGTTCCCAGCCACAATATCGAACAGGTCGAGGATATTCATCTGGTTCTCGGGCATTTAATCACGAGCAACCTGCGTCTGATGACCCAGCAAATGCCGGAATCAACCTTCAATTTGCATCAAACTTAACCCGGTCTACGGCCGATGCGGCAGCGGTTTGGAAGAAAAAATCAATTCTGGATAACGGGGCACATTATGGATTTAACAGCTTACATCTCACCCTTAATCAAATGGTGGTGGCTCATAGCCACGGCCGCGGTTCTGGCCTGTGGAGCCAGTTTTATCGCCGTCCGAGATGAACCGATCATGTATCAATCAAACACAACCTTGATGATCGGCAACCCTTTCGACAATCTCAATCCCGACACCAATCAATTTTGGTCCACCCAGCAGCTGGCTGAAGCATATGCCTCCTTCGCTCGACGGGAACCGGTTCAAAATGCCACGATGGATGCCCTGGGCATGGATTGGCTCCCTGATTACACGGCATTTGTCCCTCCACGAACCTCATTTATCGAAATATCTGTCGTCGACACCGATCCGCTGCGCGCTCAGGTCGTGGCCAGTGAATTGGCCAACCAGCTCATCCGGCTGGGACCAACCAACGATGATCAGGAAACTCAACAGCGCCAGACGTTTATCAATGAGCAGCTCGACGATCTGCAGCAGCAAATTCTGGAAACTCAGTCAGAGATCGAAACCAGGCAGTCAGAACTGGGCGATTTGTTCAGCGCTCGGGAAATTGCCGACTCGCAGGAACAAATCCTGGCGCTGCAAACCAAACTGTCTTCTCTGCAGCAAAATTACGGCACCTTATTGTCCAATAGCCAGCAGCAGGCAACCAACGCTCCAACCGTTATTGAAGCGGCACAAATACCAAATTTCCCCATTGGACCGAACAAATACTTTACCGTTTTGCTGTCTGGAGTTCTCGGGGCGGTTGTCGCGACCGGGGCTGCCTATTTGCTCGAATTATTGGATGACCGGATTGCCAATCCTCAGGATCTGAGTCGCGCAGACGGGGTGACTTTCCTAACCGGGATTCCGCATACCAAATTAATCAAGGAATCACCCAGCGGTTTAATTGTGGCCAACCATCCCCGCGCGCCTGTTGCTGAGTCTCTAAGAGATTTGCGCACCGCGATCCAGTTTTCCAACCCGGACAAGCCGCTGCGCACGATTTTAATCACCAGTCCCAATTCCGGTGAAGGGAAGAGCTTTATCGCCTCGAACCTGGCGGTCATCATGGCTCATGCGGGCTACAAGACGCTGCTCATTGATGGCGACATGCGCAAGCCATATATCGATCATGCGTTTGGCCTCGTACGCGACTCGGGGTTGAGCAACCTGCTCCTTGATCTGCAAAACGATGAGGAAAGTAATGAGATCCCGCTGTACAAAGTTGAGGATTACACGCATCAGATCGGTGACAGCTCCCTTTATGTTTTGACGAGCGGGTCTATTCCACTCAACCCGTCAGAGCTGTTGGGATCCAACAAGATGCAGCAGCTTTTAGACAAGCTCAAAACCCATTTTGACTATAT
>JAAUYD010126581.1_pt1 | contig 20971 bp, 14 predicted proteins | sample 7278101 | NCBI WGS metagenome assembly JAAUYD01 (sample SAMN14350128, study PRJNA611818) | marine sediment metagenome | isolation source: surface marine sediment (0.6m) | place: French Polynesia: Moorea | collected 2018-08
TAACAGGCTTCGGCCGTGAGCTCAGCCGAACGGGAACTCTTAACAGAAAGTGTACTGAGTTCTGTTCAAAAATCAAATAGTAATCCTATATGTAGTTTAATATATGAATTTATAGTTATTGACCGAATCAAAACAACGGGGAATGGGATTATTCGGATTACCATAGTAATCAACTATTTCATGGGTTCGTAAAATTACTGACTCCACTAAGATTGCCATATTTTGTCTGACTACCCACTGTTCCTGCGGGGATACATAAGATACTTGTCCTAACAAATCTGCCGTAATTTCCCCATGGTCTCCTTCTTCATTAATACGGGCATGTAATAGTACGGGTTGATAAAATTGAGGTGGCAGCCCTAAAGTTTGACAGTGCTGTTTAAATACTTGGTGGAACTGTTGATCGTCTTCTTCAAAAACCATAAGGGCGGCCTTAAAACTCAGTGGGTGTTGGTGGGCAAAAACTCCCAGGGAAGAGCAAATTGCAAAAGTCATGGGCAAGGGCTGCATTTGTCTCAATTGCTTCTTACTTATGCCTACACTTTTCAAAGACTTCTCAATTAACCGATCGTGGTTTAATTCTGAGACAAAAAATTCTTGCAGGAGTTTTTGAGTGGTTGGCGATTCATGATGGGCTAGGGATGGAGCTAATAATTTGGGGCACAGATGAGTAATGTGATATGAATCCAAAACGTAGCCAATTAACTGATTCCTAGAAAGTGTACCTTCACGCATCTTTTGATAAAAAGGGGAAGGGGGAAATTTGCGTTTGAATCGCGCCAAAAATCGGCATAGTTCTCGATAGAACTGTCGCCCAGTTACTCCCTGGAGGTTCACTTGTGCCTTATGCTCTGTTATCAACCCCCGAGCCTCAAATTCAGTCAGCAATTCTGGAATCTGTTCTTGAATCCCTGGACACCATTGAGCTAACTGCTCAGGGGAAAAACCACCAATCTGTAAAAGTTTTAATAATTGACTGACTTCTGGTTTGTCTTCTGGCAAAATTGCGATCGCACATCCCCGATTCCCATAGCGAATTTCAATGCTGGTGTCCTTAAATTCAAACAGCACCCCATTTTTAAATACGGGCTGCTGGCACAAAATATTGGTTAATGACATAATTCTTCCTGGTAGTTTTTAAATTACCGCAACTCGTCGTAGTAAATTGGAGGCAGACGAGTAGTAACGACCGATAGCTGTATAAAAATTGTGATACATTTCTAGGAATAGGTAGGTTTGCTGCCTAAACCTTTGTCTCGTTTCTCGGTCAATATGAGGTATTTCCTGAAAAATGGCACGACTTAAGTTTCCCCGTTCGTTTTTGAGTTTGGTGTTGACCAGTTTTCTGATTGGCTCAATAAAATCAGGCTCTAGTTCTAGCCATTCAATAGCTGCCAGATAAAGCTCAAAGTTTTTGAACATGCTATCCGACAATACTCCTAGGGTGCTCAAGTAAAAAATTGGCTCATAGCTCGCCCAAAATCCTAATCCATTACACATGGCCATAGTTTCCGGCAGTGGCATAGTATTTGTAAGTTCTTCCCTACTAATACCAATGGCGTTGAGTGCTTCCATTAATAACAAATCTTGCCCATATGCTTGGGAGTAAACTTCATCGATGGATTGTCTCACTTGTGCAGAGGCTGAAAAACTCAGGATAGGAGATTGAAAACAGCACCTCCGGGAAAAGAAGTGATAATATTCTATGGCAAAGCCGTATAAAACCTGTATCGGCGGCTTGGGTGCTGTTGGGTTAATTAACTGCCAAAATAGATTTTTTTCAACACTTTGGTCGAGCAATTCACTGGTTAATTCTTCTAATTCTAATAGAGCTTCAATACCTGAATCAATCTGTAATGGGGCAACATCATCAAGCAATCCCCAATTATCCAAATCCCGTACAATAGAATTGATAGTTTCAGGGTTGTCAGGAGTACATATTCTTTGAAGTTCGCCTATACTCCTAGTACCATTCATCATCGAGAATAATTTCTGTAACGCTTTCCCTGATTGAGCATTGACAGGAAAACTAAATTCCCGACCATCCTGAGAAAGAATAATTCGATCCTGATAAATATTGATTTTACAAATTAATCGAGGAAAGAGCATTGTCGGACATTGCCGATCCATATCTATTTCTTCAACACCTAGTTCTAACAACTCTGTTTCTAAAGTTGAAGAAATATTACTAGGAATATTTTCCTTAGTATTAGGTTTTGTATATTTAGACATTGGCTGAATCCTCGATTAATCCAAAAACATATTGTTTATTGCACCATAAAACTATTGAGGAAAAGGAATTTTTTTACCTTACTCTTTAGTTCACCAATGTGCAGACATCTGTCAGTAAAATTATAGCTGTGGTTATCTTAATTAAGATGCTGCTTCAGCATAGGCTATGCAACCAGGATAAAGGGCCCAAGATGTGTAGAGTGGTTCAACTTCATTATTTCCGAAGGAATCGACTGATGCATCAGAGTCTCCAATATTGTTAATATCGATGTCGATGTTGGGGTCGATGTTGAAGTCGGGGTCGAGTAACACATCTTCACCACCTTGAATAGAGGAAAATTCTTCGGCATTTAGCTCTTGTAAATTTTCTAGATTCTCAATTTTTAACTGCTTATTTGCCATGATGTTTTTCTTAGACCTCAAACTAATTAAAAATTTCGCAGTGTGGGAAGAGCAGCAGCAACATCCCAACAAATTTGCACTACCGTTGAGTATCCCTAGAGAACCAGTCCACTAATATATGTTGACAAAAACTAAATTAAGTGAACTAGGATAAAACACCTATTTGAGGTGAAATATTTTAGCCTATTTTTTAGCGGTCGTATAAAAATAGAATACTAAAATCCCCAATTTTACAAGGCTCCTAACTTGCCTTTTAAGTCAAGTATTTCTAGTGGACAGGTTCTCTAGTTTATCAATGTGCAGATATCTGTCAGTAAAGTTATAAGATGACAGGACACCACTTAATTTCTATTTTTTTCTCCCCATCGTAAAAAACATAAGTTTCACATGGAGGGGGGATGTAGCAAGGATCGGGATAGATTAGAATTGGCTCATGGACATCAATTGGCCGATCAACTGGCTTATAATCAATTGATGAGACTTCGCCTGTTGCAGATATTGCAGATGCGGAGCTTGTTGCAGTTAAACCACCTTGAATAGAAGAAAACTCTTCGGCGTTTACCTCTTGTAAATTTTCTAGGTTCTCAATTTTTAGCCGCTTATTTGGCATGATGTTTCTCTTAGACCTCAGGTCAATTAACAATTTCGCAGTGTGGGGAAAGCGACAGTCACATCCAAACAAATTTGCACCACTGTTGAGTCTCCATGGGTAGAAGACTATTGTGTAAGCTCCATCCGCGCGCGATCGGAATAAGCCTATATTCTTGTCCGTTTAGGAAAAGCAAAACCCTAATGGCACTAATTTTTATTTTCGGGATGGTGTCCCTCGTCACCAAAAATAGAATGAGAGTTAGGTCTTACCTAACCCCTACAACTTGTTCCAGACAAAACATTTACCGAAACACATTAGTAAACTTGACCGCGATCGTTGTCAAAGAATTTGACAATACTTTTTGTTTCCGATAAGATAATAATACCTGGTAATGCTAACCATTTAATCATGGACTCGATAGCTAACCATAGTTGCACCTTCTGTGATTGTTCATGTGGACGCATTAAACAAATCGTAGTAAGGGCGAGAAAGGAATAAAGTAAATGCAGTTTACCTGATTCCCTTCCCAGCAATTTTATGGCTCAGATATGGTAAATGGAAGGTTCTCCCAGGAATTACTAACTTGTTTTGGGAATTTTATGAGTAGGCAATTATTTATTTAATTGCCTACTTTTATAATATACATTTTTTTGTGTCTAAAATCAATTATTTTGAACATTATATTGATGAGTTTATTTAATATTTAAATAAATAAAAAACACTTTTTTCTATCAGAAAAGCCATAAAATCAACGATATCAATTGTTGATTTTAAGCTTGATTATTTAGACAGTATTAATTGTTTTTTAGCATTCTCATAATCCTTCTTTGAGAAGAAATTAAAAATAGTAATGGGATACTAAAAATACATTTATTCACATTAAACGAGTCAGATTATACCTGATACCAATTATTCATGAAGATGCGCCAAATTCTTTTTTATAAACTAAGTTATATCAGACTGTGGAGCCTTCGAGTTTAGCGCAACTTCACATAGAAATGGTATTACTCTCGTAGTTGATGGGCTATGTTAAAACTTTTTGTGGTTGAATTTCGTGAATATCTGCCAAACACATACGAACTTCCTTGTAGTCAGGATTTAGTTCCAAGGCTTTTTTCAAATAAGCCTCAGCAGTAACCAAATCCCCTACTTTCTTCCGCATGAGACCCAATTTATGATTTAATTTTGCATAGTAAACTTTTTTGTCAGAAGAGAGTTTAGATTGAGCATGGAGTGCATTGCCTAAATTGATATCTGCTTCAATGCAATTAGGTTGAATTTTAACTGCTTTTTGATAGCATATTATTGCTTGGGACCATTTACCTTGTTGCTGCAAAGTATAGCCGAGGTTATTATGAATTGATGCTGCATCTGGTCGTAGAGCGATCGCTTTTTTGTAAGCATCTTCAGCTGCTGGTAATTCTTCTTGAAGTTGATAGAGATTACCCAAAGCAAACCAAATCTTCACTGAGTCTGGTTGTCCTTGTGCGGCCCAACTGAATAATTCCTCCGCTTGTTGCAGTTCGCCTTTTTGTTGCGCCATCATAGCCAAACCATATAATGCTTCTGGGTGGTTTGATTGCATAGCCAAAACTTGTTGGTAAGTTTGCTGTGCAGACTCTAAATGATTGGCTCTATGTTCTTTAATGGCCAAACGTAAAGTATCGGTAATATTATCTGCGGTAGATACCCTTTGCTTGCCAACAACATCAAATAAAAATTCTTCTAAAGCTCGAACTGGTTTGAGGTCGTTATATAGTTTATGCTTGTTTTGGGCAATCAAATTAGATATATGTTGGCGATATTCAACATCTTTCCCCAGACGGATAGCAATTTGTACATATTCTTCTTTACTAGATGCGATGGTTTCTTCAATCCCCATCATCTTTAAGATTGCCATCACATGTCTTCCCCGCATCATTTCTCCTGGATAGGTAACAATCGGGACATTGAAAGCAGTCGATTCCATGGTTGTGTTATTCCCCGACCAACCAATATTATCCAGGAAAATATCTGCAATGGCTGTGACTCCAGCAAATCTCCCAGCTTTTAAACGGGGTAAAAAGACACAATAATCTTGATAATTAAGTCCAAATTCTTCAAAAGCCTGTTTTAGTCTTTGCTGGAATATTTCCGTTATAAATTGACCATCGTTCTGGATAAAGACAAATTTGCATTTATCTACATCTCGAGCAATTCTCGGAAAAACATCATCATTTTGGGGTAGATACTTGTATAAAGATTGACAGCTCCAAAACATGATATCGTCTTCTGCAATGCCAATATCTGCTTTAGATACAGGTTTTGGTGGAATGTCCAAATGTGTGTAATGAACTGCCATATTTGGTAATCTAATCAGCTGCTCGGTATAATGCTCCTGTGCATTCTCCGGTTCCATTAAATCACTACTCAAGTGGTAGTCAATAGTTGGTAAACCACTTGTTTCTGGGTGTCCTCCAAAGACAATTTGAGTCGGAGCTAGTTTGAGACACCCCAACTGCACTGTTGTAGGATCCATGCCAAACTCTGGAAAAATTAGGGCGTGTAATTTGTCTTTTTGTATAGCCTCAGCCCATTTTTCCAGTGGTAAAGGACCTTGAGCAAACTTATCAAATGCTTTCGCTGCTTTGACAGTTTCCTCATCCTGTTTCAAGTTGGTATTTGTATAGTAGCCAAATAATTCAAACTGACTTCTGTCCAGGTTTTCCACCCAACCCTTCATGGGGATTTTCCAAACAGAATGCTTGTAAAAATATCCAGAGACAAAACCGATGCGAATCTTCTCGTTTGGTTGCAAATCTGGCAAAGGAATATCCTGACTCCATTGGGGATAGCAGTTTGACATGATGTGAACAATCATATCCCCATAAATCTGCTGCAAATTGCGATCGTTTAAACCTTGATAAGCTAGAAAAAAGGGTTGGGATGTACCTACTACATCTGCAGCCCTCTTTAACTCTTGGGAGGTGGCTTGTTTATAATGTTGAGCTAAATTTTGTAGATGGTGTTGATAATTTTTTCGCCTGATTTCTATCTCTGCAAAATTTTTATAAATAATTGGTAGTTGAGTTATACAAATACAAAATTTAGCTAGATCCAAGTCTGGCTGAATTTTTAGGGCTTCTTGGTAGGCCTCAACAGCAGCCTCTAATTTACCTTGCTCTTTAAGTACATTACCCAAATTGCAATGAACTTCAATAAATTCAGGTTTTTGCTTTAAGGCTTGTTGGTAAGACTTCACTGCATCTGAAAATTTTCCCTGTTTTTTGAGTACAATTCCCAAATTACAATAAGCCTCAGCATAGTCAGGTTTTTGCTTTAAGGCTTTTTCATAGGATTCTACAGCAGCTGGTAAGTTGCCTGTTTTAGCTAATACAGTTCCCAAATTATAATAAGTTATAGCAGAGTTGGGTTCATTTTTTAAGGCTTCCTCATAAGAGGATATAGCAGATAATAACTTGCCTTGTTGTTGAAATAAATTTCCCAAATTGATATGTGCTTTAGTATAAGCAGGCTTTAGCTGTAATGCTTTTTGATAAGCTTTTACAGCTTCATCCATTTTGCCTTGTTGTTTGAATAAATTTCCTAAATTGTAATAAACTCCAGCACTATCGGGTTTTAATTTTAATATTTTTTGATAGTAATTGGCAGCTATTTCTAAGTTGCCCAACTGTTCTTGCTCAACTGCAACGTTAAACAAAGATTTAATGTTAGATTCTAAATTACTTTCCGTATTCATAGCCTACAAATATTAAAACAAAAAAACAGATTATTTAGTGAGGTGATTAATACCAACCTCACTTTATACCTGTAGAGATTTATTCTCAGGTTAATCCCAACCTGGTGTGAAGAGTAATGCTAAATATTTTACATACTTAAACAAACTCAAAAGAAGGAGAACCCAAAACAGAACCAATGTCCACACCACTAAATGCAACTATGAGATCACCATTGAAGCGAATCAGACCATTGCCATTGACATCATTAGAAAAACTATACCCATTTGGGTCGCTTCCGTTAATACGGACAATATCTACACCGAGTTCAAAGTCTTGAATCAAAGCAAAATCATCATTACCCAAACTGGTATAGAAGACAGACTCAGTATCACCAAGAACAAAAGTATCTGCTCCACTATTACCAGTTAGGAAGTCAATTTCACCGCCAGTCCCACCTGTAAGGGTATCATCCCCTGCACCACCGAAAAGGTTATCAACTCCTGTACCACCTATGAGGTTATCATTACCATCTTCACCAAGGAGAAGATCGTTACCTCGTCCCCCACTCAGGTCATCATTACCACTAGGAGAAGAATTATTTGAGCCACCTAATAGGGTATCGTCGCCAGAGCCCCCTAGGACAGAGTCGTCTCCTCCTTGACCAAAAAGCAAGTCATTATCACCACCACCATTAATATCATCGTTACCTGCACCACCAAGGAGAAAGTCGTTACCATTACTGCCAGAGATAAAATCATTGTCGTCACCACCATCAATTGTTTCATCTCCACGGCTGCCAACTAGACTATCATTGCCAGTTCCCCCGATTAGAGTGTCACTTCCTTCTCCAGCAGTTAGAGTATCATTTCCACTACCACCATCAAGGAAATCATTTCCTCGACCACCAACTAGGAGATCATCCCCGTTTTCGCCATAGAGTTCATCGTCGCCATCATCTCCATCGAGTAAATCATTTCCATCCCCACCAAAAAGGGTGTCATTTCCATCCCCACCTAAAAGGGTGTCCATGCCATTACTAACACCATCCCCATCACCAAACATGAAGTCATCACCGGCATAGCCTCGGAGGAGATCATCACCTCCAAAACCAACGAGAGTTTCGTTCTGAGGGATAAACTGACCACCTTGTCTTTCTCTAGCCCCATAGATAGTATCATTTTCATTAGTACCTAAAGCTAAATCTTCGCCTAATTCTAACCGAATGAGTGCCATATTTTTATCTCCTATAATTAAATGCCAAAACTAATAGTTAGTTGGTGTTTATTATGCAGAATCATTACTTATCCTCAGAGTCAATGACTTAATCCGCAATCATTTCTGCTGTTGTATAACAAGGACTTCAAGCTTTTTAAGCTATATATTTAAATCTAATAAATATTTAGCTTCAATAATATCATGTCCGCTTGAACACTTACGATAAAAGTAACGCTGAGATTTTTAAATATAAAGAATCTGGAGATTTTATATCGTAACTAATTACCCGGACATGATATAACTCCTAAATAACCAAAATAATTATCTTTTTGGTTCACGTAAACCAAAATTTCATAGCAAATTTAATGCAGTGTGGGGAAGCATTTTTGCAGTTTTCTTTTACGCAAACCTTAATTTCATTAACAGTGTTTAATACAAGTGCAAAATATACTATGGTGGGCTTTATATTTGGAATCTCATTAATAGCTTGAAAATATTACTAAATAAAACTTTATACTTAACAGATGACGTTGGGCATGAATTATCACTGAAAGCTTATTAGAGCTTTCAGTGATAATTCTCATCTTTTGAGGTTTTTCTATAGTTACCTTAGTTGGTAAATTACAAACTAAGGTAACTGTTCGCACAACCTCTTTCCAAAGTCTTGGAGAAGTTAAATTGAAACTACTTATTAGTAGGTAGCAGAATTAGCTTCAGAGAAAGATTCAGAAGAACCGTCAGTGGTTTGTGTCCATGCATCACTTTGAGAAACGGTGTTGTTACCAAGAGCATCAGCAGAAGCAGTAGCAGTAGCAGTATTACCAACTGCATCAGCGTAACCACTGATGTTAACCTCAACATCAACATCAACATCAACATCAAGATCCTTATCTAGCTCTAAGTTGCTATTGAAGGTAACACCACCGCCACCGATGATTTCTTCGTTGGTAACTTCTAAGTAGTTTAGGTCATTAATAATCATTGGTTTTTCTCCTGAAAATTACTTAATTTGTTTGGGATTTTTGTCTGTGAGCTGTTTGTTTTTGCTCACATTTATAATATAGGATAATTAATTTTAAAAGTCAATATGTTTTTCCCATTTGTTTACAATTAGAAATAATATTTTTAGCGCAATAAAAACAAATAATCCTAACATTAAAAACAATAAATTTAACGCAAAAATCTCATGGCTATAGTAAATAATTGCCATGAGTTAACTATTTATAAAAGCAAAAGCAACTTGCATAGCAAAGCTTACAAGACTTAGCGTTTATTTTTCTTGTTTAATTAAATACAAACTATTAATGATTTGTTTTAATATTTTTCCTCATTTTATGGAAAATAAAACTAATGTTAAATAACTGTAGATATACTACTTATTCATGGCTATAAAATAATTTTTAATGCACTAAGACTGATTCACTAATTTATCTTTTTGTTCAATTAAATTTGGATCCATCTGAATAGCTACATCTAAAAATTTCAGCTCTCGGTTTAACCAATCATTGAATGATTCAGAAATAATTTTATCTCTTAATACCTCATCTAGTTCCGGCTGAATTATCTCTTCTACCCAAATTAAATACACACCTTTGGGTGTACTAATTGGTTTAATAATCCCTGGTAAGGAAGTAGCAAATATAACCGAAGCAATCTCTGGGCGAAAATCTTTACGATATTTAACTCCTTGATATCCATAAGTACGACGAAGTTCTATATCCTGTATATATAAACGAGCTATTTCTGGAAAAGTGATTTCGCCTTCTTCCAGTGCATAAAATAACTCGAAAGCTAAATCTCTATCCTCGAAAACAACTTCATACGTAACGGCAGCATCATAATCTATCCGATTCTCATAAAAGAATTTTTCAATTTTAGTCGAAAATAAATGATTTGCTAGTTTCTTAGAAATCAAACTGTTATGAACTAATTCTTCAAAATCCATCACAGACAAATGATGTTTGTCTAACCAAGCCCAGGTATCTTTAGCTGTAGCCAGTTTTTTCTCTAACCTGACTTTATCGCACTCTGACTGCAATTCTGCTTCTGTGACTTCAATACCAGCTTTATTAGCTGTTTCCAGGATAATTGTTTGAGATGCTATGGCTTCTATAACACTAGGTATCTGACAGGATAATTTGAGCCTGTGAATAATGTCTGAAATTGAAATGGTTAGATGTTCGGGCATGATGCCAATTGATGAAGAAAGTAGTTTTGGATTTATATAGATTGATTTATAGGATTGACTTGCGGGCAGGTAAAATTTACGTCTTTAGTAATTGTGAATTGCCTTGTTTTGTGAAAACAGTGCAACATAGAATTTAATTGCTATTAATCATTAAAGTAGAACTTCAAATCACAGTCTAGGTCACTTTGGTAGTAACAATGGTTCTAAAAGCTAAGATTCTGACTTTTTCTCCCTGATGACAAAAAATATCGGACTTCTTGAGGAAATCCAATATCTAGCGAGCATCTTGATTTTTAAAATTTACTAAGATTTAGGTTGTCATTGCAAATTTAGCAAAGCGGAATGACGCAATCACCAAGTCTAGATGTTGTGATTGCACCAGTCCTGGCGGACACGCTACGCGGGGACTGGTATAGGAGGTGGCGATAATTCTTTATCAATTCTTTCTGCGAGCTTATAAGCCATTGAGGGGGGATTTCGATAATTACTGGCAGTTTTTCTAAATCCCCACCGCCTAGCTTCAGCTTCTGAAACTCCAAACTCTAAAGCGAGTTTGTGATAAGACCAGCTATATTTTCTCATTAACTCAATGGGATGCATAACTTTGTTCCTGCTGACTTAATTCTGTAAAAACTGTAAGTATTGACCAAATAATCTAGTTACTCATTAAGTAGGGGTATGGCGTTAATTAGATTGTTGATTTTTACATTTCTAAACCATCTTTTTGTAATTTCTTAAATGGATCTAAAACAAAGTCAATAATTCGACGCTGGCGAATAATAACTTCAGCGTTTGCTGTTTGACCAGCAGTTAAATAAACACGTTTTTCGCCATTATCGACATACTGTTGCTTTAAAGTAATTTCTAATTCAAAACTTTCACTATTTCCTTGGGGTGTTTGTTGCATTTTTGAATCAGGAGATACCCAAGTTACTTCTCCTTCCACAATCCCGTACTCTTGGAAAGGATAGGCATCAAACTTGACTTTAACTGGCATTCCCACCTTTAAGAAGCCACTATCTTGTATGGGCATTTGGGCTTTGAGAACAACATCAGCATTTTTGGGTGCAATTTGGGCAATCCGTTGCCCTGGTTGTACTACTTCTCCTGATTTACTAAATGGCAATTCAAAAATCACACCATCAATGGGCGATCGCACAATCCGTTGTTTTAACTGTATATTTAAAGATGCTATCTCACCTTTGGTTTGAGCGATTTGGGATTCTAGTGCGGTAGCTTGCTTATCTATATCTTTGAGTTGTTCTTGATTCTTCAAAATTGACAATTTACCAGCTTGGAGTAAGCTTTGATAGCTATTTTTCTCTTCTTGCAGTTGCAGTTTTGCTTGTTCAATATCAGCCTCTAACTGGTTCATTGTCGCCTGAAAACGGCTGTTTTCTTCTGTTAGGCGTAATTTTGATTGTTTAAGGTCAGATTTGGCTTTTTCATAGAGTCGTTTACTTTCTTGTTCTTGCTTGAGTAGTTCATCAACTTGATTGATAGAAACAGCACCATCTTTCATCAGGTTGCTAAACCGTTGGACTTGTCTAGAATCTATAGTTAAACGCTTTTGAGAGGCATTTTTATCATTCAACGAGGCATGAATTTGTTGATTGACTTGATTGACTAATGCTTGTTTTTCTAGCCTTTGTAGATAATATATACTTGTTTTAGCAGCCAGATTTTGTTTTGCCTGGTTGACTTTGGAGAGTTTCTCTAAGGCTTGGGATTGGTTTTGTTGTTCTTGGGTACTAAGAGTTAACTGAATTTGATTTTTGATTACATCTAATTGTGCCCTTTGATTTAGAAATCCAGTCAGCTTTGCCTCGGCTTGTTGCAGCTGTGTTTGTAAAACATCAGCATCGAGTTCTAGTAAGGTTTGTCCTGCTTTGACAGTGTCACCTTCTTTTACATTGACAAGTTTCACACTCCCAGCAGCTAGGGAATCCAATTTTTGGGTTGCGCCTTTAGGCTCTATCCGTCCCTTAGCACTTCCCGTTTCATCCACTTTAGACATTGTTGCCCAGGGTATACCAAGGGCTGCAAAGAAAATTAGGGCATACAATACACCATGAGTCCACAACTTGGGTAAAGCATCTAATAACTCTTTTGTAGCATAGTGGAGGTCATTGTTATCATCTACTGGGAGGTTTTCATTGCCTCCAGTATTTTCATCATCAACTTTGTCGTGTATGTACTCGTCATATTCTTTTGGTGCAAGTACAGATGAAGAATTGGAAGATCGATATGGCATAACTCTATTTCCCAGAATTGACAGATGAAGATGTAGAGATCCGATGTTGATTCTCTACAATTTTCCTGGCTCAACTTACTTGAGATAATTGTTGTTGATTGAGATAGTAATAATGACCTTGTTTAGAGATTAATTCGTCATGATTGCCACTTTCTACCAATATCCCGCGGTCCAAAACCAGAATTAAATCTGCATTGCGTACCGTTGAGAGTCGGTGGGCAATAATAACGCTGGTACGTCCTTTCAAAATAGTCTTCAGATTGTTCTGAATAATCCTTTCTGATTCTGTATCTAGATGGCTAGTAGCTTCATCAAACAGCAACAAACGGGGATTACCCATTAGAGCGCGGGCTATGGCTATACGCTGGCGTTGACCCCCAGAAAGCATACCACCACCTTCACCGATTTTGGTTTCGTAACCCAAGGGTAATTGCTGGATAAATTCATCTGCACCAGCTAAGTTTGCTACTTGAATGATGTCGTCTAACGAGGCTTCTGGATGAGCTATGGCAATATTTTCCCGAATGGTGCCACCAAACAGAAATGTGTCTTGATCTACAACCCCCACTTGGGAACGAAGTGATTGCAGGGAAATCCCATTAACATCATGACCGTCAATGAGCACTTTGCCATCTGTCGCAGGATATAAACCTAAAATTAATTTACTCAAGGTTGTTTTGCCAGAACCACTACGTCCCACAAGTGCCACCATTTGTTCTGCTTTGATTTCAAAGTTAAGATTTTCTAGAACGTTAGTCTTGCTTTCTGGGTGATAGCGAAATGTGACATTTTGAAAGTGAATATTACCGCGCAGTTGACCCAAGGTTTTGCGGGGTTTATTGTGCAAATCTTCCTCTGGTTCTGCTTCTAGCACATCATTGAGACGTTCTACAGAGATCACGATTTCTTGAAATTGAGTCCACAATCCTGAAAACCTCTTAAAAGGACCCAACACATTACCCACCAACATATTAAAAGCAACTAATTGTCCAACGGTGAGTTCTCCTTGAATTACTTGCCATGCTCCAAACCACATCAATCCTGTACTGGTAAAGGTTTGAATGGCACCACCAATCATTGAAAGGCGGATGCCAATTATTTTGGAATGAAAGCGTTTTTTAACCACATTATTCAGCAATTCTTCCCAACGCCAACGTACAGTTTGTTCGATTGACAATGAACGAACTGTACGAACTCCTGTAAGAGATTCGATCAGATAGCTTTTTTGTTCAGCTCCAGCATTAAAAACCTCCCTAGATATGCGGCGCAAAATGCCTGTGCTAGCCAAAGCCAGAATAAAAAATGGTGGTACAGTCAATAGCACAAATAATGCCATTTTCCAGCTATACCAAAACATTAGGCTCAGATAGATGACTAATGTCAGCATGTCTAGGACTATTGACAAACTTTGTCCTGTCAAAAAGTTGCGAATTTTTTGATTTTCAGCGATACGAGAAGTAATGTCGCCGACATAACGTGACTCAAAATAAGAAAGAGGCAAGCGTAAGGTATGTTTGATAAAGCCTACTATTAAAGAGACGCTAATCCGATTGGCTGTATGGGCCAGCAAATATGACCGTACTGCATTCATGATAATGCTGAACAAACCAAAAACCAGCATCCCCAAACCAACGGCGTTTAAGGTAGCTAGGCTGCGCTGCACTAAAACTCGGTCTAGTAATAGCTGGGTAAACACCGGTGTAACCAGTCCAAATAACTGCATTATCACCGAAGCAATAAAGATTTCCAGCAGTACCTTATAGTGGGGTTTGACTAATTCAAAAAACTTCCACAATCCGACAGTATCTGACTTGGTATCTTTGAGTAAAGATGTGGGTTGTAGAAGTAAGGCATAACCAGTCCAACCGGCTGCAAATTCCTTACGGGTTAGTTGGCGTTGACCAATAGCAGGATCGCCAACAATCACTTTTCTTCTGCTAATTTCATAGACAACGATAAAGTGATTACCTTCCCAGTGAGCGATCGCTGGTAGGGATTGTTCAGCAAATTTTTCTAAGGTTGCTTTCACTGGACGGGTGGCAAAACCTAGGTTTTCTGCTGCTGATGCCAGGGCACGTAAAGAAGCACCACTACGTCCGACATTGGTCATATCTCGCAAACGGTTGACACTAAAACGTTTGCCCCAGAAACTACTAATCATTACTAAACAAGCAGCACCGCAGTCGGAGGCACTGTGCTGGGCATAGTAAGGATATTGCTTTGTAAACCTTCCCCACCAATGCCCCATTTGCACTTTGGGACCAGGAAAGTAAGGACGGGTTTTCTTGGGTGGTGGTTGTGATACTTGTTCTTGCCCTGGAAAAGGAATAATTTTTTGAGATGAGCCCAAACGTTCAATTTTGTTACGTTTGAGCCGTGATTTTGATTTGAGGGCTGGGCGACGATTCTCTGGTTGGTAGTCACCCAAGGGGCGATCAACAGTGACAAATTCTGCTAATTCTGGGCAGTGTGACAATGCAGTTTGCCAATGCTCATCCCTAAGGATGTAAGCAATGCTTGGTTCTTCTATCTGCCAATTTCTCTGGGGTAAATCACCACAAATTTTCCCTGGTGTTAAGGAATTACCGTCTTGTAAAAATTTGCCCCGATAAAGTATGCATAATTTGGGAACTTCATGCACAGATAGTTCGTCTGGGCTGCTTAGACAACAACGTTCAAATAAAGAGAAAGCTTTGAGCAATCCTTCTACTTGCGATGTGTGCTCGGGGAATTGTGAAGTTTGACGACACAACAACATTAAATCCCACATCTCTGCCTTGTGATAGAGGCGATCGCTTAATTGGGCATATTTCTCCATCAAGGGCTGCAATTCTTCTTGGGGAAGGTAACACAGCTTTAAATTGTGAGAAGTTTTAGCAATATAAGGCAAAAAGTCCGCTTCCTGGAACAGAGTCATTTCACCAAATGCCATTCCCGCTTCAAGGGTAGTAATTAAATTCTCAAAATTGTCTAGAAGTCTAACTTTACCTTGAAGAACAATGTAAATACCTTTATCAACACCATCCGCCTGCCAGAATAATTTTGCTAATGGCGGCTCTAGGATTTGGATTTTTTGGACACAGTTTTTAACATCGATTTCTGCGACAGAATCACCTAAGAAGTCATGAATTATTTCATACAGACTTCTCTGAGAAAAGATTGATATCATACTACTCGTTTTTTACTGTTATTTAGCATTCGTACACATAACCCACTTGAGAGATACAGCAGATTGCAAGTTTATGAGGTACGGTACCCAATCCAAATTATCAAAGCTAAAAAAACCATCCCTGTAATTGGTATACATCACTTACCAGCAAAAGTACTGTAAGTGTTGCAGAATTTTTTAGAAACAAGAAAAATCAAGAGAATTTATCTCATCAATTAGGGAAATAGTTCCTATGAGAATGCAAATATTGCGATCGCAAATATACGTGTAAAATCCGAAACATCACAAGGTAGCAGTATTTAAATATTAAGTTGGTAAAAACTTGCAATTTATGCTTGGAATGTGACATGATGACTGGTGTAATAATTGTATTCATGAGCAAACCGACTATCTGTTTCGTGCCGAGCCAAGGTGTAACAGACAGAAGTGTTTTTCTTTTCTGATATGCAGTTATTGCTGGGTGACTACCCCTCTGGTATTTGAGGTTCCAGGGGGGTAGTTGCTCAGTTTTTTAGTTTGTAGGCAGCAATTTTCATCGTTGTTTTTTTGACTTAATATTGCTAAGAAAAGTATGTAATAACCAATGCCCTGTGCAAAATCATTTATCAAGCAAAGATTGACAAAGACCATCGTAAATCATAGATACAATAATCCAGATTTGACTAGCAACTATAATGTACGAAAGTCTTAAGGATGATTCTGCTCAATTATTATAATTCTTCGGTACTTATCATACTAGAATTTGAATTAAATTCCGCAACTTATGCCGACTTCAGGGCTTCCAGGCAGTTACATCGTCAATTCCTTTCATTAAGCAGCAAACGCCAATATTAACGATTGTTATAATTGCCCAGTTAGGGTTTTAAGCTTACTTTAGAGAATTATGCGACACAACACATGCGGAAGAACCATGTTTATAAGAGTATCTAATTAAAAAATTTGAAGGTGTTGCGAAATTGATTTTCTAGAGCTTTTACCTACTATTTAACTCATAAGCTATCCTCATAAAAATTTCAATATTTTACTTTCTAGTATAATAATATGGGCGATGTCAACATTACCATACATTTTATAAATCTTTAATAAAACGTATAGTAACTGTCTGAATACCTCTGATATCAATTGTTTCACTATACTTTTATCAATTCATAACAAATTGTCCATATGGTCAAAATATTCAAATAAAAAAACACTCACTTCATGATAACTTTACATAATTATGTTGCCATTTTTCATGTTTATTGAATAGGTAACTCATGAAAAAAATGTCTGAAAATCAGTAATGAAGTTATTATTCATAGGTTAATTTTAAGTAAATATTATTCTCAACCGCTTCTCAAAGCCATCTAAATAAAATAGCCATTACTATTTTTGTAAAGTTTGTGTAAAGCTATTTTCATAGGTCAAGCTAGTATCATGTTGCAAATAATGTAAAAATTGGTAAAGGCATAATTTGGATGGTTATTCATCCGTAGAAGCATCAAAATAGTTGGGGTAAATATTCTAGAAGATATATAGATAGACTGTGAAATTACACTGATCACAAAATAAGCATTATTACTTATTGTATAAATAGAATTCATTTAACTTTTCATGGAGGGAGCAAAATATCACATCTCCGGCATAAAATCATCCCAAATGAATACGAAAACTAGTCTAGATTTGATTTTCTGTGGATATTTAAGATAAGTGATGGCTTTAGTGAGATTCCAAATTATTTAGATAAAGAAAGCTGTTGAAAATTTTGCAGTTCTTGCCTTGCCTGATAAAATGCAAAATTGAAAAATAAACAACAGAAAATTGATCGCTGTTCTTGGTGCAGGTGCGTGGGGAAGCAGTTTAGCTAGCATTGCCTTAGCTAACGGCCATAATGTAAATATTTGGTCCCGCAGGGGTTCCCTATCTTTGGCTAATGCTGTCAAAGATGCCGATATTATTTTGTCTGCAATTTCTATGAAAGGGGTAAGTGAGGTAATCTCTCAACTTCAAGGATTAACCTTTCCCTCCCATACAATTTTTGTCTCAGCCACAAAAGGCTTAGATCCTCAAACTACCTGCACACCTTGTCAGATTTGGCAAGATGCTTTTCCTGACTATCCCGTAGTTGTGCTTTCTGGACCAAATTTATCTAAAGAAATAGAACAAGGATTACCTGCTGCCACGGTAGTTGCTAGTACTATCGCCAGTGCTGCGGATATGGTGCAGTTATTGTTCTCCTCTAGTCGTTTCCGGGTTTATACTAACCCCGATCCCTTGGGAGTGGAGCTGGGGGGCACACTCAAAAATGTAATTGCGATCGCAGCTGGTGTTTGTGATGGCTTACACTTAGGAACTAATGCCAAAGCAGCTTTAGTTACCCGTGGATTAACAGAAATGGTACGTATTGGCGTTAACTGGGGCGCACAACAGGAAACATTTTACGGTTTATCAGGCTTAGGGGATTTACTGGCAACTTGTAACAGTCCCTTAAGTCGTAATTACCAGGTTGGTTATCAGCTGGCTGGTGGTAAGACTCTTGCAGAAATTTTGATTCACTTACCGGGTACAGCAGAAGGAATCAACACCACTGAGGTTTTACTGCAACGCTCCCAGCAGCAAAATATATCCATGCCGATTACCGAACAAGTATATGACTTACTTCAGGGCAAAATCACACCCAAACAAGCATTGGAAGAATTAATGCTCCGGGATATCAAACCAGAATACCAGTACTGAATCTTAATAATTGTCAATTACACCATGAAAAAATAGTGGAATCCCCTGAAGAAAAACATATAAATCTTCAGGAAATAATAGACATACCTGTGTAGATAGGACTATGCCAAAAAGAATATATTTTTGCGTCTGTCTACATTTATACTAAATATTTCCGTCATCGGTCAAGGTAAATCCCCATGTTTTCACAATCTAATAATGACTCAAATTACTTCTGTGTAATCATTTAGGCAAAAACAACATAACTTCATAACTACAGTTTAACGCCAAAAAATACTAGTGATAAATATAACTAGTAGTTGACGTTTTAAAAAAAAATTGTAAGCAACCTAAAAACTATGTTAGTTCACCGCAAATCCCGGGAACAATAGCAACAGTTAATTAGCTGACCGTAATCTATCTGTTACCTGGAGCCATTGAGACGATACTTTATGCCAGCAACATCTTTTTACACAGATACTATCGACGAAGCCCAAAAGTCTCCTCAGGTTTTTGATGCCGAACTCACAGTTGATGATACCGTTGATGATACTGAGCTATCAGTAAGTGAAGAAGAACTAGAGGATTTGGAGGCTGCTGCCATCGAGCAAGCACCCTTAACACCTAATCCTAACCGCCGCAGTACGGATCTTGTACGCCTGTATTTGCAGGAAATTGGTCGGGTTCGTCTATTGGGGCGAGATGAAGAAGTTTCAGAAGCTCAAAAAGTTCAACGCTACTTACGGCTACGGATTCTTTTATCCAATACAGCCAAAAAGGGAGATGAAATCCTAGAGCCCTACCTGGGTTTAATTGAAGCTCAGGAGCGATTAGCATCAGAACTAGGACATCGTCCTTCCTTGGAACGTTGGGCTAGGACTGGCGGTGTGGATGTGTTTGAACTCAAGCGCATTCTTTCCCAAGGAAAGCGACGCTGGGCTGAAATTGCTAAATTGACTGTGGAGGAGTTGGAAAAAGTCCAAGCCTCAGGAATTCAGTCTAAGGAACATATGATTAAGGCGAATCTTCGTCTGGTTGTATCCGTCGCCAAGAAGTATCAAAACCGTGGCTTGGAACTATTGGACTTAGTGCAAGAAGGCACTTTGGGCTTAGAAAGGGCCGTTGATAAATTTGATCCCACCAAAGGTTACCGTTTTAGTACCTATGCTTACTGGTGGATTCGTCAAGGAATTACCAGAGCAATTGCAACTTCTAGCCGTACTATTCGCCTTCCAGTCCACATTACGGAAAAGTTAAACAAAATTAAAAAGGCTCAACGCAAAATCTCCCAAGAAAAAGGAAGGACTCCTACCTTGGAAGATTTGGCAGTAGAGTTAGAAATGACTCCTACCCAAGTCCGAGAAGTGCTGTTGCGAGTACCCCGTTCTGTTTCTCTAGAAACAAAGGTTGGCAAAGATAAGGACACTGAGTTGGGAGAACTCCTGGAAACTGATAGTGTTACCCCAGAAGATATGTTGATGCGGGAGTCTTTACAACGAGACTTACATAATCTCTTGGCGGATTTAACTACCAGGGAACGGGATGTAATTCTGATGCGGTTTGGTTTGGCTGATGGCCATCCCTACTCTTTAGCAGAAATTGGTAGGGCTTTGGAATTGTCTAGGGAACGAGTCAGACAAATTGAATCTAAAGCCTTACAAAAATTGCGCCAACCCAAGCGACGCAATCTCATCCGTGACTACATGGAGTCACTTACCTAGTTAAAAATCAAGTGAATGAAGGAGTTAAGGAATTATTGGGGCGCAATGTTTTGCGCCTTTTTTGGTAGACAATTATTTTGATTCGGTATTCTTTATCCAAACTAATCATTAATTGTTAATTCGTCAATAGTTACTAATTTTGTAGACAAATCTACTCAAGCTTTGTAAGGTTTTAACCTTACTGGGCTAACTACGAGCCTCTCTCCACTGGCTAATGTTAACTTTGGACTCGGATTAATATTACATAACTCACCCATTCTTGATTTTACTTTGCAACAATTTAAAGAAAATTATTCGCTTTTTTACAAAATGTTACCTTAGCCACTATATCAATAGAACTTACTAGTTGGGGATCAAGAATTATTTAAACAAAAATGATTACTAATAGAGAAGGCAAAATTTTTAGCAACTATTCTCAATAAGAGCCGGTTGTTGCTAAAAGACCAAAGAATTTGCTATATTCTCAATTAATAAGCTTTGTTGAGAAAAATTAGTATGAGTGTTTACACGTCTTCTTCACTCAAGGCAGAATTAAACGATCGCGGCTGGCGTTTGACTCCCCAGCGAGAGACAATTTTGCATATTTTCCAGGAATTACCCCAAGGAGAGCATCTCAGTGCTGAGGATCTTTATCATCGTCTAGAAACAGAAGGTGAGGGTATTAGCCTATCAACTATTTACCGTACTCTCAAGTTAATGGCACGGATGGGTATACTTCGGGAGTTGGAACTGGGAGAGGGTCATAAGCATTATGAAATTAATCATCACTACCCCCATCATCACCA
>JAAUYD010037125.1_pt1 | contig 20946 bp, 17 predicted proteins | sample 7278101 | NCBI WGS metagenome assembly JAAUYD01 (sample SAMN14350128, study PRJNA611818) | marine sediment metagenome | isolation source: surface marine sediment (0.6m) | place: French Polynesia: Moorea | collected 2018-08
CCGCTTACCCCTCCCCGACACATGGAGGGGAGCTTGTCGGACTGTTTGAGGGCAGAATATTTTATTGTCTGCCCCTGAACCACGCCGGGAGGGGGAATTTGTTGAGTTGGGAGGCGTATTGGAGAGTATGCTATATTGGGATGGCAATTAGGGCGATTCTATACAATCAGGAGTTTGCAGAACCATGCAGGATCATCAGGTTCAACCGGAAGGTCGAAACGCCTTCATCTTTATTGCTGTCGTAATCGCAGTGCCCTGGCTCGGCCGATCCCTCGATATTTTGCTGGAAAATCAATCAACCCGGCCTGGACTGCTCATATGGATTGCCACCCCGCTGGTCGCTTCGCTTGGGCTGCGCGCTTTTGGCGGCAGCGGCTGGCAAGATTTGGGCTTACGACCGCACCTGCGCGGCAACGGCCGCTGGTACGCTCTTTCGCTTTTAATCTATCCGGTTTCGGCGCTGTTGATCGTACTAACCGGGCTGATTATTGGGGCGATTTTGATACCCGATTTATCGTCTGCCAAAATCGGAGCGGTGGGCACTGCTTTGGGGGCCGCTCTGGGGCCACAGTTTGTGATTAATTTGCTGGAAGAGTCCGGTTTTCGCGGCTTTTTGGCCCCAAAACTGAATGCGCTGAAGGTTAACAGCTGGGCAGCGCACGTGATCGTTGGGCTGATCTGGGGAGCCTGGCATCTGCCTTATTTCTCTTTTGTCACCAGCTACTCTTCTGAAAATTTTGATACCCTAGTCCCCCGCTTTCTGGTTGGAACCATTGTCGCTTCAGTGGTTTATGGAGAGATTCGCTTGTTAACCGATTCGGTGTGGCCGGCCGTGCTTATGCAAACGGCCGGAGGCGCTTTTTTGACCGGTCTGCTGGCAGAGCGCTTTTTACTCGTGACCCCCGAACTGGAGTTCCTCTTTCTGCCGGTTGTGGAGGGAGCCCTGACGGCGCTTGTCTTCCTGATTGTGGGCGTGGGTCTTTACCGAGCGAGAGTCAAAAAATATGCGGGAAGCGGTTGATGTGGCCGGCCGTTTTACGCGCGTCCGTTTTAGTAATTTTGGTTACCCGCCCGTCTGAGTCATCCGGTTTGAGCAGCTTGACCTTTGTCACCCTCAGACGGGGCAATTAATCACTATCGGCCGTGGCGCGGCGAGTTTACAATGAAAATAGGATCATTGTAAAGAGCCGCGGATATCATCTTGTCGATCTGCCCGATTTGCAGAATATATTGTGTTCAACCTCTTCCGAGAAGTTCACGGCTCAAAATATTTGATCAAAGTCAACCCATGTTGGAAATTAAAGATTTGCAAAAAGTGGTTAAACGGCACACGGTACTGGATATACCGACGTTCACGCTTGACGCCGGGGAAATCACGGCCATCGTCGGCCCGGCTGACAGCGGGTTGGAGCCGCTGCGGCAGCTGTTGACCGGCCGTCAGCGGCCAACGGCCGGCAGTGTGAGAATGAATGGCTTAAGACCGGCCGATCATCACCAATTGGTTAGCCAACAGGTTGGGGTCCTTTTTGCTGATGATGCCCTCTTTGCGTCCCGATCACCCCAGGCCAACCTCGATTTTCATGCCCGGCTGCGGGGATTGCCCTCCGGGCGAGTTGAAGAGGTGCTGCAAATGGTGGGATTAGCCGATCACGCTCGAAGCAAGCTTGACCAGCTTTCCAGCGGGCTGCGCCGGCGGCTGGCTTTTGGGGTGGCCGTGCTGCACAATCCCCTTATCTTGCTTTTAGTTGATCCATTTGTCCGCTGTGATGAACCCTCGATAACCCTGCTTAGCCAGCTTATTAGCGACTATGCGGCAAACGGCGGCGCGATCTTGATTTTGGCAGATTCAAACGCCTATCTTACCGAGATATGCGATGTCGTATACCAGATGGAATCCGGCCGTATCGTCGCCGCCCACCGGCCGCGAGAAGAGCGAGCAGCCGCCCGGCCGTTCAAAATTCCGGTGAAGCTTGAGGGGCGAATTGCCCTGATCAACCCGGCCGATATTCTCTATATCGTGGCTGAGAACGGCCGCACGATGCTCCATACGACGGCTGAACCCTTCCTCTCTCAATTCACCCTGGCCGAGTTAGAAAACCGCCTCGGCCGCAGCGGCTTCTTTCGCGCTCACCGCAGTTTTCTCGTCAACCTGCAGCACGTCACCGAAGTGATTCCATACACCCGCAGCAGCTTTAGCCTGCGCCTTGACGATCCCAAAGGCACGCTGGTTCCCCTCAGCAAAGATGCCGCGCAAGAGCTGCGCACTCTGTTTGATTATTAACAATTATTAATTAACTCAAGTTGCTACCCTAACCCCTGTCATTCCGAGCGAAGCGAGGAATCTCGTCAAGTGGCAATCAGGCCTAGATGGCTGAAAATGGAAGCGCTTCTCTTCTAGATAGCTTTCACTGGAAATTGACGGGATCCTTCGCTTCGCTCAGGATGACAGGGGGGCCATGGGCGATGGAGACACGCAATGAATCTATTAACCAGTTATATTGTAGACCGCCATAATTCATCGGGAAAGTATGGTTGCAACTTGAGTTATTAATTAGTAATTATTAATTGGTAAATGATCCTGCGCCTTTCAACCGCAAAAATGCACCTTTCGGAGGAAAAATAATGCGGGACGTCTTCTTTTTATTTACGCTGGTATCACAGCCGGAGATCTATTCCATTTTGAGCGTTTAGCCGGTTGAGGAGGAAAGCGTGAAGCAAAAAGATGATTTGTCAGCAGCGATTGCAGTTCAGGGGTTGACCCGCCATTTTGGGGACCTCTGCGCGGTTGATCAGCTGACATTTACCGTGATGCCGGGGGAAATATTTGGCTTTTTAGGGCCAAATGGGGCGGGGAAGACCACCACAATCAAAATGTTAACCGGCCAGCTGCGCCCCAGCGCAGGCACCGCAAAGGTGTGTGGTTTTGACGTGGTGACCGACCGGCGCCAGCTGATGCCGGCTATCGGCGTTGTCTTTGAATATCAAAATGTGTATGAGCGGTTGACCGCCCGCGAAAATTTGCGTTTTAGCGCCCGACTTTACGGGTTAAAACAGCAGCGTGTCGAAGAATTACTGGCCCAAGTAGGCCTCCTCGAAGCGGCCGACCGTCAGCCGCGGCATTTTTCCCACGGCATGAAGCAGCGACTGCTCATCGCCCGCGCGCTGCTGCACCGGCCGCGGGTTCTCTTTCTCGACGAGCCGACCAAGGGGCTTGATCCGGCGGTCTCCCGCGACATCCGCCACTTTATCCTCGATCTCAAGCAGCAGGGGGTGACCGTGTTTTTGACCACCCACTACATGGAAGAGGCGGAGCGGCTTTGCAATCGCGTGGCCATCATAAACCGAGGACAAATGATCACCCTTGATAAACCTGAAAATTTAAAACAGCAAACCGGCCTGGAAGATGGCTCACTTGAAGATGTTTTCCTGGAGCTAACCGGAAGGAGTTTGGTTTAATGACTGCTTTGCAATCTTTACCCACCGCTAAAATTCCCTGGAGCGGGCATCTACGCATCATCTGGACTTTGGCCGCAAAGGATATTGTCGCCGCTTTAAAAAACAAAACGACCCTGACCACCATTATCATTTCACTCTTGATGGTGTTCTTCTATCGCTATATGCCGCTTCTAACCTCGGATGGGGACACGCTGCGGGTCTTTGTCTATGCGGAAAACGACTCTGTTTTCCTGGAGGCGTTGGAGCGCAGCCCGGCCCTGTCGATCTATACGACTGATTCTTATGAGCGAATGATCGACGTGTTGTCGGATACGGAAGAGGTCGAATTGGGATTGGTTATCCCTGAAGCGGCTGAGGCCCAGCTCGTTGAGACCACAGGTCCAATCGAGATTGATGGGTACGTCATGTATTGGTTGACTCCCGACCAGCGGGCTGAGGTCAAAGCACTACTAGAGGCCGAGCTGGCCATAGAATTTGACCGGCCAATCACGCTCAACCTGCAGGATCATGAGGTTTTTCTTTCGGCTGAAAGCGGTTTCTTTGGTTTCGGAGCCACGTTCGCCTTCATTTTTGTGCCCCTGATGATTGGAATTTCGCTGATTCCGCACCTGATGGTCGCCGAGAAAAAAGACAAAACGCTGGATGCGCTGCTCGTATCTCCGGCCACGGCCGCCCACATCGTAACCGGGAAGGCGCTTGCCGGTATTTTTTACTCCTTGACCGGTTACGTTGTCATTTTTGCGGTGTTTCGCTATTTGATTATCCAGTGGGGGCTGGTGCTGACGGCCGCACTGGTGGCCACCCTGTTTATGACCGCAATCGGCCTGCTGTTGGGCAGCTATGTTGAAGTTTCCGCTCAGCTGCAGTTGGTCGCCTGGTTTATCATCCTGCCGCTGCTGCTGCCGGTTTTGCTGATCGCTTTGGAAGGGCTTATACCGAGCAGCGTGATCGCCTTCATGCGCTGGATACCGACCGTTTCTGTGGCCAAGATTTTTCAGCTCGGGTTGACACCCGACAAAGGGTTTGCGCTTTATGCGGCCGATCTAATTGTCTCCTTGGGAGTTTCTCTGCTGCTTTTTGGCAGCGTGGTTTGGTTCGTGCGCCGCCAGGATCGTATTTAAGTCGTGCAAGGTGGGAGAAAAGTAATGACATCTTTAAAACAAATTACACATCACCCCCCCGGCTATTGGCGTCGGGTGTTGATTTTGGCAAGCAAAGATATCGTCGATGCGTTTAAGAACAAGACGATTTTAACCATATTTCTGGGGCTGTCTTTTATGATTTTGAGCGTCCAGGCGCTGCCACTTCTTCTCCAGATCGATGACCGCCCCACTGTGGCCATTTATGACCCGGCCCGTACGCGTGTCTCAGATTTACTGCGGCGGGAGGGGATGGTCCAAATTAATGAGCTGCGACGAGAGACTCAACTTCTCGATGTGGCCCGCAGCACCAGCGGTACATTACTGGCGGTGAATTTGACGGAAAATTGGCCGGAAACAAGCGGGCCGTTAACGGTTGAAGGGTATATCGCCCACTGGATTCCGCCAGAAACCGCTGCCGCCGCCAAACGGCAGGCGGAGACGGCTCTGGCGGAGGTCATCGGCCGTCCGGTTGAAATCACCGTCCAGCAAGTGTATCCAACCCCTGAATCGGGTGGCCATACCATCATGATGGGTCTGGGCTTTGTTATTGCCGTGACGATGGTCACCTCCATTGTCGTTCCGTCTTTGCTGATTGAAGAAAAAACGGCTCACACACTGGAAATGCTGCGGGTCTCTCCGCTCACGGAGGGGCAAATCGTGCTGGGCAAAGGTACGGCCGGTTTTGTATTTGGGCTGGTGGCGGCCGTCACCCTGCTTCTCTTTAATTGGCGTATGGTTCGTTTTTGGGACGTGATGATCATGGCGGTCGCCGCTGGAACCTTGTTTGGGGTGTCTTTGGGGTTGCTGATGGGCATGCTTGTCAAAGATGAAAGTGCGATGCAGCAGTGGATCGGCCTGCTGTCTGTTTTGCTGCTGGCTCCGCTGATGACGGTCTTTGTAGACAGCAGCCGCCTTCCCGACTGGTTAATGCAGCTGATTGAGCGGCTGCCGCCGGTTGCTCTCTTTGAGCTCGTCCGAATGGCGTTGTACGAGGAGCGCTTGCTGGCAGAGACCCTGGCCAACTGCGGTTTAATTCTAGCGCCCTCGGCGTTGCTGCTGGGGTTTGTGATTTGGCAGCTGCAGCGGTGGGAGGTGGCGTGATGAGGACCCGGGCTGCGAGAGAATCCGGGATATTTCAAATATCCCGGATTCTGGTAAGAGTCATCTTTCTCTTATGCTCCCTGGCTGCGGTAATCGCCTGCGCTGGCGGAGCAAACGCGCCGCCCACCGGAGAAGCGGCGGCTGTGACGGAGGCCAGGTCTTCGGGGGAGCCGTTCACTCCCATATTCGAAGAGGACGACTGCCCTTTTGAACTGCCATTCAATTTTGATGAAGAGCAGGTGCGCTGTGGCATGGTGATTGTGCCCGAAGACCACCACCGGCCGGCCGGACCAGCGATTCGCCTGGCGGTGGCCATCTTCAAAGATGATGGAAGCGAGCAAGACTCTCAGCCCGACCCACTAATTGTGCTGGCTGGCGGGCCTGGTCAAAAGCTGCTTGAACAGGCGATGCCGGTGGCCGATCTGCTGGCTCCCCTGCATCCCGGCCGCGACCTGATTTTATTCGATCAGCGGGGGGTGGGATTTTCGGAGCCGGCTCTCGACTGCCCGGAATTTATAGTTGCGCTGCTCGAAAATCTAAATGAGACCGATGCCAACCTGGCGGCCAAAAACAGTTTTGAGGCGTTGATCGCCTGTCGGGATCGGCTGATGGCTGAGGGACACAATCTGGCCGCATACACCACCTGGCAAAGCGCGGCCGATGTAGAGATGATCCGCCAAGCGCTGGGATACGATTTGATTAACCTGTACGGCGGCTCCTACGGTTCACTTCTGGCCCAAGCGGTCATGCGCGACCATCCACAGCACATACGCAGCGTCATCATGGATTCGATCTGGCCGCTGGAAAAGAGCTTTTTTGTCGAGGTGACCACCGTCAGCGGTGAAGCGATGGTGCACATGCTCGACCGTTGTGCGGCTGATGTTGAATGCCGTGCAGCCTATCCCCACCTGGAAGATGCGCTGTACGAAGTGATCGACCGCCTCAACGCCGATCCCCGGCCAATCAAGGTGACTCACCCCCTGACGGGCGATAGCTACCGCGCTTATTTGACCGGCGATATGGTTTTTGGCAACGTGCGAACCTTTATGTACGATACGGCCGCCATCCCCATTTTGCCACAGGTGATTTACGAGGTTTATGAAGGGGAATACGAGCTCATGACCCGCCTCTCATCGATCAAGCTGGCCGCTTTTGACCGCTTGAGCACCGGTATGGAACTGTCGGTGGCCTGCACCGATGATCTAACCGGTCATACGCTAGAAGAATATTTTGCCTTGCTGGATACGCTCCCCCCACCGCTGCAGGGCAGCGCTTCACGGGAGACGATTCGTCGTTACGGGATATTTGCTGTCTGTGATGCATGGCCAGTTGAAGAAGCGACGCGCCGGCCGTTGACGAGCGACCTGCCGACGCTGCTGCTGTCCGGCGAGTTTGATCCGGTGACGCCGCCCAAATACGCGCCGCAGGTCGACGCTCATCTGAGCCACAGCTTCGCCTATGAATTTCCTGGGGTGGGCCACAGCCCGTTGGGGTCGAGCGAATGTGCCCAGGAGATGTTTCGCGCCTTTTTGGATGATCTGCATCACGCTCCGGACGACGGCTGCCTGGCCGATTACGACATCGATTTTGCCGTCCCGGCCGATTATGACGTATCGGCCCTGGAGCCGGTGACGATTTTGGAGTTTGGCATTCGCAGTATGGCCCCGGCCGGCTGGCGGCAGGTGGAGCCGGGAGTGTTTACCTCACCTGATTTTGCGCAGATATTTTACCTGTTAAAAATCGAGATGCTGCTGGAGGAGTTTATCGAAGAAAATGATTTGGACGGCCCCTACGATGAGCGGGAAATCAACGGCCGGGTGTGGCAATTTTACGAGTTTCACCCGTCGGATCCCGGCTCAATCGGGATCGACGTGATTTCCATGATTGACGACCACTCATTTTACGATGTGGCCGTCGTCACCCCGGAGCAGGGTCGAGAGCTGGTGGAAAGCAATTTGCTCTTCCCCGCGCTTGAGGCGTTTGCTGAAGTGCTGCCGGGCAGCTAAGAAACGCAGCCGTCAAGCTGGAGGGGCCTTTTAAGGATCAATTAATCTTTTTAGCGGAACTTTAAATCAGGTTGGGAAAACAGCTAAAATTTTAATCCTCTGCCCAAAAGCCCCTTACTTCAGTACTATTTAAGCGGACAGGCGGCAAAATTCTTTCTTCGAATTGAGCCAAGTAACTCGTTTACATCAGCGCCATCTAAATTGATCTACTATGCATGCTGGTGGGATTTAACCAATTCAAATCCAAATTCCAAGGAGAGGAATTAACTATGCATGGTGTAACTCAGAAAAAGCTAATTTTATTATTGCCACTGGCACTGGCGCTTTCGGCAACCCTGTGGCTCACCGGGCAGCTGCGGAGCCAAACCGTCGCCGCCCAAACCGCGACAAATGACGCCCGGCTGTACGTGGCCCACCTGGCCCCGTTTGCCATGGATCCAGGGACAAGCGTTACCGTGACGCTCAACAACACGGCCGTGCTGACAAATTTTGAATACGGAGACTCAACCGGGTATCTGGACGTGGTTTCCGGGACGTATGACGTGGAGATATTTGCCGGCAGTTCGGGCACAGCTGCAATAACGGGCACGGTTGACCTGATGGCCGGAGAAGATTACACGGCGATTGCCATTGGTGACGGTGCCAACCAGAGCCTGGCTCTCCTTCCTTTAGGGGACGACAACAGCGCCCCACCGGCCGGGCAGGCCAAGATTCGCCTGGGTCACCTGGCCCCGTTTACCAACACGCTGGCTGGGACCACGGCCGATGTGCGTCTTCAGGATGACACGATCCTGCTTGACGATGTGCAGTTTGGTACCGTCGATGTGGGCTATACGGTCGTCGTGACGGCCGGACTGGTGGATGTGAAAATCACCTCTCCGGACGGCACAGTGACGCTGATCGATCCCCGGCCGTTTATGGCAAAGGATGGCGACGTGATCAGCGCCTTTGCGGTCGGTGATGGAACCAACCAGGATCTGGGTGTCTTTGCCATCACCAACGGCTCCGAAGGCGTTTTCCTGCCGCTGGAGACCGAGTCACGTCTCTATGTAGCCCACCTGGCCCCGTTTGCCATGGATCCGGGGACCGGCGTAACCGTCACCCTGGACAGCAACCCGGTGCTGACCAATTTTGAGTATGGGGATTCAACCGGCTATTTGTCCCTCGATCCGATGACGTACACGGTTGAAATCTTCCCCGGAGGCAGCGGATCAGCCGCGATTTCCGGCACGGTTGGCCTGATGGCTGGCCAGGATTACACGGCAATCGCCATCGGTGACGGTGCCAACCAGAGTTTAGGTTTGGTGCCTCTTATTGATGACAACACCCCACCGCCGGCCGGGCAGGCCAAGATTCGCCTGGGTCACCTGGCTCCGTTTGCCAGCGCCCTGGTCAGCACCACGGCCGATGTGCGTCTGCAGGACGGCACCGTGCTGCTGGATGATGTCGTATTTGGCGTTGTGGATACCGCTTACATGGTGGTTGTGCCTGCTGGCGTCGTTGACGTCAAGATCACGACCCCTGACGGCAGCACCACCCTCATCGATCCGGCGCCTTTCATGGCCAACGACGGGGACATTATTAGTGCCTTTGCGACCGGTGATGGTACCAATCAGCCTCTGGGCGTCTTTGCCATCATCAATGGGCAGGAAGGATTTTTCCTGACCTTAATGACCGAGATTTCGTATTTGCCGGTAGCTGCCAAAAATTGATGGGCAGCGGTAAATCTATTGAGGAGGGTCTCAAGGCCCTCCTCTTTCTTTTTTGGGTGAAGGCAGTGGAATAGATTCCATGCTTATCATTATCAGAAATGGAAGCCTGCACATCACGAGCCGATACCAAACCAACATTATTTCTTGTTCGGACGAGGCAAACGGTCGGTACCCTGGTTTCAGGGACAAAATGGCTAATTATTCGAGGGTCATCTTTTGCTATAGTTGATTTATCAATTATTGTGGCAAAGGTAACCCTCATGAAATCAAAAGGATATTGGGCCATCATTTCGGCCGTTGGGATTGTGATTTTTCTGGGCGTGATGGGCCGGCTCGTCTGGGCGGCCGCCGGCGGCACCGCCTTCACCTATCAAGGTTATTTGATCGACGGCGGCTCCACCGCCAACGGGAATTATGATTTTGAATTTCGCCTGTACGATGCGGAGACCGCCGGGAACCAGATCGGCAGCGTGATCACCGTTGATGATTTGGCCGTCAGCGATGGGGAGTTTCGCGTCGACCTCGATTACGGGGTCGATATTTTTGACGGCAGCGATCGCTGGCTGGAAGTCAGCGTTCGCCTGGGCAGCGACTCCGGTGCCTATACACTACTCAGCCCGCGCTCTCAAATTGGAACGACGCTTGAGGCGATCTATGCCGAGGATGAAGACGCCATCCTGGGAAATGAATGGAATGTCTCCCTGACTCTAAACGGCACCAGTTTGGAGGTGACCGACGCCGGGGGCACGCTGGCGGCCGACCTGGCCGTGTTTGCGGCCGATCGCACCCCGATTGACAGCCTGCCATTCACCATTTCAACCCCCGGATCCTATTATGTGACCGGCGTTTTAACCGCCACGGCCGATACAGATGGAATTACCATTGCCACCAATGATGTGACCATTGATTTAACCGGTTTTGCCCTGCAGGGTGGGGGGGGCACGACGGGCAGCGCCATTACCGCTTCGGGCACCTACAGCAACGTGCACATTTTTAACGGTACCGTTACCGGCTGGGGCGGGGCGGGGATCAACGTGGGCACCATTCACACCGGTATTTTTGAAAGCCTGCGTTTGAGCGCCAACGGGGGCGATGGGCTGACCGCTGGTAATCAGGCGGTAGTCACAAAAGTCACAGCGCTGGAGAATTTAGGGAATGGCATCAATATCGGGGAAGGTGGATCGGTTAATCTGGTCACGGCCGTGACCAATTCACTCGACGGCATTAACGTGGGGGATGGTTCAAGCGTGACGGAATCAACCGCCTTTGACAACGTGCAGGACGGCATCGAAGGTGGTCAAGGGGTCACCATCGTGCACTGCGTGGTTTCCGATAATGAAGAAAGCGGCGTTGAAGCGGCCGATGGGGCCACCATTCAGGGCAATTCCGCCTACGACAATGTGGGAGATGGATTTTTGATCGCCGGGAGCAGCATGGTTCGCGAAAATATCAGCAGCCTCAACAATGGGAACGGGTTTCAGGTAACCGGTAACGGCACCGAACTGCTGCACAACAAGAGCCATGAAAACGACCTGAACGGGTTTTTGGTCAGCGGCAGCTACGGCCGGATCGACAGCAACAGCCTGACAGATAGCGATTCCGGTGGGTTAACCGTGACCGGAACGGCAAACCTCATTATCCGCAATGCCGGTGCCGGGAATTACAATACGACTTTAGGAGCTTCCGAAGATTTTAATATCAGTGCAGGCAATGTTGTTGGACCAATCCTAAACGTCACTGGAGCCGGTCAATTTAACACGACCGAGCCTTTTGCCAATTTTAGGTATTAAGAGGAGCCAGAAATCATGAAATTTAAAAAAACAGAGCCAATTTTGTTAATTTTCCTGGCCGGGTTTTTGATGTTTGCTGGGACCCTCGCCTTAACAAACGTTTTTGCCGCCAGCAGTACCACCTTTACCTACCAGGGCTTTTTAAAAGATGGTGGGGTGCCGGTCAACGGCACCTTTGATTTTGAGTTCCAGCTTTACGATGACGGCAGCGCCGGTGCTCAGGTGGGGAGCACCCTCAATTCTGAAGACATATCGGTGGTTAACGGATACTTTAACGTCACCCTCGACTTTGGGGCCGCGCCGTTTGACGGCAGCCAGCGCTGGCTGCAAATTGGCGTCCGGCCGGGCGGCAGCACCGGCAGCTACACGCTGCTGACGCCGCGAGTTGAGCTAACCCCGGTCCCTTACGCCATTTACGGCGAAGATGCCGATGCCGATCCCGCCAATGAGCTAAACACCGGTCTTTTCCTGACCGGAACCGTCTTGTCACTGGTTGACAGTGGAGGCGCGTTGAGCGTCGATTTGGCTTCGCTTAACCAGGATCCCCGTACCCCGATCAGCAGCATCCCGACCACGATCAATCAGCCCGGTTCTTATTATTTGACCCAAAATGTAACCAATACCGGCAGCTATGCAGACGGCATTACGATTGACGCCAATCATGTCACCCTTGATCTTAACGGCTTCACCCTGGCCGATACCGGGGTTGGGGATGATGGGATTGTTGTGCGAGGGGATCAAGATAATATCCACATCAAAAATGGAGTTGTGCGCGGTTGGGGAGGCGATGGGATTAACGCTTTAAATGCGGACAACTCGATTTTTGAAAATCTCCATGTAGAAAATAATGGTTATGACGGGCTGGTTGGTGATTTTGGAGTGATTATCATCAACTGTACAAGTGTCGGCAATCGTTATGATGGTTTGGAAGGGGATGACGGCACGATCATCAAAAATTCTACGGCCGTAGGCAACGGCGACAACGGTATTCAATCAAGTGAAGGGACCATAAGCATCGGCAATGCCAGCTCAGATAATGCCCGCGATGGGTTTGATTTGGCCTCTGGCTCGCTGTTTATTAACAACGCTGCGCGGGGCAACAGCGGATTTGGCTTTGACATCGCTCTAAGCGGACAGGCGCAAAACAACAGTGCCTCTGGTAATCTCGGCAACGGGTTTGATATTGCTTCCGCTTCGCTGATCATGGGCAACACCTCAAAAAACAACGGCACGGTCGGTGAAACCAGTAACACTTATTTGCATGGTTTTCGTACCTTTGCCAATGCTTATTTAATTAACAATGTTGCCGAAGGCAATGTTCAAGATGGCTTTCGCATTTCTAGTACCGATGTGTTTTTAGACAGCAACCAGGGGTATAACAATGGGGAATACGGTTTGCAGGCGACATCATCTGGCAGCCTGTTTGTTGGAAACAGCGCGGCCGGCAATACAACAGGCGATTTTGCAATTATTGCCACAAGCGCTTATGGGCAAATAATTACCGGTACGGCCTCAACCGATCAGCCGTTTGCCAACTTCGACCCGTAAACAGGAGATATGCGATGATACCCAATCAAAAATCACGGTGGGTAGTGCGCCTTTTCGCCATCGGCCTGATGGGACTGGTCGCGGCCCTTACGATGCCTCAGATCCAGCCGCCGGCCGTGGCCCAAACCGGGGGTTCCTACGATCTTTCCTGGTTTACGATCGACAGCAGCCAGACAATTACGGGGGATACTTATCAGCTCGATGGCTCTGTCGGTCAGGCGGATGCCAGCACGATCCAGAGCGGGGGACAGTTTGAGTTGAGCGGCGGCTTCTGGCAGGTTGGTCAGCAAAACCCCACGGCCGTGACCCTGGAAGCGGTTTCCACGGCCGCCGCTGGCGATCTGATACTGTTTGTCGGGCTGTTCGGCGTTCTCTTGCTGGGTACCGGTGCGGCCGTGTGGCGTAAAATCCGGGGGCAATGACGCCGATCGGCCAATTCAGGGGCTTGGCCAGCCAAGCCCCTACACAAAGGCTTTGGTTTCATCCTGGCCACCTCTACTCTTTGTCCACAAATTACGAAGGTTTTTTAAGATTAAAAGAAAAAATCCGGGGAAACCCGTACCATTTGCGGCTAAAATCAAGTAAATCAAACCAATTTTGAAGGATTTTCAAAGTTGTTCGTTTTACTTACAGCATGAGCGGCTACTCGGATGAAACCATCAAGATCCTGCTGGATCCCACGATCAGCAGTGCCTCGCTGACCGAAATTCTGGTTGAGCGTTATTATGCATACATCGTGCGTTTGGCAATCTCAATCGTGCGCACCCCGGCCGAAGCGGAAGATGTGGCCCAGGATACCTTTATCTCGGCGCTAACCCGCATCGATCAGCTCGATCCGGAGAGCAACGTGCGGGCGTGGCTGTCGACGATTGCCGTCAACAAATGTCGCGATTTGCTGCGCAGGCGACAGCGGCGGCAGCTGTTTCAAAGCGGTATCCAGATGGTGCAGAGCTTTGTCGAGCGCCAGCCGGCCCCGGAAGAAGCGGCCGTGCAGCAGGAAACGTCCGTCCACCTCTGGGCTGCGGTTGATCAACTAAAAGAGAAGCATCGCCTGCCGATTATCCTGCGCTACGTACACAACCTGTCGATCCCCGAAATCGCCACAATTCTAGAAACCAAAGAAGGCACGATTTATTCGCGCCTTCACTACGCCTGTCGTCAGCTCGGCCATCAGCTGGAGCTAAGTCTGGCCGGCTACACGGTACCGGAGGGGGTGGTGCGATGAAACGTCGTGACGATCAACTGCTCCAAAAGGCCCGGGACGGCCGCTTAACCGCTGCCGAACAGGCCCGACTGCAGCGTTTTCTCCAGACTGAAGCCGGCCGGCGCGAGTATGCCGTGCATCGTCTGCTGACGGAAGCACTTGAAATGGACCCCGAAATAAATCAGCCCACCAAAAGAGAGATTCAGGCCATCGCCGCCAAAATCAACGCCGGGGTGCAGCAGCGCCAGCAGCGGCAGCTGTGGCTCGGTCGGGGGCGGGCACTGGCCGTGGCTGCGGTTGGACTGCTGCTGATCATCTTTGTGGCCAACTGGTTCTTGCCCACCACAACGGTCGTCGAACCGACCGCCATTCCACCGACTCCGACCCTAGCCCCGTCACCCACACCTACGCTGGCGCCCAACATGCGCTATGTTGACCTGGACGATCAATCGGTGGAAACCCTGCCGCAGCTGCCGCCCGGAATTTATACGGAAACGGTCGGTCAGGCAGCGGACCAGGCCGACTTTGATCTCGTTTTGCCAACTCAGCTCAGTGATAACCTGTCGTATGTGGGCGCAATGTTTGACCCGGACACGGGCAGCGTGTCGCTCGCCCTGCGCTCCAATCTAGCGGTAGATCGGGAGTACCCGCTGTGGATTTTAACCCAGGCCCCGGCCGTCGGGGAAAACCGGTCGCTGGCCATCCCCAACCAACCCTTTGCCGATGAGGAAATCGAAGTGGTGCAGCACGAAAAAACGCCGGCGGCCGTGGGTGAGATCCCGGCTTTGTTCGATGCCCAGGAACACATCAACGGCCGGCAGCAGTGGGCGGTGATCAACACCCTTTCGTGGCAGGTAGACGGGCAGCAGCTCACCTTGACGCTGGTCAGCCGCTCGATTGTCAATCAAAGCTTACTGGAGAGGATCGCCAATGATATGCATTTAGTCCGCTAAAAACCCGCTCTCGTCAGATCCCGATTCTTGGGGATGAGAGAGGGGGAATGATCTAAAAGTTAAAAAAACTGTCACAGTTCAGGTAGTTCGTGGCTTCGACAGGCTCAGCCACCGCTGAGGGCCGCAGCCTGAGCCTGTCGAAGGCGGGCTTTTTAAATGACCTGAACAGTTACAAGAATTCCAAATTTTGTGCAAAAAGGAGAATAGTATGAAATTGATCCAACTGTTTTGCTTGGCTGGTTTAACGCTGCTGGCTGCCTGTGGCGTCCAGCGTGAGGTTTCGGAACCGGCCGCCGTTTCTGAGAGCGCGGCCGAGCCGGCGGCGGCCGTCCTTGAAGAGGAGCCAGCGCCAGAACCGACTGTACCTCCGCCACCAACCGCCACCCCGCTGCCCGAAATGACGGCTGAAGAAATGCAGGAGGCCCTCTTTGCCGCCCTGAGGCAGGATGATGTGGGCCTGGTTGAAGCGCTCATAACAGCCGGCGCTGACGTCAACTACGAAGATCCAAAGCTAAAATTCAACCCGCTCTTCGTCGCCGTCCGGCGCGGCAATCCGGAAACCTCTGCTTTGCTCCTCGAAGTGGGAGCGGACCCACTTTTTATCGACAGCCAGGGCAATACTCTGCTGATCCACGCGGCCGCATCCGGTAATGTCGAGACGGTTCAGCTGCTGCTCAATCAGGGAATCGATATCAATGCCCCAGGAAGCCAGTATGGGTTCCCGCCGCTGCTGATGGCGGCCGAGAGAAACCATGTTGCGGTAGGCAAACTACTGATCACCTCTGGGGCGGATGTTTATGGGGTGGATGAATACGGTGACCCAGCGTTAAATATTGCCGCCTATTTTGGCAGCCTGGAATTTGCCCAAATGCTGCTCGATAGAGGTGTGGATGTCAATACGCCCAATACCAGCGGCCGGACCGCTCTCGATCACGCTATCAGCCAGGACCGCACGGAGGTAGAGGCGCTGCTGCTTGAAGCCGGTGCAGAGGAGGGAAAGGTGAATTAAAAATACCCCTCCCCCAGCCCCTCCCCGACGCGGGGAGGGGAGTTTGTTGGACTTTATGAGTTCGAAACACTTACCTGTCCGCCCTGAACCCGCTATGGGAGGGGGATTTGCTGCCTACCCGTTCCTCTCCAAACGATTGGAAAGAGCTAAAATAATTTGATCTAAACATTGGTTTCAGATAGTATGGCCTTTAGTTTTTAAGGCAAACCGGCCTGTAGACCGCTTCAAAAACCCGCTACACAATTCCCAGAAACAACGTTAACCATCAGCCCAAGGCAACCGGCCGGTGATTTAAGCTGGTTATGGCAAAGCTCTTATGGCAGATTGAAAAATCTGTTCAGGAGGAAAATTTTGTGCAGATAAATGCCCCGAAAAAAAGCGATCGGCCGCTAATCATCATTGCTTCCAATCGCGGCCCATTTAAATTTAAACCCCGAAAAAGCGGGGGATTTGACGTAGAACGGGGAACGGGTGGTCTGGTGACCGCCCTCAGCGCCCTGGCCCAAAAACACGATGTTTTGTGGGTGGCTTCGGCGATTGGAAAAGGGGATTACCAGTGGGCCAAAGCCCAGGGTGGTCAACCTACAATCATCGAAGACATTACCCTGTCGCTGATTACCCCCGATAAAAAAAGATACAATCAATATTACAACGATATTGCCAATCCACTGCTGTGGTTTATCCAACACCAGCTGTGGAATATTCCGCGCACCCCGAGCATCACCGCTGAAACATGGCAGGCGTGGGAAGAAGGATATAAGGTCATTAATTGGCGGTTCGCTGAGGCGATTGCGGCCACGATCAAGGATGTTGATCGGCCGGTGTTTGTCTTTCCTCAGGATTATCACCTCTACCTGCTGCCCGATTACCTGCGTCAGATGGTAGATAAACCGGTTCAAATCCAGCCGTTTTTGCACATTCCCTGGCCCGGCCCGGACGCCTGGCGCATTTTACCCGAGGCCATGCGCGAAGAGATTCTCAACGGATTGTTGCAGTCAGATCGGATCGGTTTCCAAACCACCAAAGACGCATTTAACTTTGTCCAGACCTGCCGTTTTTATCTCTCAAATGCCCATTCAAAAGGGCGACGGAATAAAATTGATTATCGGGATCGCACCGTTGAGGCCAAAACCTATCCCATTTCAATCGATATTCAAAAGGTAGAGGAACTGGTGAAAGAGCCTCAGACACAGCTTTTAAAAAGCCAGCTGCTAAGCCTTCTGGCAGATCGAAAGCTAATTTTGCGGGTCGATCGCGTTGAACCGTCCAAAAATATTTTGCGCGGTCTTGAAGCTTTTGAAATATTTCTTGAAGATCACTCTGAGTATCGCGGCCGGGTCATGATGGTCGCGCTGCTTGTTCCCTCGCGGATGGAAGTTGATGAATATCAGGATTACCTGCGGGAGATTATGGCCCAGGCTGGGATGATCAACGCCCGCTACAGCGATCCATTTTGGGAACCGGTGCGGGTAATTGTGGGAGATAATTATCACCGCGCTTTGGCGGCCATGCAGCTGTACGATGTGCTGCTGGTGAATCCATTGGCTGACGGGATGAATCTGGTGGCCAAAGAAGGAGTGTTGGTTAATCAAAAAGACGGGCCGCTGATTTTATCCGAACATGCTGGCGTGTTTTACGAGTTTCATCAGCATGCCCTTAACGTCTCTCCCTTTGATGTGTATGGCACAGCCAACGCAATTTTCAACGCTTTGGAAATGGCTCCTGCCGAACGCCGCAAGCGAGCGGAAGGGCTGCTGGCCCAGGTCAAAGAGGCGGATGTTCGAGATTGGTTTGCCACCCAGGTTCAGGACGCTTTAACCTCTTTTACCAGCCAGTCCAGCAGGGCTTCAACCCCGTCAACGCCATCGGCTAGACAGTCAGCTGCTTCGGCAACCTCAGATGGCATGTCATCGGAAAAAACCCCCACGCCGACAGCCAGGAGTGGATGATGGCGGCGGAGGGTATGCAGCATATTCAGAGCGTCCACATCCGTGACATCATCTCCCAAAAAAAGGACGCCGTTTAGGTGAAATTCATCCACCAGCTGGGCCAGCGCGGTGCCTTTGTTGGTCTCAACCGGCGGCCGCAGCTCAAAGATCATGCGGCCCTGAAAGAGGTTGAGCCCGTGATTGGCGGCAATATCCTGCAGAATTGGATTGAAGCGCTCTTTTGTCTTGGCTGGATCGGCCGTCTGTCGATAGTGAACCGACAGGGTGGGACCCTTGTCTTCGACCCACATGCCGGACGGACTATGGCGTTCAATCGCCTGTCGCGCCCCCTGCAGCGCCGGCAAAAATTGATCTATGTCTACCATCGGCTGCAGCTCTCCATCTTCCCAGCGTTCAAAGCCGTGGTTGCCAATGTAAACGATATTTGACAAATTAATGCGCTGCCGGATATCGGTGGCTGAACGGCCGGAAACGGCGGCAACGAGGGCGATATGATCGCTCAGCTCCGCCAGAAGTGCCTTGTTGCGCGGCGTGATCGTGGCGTCGTCCGGCCGGTCAACAATCGGGCTGATGGTTCCGTCAACATCGGTAAACACCCCAAAACGAGGTTGGCGGACGACCTGGGTTAGAGCCATCTGGCACTGCTGCCACGATGGCGGAAGAGATTCCGAGGAGGAATTGGAATTATGAGTACTCATGCAAAAATTATTACCGTCTGTTTGAATCCATCTCTGGATCGCACGCTGACGATCCGCTATTTGTCTGAAGGGTATACGAATCGGGTAACCGGAGCAACTCGCCTGGACCCGGCCGGTGCCGGGCTCTCCATCAGCCGGGCGATCCATTCATTGGGGGGAGAAACCCACGCTATCGTGCTCCTGGGTGAGGATCCCACCGGCCGCGCTTATGAGGGTCTGATGACCACCGAGGCGTTTCCGTACAAAATTGTGCGGCGGCCGGGGTTAACCCGCAGCGATATCATTATTTTTGATCAGGCCAAGGAAGTTGAAACCCACCTTCTTGAAGATTGCAACACCATTTCATCGGACAATCTGGACACAATTGATGAGGCGCTGCGCGAGCTGACTGCGGCCGGTGACTGGGTTGTGCTGGCCGGCATTCATCCGGTAGATTGGCCGGTCGAGATTTATACCCGGCTGTTAACGACGATTCACGAGGGCGGGGCGAATTCCCTGGTAGCCACCAGCGGTGCAGATTTGGGTCAGGTTGCGGCGCTGCAGCCGACGATGATGGTGGTAACTGAAAATCAGGCGGAGCGCTTTTTTAATTTTCCGGTCCGCAGCCTTCAGGATGGGGTATCTTGCGCCCGACAGCTCTCTCAGTTGGGCGTCAAGCGGGTGATGATCATTATGGAGGAAGAAGGGACGGCGGTTTTGCGCAGTGCCAAAGTAGATTATCAGCTGGACCTGCCCGAGGTAGAAGCGGGAACCCAAAGCGGTGTACGGGAAGCGCTTCTGGCCGGTTATTTGCTGGGTCGCCTGCGGGAACGGCCGCTGACGGAGGCGCTCGAACTGGGAGGGGCGGCCGCTTCTTACACGGCTGCTCAGGTCGGCAGCGAGTTTGGCACGCGAGAGGATATCGACCCCCTGCGAGAGGACGTGGAAGTGTCGCGCCTGATATAAGTAAATTGCAAGAATTTTTCAAAATTTAATTGTCCACAGATTGCGCAGATTTTCGCAGATTACGGGGAAAAATCTGCGGCCATCTGCGTAATCTGCGGATAGTTTATTGCAAAACTTTTTGCTGATTATTTAACGCGCCGTTCAAAGATTTAAGAGTAATTCAAATAATGATTCGTCTGATCACAGCGCTTTTGTTGACCACAGCCATCACCACTGTCAGCCGCAGCTGGTTTGACGTTCGTTTACCGTTTTGGGGACCGGTTGTCATTTACCTTGGACTGTACTGGCTGCTGGGTTTTTGGCCAAACAAGATTGACGGTGAAGAAGATCAACCTCATCCCCGAGTCAGTGAGTTTCCTTTGCCTGAGCCCGGCGCTGCAGGTGGGGCGTGGCTGTATGTCGGCCGCTACACGGTTTCCGCTTTGGCCTCCATTTTTAATCCGCTGCAGCTTTGGCAGCAACTGCAGCAGTTAGGCGGTCAGGCGGCCGCAGAGGCCCGCTATTTCAGAAAGAAAAAACCGGATATCACCGATTATCAATCAACCGTGCGCTACACTTTGCCGTTTCGCGACACATGGTGCGTCATCAACGGTGGGGTAACGCCGGCCACTTCCCATTCATGGGGTCTCTTGACCCAGCGTTATGCTTATGACTTCGTGCGTTTGGCGGATGGGCTGCAGCGCCATTCGGGTGATGGGTATCAGCTGGCAGATTATGGGTGTTACGATGAACCAATTGTCGCCGCCGCTGCGGGTACCGTTGTGGCGGTGCGCGACGGCATTCGCGACTGGCCATGGCCCGGCCGGGGATGGGTTGATCTCTTCTGCCGCGATTTCCGTGGCAACTACGTGGTGATTCAGCATGCTGAGAAAGAGTACACATTTTACGCCCACTTGATTCCCGGCAGCCTCAAAGTGGCGGTCGACGATGTGATTGAGCGAGGAGCGGTGATCGGCCGCTGCGGCAATTCCGGTCATTCGACAGAACCCCATCTCCACTTTCACCTGCAGGATACTCCCAGCTTCTTCACCGGCGTCGGTTTGCCTATTCGTTTTTCAGATGTGCTCGCAGATGAAGAGCCGTTTAACGGGTGGCTGCAGGCTGGGCATATCGTGAGAAGCATGACTTAAAGTAGGAATAAGTAAACGCGCTTATGAGTTCGACAAATTCCCCTCCTGTGTCGGGTTCAGGGGTGGACAGGATCGATCAATCAGGGCACGGTGGATCAATCTTGCGCCGTAGGGCCGCAGCATGCTGCGGCCGATCCATCTCCCCTGACAGAGTAGTTGGCGGTTAAACATTCAATCATTCACCATGGAGCGGCAGGTGCAGCAGGTAACCCCACGGCCGCAGCATGCTGCGGCCCTACCAATTGGCGATGAGGCGTAAAAACAGCCCCTCCCCCAGCCCCTCCCCGACGCGGGGAGGGGAGC
>JAAUYD010045766.1_pt1 | contig 20940 bp, 18 predicted proteins | sample 7278101 | NCBI WGS metagenome assembly JAAUYD01 (sample SAMN14350128, study PRJNA611818) | marine sediment metagenome | isolation source: surface marine sediment (0.6m) | place: French Polynesia: Moorea | collected 2018-08
CGGGAGGCGGAATTCGGGGGACGGGGCTGGCGCCGGGCGCGCGTGCCTACGCGCGACCGCGGCCCGCGCTGCGAGTGGGCTTTCCCCAGACCGATGCGTCGGGCGCGCTCACTCCGGGGCTCGCCGACATCGCGCTCGACCTCAGGGCCACCGCGCAGGTAGCGGGCAGCCTCTACGTCGACACGGCGACCGGCGCGCTGCACCGCATCGATTCCAGCGGTCCCATCGTCGGACGCGTGATCGCGCACCCCCGCAACGGCGAATGCCAGGGCGCTGCCTGCCCCGGCCTGCGTGTCGGAGACACCTTCCCTACCGACCCGCCCTCTGGAGTCTTCCCGCAAGTCGTCGGGGACGTCTACATCCCTCTCTACGACGACTACTGCGGCAACCAGGTCGTGGGCTACTTCGCCGCGAACCTGACGAGCAACGGCACCGACTTGGGGTTCGCGCCCGCGCTCACTCAGACCGTCTACGAGAACGCGAGCGCGATCCCGGATGCGGCGGCCTTCGCGGCTCCGCCGTGCGCGACCCCGCTCCAGATCTCCAACGTCCTCGCCATCACGAACGTCTCGCTGCTGCAGGTGGCGAGCCTCGCACCGGAGGCGCCCTAGCCATGCCCGCGGATCGCGCCCTCGAGGTGCTGGTCGTCGGCGACGACCCCGGACTCGAACGCGAGGTCGAGAGCGCGCTGGCCACGGTCACCGGTCGGGCCGCCATCCGATCGGCTGCGAACGTGGATGCCGGGCTGGTGGCGATCCGCTCGCGTCGGCCCGACGTGGTGTTCGTCGAGCTCGGAGCCGACCCCGACTCCTTTCGCCAGTTCGCCGAGGACCTGCGGGCGCTGGCGCCGGGCGCGCTGCTCGTCGCCATCCGGTCCGAGGAGCTCGGCGATGCCGAGGGTCCGGTCCTCGTCGAGGCCGTACGCCTGCGCGTCGATGGCCTGCTCGAGCGCCCCCTCTCGAGTCGCGAGCTGCAGCCCATCGCCCCTCGGCTCGACGAGGTGCTTCGCGGCGGAGCCGGCACCGGCCGCATCATCGCCTTCCACAGCACCAAGGGGGGCGTGGGGAAGTCGACGCTCTCGATCAACACCGCGTGTGCGCTGGCGCGCAACCACCCCGACCAGGTGCTGCTCGTCGACTGCTCCCTGCAGCTCGGCGTCTGCTCCGCGGCGCTCGACCTGCAGGGAAACGCGAGCCTGGCCGATGCGGTGCGTGAGCAGGACCGGCTCGACGCCACGCTGCTCCGCCAGCTCGCCGAGCCCCACTCGAGCGGCCTTCGCCTCCTGTCGGCCCCGCGCGACGCGGTCGATGCCAGTGACGTCACCGAGGACGGGATCACCCGGCTCCTGGCCATCGCCCGCGAAGCCTTCGAATTCGTGGTGGTGGACACGCTTCCCGTCGTCGACGGCGCCATGCTGGCCATTCTCGATCTCACCGACCGCGTCTACCTCGTGAATCAGGGCACGGTTCCCGACGTGATCGGCGCCGCGCGTCTGCTCGAGGTGCTCGACGAGCTCGGCATCAACGAGGCCCGACGCCGGGTGATCCTCAACCGCAACACGCCGCGCTTCCCCGGCTCGCTGCGCGCGGGCGAGGTGGCCACGCGTCTCGGTTGCGCCGTCGACTTCGAGGTGCCCTACGACAAGCGCGTCTACACCGCGCTCAACCTCGGCCGCCCGCGGATCCTGAGTGCCGGGCGCTTCGGCTGGGGGCGCGTGGTCCGGGCGATTGCCCGGGACGTCGAGAGCATCGGAGAAGCCGACGATCCGCCGAAGAAGGGAACGCCGGAGCGCGTCGAAGCGCCTGCGCTCGGCGCCGTGGAGGCGGAGGCGTGAGCGACTCACGCGGCCAGGACCTCCGCCAGCGGCTACGCCAGTCGAGCGTCGCGGACGCGGCGACCTGGAAGGAGCTGCGCCGGCGCGATGCGGGCGGCACCTCCTTCGAGAAGACCTCGACCAGGGCGAAGTCCTCCGCGGGCCGGGCGGACGCCCTGGCGCTGCGCCGCGATCTCCAGCACCGGCTCCTCGAGGAGATCGGAGACCGCAACCTGCTCACGGCCGACGAGTCCGAGGTCCACGAATTCGTTCGCGAGTTCGTCCAGCGCGTCCTCGACGAGGAGGAGGTGCCGCTCAACGAGAGCGAGCGGCGCGTGCTCGTGGAAGAGCTCGCGGAGGAGGCGCTCGGGCTCGGCCCGCTGGCGCCGCTCCTCGCCGATCCCGCCGTGACGGACATCCTGGTGAACGGCCCCGACCAGGTCTTCATCGAGCACCGGGGTCGCGTGCGGCCGACGGACATCCGCTTCCGGGATGCCGACCACGTGGTGAGCGTGATCGAGCGAGTGGCCGCGCGGGTGGGCCGCCGGATCGATGCCGCCTCGCCCATGGCCGACCTGCGACTGCCCGACGGCAGCCGCGTGAACGCCACGCTCCCTCCGGTGTCACCGGACGGCCCCACCCTCTCGATCCGTCGCTTCGGACGACAGCGGATCACGCGCAAGTCCCTGGTCGAGTCGCAGGCGATGTCGGCGGCGATGTCCGACTTCCTGGACTCCGCGATCCGATACCGGCGCAGCGTGCTCATCTCGGGCGGGACCGGCGCCGGGAAGACGACGCTCCTCGGAGCCATGGCCGAGTCGGTGCCCGAGGACGAACGCATCGTCACCATCGAGGACACCCTCGAGCTGATGCTCGACCAGGAGCACGTGGTCCGTCTCGAGACGCGCCCGCCCAACGTCGAAGGCCAGGGGCTGATCACCCAGCGCGACCTCGTGCGGAACAGCCTGCGGATGCGGCCCGATCGGATCATCCTGGGCGAGGTTCGGGGTGCCGAGGCGCTCGACATGCTCCAGGCCATGAACACCGGACACGAGGGAAGCCTCTCCACGATCCATGCGAACTCGACGCGGGATGCCCTCGCCCGCCTGGAGACCCTGGTGCTGATGGCGGGTCTCGAACTCCCGTCGCGGGCGATCCGCGAGCAGATCGTGGCGGCCATCGATCTGATCGTGCACGTCCGCCGCGACGAGGACGGCCGGCGCCGCGTATCCAGCATCGCCGAGATCGTGGGGATGGAGGGAGAGACCCCCCTCCTCCAGGAGATCTTCGTGTTCCGGCGGCAGGGGCTCGAGCGCGGCCGGATCCTGGGAGACCACGTCGCGACGGGGATCGTGCCCCGGATGGTCGAGGGTCTCCGAGAGCGAGGGGCAGAGGTCCCGGTGGCGTGGTTCCAGGCCGCGGGGCGCGCGGCACGTGGCTAGCTGCGTCGGCCGCGTCTCGGTCCTGACTTGCATGGCGGCGCTCCTCGCGTGCTCGACGCCTACGGAGAATCCGCACGACCCCTCCGTCCTGCTCCGCGACCTCCTGGCCGCGTGGCAGGAGACACGGGACGCGGGCTGGAGCTGCGAAGAGAGCGCGGCGCAGTCCTCTCCGATCATCGACTGCGAGCGGATCAGCCGCGAGATCGCTCGGCTCGCGGTCACCTTCCCCCGAAACCCGGACATCCTGCTCGCCAATGCCTCGATCGCTCACGCGATGCGGCGCCCGGAGGAAGCGCAGGTCTACCTCGACCGCCTGCTCCAGATCCAACCGATCCGGCCCGACGCCGCGGTGCTGCGCAGCCGCATCGCCGTCTCCGACGGAAACCTTCGCCTGGCCCGCCGCGTCCTCGAGGAGCAGATCGAGCTGGTCCCCGACCACGCCGGGCTGCGAGAGGCCCTCGCCTCCGTCCTGTACCTGGAGGGCGAGACCGATGCGGCAAGGCGCTCACTCACGACGGCCGAACGCCTGGGCGCACCCCCTTGGAGGGTGGCCTACAACCTCGGGCTCATCGCCGAGTCGGAGTCGCGGCTCGACGAGGCGACGCATCACTACGAGGAAGCCTTGCGCCACGCGCCGGACTTCGACCCGGCACGTGCGCGGCTCAAGGGGCTGAAGGCGTCGCGCTGATAACGCCACACCGGGAACCCGGACCCTTCGACCGGCACTCCCAGGCTGGATGCTCGACCGCTCGTGGGGTCGGCGCCGACAAGGAGGCGACGGCATTGAGTGCGGCAGGTCAGCGAGCGAGGAGCGACGGCCGCTCCTCTACCCCTCTCGTCGTCCATCTCCTCGCTGGCCTGCCCACGCCGGGCGTCCGCGCGGGGTTCGAGCGCATGCGCGAACGGATGCCCGTGTTCCATCTCGCTGCGCTCCCCGACGCCCACTTCGGCGAAGACGGCCGCATGGGCATCGTGCTGCCGCCCTTCGTCGAGCCTTCGATGCTCGTCGAGCACTGGCGAGCGTGCGACTTCCTCGCGCAACGCTTCGACCATCCCGCGCGAATCGGGAGCGTGTCGACCTTCGTCGACGTGCGCTCCGTTGCCGAGCATCTGGCATCGTCCGCCCCGCTCTCCCTCCACGGCTGGGGCCGCAGCCCGCTCGACAAGCGCAGCGTCGCGGACATCGCCGTGGAGCAGATCGAGTCGGCGACCCACCTCGTGCTCGTCGGCCCGTCGCTCGCCGCCGGGCTCGCACGCCGTCTCGCAGTGCTCAACCCGACCGCCGAGCGCATCGATCCACGCGACGCAGCGGCGCTCGGTGGGCTCGAGCGCGACGATGGGGACCCGCTCCCCGTCGTGCCGCCCTGGCTCTCGGTCTTGCGAGGCGAGCGCGAGCCGGCTCCGGGCACCGACCTCTTCGTCTACCGTCGCTCGCGCCCCTTCGACGCGGGCCGCTTCGGCGAGTGGATCGCGACCCCACCGCGCGGCCTCGTGCGAGGCAAGGGCAACGTCTGGCTCGACAGCGATTCGGACCAGAGCTTCGGGTACTCGTGCGCCGGCTCCGTACACCGTCTGTTCCCGAGCGGCCGCTGGTGGGCCAGCCGGTCCGACGGCGCGTGGCCCGAGTGCGATGCGCACCGCCGCCGGCTCCTCGCGCGCTGGCACCCGCGTTTCGGCGATCGGCGCCAGGAGATCGTCTTCACCGGCGCCGAGCTCGAACGCGAGCGTCTGGCTGCCGAGCTCGACGCCTGCCTGGTCCGGATGGACGCGAACGAAGCGGCTTGGAGCACCTGGGTGCCGGGCGACGGGGCGACCTCGATCACGCACTGAGGCTGGCTCGCCCTGCTCGTCGTGGCGTCCCGCAGAGCGAGGCCAGGTCCCCTCGCCCGCTCCGAATCGGGTGCCCGATGCCTGCCGCCGGCGATAGCATGGGCTCATGGCCGATCCCGGGACACAGGAAGCGCAGGGTCGCGGGGCCCCGCCGCGTCCGGGCGAGCGCCCCGCTGAGGGGGAAGGCCGGAGCCGCGGCGGCTGCCTGATCCCCCTCGCGCTCGCAGCGGGGTGGTTCTTCCTGCTGCGGGACTTCACCTCGATGCCCGTCGCGGCGGTGTTGGCGGTCGTCGGCGGGGGCCTCGCCCAGGCCGGCACCTACCTGACCCTCGGCGGTCTCCGCTACGCGCTCGAGGGTCCCTGGTACGCGCTGCTCGTGCCGATCGGGGTCGTCCTGCTGGCGGGCGCGGCAGCCACGCTCTCCCCAGCCGCCCCGGGTGAGCTGCTCGCCGAGAGACCGTCGGGCTGGGCGCTGCTGGAGCACCGGATCGACCGGCTCGAGGACGCGATGGACGCGGGTGACACGTCCGTCGCGAAGAAGCTCGCGAGCCGCGGCCTCGGTGACCCGGCTGCCGTGGATCGCAGCGGAACCCCGCTTCTCCACCTGGCGCGGGATCGGGAGATGTTGGCGGCCTTGCTCGAGGCGGGCCTCGATCCCGACGCCGCCGGGGCGGGGGGACAGACGCTGCTCATGCGCACGAACGATCCGGAGGTGGCTCGGCTGCTGCTCGAGGCCGGTGCCGATCCGGACGTGCGCACCGACAACGGCTTCACGGCGCTCATGATGCAGGGCGACCGCCTGGAGGTGGCGCGCCTCATCCTGGAAGCCGGCGCCGACGTCCACGCCGTCACCGACAGCGGACGGACCGTCGCCGACCTGGTGGGGGGCCCGGCGCGAGCGCTCCTCCCCGAGTACGCCGGCGGGCGACCCTTGCGCGAGACGGGCGGTGTCACGCCGCGGGGCCGCGACGACTGGCTCGTGACCCGCCCCGACGACCGGGCGGCCCGGTCCGGCGTCACGCTGACGGGTGAGGACCTGCGCCCGGGCGACGTGGGCACCCTTCGCATCGTCCTCGACAACCCCTCCCCTGCCGACCGCGTGCTCGAGGTTCGCGCGGCCCTCCAGAGCGGTCTCCTTCTCCTGCACGCCTCTCACGACGGCACGCTCGAGACCCGCGGTCGCCCCGGCCTGGTGAGCACCGTCCGCTGGCCCTGGCTCTCGCTGCCGGCCGGCGCGCAGGGGCAGCTCGAGCTCGAGGTGATCGTGCAACCCGACGACGTGATCACGGACGTCGTCACCGGCGACCTCGGGATGGACGTCCGGATCCTGGACCTTCCGGAGCGCACCGAGCAGGCCCTCCGCTTCAGTCAGGAACGCGCAGGCCCCGCGGCGCGAGCCCAGCCCGACGACCCGGCCTTCTACGGGCCCCTGGTGGTCGCCTTCGCCGTGGTGGGGGTCTCCTGGCTCGTCTTCGGCCGGCGCCGGCGCGGAGAGCGGGAGACCACGCAGCAGATCCGGATCGCGCGTGTGGTGCTCGTCGGGTGCGCCGCGCTCTGTGCCGGGCTCTCGGTCGACATCCTCTGGTCGATGATCGAGCCCGGAACGAGCTTCGAGGAGACCTCCTGCGAGATTCGCGACCGACGCGTCGTGGTCACCGAGGTGACGTCGAGCACGGGGTCCACTCGTACGGGCGGCACCACCCGGAGCACGACCACCCTGCAGGGCCACCCCGTCGCGGCCGTAGCGATCGGCTCGGGCGCCGAGCGCCGCTACGCGGTCGGCTTCTCGTCGGGTTTCGCGACGCGTTCCACGCACGAACTCCGGCGCTTCGCGGTCGGGAGCACCGTGCCCTGCTGGTTCGATCCCGATCGCCCCGATCGCTTCACGCTCGTGCGCGACACGCCGGTGTCGGGTGTGGTCTTCCTCGTCATCGTGCTCGGGCTGACCCCGCTCCTCCTCCTGCTGGCTTCGAGAGTCGGAGGGATCATCGAGCCGCCAAAGGAGTGACGCGCAGCGCGCCGCCAATCACACGTTCAGGTGGCGCCGGGTCTCCGTGATCAGCCACGCGACGAAGGCCGCGAGCGGCACCGACTCCTCTCGCGTGTGGTAGTCGGCCAGCCAGTCCCCCTGCTCACGCGATGGCCGATGGGTGAAGTGGGAGTGCTCCTCCCCAGCTTCGGAGAGGACGAACTCGTGGCCCCGCCTGTCCTTCGAAGCGAGCTGCAGCTTCCGACCCGGGATCTCGAGGTCCATCGTGAGCCCGTCGCGGGAGTACTGGGCGCGGGCCGCGCTGGCCAGCTCGCGCCCATCCTGCTCGAGCCGGTAGCGCATGCCGCGCCAGGGGGCGGGCAGCTTCATCTCGAAGGATTGGGATCCGTACTCTCCGAGGACGTCCTTGACGAAGAAGCCCTTGGCCCGGAGCGTCGCGACCACCTCGCCGTCCCGGCCGATCCGCTTCGGGATCTCGTTCCGGATGTCGATCTGGTAGGTGACCATGGCGCCCCCCTCTTCGGAAACCGGCAGGCCCAGGACCCGAAGGTCTTCGACCGAAGGGTATCACCAGAGGACGGCGGGTCGTCGGCAGAAGGGGGCTCTCGAGGTCCGGCAAGCGCGGGCGGGTCGGGGGCGCCTCGGGCATCCTCCCCGTGAGATTTTTTTCGCCGGGTGTCCAATGGCCGACCGCTGGCCCGTCTTGGGTCCGTCGGCGGAATCCACCGCCGACGGAGCGAAGGAGGATCCCATGCCCAACTACCTCTGCGTCCAGCGCAGCGTGCCGAGCGACGAGGCCCGTAAGCCCTCTCCGGCCGAGATGCAGGACCTGTATTCCCGATTCACCGCCTGGCAGGCGAAGTTCGAGGGCCAGCTCGTGGACCTCGGCGGGAAGCTCGGGGAAGGCCGGCTCGTCACCTCGAGCGCTGCGCCCGACGGCCCTTTCGTCGAGGTCAAGGAGCTGGTCGGTGGCTACATGATCGTCTCCGCGGAGAGCCTCGACGGGGCGATCGAGGTGGCCCGCGAGTGCCCCGGGCTGGTGTCACCCGGCTCGGGCGTGGAAGTCATCGAGATCCGAACGTCCTGAGTCCCGGCGCCACCGACACGCTCGGGCTGGTCGATCACTTCTTTCGGCACGAGTACGGCAAGCTCGTCGCGACACTGTCGCGGCGCGTTGGCGTGCACGAGCTCGAGGCGGTCGAGGACGCGGCGCAGTCGGCGTTGGCGGCGGCGCTCGAGCGCTGGCCGCTGGCCGGCCAGCCGGAGCAGCCGTCGGCCTGGCTCTTTCGCGTCGCACACAACGCCCTGATCGAGGACCTGCGCCGGCGGACCCAACGCCGGCGCATCCTCGAGCGCACCGGCAGGGGCGCCCCCGCGCCCGAGCCAGAGGCCGACTCGTTCCTGGCCGGCGAGCTACGCGACGATCTGCTGCGGATGCTGTTCGTCTGCTGCGACGCCGCATTGCCCGACGCGTCCCAGCTGGCGCTGGCGCTGAAGACCGTGTGTGGCTTCGACGTGCGTGAGATCGCGCATCGCCTGCTCACGAGCGAAGCCAACGTCTACAAGCGGCTGGCGAGGGCGCGCGCGCGGCTGCGCGAGGTTCCCGATCTCGGCGATCTCGAAGGCGCGCCGCTCGCCTCGCGGCTGCCGTCGGTGCACGGGATCCTCTACCTCCTCTTCACCGAGGGGTACCTCTCGTCGCACGCCGAGGTCGCCATCCGGCGTGAACTGTGCGACGAGGCGCTTCGACTCGGCAAGCTACTGGCGGAGCACCCGGTGGGTCGGGTACCCGAGACCGCTGCGCTGCTGGCGCTGATGCACCTGCAGGCGGCACGACTGGCCGCGCGACGAAGTCTCGCTGGCGGCCTCCTTCTGCTCGCGGAGCAGGACCGGACGCTCTGGGATGCGCAGCAGATCCGACTGGGGCTCGAGTGGCTTGCCCGCTCGGCCGAGGGCGACGTCCTCTCGCGCTACCACGTAGAGGCCGGCATCGCCGCGGAGCACTGCCTCGCGCCTTCGCTCGCGGAGACTCGCTGGGATCGGGTCGCCGATTCCTACCGGCTGCTCGACCGGGTGGCACCGTCGCCGCTCAACACGTTGAACCGGGCGGTGGCCGTGGCCGAGTGGAAGGGGCCGGCCGCCGGACTGGCCGAGCTGGAGGGCTTCGAGCCGCCCGCCTGGCCGAACGGAGCGCACTTGTGGTCGGCCGTCCTGGCCGACCTTCATCGCCGCTGCGGCGACCGCGGCGCCGCTCTGCGCTACCGGCGGATCGCGCTCGACGCGGCGCCGAACGAGGCGATTCGCAGGCTCCTCGAGCGCCGGCTCGGCCCCGCGGACGCGTGAGCGCCCTGCCCCGACTGCGTCACGTAGCTCTCGGCGCCACAGCGCGCCATCGCGAGCCCGCCGCGCGAGTACTGGGAACGCCGTGCTGGCGTCACGCGCTCGTCCGGAATCCGGGTCGCGAACGATCTGGACCCCGGTCCCTCGACGCGGAGGCAGCTCCGACGTCCAGTACCCGCCGCTGGTGTACCGAGACGCAGGCGCGAACCAGACTCGAACCGAAGTCGGGCGAGGCGACGCAGGCATCGTGGTCGGCCTCGACCTCGATGCACTCGGCCCCGGGAATCGACTCGGCCAGCTTGTATTGGCGAGACGGGGGGACCAGCTCGTCGAGCGTCGTCACGATGACGGCCGTCGGCACGTCGACCTGGCCGATCCAGTCGTGGGAGCTGAAGCGGGTCACCGCCTCCGTGGCCTGGACGATGCTGGCCGGGTCGTGCCCGAGCAGCTCGGTACGGATGTGCTCGCGGAGCTCGGGGTGCTCGATGCTCTGGAGCATCCGGTGGGTGGCCTCGCGATGGATCAGGCTCGGCACCAGGCGCAGGGCCATGGCCGCGGCGGGCAGGCTTGCACGCGCGAGTCGCGATAGCGAGCGGCTCGCGAAGTGGCGGGCGGTGGCGCAGAGGACGAGCCCGCGCACGCGATCGGGGTGACGCCGCCAGGTGAGCGAGGCGATGGGCCCGCCCATGGAGTACCCCACCGAGATGAACTCCTCGACGCCGAGCGCCTCGGCCGCGGCCACGGCGTCGTCCGCACACTCCTCCAGGCGGAAGCGCCGGGTCCGCAGGCCCCGACCGTGACCCCGATGGTCGAGGCTGAGCACACGAAAGTGTCGCGTGAGCGCGGGGTAGCAACGCCCCCAGTTGAGCGCCGCAGTAGCTCCGAGCCCGTGCAGCAGCAAGAGCACGGGCGCACCCTCGGGGCCCGCGTGATCGCGTACGCAAGTCACCCCGTGCCCCGGGATCTCGACCATGTGCTCGGTCTGCCGTGCCGTCACTGAAGACTGCATGGACCCTCCCGTGGTGATCCTCGTTCCCGGAACCGCGGTGTCAAATGGGGACCTCGAGGGAATGCCCGGCTCCGGGGAGTCGCCAGGTGCGAGAGACGGTGAGAGGGGCGCGTCCGGCGGGTCGTGACTCCACCACCGGAAGATGGGACCGGACGGGCGGCCCCACGTTCCCGGGCTCGGGCTACCCTTCGCCCACGGCGCTCTCGGAGCGCACGACCCGTTGGGCGACGAATGGCACCCAGGTCACCATGCGAGAGGAAGATCAGTGCTCCAGACCACGATCGCACGAGTCAACGAGGAAGACGTGCCGCGGCTTCGTTCCTGGCTGTCGTCACTCTCGTCACGAACCGACGAGCTACGTGAGAGCTATCGCCAACAAGGCACGCGCCACGAGCTCTTCTTCCTGGTACGAACTCGGCGTGCGCCCATCCTGGTTCTGGTCGCCGAGGTCGAGAGCGACGAGCACGCGACCCGTTCCTTTCTCCACTCGGAGCTTCCGATCGACGTCGAGTTCAAGGCGCTGTTTCAGCGGATCTCGCCCGAGGAGGCCGAAGTCGAGCTCTTGTACGACTCGACGAGGTTTGTGGAGATCGTGGCCGCTTGAACGGGCGCTGCGCGACGCCGCCGAAGGGCGAGCCCCATGGGTGATCCCTCGGCGGCTTCACCGCAGACGGTCTCGGCTGCAGGCTGGCTCGCCATCGTCGCTGCCTACCTCGTCGTGCCGCTCATCCTGCTCGTCACGGGGCGCGACCCCGGCTGGTGGCAGGCCTGGGCGTTCTCGCTGGGGGTCCTTGTGGCGGGCGTCGGCGGGCGCGCGTTGGCTGAACGACGCCACCCGGGCCTGCAAGCCGACCGGATGAGACTCGGCCGCGGCCAGGAAGTCGAACCGTGGGACCGCGTACTCGCCCCGTTGATGGCATTGAGTCTGCTCTACCTCCCGGTGATCGTCGGGGGGCTGGATCACCGCCAGGGCTGGACCCCGCCGTTCCCGGTCTGGGCGAACGTCGTCGGTCTGCTCCTTTGCGCCCTGGGCTATGGGTATGCGGTGTGGGCGCTGGTCGAGAATCGCTTCTTCACCTCGATGGTCCGCATCCAGACGGAGCGCGGCCACGAGGTCTGTGACAGCGGCCCCTATCGCTTCGTCCGCCACCCTGGTTATGCCGGCAACCTCCTGGGCGTGTTGGGCATTCCCCTGGCGCTCGACTCGCTGTGGGCCTTCGTCGCCGCGGGCGTCGCGATCGCCATCTCCCTCGCCCGCACCCTGCTGGAAGATCGTACCCTGATGGAGAAGCTGCCCGGCTACCGCGAGTATGCGCGGCGCGTGCGCTTTCGCCTGCTCCCAGGCGTGTGGTAGGCGCGACGATTCCGCTGCCACGGCATGTCAGGTGGGCGGCAGCCCCTGGGACGCGATGCTGCGGCCGATCCGGTCGAGCTGATGGCGGGCCGAGCCGAGCTCGTGCTCGAACTGGATCGCCCAGAGGAAGTAGCGATGCAGGGCGTAGTCGCGGTCGATGCCGATGCCCCCGTGGAGGTGCTGACACGCATAGGCGGCGAGCTGGCCGCCTTCGGCGGCCCAGAACTTCGCGATGGCCACTCCGTCCGAGGCGGGGAGATCCTCGGCCAGACGCCAGACGGCTTCCCACGCGCTCAGCCGGATGGCCTCCACGTGGATGTAGGCGTCTGCCGCTCGTTGGTGTACCGCCTGGAAGCTTCCGATGGGCCGGCCGAACTGGACCCGCTCGCGGCTGTAGGTCGCCGTCATCTCGAGCGCACGCTCGGTCACGCCGAGCTGCATGACGCAGCGGGCCGCCGTGGCGTGCTCGACGATCCAACGCAGGCTCTCGCCCCCCCCGCCGAGCCGCCCCGTGGCCGGTGCCCCGTCCAGGACCAGGCGCGCCTGGGGCTGACCGTCCGGCGTGCCCTGGGCCTCGAGTCGCACTCCCTCACCCGTCGGATCGACGTAGTAGAGACCGATCTCACCGCCTTCGTGGCGGGCCGGAATCAGCACCCGGGCCGCCTCCGCCGCGGCGGGTACGAGATCCTTGGCCCCGGTCAGGAGCACCGCGTCGCCACGAGCCTCCGCACGCGTTCGGGGAGACAGCGGATCGCTGCTTCCGAACTCGGTGAGTGCGGCGGTGAGCACCTTCTCGCCCGTAGCCACACCCGGCAGCCACTCGCCCTGCTGCGCTTCGCTGCCGAAACGGGCCAGAGGCAACGCGCCCAGCACGAGAGACGGATAGACCGGGACGGGCGCGACGCCGCGGCCCACCTCCCGCAGCAGTGCGCACAGCGCCACGAAGCCGAGCTCGGAGCCGCCATGGGCCGCGGGAATCGCGGTCCCCAGCAGGTTGGCCTCGGCCAGCGCCGACCAGAGCTTGTCGTCGCGCTTCTGGCCACCCGCCTCGAGCTCCTTCAGACGCTCGTTGGTCGCCTGGTCCTCGATGATCTCCCGGGCCAGATCCGCGACCGCCTGCTCTTCCTCTCGAAGTTCGAAGTCCACGGGTCAGTCCTTGTAGTGGGGCATGCCCATGCCCGCCATCGCGATGATGTCGCGCTGCACCTCGTTCGTGCCGCCGCCGAAGGTGAGGATCAGGCCGTTGCGATAGGACGACTCGATCCGACCGGAGAGCACCGCGCCGGGACTTTCCGGCGCCAGCAGCCCGGGCGCACCGAGAACCTCGAGCAGCGCACGGCTGGCCTCGATGTTGAGCTCGCTGCCGTAGACCTTGATCGCCGAGGAGTCGGCCATGGCGGGCTGGCCCGAGTCCGCGGCCCAGGCCTGCTTCCAGTTCATGAGGCGCAGCACCTCGGCCTTGGCGTGGACCCGAGCCAGATTGTGCTGGACCCAGCTCTTGTCGATCAACCGCTCGCCGTCGACGACGGTCTCGGCGGCCCACTCCGCCACGTCTCGCAGGTTGCGCTGAAGGCGCCCCACCGTCATCAGCGAGATGCGTTCGTGGTTGAGCTGGCCCGTGATCAGGCGCCAGCCGTTGTTCTCGCCTCCGATCAGGTTCTCGGCAGGGACGCGCACGCCATCGTAGAAGGTGGCGTTGGTCGAGACGCCGCCCACCGTGTTCACGACCTGCCGCGAGTAGCCCTCGGCATCGGTGGGCACCAGGAAGATCGAGAGGCCCGCATGCTTCGGCTTGTCCGGATCGGTGCGGGCCGCGAGCCAGATGTAGTCGGCGTATCCGGCCAGGCTGGTCCACATCTTCTGGCCATGGATCACCCACTCGTCGCCGTCGCGCACCGCCCGGGTGGTGAGGGACGCCAGGTCGGTGCCGGCGCCCGGCTCCGAGTAGCCGATGGCGAAGAACAGCTCTCCGGCAAGGATGCGTGAGCAGAAGTGGGTGCTCTGCTCCTCCGTGCCGTACTCGCGAAGGGTCGGCCCCACGGTGTTCAGAGTGAGGAAGGGCAGCGGAAACCCCGTGGCCTGCACCTCGTCCGCGAAGAGGAACTGCTCGACGGCCGAGCGCTCCTGCCCGCCAAAGCGCTTGGGCCACGAGATGCCGAGGTAGCCATCGCGTCCCATCTGCTTCATGGCCTTGCGAAACTCGGGCCCGCCGCCTTCGTAGCCCGTCGCGAGCTCCGCCTCGAGAGCCGGGGTCATCATCTCGTCGAGATAGCGGCGCAGCTCGTCGCGGAAGAGTCGCTGCTCGGGGGTGAGATCCAGCTCCATGGCTCAGGTATTCGCCTTCCAATCCTCGACGAGGCTCTCGATCGTGACGTTCACGAGGAGGTTGCCGTCTTCGTCCACGATCTCGTAGAGGACTCCGTCGCCGGCGTGGCACCCGAAGAAGACGAGCCCGCCTGCGTCGCCGCCCCGCTCCAGATGCGGGAAGGCGTCGCCCGTCGAGAGCGCATAGTCTCCGGCGTGGCGCACCCGGTGCTCGCCCCGGGACCCGTCCGGGTGGACGTCCCAGAGATGCTGCTCGCCCTCCAGGACCAGCACGCTCGTGGTCCCCACGTGGCGGTGGATCGGACAATGGCCCCCGTCCCCGGCCCAGCGCACCACCATGTCGAGGGTGCCGGCCTCGACGTCGTGGCCGAGGATCGTGTAGTCGTGGCGGACCTTGTAGGAGAGGCCGGGCTCTCCCTTCACTTCGCGCCACTTGTAGCGGCTCGGGTCGAAGCCGGATCGGCTCATGGGGATCCTCCCTCGGTCGCTCGCGCGACCGTTCGACGTCGATCGAGGCCGGCGAGGCGACCCTCGTCGCGCCAGGCCTGCAGGATCTCGGCGAACTCGGTGGGCCCGCCGAAGAAGAACCCGCCCTGGCGGCTTCGCGCGTCGGCGGTGCCCTCGTTGTTGTAGTACCCGGGCGTGCAGTGCTTCGAGAACTCTTCCGTCTGGCCGCCCGCCGCGACCACCCTCTCGACCCAGTCGCTCTCGGCCTCGGCCGTCACCTCCAGCTCGGACAGCCCCTCCTGCTGCGCTCGCTCCACGATCCAGGCGACGTGTCTCGCCTGCAGATCCAGGATGTAGGGAAAGTTCACCGTGAAGCCCGACTGCGCGATGCTCATCATGAAGCAGTTGGGGAAGCCGTGGATGTGCAGGCCGTGCAGCGTGCGCACCCCGTCGGCCCACTTCTCGGTGAGCGTGAGGCCATCTCGCCCTTGGATGCCGAAGCCGGCACGGCGCGAGTAGTCGGTGCCGACCTCGAAGCCGGTCGCGAAGATCAGGCAGTCGAGCTCGTACTCCCGGCCGCCGACCACGACGCCCTTCTCGGTGATCCGCTCCACACCCTGGCCGTCGGTGTCGACCAGCGTGACGTTCCTCCGGTTGAAGGTCTGCAGATAGTCGTCGTGGAAGCAGGGACGCTTGCAGAACTGCCGATACCAGGGCTTGAGCGCCTCGGCCGTCGCCGGGTCCTGGACGATCGCGTCCACCCGCGCGCGGATCTCGTTCATCTGCATGAAGTCCGCGAGCTCGACCGTCTCGGCCAGAGCCTCGGGTGACAGGTCGGGCGTCTCGCCCTGGAGCATCAGCGCCAGGATCTTGCGCACGATCTCCGTCCAGCCGTCGGCCACGAGGTCTTCCTCGACGAAGCCGCCGGCGGTGAGGATCTGGAAGTTGTCGATGCGCTGCTGGTGCCAGCCCGGCAGAAGGCTCCGCGCCCACTCCGGGTCGGTGGGACGATTGTCGCGCACCCCGATCGAGGAGGGCGTGCGCTGGAAGACGTAGAGGTGCCCGGAGCTGGCGCCCAGGTGCGGCACACACTGGACGGCCGTCGCGCCCGTCCCGATGATGCCGACGCGTTTGTCCCGCAGGTTCTCGAGGCCGCCTTCGCCGTCGCCGCCGGTGTAGTCGTAGTCCCAGCGGCTGGTGTGGAACGCGTGCCCGCGAAACTCTTCGAGCCCCGGAATCCCCGGCAGCTTGGGCTTCTGCAGGAAGCCGTTGGCCAGGCAGACGAAACGCGCGCGCAGGGCGTCGCCCCGGTCGGTCTCGACGAGCCAGCGCGATGCACCCGCATCCCAGCGGATCCCGGTGACTGCGGTCTGCAGGCAGGCGTTCCGGTACAGATCGTACTTCTCCGCGATCGCCCGGCAGTGGGAGAAGATCTCGGGGCCCTTGCTGTACTTCTCGACGGGCACGTAATCGAGCTCTTCCAGCAGCGGAAGGTAGACGTAGGATTCGATGTCGCAGGCCAGGCCCGGATATCGGTTCCAGTACCACGTGCCGCCGAAATCGGCTCCCTTCTCGATGATGCGCAGGTCCTGCACGCCGTGCTGGCGCAGGCGCGCGCCGGCGAGCAGCCCGCCGAGGCCACCGCCGATGATCGCCACCTCGACCTCGTCGGAGAGGGCCGCTCGGGAGGCCGGCGGCGGCGCGAAGGGGTCGTGCTCGAAGTGACCGAGGTCGCCCTTGATCTCGCGGTACTGCTCGAGGCCGTCGGGGCGCAGCCGCCGGTCCCGCTCGCGGCGGTACTTCTCGCGCAGGGCGTCGGGATCGAATCCAAGCTCTTCGCGCTGGCTCATGTCCGCCGCGCCCTCCGCTCCTTGCGAGCCCTGGATCCGCTCGACGAGCCCGCGCCGGAACGCCTCTGCAGGCCTTGGCGCACCAGACCGAGATACGCGTCCACCACGGCATGGTCCGGAGGCCCGTCACCCACCTCGCGAAGCTGCTCGATGAAGTGTCGGGCGCCCAGCAGGAAGTGCGCCTGGTACGTGATCTCCGACTCGTCCATGGGACGAAGGCAGCCTTCCTCGATCCCGGCGCGGATTCGCGCCTCCATGCGGCCCACCCAGTCGGCGACGCCCCACCGGTAAAGCTTCGGGTCGTGGAGCTTGATCTCGTCGAGGAGGCGCAGGTGGGCGGGGTGCGCGCGCAGGTGCTCGAGGTACGCGAGCAGACCGGCGCGCTGCCGCTCGAAGAAGTCGGCGCCTTCGTCCGCGTCGGCGGCATGCAGGCGCAGCATCAAGTCGGCGATCTGCTGCGTCATGAGCTCGCGCAGCAGGTCGTCGCGGGAGCCGAAGTGATAGTTCACGCTGCCCAGCGCCACTCCGGCTCTCGCCGCGATGCGTGCCACGGAGGTCTTGTGCAGGCCGATCTCGCTGGCCTCGGCGAGGGCCGCCGCGAGGATCCGGGCCCGGGTCTCGCGGCTCTTCGGATAGCCCTCGCGCTCGGCGCGGGCAGTGGCGTGGGAGGGGGCGCGGGACGGCACGCTCAGATATTGAATCAGTTTTCATTTTGAGACAAGCTGCGATCATGAGCACGGCCCGCCCCACGGCCCGCGAGATCGCCGAGGTCGATCTGTTCTCGCCGGAGCCCTACCGCCAGGGCTTCCCCCACGAGGCCTTCACCCGGCTGCGGCGGAGCGCACCGGTGAGCTGGCTCGACGTCCCCGACGACTTCCAGGGGGAGCACGATCCGGGCTTCTGGCTGCTCACCCGCCATGCGGACGTGCAGGCCGCCAACCGGGACACCGAGCTCTTCAGCGCCCTCGACGGCCCCCAGCTGAGCCTGCGCCCGGAGATGGCCGGCAACATGCTGGTGAGCATGGACGGCCGGGCCCACCTGCGGCTGCGCAAGCTGATCAGCTCCGGCTTCACGCCGCGCATGGTGAGCCGGCTGGAGCAGAAGGCCCGCGGCTGGGCCATCTCGATCCTCGACGCCGCCCTCGCACGCGGCCAGTGCGACTTCGTGCAGGACGTGGCCTACCAGCTCCCCATGCACATGATCGCCGACATCATGGGGATCCCCATCGAGGACCGCGCACGGGTCTTCGACGTCACCCTCGAGTTCCTTCAGGCCGGCGACCCGGACTCACCCGCCACGCCCGAAGCCCACCTCGCCTCGCAGGTGAAGATGTTCCAGTACGCCCAGGAGCTGGGACGAAGGAAGCGGGAGCGGCCCGAGGAGGACGTGTGGACGATCCTCGCAACCGCCGAGGTCGAGGGAGACGACGGGGAGCGCACGAAGCTCTCGGAGATCGAGCTCGACTTCTTCTTCCTCGTGCTCACGATCGCCGGCAGCGAGACGACCCGGAACGCCATCAGTGCGGGGCTCCTGGCGCTGCTCGACTCTCCTGAGCAGCTCGAAGCCCTTCGGCGGCGGCCGGATTCTCTCCCGGTGGCCGGGGAGGAGATCCTGCGCTGGACGACACCGGTCTCGTACTTCGCTCGTCGCGCCACCGGAGACACCGAGATTCGCGGCGTGCCGATCGCCAAGGGAGACCGGGTGACCCTCTGGTACCCCTCGGCCAACCGCGACGAGGACGTCTTCGACGAGCCCTTCCGCTTCGACGTCACGCGCAAGCCGAACCCCCACGTCGCCTTCGGCGGCGGAGGGCCTCACTTCTGCCTCGGCGCGAACCTCGCCCGCTTCGAGATCCGCGTGCTCTTCGAGGAGCTCCTGGCGCGTACCCGCGAGATCGAGCCGTTGGCGCCACCCACGTACGGCCCGCTCGGCATCTACAACCCGGTACTCCTGGCCGTGAAGGAGCTGCCGGTGCGCCTGGCCTGATCGGGAATGGAGGGGCCTTGATGGAGACGGGCCTGAACGGCCTTCGCGTCCTGGACTTCTCGAGTCAGATCGCGGGCCCCTACTGCGCCAAGCTGCTCCGGGACGGTGGCGCCGACGTGATTTCCGTCGAGCCGCCCGGAGGCGACCCGCTCCGGCGCCAGACCGCCAGCGGCGCGGATCCGGGCGAGACGGACTCGGCGCTGTTCCGCTACCTGCGGGCGGGCGTCCAGTCGATGGAGGCCACACCCGACGCTCCTCACGTCGAGACGCTGCTCGCACAGGCGGCCCTCGTGATCGAGGCCCGCGGCCTCGCGACCGACCCCGACGTCTGCGTCGACGTCAACGCACTCCGCGCAGCGCACCCGGCGCTCGTCGTCCTGTCGATCACTCCCTACGGATGCTCGGGCCCCTGGGCCGACCGCGCGGCCACCGAGTTCACGCTGCAGGCGGAGTCCGGCTCGATCGGCATCCGGGGCGTCATGGGCGCGGAGCCCTACCAGGCCGGCGGGCGCATCGCCGAGTGGGCGGCCGGCACCTACGGCGCCGTGGCTGCACTCGCTGCGGTACTGCGTGCCCGTTCGACGGGACGCGGCGAGCACATCGACCTCTCGATCCTCGAGACGGCCAACATGGTCTTCACCAACTACTCCGAGAGCCTGAATCGGCTGCTCAACGGCAGTACGAAGGAGGCCGAGCACGCGTTCCTCGCGCCGACGGTGGAGACCCCCTCGATCGAGCCGACCGCCGACGGCTTCGTCGGCTTCTGTACGAACTCGAGCAAGCAGTTCTCCGACTTCCTGACGCTGATCGAGCGTCCCGACCTCCACGAAGACGCGGTGCTCGCGCAGTTCGCCGGCCGCCTCATGCGCTTCGAGGAGTGGACGGGAATCATGCGCGAGTGGCTCACGAAGAGGACCACCGCGGAGATCATCGAGCGGGCCTCGGAGCTACGCATTCCGGTCGCGCCGATCTGCAACGGCGAGACCCTGCTCGAGCACGAGCAGCTCGCGGAACGCGGAGTCTTCGTTCCGGGCGATGGAGGCCGCTTCGTGCAGCCTCGCCGCCCCTACCGGATCGACGACGTCGACCCCCCCGCGCCGGGCGCGCCGCCCCGTCGGGATCCCGACGCCGCGCCCCCGCGCTTCGCGGCGGATGAGCCCTTGCTTCCGCGCCTTGTGGACACGGGAGCGGCGCTGCCCCTCGAGGGCCTGCGGATCCTCGACCTCACGGCGTGGTGGGCCGGACCCTCGGCCACCCACATCCTCGCTTGCTTCGGCGCCGAGGTGATCCACGTCGACTCGACGGCGCGACCGGACGGCATGCGCCTGGTGGGCCGCATGTTCGCCGGCCACTTCGACGACTGGTGGGAGAGCAATCCCCACTTCATGCACGCCAACAGCAACAAGCAGGACGTCACCCTCGACCTCTCGAAGGCCGCGGGCCGGGCGCTGCTGGAACGGCTCGTCGGGAAGTGCGATGCCGTCGTCGAGAACTTCACCCCGCGCGTGCTCGGACAGTTCGGGCTCTCCTGGCAGCGGGTGCAGGAGCTCAACCCCAGGGCGCTGCTGATGCGGATGCCCGCGTTCGGGCTCTCGGGCCCCTGGCGCGACCGCCCGGGCTTCGCCGCCACCATGGAGCAGCTCTCGGGCCTGGCCTGGGTGACGGGTCACCCGGACGATCAGCCCAGGATCCCGCGCGGCCCCTGCGACCCGATCGCCGGCGCCCACGCTGCGTTCGCCCTGCTGGTCGCCCTGGCGAGACGGGAGCGCTCGGGCCGCGGCCACCTCGTGGAGAGCACCATGGTCGAGAGCGCGCTCAACGTCGCTGCCGAGTCGGTGCTCGAGTGGAGCGCCTACGGCCGGCGCCTCGAACGGCAGGGCAACCGCTCGCACCTGGCCGCGCCGCAGGGCCTCTACGAGTGCGCCGAGGGAAAGACGGCCACGGACGAGTGGCTGGCGCTCTCGGTCGCGAACGACGCCCAGTGGCGCGCACTGCGCGAAGCGCTGGGCGAGCCCGGCTGGGCCATGGATCCCACGCTCGAGAAGCTCGAAGGTCGACGCCAGGCCCACGACGCGATCGACGAGGAGCTGCGGAGGTGGACGGCCGGTCGCAACCGCGAGGAGCTCCTCGAGCAGCTACGCGCCCGCGGGATCGCCGCATCGCCCGTCGTCAACGCCAGCCGCGTGCTCCAATCGGTTCCGCACCTGCAGGCCCGTGGCTACTTCGAGAGGCCCGAGCATCCGGTGGTGGGCCCGATGCCGCTGCCCGGCCTGCCCTTCCGATTCGCGAGCGTCGAGCACTGGCTGCGCACGCCCGCCCCCACCTTGGGCCAGCACAACCAGGGCGTGCTCGGTGGCCTGCTCGGCCTCTCGGACGAAGAGCTGGCTGCGCTCGAGCGCGACGACCTCATCGGGACCCTGCCCGTCGACGTCTGAGCGGCGGGTCGAGTCGACTTCACTTCTGCGGAGGAAGCCGGCCCGGATCGATGGTGCTCGGGTCGAACTTGAAGATCCGGAAGAGCTGCCGCCCCACCAGCTCGTCGCCCTCGGTGAA
>JAAUYD010053283.1_pt1 | contig 20929 bp, 15 predicted proteins | sample 7278101 | NCBI WGS metagenome assembly JAAUYD01 (sample SAMN14350128, study PRJNA611818) | marine sediment metagenome | isolation source: surface marine sediment (0.6m) | place: French Polynesia: Moorea | collected 2018-08
AGGAGGGAACTGCATTGGACGAACTGTATTCCAATGCCGGACTCTTTGTCCTGCCATCTTATCATGAAGGGCTACCCATTGTGGCCCTTGAAGCCATGAGCTTTGATCTGCCAATTTTGCTGAGTGACATCCCGGCCAACAGCGAAGTTGCCTCTCCGGGGGAAACGTTTCCTGTTGGCAACGTAAACGCTTTGGCAGAAAAAATAGTGAAAATCATCCATAATCCATCAGGCTATTTTGGTAGCTGCAATCATGAAACAAGGCGTAAACGGCTGAGCAATGAGTTCGACTGGGGACTTATTTCCAAAAAGACCAGAAAAGTTTATACCGCTATAAACCCATAACTTTGATTGCCATTTTTCCAACTTTATTTTCGAAAAGAAAAGATGTTGGCGCTGGATTTGATTCAACACCCCGCGACCATCAAGATTCCGACTTTTGATGTCATGACAACTATTTATATACTCAACTGCCAGTGTAATATTTCGATAGAGCCTTTCCACTAAAAAAAAATAACAGTTTTTTAAAATAATCATTTGAGCAGTCTCATTAATGTTGATTAAAAATAGCTGCTATACAGACGCTAAAGCATGCTAAAAAACCAAAATAATATCTTTTGCCAGGCACATCAAATTTTAGATATAATCTTGACGCTTCTGGCATTTGTCAGTGCATATTTTATAAAGATATATTTACTTCCAGAATCTCTTCGCGGTCTTATAAATACACCAAACTACTATATCGTTATTTTGCTCATCATCATCATTTGGCCCATTTCGTTTAAACATTTCAATCTGTATGTTTCTTTTTTAACTCAACCGCTACAAAAAATTATTATACGTGTTTTAAAGTGCTTATTTTCAGCAATGGTTTTACTCAGCTTTATCATGTATCTATTAAAGATTGATGATGTCAGTCGTATAATGATGTGTATATTTCTCCTACTCAACTTCCTTTTTCTTGTATTAAGCAAGAGCACTATTTTCATAACATTGCAGAATATGAGAAAGAATGGCTACAACTATCAAAACATCATGATCGTTGGTGGTCGTGAAAGGGCCAAGGAGGTGATTAATTCCATTAATCTTCATTCGCGTTCAGGATATCGAGTGTTAGGATGTCTGGGGCTCAATGATTCTGAAATTGGAAAGACGGTTCAAGGCGATATTACCTATATTGGCACCGTAGCGCAGCTGGATCAATTATTATTGCGACATGTGGTTGATCAAATTATATTTGCTCTGCCACTTGACTTGATTGTCAACATTGAAAGCATTTTTCAACTTGCCGAAAAAATGGGCGTATCTGTTCGCATAATTCCAGATTGGAACTTGCATAAACTCAGTTATCGCCCTGGAATTGCTCGCCTTCAGATAGAAAACTTTTTAGATATACCGACCATGTACCTATCCTCCACGCCTACTGGCAGTGGAGCACTGCAATTAAAAAACATTTTCGATTTTGTTGGCGCCGTTGTGCTGATTGTTTTATTTTTTCCGATTTTAATAACCATACCTATATTGATAAAGTTATTTTCTAAAGGGCCGGTTTTATTTTCTCAGGAACGTTGTGGGCTTAATGGGAGACGATTCTTCATTTATAAGTTTCGTACAATGGCTCATGATGCCGAACAAAAACAAAAATTGTTTGATACAATTAACGAGGCCGACGGCCCCGCATTCAAAATCAGAAAAGATCCTCGAATTATCCCCTACATTGGAACATTACTTCGGAAAACCGGGTTCGACGAGCTGCCTCAATTATACAATGTCATTAAAGGTGAAATGAGCCTTGTCGGCCCAAGGCCTCCGATTCCAGAAGAAGTTCAACAATATGATTTGTGGCAGTGTCGACGATTGTCCATGAAACCAGGGATTACCGGTCTGTGGCAATGTTCAAAACAAAGAAACGATATCCCATTTAAGGAGTGGATGAATCTGGATTTAAATTATATTGACTCTTGGTCATTCAAACTTGACTTTAAAATTTTAATTAAAACAACATTTGTCGTATTAACCGGACAGGGTAGATAACCGCATTGCCGCATACTCGAAATAAAATAGATGCAGTGACTATTTTTCTATCCCTTCTAATCATCACCACCATACCAATATTATTTGCCGCTGTGCAGCCCTGGGTGTGGTCTTTCTACTGTCTACTAATGATTGCGGCGTTCATCCTTTTTATGTGGAACGTGCACATCCCATTGATTCATCTACGGATCAGCATTTCAAAAGTAGCGGTCGCGATCTTTTTAATCTCGACACTTGTCCTGTGCCTCCCTTTCCCCTACCAGGCAATAACGCGCTTGAGTCCTGCGCGCGCCGAGATCCTTTCCCAGGCTGGAGCGCTTACCGGCAGCATACCAACATGGACATCCCTCAGCTATTTGCCAAGGACTGCCTTCGCCTGGTGGATGTATCTACTTAGCCTTTGCCTTTTCTTTATGGTAGTGCGAAATCTCTGCACAGATCGCAAAACGCTTAAGCAGGTTGCGTTTTTTATGATCTGTATCGGCCTACTCGAGGCGCTATACGGATTGATTCAGGCGCTGGTACCGTCCGTGGGGGTGCTTTGGGTAGATTATATCAACGACTATCTGGGTACAGCTCGTGGCACATTTATCAACCGCAACAACTTTGCGGCTTTTATGGGGATGATCTGGCCACTTGCACTGGGTCTGACACTGGCAATGGCCGATCGATTCTACTCATTAAAGCAAATGCTCAAATCCGACAGGCTCAACAAGCAGGCGTTGATGGCTCTGGGCATAATTGTTATTCTACTGGCGCTGATTTTCACACGCTCTCGGGCAGGCATCGTGAGTGGACTGGTTGGCTTTCTGGCATTTTTCATTTTGGCGCGTGCGGGAATCAAAGACGTGACCTGGCCGACCCGAGTACTGCTGGGTGGTACCATCGTTATGTTGGGTATCTACACCGTGACCATTGGCACAGAACCGGTTATAAAGCGATTCTTAGCTCTCGATCTCGATACCGGTTCGCGATTGGATATCTGGCGAGACAGCCTGCCGATAATCAAAGGCCATCCGCTGGGCATTGGTTTGGGAAACTATGAAAATGTGTTCCAAGTATACAACCAATCTATTACCTCAGACAAAGCAGTTATCCATGCACACAACGACTATCTCCAGCTTTTGACAGAGACGGGCTGGCTCGGCTTTATTTCGATTATGAGCGGTTTTCTCATTTTCCTAGCTACAAGTGCCCGGAAGATAAAAACACTCGAACTCCATAGGGATCCTCTGCGGTTCTACCTGGCTGTGGGTGCCTCCAGTGGGCTGATCTCAATGTCATTTCACAGCCTTTTTGATTTCAACCTGCAAATCCCGGCCAACTGCTTGTATTTTGTGGTATTGATTGCGATTCTGAGTGCTTGTACGCGGCCCAGCAGAACGATGATCGTCGACCATCGAAATCAGAAAGAGCACTAGCGTAGCCAACCTCCTTTAAAACCTAACCGCTCAATCCCCAAATGATCGATCTGCACTGTCATATCCTTCACGATCTGGACGACGGACCTTACAACACTGCTGAAAGTGTGCTGATGGCTCGGGCCTTTGCACAGTCAGGCTACCGAACTGTTGCAGCCACCCCGCACATGGTTCCGGGGACCGCTTGGATGCCGTCCATCGATCGGATCAAAACACAGATCGACGCCTTGAATCGAACCATCCAGGATGACGGTTTGAGGTTGGAAATCTTGGCTGGTATGGAAATCGCTATGGACTCGCAGATTCCTGCCCTGCTAGATGACAATCGTCTTCTTACTCTCGGTAACTCTTCCTGCCTGTTGATCGAGCCGTCGTTCCAGCAGCTTCCACAAGGATGGGAACAGGTGATATTTTCAATACTGTCTAAAGGATATTCAGTACTAATGGCCCATCCAGAGCGATGTGTTCAGCTGGCGGCCAATCCGGACCTGATCGATCGGCTTATCGGATCAGGTGTGTATCTGCAGGTCAACTGGGGCAGTTTGTTCGGTCAATACGGGCGGGCAGTCGCCCGCACAGCCCGCTCGATGGCTGAAAGCGGTCAGATCCACTGTCTCGCCACCGACAGTCACCACCCGGGATGGCATAACCCGGGGAGAATTCAGGCGGCAGCGGCAAAGCTGCGTGCGATGATTGGCCATGAAAACCTTCAACAAATCACCACGGACAACCCGTTGCGCGTGTTGAACGGCGAACCGCTTCAGCCAATGAAAAAAACCGAGAAAATGACCGCGCGAAGAAACAAACGTTGGTGGCAAATCTGGTAGAATAATTTGAAACCAATCCTGATACGCATTCTACTATCGATAACCCTGGCTGCAATGGGATGCTGGACGGTATATTTCAACTGGTCACTGCGGACAATTAGGCAGGCAGAATATACTATTTCGGACGAAGCGGTGCAGCGGCTGACGGCTTATCCAAAGGCCCAATATGCAATGGGCATTCATGCCCGGCTATTACAGCAACCGGAAATGGCCGCTGGTTTCTTCAGACAGGCCGTTTCACAAGATACCCTTTTTATTGACGCGTGGCTGAGGCTGGCCGAAACAGAGGCTGCTTTGGGGCGCAAAGAAAAAGCCAAGAAGATCTTGACCTTCACGACCGATATGACAGATCAAGTCTTTCGCTGGAAGTGGTCGCAGATGGTGTTGGCAAGTGAACTGGGCATGGACGCGTGTTTATACCGCAACACCAATTACCTGTTGTCAAAAAAGAGACTCGAACAAGATGCACTCCAACTGCTACATACCCACCTTGGCAGTGATGCACGGGCAGTAATCGCTGTGTTGAAACCGGTGAATCTGGCTGCCTATCTCGACTGGCTGATGCGCTGGGGAATGACCGACCAAAGCCTAACGGTGTGGCAGGCCATGACGGCGTACGCCCAACCGAATAAGAAAATCGCTCTGAATTATGCCCATTTTCTGCTGAACCATAAACGCATCACCCCATCAGTGGACATTTGGAAAAAATACACCGGCAGCGCCGGCCTGACCAATCCGGGGTTTGAAAAAAAAATAAGCGGACTGGGCTATGACTGGCGCCACTGGATGGAGAAAGACGGTACTTGGGCGTCCAAACGAATCAACACCCAGTTTGCCGAAGGCACCCACGCCTTGAGAATTACGTTCAATGGCAAAAAGAACATCTCATTTCATCATCTCTACCAGATTTTCACGGTTGATCCCCAGACGAAATATCGTCTCACCTATGCCTGGAAAAGCAGGGACATTACTACCGACCAGGGCCCGTTTGTTGAGGTCTATGGCTACGACAAAAAAGGTCTTTACCGGGCCGGCCCCATGATTATGGGCACTCACGGCTGGCATAAGGAGACCATCATGTTTGAGACAACCGCGGACAGTCGGGCAGCCGTGGTGCGTTTGCGCCGTCGAACTAGCAAGCGTTTTGATTCAAAAATCAGAGGCGTGCTGTGGATCGACGATTTTCAATTGAAAAAGGTAGACGTTTCCAAGCAAGAAGCACGAACTATAGGCAGCCCACCTTCTCACAGGTTTAGCCCTGCGACGAGCAAATCATTTCAAGCGACGAGGTAAACATATGGCGCTCGATCAAATCCAGAACAAAGGTCCTTCCGGAGAAAAAACGCTTCCGGACAACATCGGCAATTCCCTTCCGGTCTCCGCACTTCAACAAACTTTCCACGAGTGGCAAAAGGCCGATGAGATTCAACTCCGGGATTATCTCGACGTTATCCTGCGCCGGAAGTGGCTGATCGCCACGGTCCTCACCCTGGTTTTTATATCAACCCTGATTTTTACGCTGGCGACCACCCCGATTTATGAGGCCTCGGCTGTTGTGGAGGTCAGTCAGGAAACGCCGCATGTAACGAACTTTCAGGAGGTATTGGGGTCCGAAATCCAAGCGCGCGAGTTTTATGAGACTCAGGTGGAATTGCTCCGCAGCCGGGCCATAATCCAGCGTGTGATCGAGGAACTCGACCTGGTCTCCCATCCCACGATCAGGAAAACGGTCTTCGCCGACGGTGAACCAGGACTCCCGGGAAGAATCACCGGGGCAATCACAGGTGTTATGGGAAACGTATTCAAGAGTCAGAACGATCCTGAGTTGGACGAGGCGAATACCAAACACCAGCAGGTGGCCGAGTATATTTCTGAAAATCTAACCATCACTCCCAGCCGCAAGTCCATGCTCATTAACGTGGCCTTCCGTTCACCGGAACGCAGTCTGTCGCAATCGGTGGTCAACACCCTGATCAAAGGCTTTATCAGGTGGAAGATGGAGCTGAAGGTCGAGGCCTCGGGCATCGCCCGGGATTTTCTGATGATGCAGATGGATCAGGCCAAAATCAACCTGGAAAAGGCGGAAGAGCGTCTCAATGAATTTGCCAAGCATGCCGGGATCGTTTCCCTGGATGCCCGCATAAACAGCATCTATCGGCACCTGGAGGAGTTGAATGCGACCTTCGCAGCGGCCGAGGCCGACATGATCAACAAAACCGCCATCTACCGGCAGGCAGTCAAAGAGGGGCATGCCAACATGCCCCGCGTACTGAATAGCGACCTGATCGCCAGCCTGAAAGACAAGTACGCCGACCTGAACGCTGAGTATGTGGAGTTGAGAACCACCTTTCACGACGATTATCCCAAAGTAAAGACGCTGAAAGCACGCCTGGAGAGCATTGCAGCCCTGATCGATTCACAGGAAAAAGGGATATTTCAGTCCATTGAAAATGAGTACGAAGCCGCCGTAAGGGTCGTCAGCGCCATGAAGATACGCATCGCACAGCAAAAAGACCTGGTGCTGGATCTGAACGACCGGGCCACCCAGTATTCGATCATGGCTCGGGAAGTGGAAACCAACAAGGAAATTTACCAAAGCCTGCTGCAGCGCGCCAAAGAGATCGAATCCATGGCTGGCGTATCTTCGAGCAACATCCAAATTGTCAATCGTGCCGATCTCCCGCTGGTACCGGTCAAACCAAATGTCAAACTTAATTTACTGCTGGCTGTTGTCCTTGGTCTTCTCGGCGGTATCGGCTGCGCATTCATGGCCGAGTACTTTGCCGATACGGTGACCAATCCCAGTGAAATACAGGACCGGTTTCAAATTCCGTTGTTGGGGATCATCCCCCAGCAGTCCAAGCCCGACAAAGATGGATTGGAAAATGCATTCACGCGACACCCCCGGTCGCCGTTTTCAGAGGCCATCCGTTCCACGAGGGTTTCGGTCCAGCTTTCCGGTTCCGGCCCCTATTCCAAATGCTTTCTGATCACGAGCACCTTGCCCAGTGAAGGAAAAACCACGCTGGCCGTCAATCTGGCCCTGAGTTTTGCCGCCGCCGGTGAAAAAACCGTAATCATCGACGCCGATCTGAGAAAACCCCGTCTGCATGAAGTGTTCGGCCTGAAAAAGCGGGTCAACGGCCATGGCGTGTCGAGTTTTCTGGCCGAGGTCACCGATGAGCTTAAAATGTACGCCAACCAAAATAAAAATTTAGGGGTCATCCCTTCCGGCCCTGTACCGCCGAACCCGGCGGAATTGCTCGCTTCACGCCGGTTTAACCTCCTGCTGGCCAAGTTGACCGAGACCTACGACCGCATCATCCTGGACGGACCGCCGCATATTGGCTTTGCCGACACCCTGATTCTCTCCAAAAGCGTCGGCGGCATCGTCCTGGTCAGCAGTATCGGGGAATCCAGCCGCGAAGCCATTGGCAATTTTAAAAAAGCCATTGTCAACATCAACGGCACCATCCTGGGGTGCATTGTCAACAAAGTGGATTTCAGCCGGAAATATGGCTACGGGGGATACTACAAATCCTATCAAACCTATGCCGGCCGTGGTCTAAACGTGCCCGGCGACGAAACGCTGCTGGAGGTTTAGCTCCTGGCCAAAATCAGCCACTTGCAGATTTACGGATGAACGAAGCGCAATGAAGACGGTCAATTGAAGCCATCACCCGTCCACCCCTATCCAGAAGAGCAACTGCTGACCCATTTTTTAGGGCAGATCAGCGAACGCAGCGACACCCCTTCCCTGATCATGATGATCGCCGCGAATGCCGATTATTTGTGGTTGTGTCACTTGATCATCGACCCGACCGCGGAATCCCACCCTGGTTTTTCCCAGGCCCTCAAACGAATTTGCCGAGATCATGGATGGCGACTCGGCCGTCTCAAGGAGAAGCTGACACCTGCGGCCATCGCATTGGGGATCGCTCAGTCGTCCTACGCCGCTTTCGATTACTATCGCATTCTGGGGGTTCCTCCCCAAGCCAACGGGCAGGAGATCAAAACGGCTTTTCGCAGAAAAGCGATGCTATGCCATCCTGACGCCAATGCCAATACAACCGGCAGCAACCGGAAATTCGTCGAGCTGACCAATGCCTATCGCACCCTTCGCGACCCCTTACGGCGGGAACATTATGATCTGATCCGACAGCGGCTACGCCAGTGGCGTGAGGGCTCCCCCGGATCATCGGAAGCGGACAGCAAGCCCACGATTCTTGATTGGTACTTAACCGGCCTGCTGCTGATCTTTTTGCTGCTGTTTCTCGTGTTGGATACAATTGTCCTGCAGATTTAGCTTATTCGGCGCATCGACACGCTAAAGCACCATCACCATGACGGTCGCAGGCCACCTGTGTCAGCCTTTCAACCGTGTAGGCAAACACCAGGGCGGTTGGCAGAAATGCGAGCCGAATACGAGCTCCCTGTAAAGAAAAAAAATAGTCAACGCCGCCATCAGGCCGAAGCGGCGGCTTTCATAAATGGTGCCCAAAATCATGCAGGAGGATCCTATCATGCGTATGTTTAGAACAAAAAAAATCGCTGTTAACCTTGTTGTATTATGGCTGACCTGGTTGATGGCAGGTCAAGGAGCCATCGCTGTGGCCGGTTCGGATCGAATCTACCCGGAAAATCAGGTGACTCTCCACCGTGGCGGCAAAGCTGTCGGCGTGTACACCAAAGAAGCCCCGCTTCCCAACGGGTCGATCATCTCGACAGACGGCAGGTGCGCCATCAAACTGGACGACTTTTATCTTGTAGCCGAAGATCAAAGCGTTTTTTCGATTGCCACCACCGGCCAGCAGCGTAATCTCTTTATTAAAAGCGGAACAATCTATTTTAAAACAGCTGCCATGCGGCGTGCCCTTGCCTTTATCACCCCCATCGGCCAGATCGATGTGCAACGCATTCGTCTCAATGCCGCTTTGCTTGATGGCACCATCAGTGGTTATGTGGCGGTCATCGGAGACCAGATTGAATTGGGAGTCGGCCAGGGTGGGTCGATGGATGTGCTCACCGATCAGGGACCAATGACGATCGATGCCGGCAAGAAGATCATTCTCTCACAAGCCGACATGGATATCGGGTTGCCCGAGGAAGACGAACCAGCCGCCCAAAAGCCGCCGGAGCCCCCGCCAGCCAAATCAAACAAAAATAGGATTATTTACGGGACGTTGGGCGTCGCAGCAATCGTCGGACTTGCGTTGGGTCTGGGTGGTGGCGGCGGTGGCGGTGGCGGTGGCGGCGGTGACGTCAGCCCTTCGACCCCATGATGATGAGGATGGCCGTGGTCATCTTTGGTACAGAGGGCAGCAGCGGTCAATGTTATCCGCCCCACCACTTTCGTCGGGGGGTCAGCGGTTGAAGCAAGACTCAAACTCCTTATCAGCGAAAATGGGTGTTTACCTCATAAAAGGAGTACATGTGGTGAGCGATTACACAAAGTCAGTCGAAACGCGCGTCCTTTTCAAGGATTCGATTTGGTCAATTGTAGGGCCGACGCTTTTCCTGCTGGTCGCGATTTTATTTTTGGGCGCATGCGCGTCAACTGGCAAGACGCCAATCAGCCAGCCGGCGGACCAAAGCCAAGTCGTCGACTATTTTCTGGGAGAGGATGAAATCGATGCAATGAACAAGATGATTCTCACCCGCACCCAGATGAGCAGCCAACCAGGAGAGTACCTGCTCGGGGAGGGCGACTTGCTTCGCATCAGCGTTTTCGAGGCCCCGGAACTCGACACGACGGTGCGAGTGAGTTCCCGCGGGCGGATTACCCTTCCGCTGATTGACACCGTCGAGGTGAAAGGACTGACCGTCGTCGCCGCCGAAGAAAAAATCGAAGCCATGTATCGGCAGCGCTTTATCAAAAACCCACATATCAGTGTGTTTGTCGAAGAGCACATCAGCCAGCGCATCACCCTGGTGGGCCAGTTTAAAAACCCGGGAACCTATGATTATCCAACCAAACGGAGGCTGCTGGACGCCATCGCCCTGGGGGGCGGGTTGAGTGAAAAAGCAGGCCGGATCGCACAAGTTCGTAAAGCCCGGCAGGTTCAGGGGCAGCCCGACATTATCCTGGTTGACCTGGACCAGTTGATCGTCAAAGGCAATGTAAAACTGGATATCGAAATCAATGGTGGGGATGTCATCTTCATCCCGGAAGCCGGTGTCTTTTTTGTCGACGGGGCGGTCAAGCGACCTGGCGCATATGCCATCAAACATAACACTGTTCTCCAGGAGGCCCTGGTGGAGGCATGCGGATTCGAAACCTGGGCTGTGAAGGACAAAATCAAACTGGTGCGCACGACCGAAAGTGGTGCACGAAAAATCATCGAGCTGGATCTTGACCAACCGGGGGTGAAAGAGATGCCCATCGACGACAGGGATATCCTTTTGGTTGACGCCCGAGGTACCAACAGCTTCATGCGCGGCTTCAGCATAAGCATTCTCGGGACAGGGTTCAGTTACTGGGGGCGCTAAACAACGGCTCGCCTGAACCAGGGCATGCCTTTTTTGACCGCCTGAATGATTGCCCGTGTTATCTTGATGGTTCCGTAAAAAGTCCGATATCTGCGTTACGCTTCATCCCTCGTCACTGCGAAGTACCCATAAGTACGGCTCATTCCTCGGGATTGAACCTGACGGTTCGCCGAATGGATGCGGATCGATTTACTATTCGCTCGCTCACGCTCGCTGTCGCGGCTCGCAAGCCTTCCTGTCCCGTCTTTAGTTTAGCGGGAGATCTCGGCACTTTTTACGAAACCATCTGCTTTTCGACTTTTTACGGGTCCATCTATCTTTAACGTTAAATTCTTCTTTATTTCATCGAGTTCGCAAGGATGACCACTTGATCGAATCTTAAGGCATTCTCCATGAAAGGCCAGTGGTACACCTGACCCCCCGGCCAAATCACAGGTCAAACCAGCCCACCCGAATCGCTTAAAAAATGAAAATTGCGGGTCGTATCGACCCGCCGAGACCTTCAAGAACCCTTCGATCCCGTCCACCGGTTTCATCGAACCCGTTCAATCCAATCTCGCAACCGGATGATTGGTCGAACTGGACGACGGCGAACGAAGACCCAGGATTCTTGAAGGTTTTTTTGTACCACGCGGTTTTATGACAAATTGTTGGGGGTAATCCACATTTTTTTTGTCCGCTGGATATAAAATATCGCGTTGGTTTTGACTCTTGTCGAACTTATTGTATATGATGCCAAACAATTCAATTGGATGGTCAACGATGTCCATTCCTTGGCAAGGGGCAATCCACAGCGTATGTATCTCAATCACTACCAACTTCGAGCAAGGCCATTTAGCTTAAGCCCGAGCCCAGGATCCCTCTGGCTCGGAGAAAAACATAGCGAGGCCCTGGCTATACTGAAATACGGCGTTGGCTCCGATATGGGGTTCCTGCTGATGACGGGAGATGTGGGGGTCGGCAAAACGGCTTTGATCCATCGCTTGATCAGCACGATGGATGATTCGACGCATTTGGCCTATATCACGGATCCCAGCGTAAGCATCAACGATTTTTTTCAATTGCTTTCAGCGGAGTTCAAGATCGCCGGTAACTTCCACGGCAAAGCCCATTTCTTGATCCAACTCGAAGAATTCCTGCATCAGGCCTACCGGGAAAAAAAGCGGGTGTTGCTCATAATCGACGAAGCCCAACGGCTGCGGGATAAATTGTTGGATGAAATCCGGGTGCTATCCAACATCGAACTCAGCGACAAAAAACTGTTGACGATCTTCTTGGTGGGTCAACCCGAATTCATCCAGCTGATCTCGACCAATAAAAACCGGGCCATCAGGCAGCGCATTGCCATCAAATGCCACATCCAGCCGCTCGATGAAAAGGAGACCGGACAATATATCCAGCATCGCTTGCAGGCTGTCGGCGCCTCGGGCCCCATTTTTAAGCCCGATGCAATCCATGAAATTTTCCGTATCACCGGCGGGTATCCGCGGGCCGTAAACATTTTGTGTGACCACGCGCTGGTGGAGGGATACGTATCCGATCGCCAAACCATCGATGCAGAAGCCGTCCGGGCATGCGAAGACGGGTTTCAAATTCAGCCCACCATGGAGTACCGATCGCCGAAAAAACCACCCACCATGGAGTACCGATCGCCGGACAAACCACCGTTGACCAAGACAGAAACACCGCCCGTCAAGCGGTCCTGGCTGGCGTCTAATGCGGTTTCGCTGGTATCGGGGTTCTGCATCGCTTTCATCTGTTTTGCAGCGGTTTATCTGTGGTGGTTGGAACCGCAAATTGGCATTCAGGATAAGTCTCCAACCGTCATCGAAACGCCCGCCCAAAAGATGCGCGACAAGGTGACGCCTCCGGTGACACCTTCCGGTGGAGACACCACCGCCCAAGCCAGCAATACGACTGCGAGCGATACAGCCGATACCAAACCAGAGGAACCGCTCCGGATTGCCCGCGCGCGGCCAACCGATCCGCTTCAAGAAGAGCAGCAACCTGTCGACAATCGCACCGTTCCCCCGACTGCGCCAACGCCCAGTGTCGATCCAGAGTCACAGCAGGAGTGGGGGCATTGGCCGCAAACCGACCAATCAAGCGAACGACCTGCCCTGAATGACGCCAGGGATTCAGAAGATCCGATGGGGGACGTCAACCCCGCGACGGCGGTTAGACCGGACCCAGCGGCCACTGACCGCCAGAATGAAACGCCTGCGATCAACACGGAGATGGGGGCGTCTGTAGCTGATACCGAACCCGCCACCTCCCGGCCCGAGACAGGCCCCCAAGAACCAACTGCAGCCGGTCTTGAATCGGATCTAACGAGCCCTGCCGATATAGCGACATCGGAAAATGGTGCGGGGTCGCCTCCGACGCCCCAGATCGGCGAGCAAGCTCCTTCCGCCAGCGGGACAGATGGCAATATCCCAGACAAGCAATCGCAAAGCGCGACAATCGAACCTGAGCCCATCTCACCGGCGACCACACGCAATTTGGATGACGATGGCTCCGAATCGACCGAACCGGATGACCAATCGGTCTTGGCCACCATCGCTGGAAGTGCACCTTCCCCAGGTCCGACTGCGACGCTACAGCCGACCGACCCGACACCGGCGGCAAGCCCTGCAACATCCGCAGCTGCGACTCGGGCTACCGGGCAACCGTCTCCCACGGCAGATACGCAGACAGGGCCATCGTCGCCGCCATCGCAGCAGTCCCCTTCCGGCACCCCGACCCAAGCTTCCCCATTGGCAGCAGCGGCAGACCAATCCCCATCTGCGGTCACCACGGAGATAGCTGCGGCTGATGACGCGACGACGCCGGCAGCCAATCGGCCCGTGGAGGCACGGATTCGTTCTTTTTTGGAGGCATATACGGACACCTATGCCGCCAAGGACCTGGAACGGTTTGCCCGCTTCTTCACGGCCAGCGCCATTGAAAATGGCAAACCGTTCAGCACCCTGCTATCCAAATATGAACGTAATTTTACGTTCATCGAAACAATTGAATATCGGATCGAATTGCAGCGCTTTTCTCTCACAGACAGCCGGGAGTTGGTCCAAATTGAAGGCAATTTCTTCCTGCGATGGCTGCCACGGGATAATCGCTGGCGCGAAAATTCAGGCACGATAACCATGCAGCTGAAAGAAGACGGGTCCTCCTTTCTGGTACAACGGCTTGACTATCAAGGTGGCCGTCCTCCGAAAAACTGACCATGGCCGGGAGAAGTGTTGGTTCAATTTAGGTGTGTTAAGATGCGGGTGTTATAAACTCGATGACCACCTTGCGACGCTGACCATCGTAAGGCACCGTCGTGCTGCCCGGGCCGTCCGGGTCCGGACCGACAGCGATGATCGTAATGCTGTCAGCGGGTATACCTTTCCCCACCAAATAGGTTTTCACCGTATTTGCTCTGAACTCAGCCAATTTAAGGTTGTAGGTCCTTACACCGGTGCGGTCGGTGTATCCACGCAGAATCAAAGCGGTTGATGGCTCTTGGGCGACAAAGCGGGCGATCAATCCGAGCAGGTAGTACGCTTCATAGTCCAGGGCATTGGAATTGACATCAAACTTGACTTCCGGGTATTCGCCAAACAATCTCTTGATATCGGCAAGCGCCAGCTGATTGTCCGCGTCGGTGGTACCAAGCGGTGCCACTGCAGAGATAGACGACGTTGTTGATGCCTGTTCGCGTTCGGTGACCGTCGATTCATCGTTTGCCGCTGGTCCAGGGAGTTGATCCGGGATAGCGGACTGATCGGCGGTTGACGTGTCGCTGGAGCCTTTCGGTTCATGTTGATCTGAATCGCCTTGATCACCTTGGTCGACTAAGGGTGATGCCTCTGAGCGATCGTTCCTTTCTGTTTCGGACTGTGCGTTGGCTACTTCCGTTGGCTGGATCGTCTGCTTTGATCCATTAATGATCGAACGTTGCTGCCGGTTGCGAAACAAAGCTGTTTCCAACCAGATTAAGAGCGCCAAAATAATGCCCACAACCAAGACCACTGATTTACCCAGCCGCGGTTTGCCATCAATGGTTTTATCCGTCATTTGCGCTTTAGGTGGCGATGGCATTTGTTGATCCGCCGATGATACCCTTCCGGATTCAGGTATAGCCCGGTTCTGAAGGCCGGCTATTCCTTCGGCAATCTTTAATTCTGCGGCACACTCCGCAACGATTACGCTGTCGATCTGCCGTTTCTCGTGAACATAGCCGGACAGCAACGCCTGGTCGCAGATAATATTTATCAACCGAGGATACCCTTTGGAGAATTGATAAATCTCATTGATAGCATCTGGAGTGAAGATCGGCTCTGTGGACCCCGCCACCCTCAGTCGATGGCGGATATAGTCGTCGATTTCCGATTCATTCAAGGTGGAGATGTTGTAGTTGACCGTAATACGCTGGCGTATAGCGCGATTGCGTGGTTTGATTATGATGTCGTTGAACTCGATCTGGCCGACAAAAAAAATATTGATCAACTTGGTGGTAGCAGTCTCGATGTTGGAGAGCAACCGCACCTCTTCAAGCATACTCTGGCTGAGATTCTGGCTTTCATCGATGATCAGGAGGGCTTGTTTGCCATGATGCTGTAATTCCTGAAGATACTTCTTCATGAAGATCAAAAATTGCCCTTTGCTTCTGAACGTTCGGTCAATGTTGAACGCATCGGTAACGAAGTTGAAAAAATCCAACTTGGCCAGTTGAGGGTCGGTCACCAGGGCAACATGCACATTATCGCCTAAACTATCGATCAGCGCATTGAGTAGCGTTGTTTTGCCGGTACCGACGTCACCGGTGAGCAACAAGAACCCCCGATTGTCACGAATTGCGTATTTCAATACAGCCAGGGCTTCATCGTGTTTTTCTCCTAACCAGAGAAAACGCGGATCCGTACTGATCTGAAACGGCTTCAACTTAAATCGATAAAAGTCGAGATACATGTTTTACGCTCGGGCTTAAGCAGTATTTGACCGATGATCGATGCACATCAACTGTGTCACTTCATCGGCGGATCAAAGATATGGTCAAAGTTTGTCAAAAAAGGCAAGGTCTTTATTTCGGGTCGGTTTGCTCTCGGTCATCAAGACGTCGGCCCAGATATCCTGGAGTGTGCCGAAATAAAGGCTGATTTAGAGAACCAACAAGTGGGGCGGGGTGAGAGCCAAGGCTCAACTTCTTGTAGGTTAAACGAATAGCTTTATCCGATTGTTTTGAGGGACTGAATGTCTCAATCAAGTCGTAAGTTGGCGTGTTACCCATCACACAACCAACAATATTGATGAATTCGTGAGAAATCCATCTTTTAGAAACGTCATCTGTTTCGTCTCCGGGGTTGCTCCTGCCATTTTTAGCATCCCCAGGCTCAATTCTTTCGTGAGCAATATGCAGTTCTGTATGCTAATCAACGTGCGGTCGGAAAAGGCGATTCACAATCTTGGGATGCTTATGATGGCGATGACCGCAATTCCCAATAGTACTAGTAGCACTGTATATGACATGTTGATACCCTCTGTTATGTCGATTATCCGCTTGGGAAGGAGCAGATTCAGATTAGCAAAGAAATTGGTTATTTGTCAAACTCACTACTGCCCCGTGATGTCTCCAAAATGACACTTAAGCATTCTATAAAATTTTAGACAGTGACGATCATCTGGGGAAGCGATTTGAAACTGCCCCAAGTCTGTTTCCATGGTCTTCGGCCGGTAACAGTGCTGCCTAAGACAACTACTGGTCCGGATCACTTTTACGTCCTCGCCCCTGCTTTTTCTTCACCACTTCCAACGAACCGTAGAGCCGTGAACGGGTCTTGCGTTTCAATTCCTTGATTACTTTCAGACTGGGTTTCTTTTGAACGGATGTACTGCACGCCTGGCAAAGCGCCACCACATTTTTAACAGAGTGTTCGCCACCCTCGTCCAGCGCTTGAATGTGGAAGGGATGCAGACGCGAGGTTGCTGTAGAATCGTCGCTGGTGATGCCGCATAGTTCGCAGCACATGCGAGCCCGGCGCAGGACCGATGCGAAGACATTTTTCTTGCGATTGAAGGGTTGGGTGCCTTCGGCCGCCGCCTTCCACGGTTTGCCGGAAGCCGGCTTTTCGATGGCATGCCGGTGACGGGGGGATTCGGACCGCTGCCGGTGTCGGTCAGGATTTCGTGATGCGACGCCGGCCTTTGGCCGCCGGCTGTCGGAATCAGCCTGTTTATCGATGACCGGCTCCTGCGGTGGCACCTGATCCTTGCGTTTGCGGATCACCACCGTGCCGGAGCGGTCGGCGGAGACCCGGTCAGGACTTACCGATTTGAGCCACAGGCTGTGGTTTTCCTGTTGCAAGCGTCGTTTGAGTTCGCCAACGGATTCATCTGCACCGAACTTGACGTTCATTTCACGCAGCATCTGCTGAAGTTCCAGTTTACTCAGTGACATGGATCGGTTCACTCACTTTTAAAATAACGGTGGTCTCAATCTGATGGATACAGGACCCTGATCTGGTTATAGATGCCCATCCCACCAGAGGCGTCGTTGTTTACATCAATGGTCAGGTGGATGCAATCGCAAATTGCCGAAACCTGCAGCTTCGAACGCAGACAGTTCTCAGATCGGCCCCTGCCGATGACCGTCACAACCACCCATTTCTGGAAAAGCCATCCAGTACCAGCCAGGTTTTCACATCTATCAGCACGCTACCGTCCCGGCACAACCGACCGGCATCGGTCGGCGAAACGAAATGGGTCTCGATCAGTTCCGAATCGCTGTTGCCCGCATCCGTGTGCACGCCCGCACACTCCACATAGGCCATGACCACCGATTCATCCGTCAATCCCGAGGAGGTAAAGGTTACTGGGCTGCGTCGCAGGTGCCGTACCACCGTTAGTCCGGTCTCCTCGGCCAACTCCCTTTCCACGGCGTGTTCGACCGTTTCACCCGGATCCACCAACCCAGCGGGAAATCCATACTGGTAGTCGCCCAGGACCACCCGGAATTCCCGGATGATGGCCAGCTGACGACGATCACGGTGATAGGCCACGATGACCACGGCATCGACCGAAGCCAGCTCGCCGCTCAAGCATTTGGGGCCTTTGGCTGCTCGTGAGGCCATGGTCCAGATCTGTGGGCGGCCCTGGCGATTGACGTACCGTATCTCATACAGGCCCAGATGGGCATCCTTGAACAAGGTGCGATGGTCGGTAAGCTTCATGGATAGGTTGTCTTCTCTTTTATGGTCCATAAGCGGCTATGATAAAGCATCGTCTAACAGACAGCCGGGATAGGTAGAGGCTGTTTCAAAATTGCAGATCAAGTTTAAGGGCAAGGCGCGGGCCAACGCAAAAGCGCATCATATTCAATTATATGTACGCAGGGCAGTGGGGCAGGGGCCCCACTACCCTGCCTAAAGGCGGCTCGCAACGCCGCCATTGAGCATTAGATGCAATTTTGAAACAGTCTATAGTCAGATCGGCGGCCTTAGTTATAGATAAATGCACACCGGCGTATACATAAATACCCCCGACCGACAGTGGTCTCACTCGCCGAGGTCCTGCCATCAGCGTCAAATTAATCGTTTTCGTCAATATGTCTGTTCAATACACCGTCACACGGACCGATTCAAACGTCGATGCAAACGCGGCGGCCAGGTACAGGAACGGCGCCTCGGACGGCATGTGAATTGCTGCATGAATCCCGGAACCATTTAATCAATTGCTGAAAACGGTAACCTGGCAGGTTGCCGATGCACCGTCACTGATCAAGCCGGACGGTGTTGGAACTCGAAGATTGGAGGATATCATGCCAGATGCAACCGTATTGTTCAATATCACACCGTGGCCCTTTCTATCGGTCCTGGTGTGGATTTTTCTGAGCATTGCCGCCATGTACTTCGCCCGTCGGCCATTTCACGATTCCATGGCTTCGTTGGGCCGTGTCATCCACAACGCCATGCGCGTAGCTGCCGCTTCGGTCAAGATGACTCAGCAACGCCTGGAGCAGCGCAACCGTGAGGTTCTTCTAGCCGCAGGCATGGATCACGTCGAGCGCCGCACCGAACGCGAATTCCAGCGAATCAGCACCGCAGTGGAACGCAACCTCAGGGATTATCCCGAACTCCAGCGCCAATTGAGGGAAAACCTGCTGAAGCTGGAGGAGGATTACCAGAAGACATCCGAGATCCCCCAGGGCCTTTCCGACTGGGTCAAGGTGATCGACGCCATCGCCGCCATCAAGCCCTCGGGCGACGCCATGGTGGCCAACATCCTCGAAGATATCCACAATACACTCAAGGAACAGCACAAAATGGCTCTGGAGAACCACCGCAAGGCGGTTGGTCAGCGCCACGGCATCCTCACCCGGATGGTACCCCAATGGCGAGCCACGGACAAGACGCTGACCGGGCTCGAAAAAGCCATCAGCGATCTGACCGCCCGCTCCCAATCGGTGGACCGCTGCATGGCCGACTACGAGACCGTCCGGTCCCAGAGCGACGCCGCCGAGCGTCGGCTTTCTTCTTCTTCGCTAACCCAGTTCTTCACTTCCGGCCTGGTGCTGGCCATATTTGTCGTTGGGGCTATCATCAACTTCAACCTGGTGGCCTTGCCCATGTCCGAAATGGTTGGCGGTGCCAGCTACATCGGGGCCTTTAAAACTTCCGATGTGGCCGGGATGTTTATCGTTTGCTTGGAAATTGTCGTGGGGATATTCCTCATGGACGCCCTGCGCTTCACGCGGCTATTTTCCGTGATCGGCAGCCTGGATGACAAAAAACGCACCTGGTTTTTCTGGATTCTGCTGATCATGCTGACCATCCTGGCCGGCGTCGAGTCCTCCCTGGCCTTCATGCGCGACCGCATCGCCGCTGACATGGAGGCCCTGCGCCAGAGCCTGGCCGGCATCGAGCACTCCGCCGTCTCTGCGAGCAATATTCCCACCATCGGGCAAATGATTTTAGGATTCATCCTGCCCTTCATTCTTACCACGGTGGCCATGCCCTTCGAGACTTTCGTTTCCTCTTCACGGACCGTGCTGGGCATGACCGCGTCCTGGGCATTGCGTGCCCTGGCCTTCCTGCTGCGCCTGGTGGGCAACCTGGGCTATTACCTGGGACGTTTGGTGGTCAATATTTACGACCTGGTGATCTTTCCGGCCATCTGGCTGGAGACCCTGATCACCCGCAAGCTGGCCGGCGCCCCGTCTGCCGACCAAACCGACCGGAGCGAGGCGGACAACCCCAAAACGCCCATGACGATGCTGGAGGAGGCAGCCCCATGCAAAGAAACAACCGACTGATTCGATATGTAACGATCGTCGCCCTACTGGCCGCCTTCGGGCTGGCCGCCGGCGGATGCGCCCAGAAGACCGACCACACCAAAGGCGTCTACATGCTGCTGGACACCTCGGGCACCTATACCGAGGAATTGAACAAGGCCCGCGCCATCATCAACTACCTGCTGGGCACCCTGGCCCCCGGCGACACCATGGCGGTGGGCCGCATCGATACGGGCAGCTTCAGCGAAAAGGACATCATCGCCAAGGTCACCTTCGACCAGCGGCCCTCGGTGGCCAACACCCAGAAACGAGCCTTCCAGAAGAAGGTCGAAGATTTTGTGACCGGGGTTCACAGCAGCAGCCACACGGACATCTCCGGCGGCCTGCTCCAGGCGGTCGAATATCTCAACGAGGCCGACACGGGCCAAAAGTATGTCCTGATCTTCTCCGACCTGAAAGAGGAACTGGCTAAAGGGTACGTTCGCGATGTGCCGTTTCAATTAGACGGATTCACCATCATCGCCCTGAATGTCACCAAACTGCGCGACGACATCCGTGATCCCAAGAAGTACATGCAGCGCGTTGAGCTGTGGCGGGTGAAAACCGAGACCGGCGGGGGCGCATGGCGCGTCATCAACGACCTGGAGCGCCTGGACAATATCTTCTCCCTGTAACCCTGATGGTTCCGTAAAAAGTCCGATATCTGCGTTACGCTGCATCCCTCGTCATTGCGGAGCACCTGCAAGTACGCCTCATTCCTCGGGATTTGCAAGCCTTGATCTCGGCGCTTTTTACGAAGCCATCTGAAGTGAGACTTTTTACCGTTTTATCAACCCTAACCCTGAAAAAAAGCACCCCGGCAGCGCTGCCGGGGTGCTTTTCTTTATC
>JAAUYD010053754.1_pt1 | contig 20910 bp, 18 predicted proteins | sample 7278101 | NCBI WGS metagenome assembly JAAUYD01 (sample SAMN14350128, study PRJNA611818) | marine sediment metagenome | isolation source: surface marine sediment (0.6m) | place: French Polynesia: Moorea | collected 2018-08
CAGGCGGCGGTCAACGAGGTCGTCGAGACGTCGGAGACGCCGATGATGGTCTACGTCTACCTGACGATCGTGGCGCTGGTGATCGTCACCTACCGCGATTGGCGCGCGACGATCTGCTGCTGCCTGCCGCTCACCCTCGCCACCTTCCTCGGCTACTGGTTCATGCGCGAGCTGCAGATCGGGCTCAAGGTCTCGACGCTGCCCGTGATGGTGCTCGCCGTGGGCATCGGCGTCGACTACGCCTTCTACATCTACGGGCGCCTGCAGTTCCACATGAAGCGCGGCGAGAACGTCGTGCGGGCCTACCGCCAGGCGCTCTTCGAGACCGGCAACGCGGTGGCGTTCACGGGCATCACCCTGGCACTCGGCGTCGCGACGTGGGCGTTCTCGCCTCTGCAGTTCCAGGCCGACATGGGCCTGCTGCTCAGCTTCATGTTCACGATCAACATGGTCATGGCCGTGACGGCCCTGCCCGCGCTCGCCGTCGTGCTCCACGGCGACGGCGACGACGGGGCGACGAAGCGGTAGGGGAAGAGCCGCGGGCAGGCGCGCGGCTTCATCGGTGGAGGAGGAAGGCATGCGAAAGCAGATCATCGAACGCATCGTGAAGCTGCTCGACGGGCGATCGCCCGCGCTGGACGAGGACGAGCGCACCCGCATCGCGGCGGGCGCGCTGCTCGTCGAGTGCGCGCGCGTCGACTCGAGCTACACCGATGCGGACCGTCGCCTCGTCTGCGAGGCGCTGACACAGCTCTTCGATCTCGACGCCGAGGTGACCGAGGCCCTCGTCGCCGTGGCCGAGAAGCGCACCGAGGAGGTGTGGCACGACTGGATCCTGACCCAGGCGGTGAAGCGCGGCTTCGACCCCGAAGAGCGCCGCCGCCTGGTCGCCCGGCTCTGGCGCATCGCGCACACGAACGGCGTGCTCGAGCATCGCGAGGAGCGCTTCATCCGCCGCATCGCACACGAGCTCGATCTCTCCGAAGACGACGTGGAGGCGAGTCGTCCCCGCGACGAAGGGGAGGAGACGGCCGGATGAGGGGCGAGCGGAGGCGGGCCGTGCATCGTTCGAAGGCGTCGCGGGCGTACGCCCGCCTCGCGGCGTGCGTCGTGCTCGTGTCGAGCGCGCTGGCCCTGGCGGCGCAGCCCGGCGGCCCGCCCGCATCGACCGACGCGGCCGTGCCCTCGGCGCTCGCTGCGCGGTCGCTCCTGCTCGACGCGGTGCGCGCGGGCGACCGCATCGTCGCGGTGGGCACGCGCGGCCACGTGCTGCTCTCGGACGACGACGGCGTGACGTGGCGGCAGGCCGCGCACGTGCCGTCGCGCACGACGCTCACGGGCGTGGCCTTCGTCGACGCGCGACGTGGCTGGGCCGTGGGCCATGACGCGACGGTGCTCGCCACCGACGATGGCGGCGAGCACTGGCAGGTGCAGCATCGCGACGTCACCGCGGCGGGCCCGCTCTTCTCGGTGTGGCTCGACGGGGCCGGGCGGGGCATCGCGGTCGGCGCCTACGGACAGGCCCTCGAGACGGACGACGGCGGCGCGAGCTGGCGCCCGCTGCGCGTCGGCGGCCCGGAGGAGGACTGGCACCTGAACGAGCTGTTCGAGGCCGGGGACGGCACGCTCTGGATCGCCGCCGAGAAGGGCCGCGTGTATCGCTCGGTGGATGGCGGCCGCGGCTGGGAGCCGCGGCCTTCGAGCTACCCCGGCTCGTTCTGGGGTGGGCTGTCGCTCTCGAGCGGCCGCCTGCTGGTGTTCGGGATGCGAGGCAACGCGTTCGCGAGCGACGACGGCGGCGCGACCTGGCAGCCGCTCCCGAAGATCTCGAAGCACTCGCTCGCCGCGGCGGTCGAGCTCGCGAGCGGCGACGTGGTGATCGCCGGGCTCGGCGGCTCGCTGCTCGTGAGCCGCGATGGCGGTCGGCGCTTCGAAGCGTCGATCCTCCCCGAGCGAAAGGGCGCCAACGCGGTGCTGCCCCTCACCCGCGATCCGGGCGGGCTCCTGCTCTTCGGAGAAGGAGGCGTGCGTCGCCTCGAGGCGGCCGAGCTGCGTGCGCTCGAGGCCGCGGGGCCCTGAGCGCGGGCTCCGCTTCGCCCGCGGCGAACGACGCTCGCGCCGGAGTGGCCGAGCGTGAGAAGATGGCGATAGCCTCGATCGGGCGCGCGCTCGATCGACGACCACGCGCCGGACGACCACGCGCCGGACGATCAAGCGCCGAGAGGTGAGCCATGAGCACGTACGTCATCGGACTCGATTTCGGGGGAGGCGGCGGGCGGACGATCCTGCTCGACCTGCACGCAGGCCGCACCGTCTCCGCGTCGCGTCCCTGGCGCTTCGCGACGGCGCCGGGCACGGGCGGCCTCGGCTACGACCTCGACCTCGAAGCGATCCGCGCGGTGTACGCCGCGACCACGCGCGAGGCGCTCGAGCGCGCCGGCGCCCGGCCCGAGCAGGTGATCGGCATCGCCGCCACGGCCGTGCGCTTCGGCAACGTGCTGCTCGACGCGTCGGGCGAGGCCGTGCTCGCCGTCCCCAATCGCGACGCCCGCGCCGCCGGGCCCGGGATCATGCTCGCCATGAGCCACGGCGACGCGCTCTACGAGGCGACCGGGCAGTGGCCGCTCCCGATCCACTCCGCGTCGCGCCTGCAGTGGCTGCAGGCCGAGCACCCGGATGACTTCGCGCGCGTTACCCACGTGCTCTCGGTCAGCGACTGGCTCGCGGCCTGGCTCTGCGGCGAGCGCGCGAGCGACCCCAGCCAGGCGACCGGGACGCTCCTCTTCGATCTGCACGCGCGCAGCTGGTCGGACGAGTGGGTCGATCGACTCGGGCTGCCGCGCGACGTCCTCCCCGAGGTGCGCGAGTCGGGCACCCGGCTGGGCGAGCTGCGACCCGACGCCGCCGAGCTGCTCGGTCTGTCGCCGGGCATCGCCGTCGCCGTGGGCGGCGGCGATACCCAGTGCGGTCTGCTCGGCGCGGGCGCGACGGCGCCGGGCGACGTCGCGGCGGTCGCGGGGACGACGGGGCCGATCCAGCTCGTGACGGAGGGCGCGCTCGTCGACGCCGAGCGCCGCGTCTGGTCCGGTCATCATCTCGTGCCCGGCCGCCGGGTGCTCGAGAGCAACTGCGGTCCGCTCGGCGAGACGCTCGAGTGGTTCGCGCGGCTCCTCTTCTCACAGGCGTCGGCTTCGCCGGTCGGCCACTCGGCTTCGCCGGTGCTTCGGCTGCTCGGCGAGGCGGCGACGTCGACGCCGGGGGCGCGGGGGCTGCTCTCGAGCCTCGGTGCCGAGGTGATGAACGCGAAGGCGATGGGGCTGCCGATCGGGCAGCTCACCCTCAGCCATCTCTCGAGCGCCGACGACGCGGCGCCGCGTCGCCACCTCGCGCGCGCGGTGGTCGAGGGCATGGCGTGCGCGCTGCGCGCGAACCTCGAGCAGCTCGTCGACGTCGTTCACTCGGCGGGTGCGGGTGAACAGGGCGCCGATCGCGGACCCCTGCGCCTCACCGGTGGGCTCTCGCAGAGCGACACGTTCGCGGGCATCGTCGCGGGCGTGCTCGGCGAGCCGATCCTGGTGCCGGCCGACGCCGCAGCGACGGGGCTCGGCGCCGCGCTCTGCGCGGCCGTCGGGGCCGGCGCGTTCCCCGATCTCGAGGCGGCGGCCCGTCAGCTGGTCGAGACGCGCGAGGTCGCGCCCGCGGCCGACGAGGCCGAGGCACACGCCGGGCTCTACGAGCGCTGGACGAAGCTGCGCGCCGCGCGCGCCGCCGCCGACACCGAGGCCGCGACCCTGACGATGCCCTTCGCCATGGGCGCGAGTCAGGCGACCGAGGCCCGGGCGCCGGGCGCCGAGCGGCCGCGGGTGCTCGTGGCCGCCGACTTCGACGCCGCCTCCCTCGACGCGCTCGGCGAGCTCGCGGACGTCACGTACGCGTCGTTCCGCGAGGTGAGCCGCATGCTGACCGGCGACTCGCTCGTCGAGGCGCTGCAGGGGCATCAGGTGTTCGTGACCGAGATCGACCTCGTCGACGCGAAGTCGATCGAGAAGCTGCCCGATCTGCGCATCGTCGCTTCGTGTCGCGGTGACGCCGTGAACGTCGACGTCGCGGCGTGCACCGCTTTCGGGATCCCCGTGCTGAACGCGCCCGGGCGCAACGCCGATGCCGTCGCCGATCTCACGATCGCCTTCCTGCTCATGCTGGCGCGCCGGCTCCCCGCCGCATCGGCGTTCCTGCACGACCCGAGCATCGCGCCGGGTGACATGGGGGCGATGGGGCGGGCGTTCGGCACGTTGCAGGGGCGCGAGCTGTGGCAGAAGACGATCGGTCTCGTCGGCCTCGGCGCCGTCGGCCGCCACGTCGCCGCGCGCCTGTCGGGCTTCGGTGCGCGGGTGCTGGTCGCAGACCCCTTCGTATCGGCCGAGCAGGCCGCGCTCGCGGGTGCCGAGCTCGCTTCGCTCGATCGGCTGCTGCGCGAGAGCGACTTCGTGAGCCTGCACGCGGCTGTCACGCCCGAGACCGAGGGCATGATCGGCGCGGCCGAGCTCGACGCGATGAAGCAGGGCGCGTGTCTGGTCAACACGGCGCGCGCGGCGCTCGTCGACGAGGATGCGCTGGTAGCGGCCCTCGCCTCCGGCCGGCTGGCCGGCGCGGCGCTCGACACGTTCTCGGTCGAGCCACCCGGGGCCGATCATCCGCTCGTGCAGCGCGACGACGTGATCAGCACGCCCCACGTCGGTGGCAATACCACCGACGTCAGCGCGCACCAGGGCCAGATCGTGGTGGACGACCTGCGCCGCCTGCTCTCGGGCGAGCGGCCGCTCCACGCGTTGAATCCCGAGGTGCTCGACGTCTTCGACCTCTCGGCGCCGCGGCCGACCCCCGACGCCGACACGCTCGCGCGCCTCGCCGAGGGGCCGGCGCCGGCGGTGAGCGATCTCCAGAAGAAGAAGAAGGAGCCGAAGGCGGCGGCACCGTCGGCCCAGGCGCCCGCGCCGGCCGTCACGGCGGCCGACGTGCCCGAGGCGGTGCGCTCGGGCATGGAGGCGATCGTCGCCGACTTCATGGCCCGCGTCGCCGCCGACGATGCGGTGGCGACGTTCGCGGCCGACAAGGACGTGACGCTGCACTTCGAGCTGATCGACCTCGCGCTCGCCTGCTGGATCCATCTCGGGCCCGGGGATGCGCTCGCGGCCGCGGTCGGCGACCCCGAAGGCGGCGCCGACGTCGAGCTGCGCATGCGCGCGAACATGTTCGACGGGATGTTCGCCGGTACCGCCAACCCGATGGAGGCGGCGATGGACGGCCGGCTCTCGTTCACGGGCGATGCGGCGAAGGCGATGACGATCCAGCAGCTGCAGCCCGATCTCGTGCGGCTGTACACCGAGGCGCGTACGGCGAGCGGTCCGCCCGGCGACCTCGACGCGTTGCCCGATCCCACGACCGGGGCCGTCGCGGTCGCGGCGCCGCCGCCGGCCGAGGCGGGGGATCCGCGCATCGCGATCGTCGACACCGTGCGCGAGCTCTACGATCAGGAGCTGATCACGGCGACCGGCGGCAACGTGAGCGCGCGGATCCCGGGTGGCGCGGGGAGCGCCGACGGCGAAGGGGAGGACCAGTGCTGGATCACGCCGTCGCGGCTCTTCAAGGGCGATCTCGCGCCCGAGGTCATGGTGCGCATCGACCTGGAGGGCAAGTCGCTCGACGCGGGGTCGCGCTCGCCTTCGAGCGAGTGGGACGTGCACTGCGCGATCTACCGCGCCAAGCCCGAGGCGAAGGCGGTGATCCACGCCCACGCGCCCCACGCGACGATCCTCGCGAACACGGGGCTGCCCTTCCTGCCGATCTCCACCGAGGCGGCCTTCTTCGGCAACATCCCGCGCGTGCCCTTCATCATGCCCGGCACCCACGAGCTCGCCGTGGCGGTCGAGGAGGCCGTCGCCGACAGCTGGGCGGCGCTGATGGTGAACCACGGGCTGATCGTCGCAGGCCGCAGCCTGCGCAGCGCCGCGGACATGGTCGAGATCATCGAGCGCAGCGCCGAGGTCATCCTCGGCTGCTACGCGGTCGGGAAGGAGCCGCCGGTGCTGCCCGACGACGTCGTGGAGACCCTGCGTCAGATGGGCGACATGATCGCGTAGGGGCGACGGCCCTACGGGGATTCCGCGCCACGCTTCGGCGGCGCGGCTGGCCGGGGCAGGGTGCCCCGTGATCGGCCTGCGTCGAAGTGCTGCGAGCCCCACCCACTCGCACGCGATTATGCGATGCTCCCCCTCCCCGAAATCCCGCGGCCCGCGCGCCCCCGGCCCCGACCGCCGCACTCGACAGGAGAGCCCCGATGACCTCGATCGAAGACATCATGCACACCGACGTCGTGACCGCCGAGCCGGACGAGACCGTCGAGGCCGTCGCGAAGCGCATGAGCGAGGCCGGCGTCGGCGCGGCCGTGGTGGTCGAGGGTGGCAAGGTGCGCGGGCTCTTCTCCGAGCGCGACCTGCTGAACCGCGTCGTCGTCGATGGGCGCGATCCGGCGACCACGTCGGTCATCCAGGCGGCGACCGAGCAGGTGGTGACCGTGCCCAGGGACGCGACGATCAAGAAGTGCGCCGAGGCGCTCAAGGCGCGCAAGTCGCGGCACCTGCCGGTGGTGAACGACGGCGCGCTCGTGGGCATCGTGTCGGCCCGCGACTTCTTCGAGCTGCTGTCGGGCCAGTTCGAGGATCTCGTCGAGCACCTGCGCTACGAGAACCAGCTCGCGCAGGACGAAGACCCCTACGACCACCTGGGCGGCAGCTACGGGCGCTGATCGCGCCGGCCCGCCCGGCGGCCGCGGCCTTCTACGCCCCGGCGTTCGACGACCCCGCTACAGGTAGAGCCCGGGCCCCGCGCCCGGCTTCACGGTGGGGGCGGCCTCGTCGGCGCGTCCGGAGAGCACCTCCTGGTAGGTGGCGCCGCCGAACATCTGCTTGAGCGGATCGTCCCACTGGTCAGCGGTCTTGGCCACGACCTGCACGGCGAAGCGCAGCTCCTCCTCGCGGAACTGCTCGCCGAGCAGCGCCTCGTCGAACCAGATCGATCGGCGCTCGGTGTCGAGGGCGAAGCGGCCGAACATCAGGCCGAAGTTCAGCCGCGCCAGGAAGAGCCCGAGCTCGGGCGCGACGTTCACCCCGACGTTGCAGATCGCGAACACACGCACCACGACCTGACCGTCGGCCGATGCACGGGGCGCCACCGTGACGTGCACGTCGTCGACGGGCAGCACGTAGTCGCCGTCGGCGTCCTTCTCGGGCTCGCGCCCGAGCATCTCCTTCAGGATCTCCTCGATGCGCGTGCGCGCGATCTCGAGCTTCTTGCGTGCCTCGTGCTCGAGTCGATGGCTGCCGTGGGCGATGTCCAGCTTGGCCTCGGGCTTCTCGCCGAGCACGTCGACCAGCAGCTCGAGCAGCATCGACGCGGCCTCGCCCGCGTCGGCGACGGCTCGTCGCCAGGGCTGCATCGGATCGGTCGGCTCCTCCGAGGCGAAGCCCCGCTCGCGCAGCTTCTCGTGCACGTCCTCGCCGAGCGGCGGCACGGTCATCGGCCGGGGCGGCACGCGCACCTCGAGCGGCCCGTCCTCGCCCCGCGCGGCCTCGACCACGTGCAGGGGCTGACCCGCCGGATACACGGCGACGAAGTCGAAGGGCTGGAGATCCTCGATCTCGCTCTCGAGGAAGGTACGGGCTGAGTCGGGGCGGGTCATTGCGTTCCTCTCTACTTGCGTCTCCGGGAGCATAACCCCTCCGCCGACGTCCGAGGGCCGGCTCGGGGACGCGCAGGCGGTCGGCAGTCTCGTGGGGCGCGAGGCTTTCAGCGTCGCGGGACGCGGCACGGACCCTGCCGGTGCGGGTCTCGGCTTCAAGCTCGGTTCGAGCGGCACCGATAGAGAGAGCCAGGGCTCTCCGACATGCACCCCTACGTCATCCTCCTCATCACGAGCGCCATCGTCAACGCCACGCTCGCCGGCGCGTTGCTGTCGTCGAGATCGCGGCAGCGCGACGGTCTGCTCGCGGCGGGGCTCCTGGGCTGCGGCGTCGTGTGGGCCTTCACCCAGGCGCTGTGGTGCTCGGCGGACGATGCCGGGACGGCGCTCGCGCTGGCGCGCTTCTCCGCCGTGGGCTGGATCCCGATCCCCGCCTTCGCGCTGCACCTCGTGCTCAACTCGGTGCCGTTGGTGCGGCCGCGACTGCGTCGGCTCGTCCCGTGGATGTACGTCGTGACGGCGCTGCTGATCCTGCTCGACTGGACGACGCCGCTCGTCCACGCCGACGTCGTGCGCACGTCGTGGGGCTGGGCGTACGTGCTCGGCGCCGGGTTCCCGCTGGTCTACGGCTGGATCTTCGTGCTCGCGGGCGCCTCGATCTGGCTCGGCGTGCGCGACTTCCGCGCGTCCCCTTCGGCCGCCGAGCGCAGCCAGACGAGCACGCTGGTCGTCGGCCTGCTGGTGCCGGGCGTCGTCGCGTCGGTGACCGACGGCATGCTCCCGCTGATGGGCGTGCACTTTCCGTATCTCGGATCGATGTCGGTGGCCTACGTCGGCATCGTGGGTGCGTACTCGGCCTGGCGTTACGGCTACTCGTTGCTGGTCCCCACCGCGTTCACCGAGGAGATCCTCGACACCCTGCCCGAGGGCATCGCGATGACGCATCTCGATGGTCGCATCCGCTCGAGCAACGCGGCCCTCGAGAAGCTCGCGGGTCGCGATCACCGTGCGCTCCAGGGGCTGCGGATCCAGGAGATCCTCACGCTCTCCATCGACGTGCTCGTGCAGGGCGTGCGCGACGAGGAGGCCGAGCTCTCGGACGGGCGAGGAGGGCTACTGCCGGTCGTCGTCGCCGCGACGCCGCTGGTCGACAATCGCGGCCTGCGCATCGGGCTCGTGATCGTCGTGCAGGATCAGCGCGAGCTCGTGACCCTGCGCAGCCGGCTGCTGCTCTCCGGAAGGCTGGCGGCGGTGGGCGAGCTCGCCGCGGGCGTCGCGCACGAGATCAACAACCCGCTCGCATACGTGCGCGCGAACGTCAGCCTGCTCGAGCGACACGTGAAGGAGATCGGTGCCTTCGCCGACGGGGCCGGCGCGCTCGATCGGGTCGACGGCGACGACCGCGCCACGCTGCGATCGCTCGTCGACGAGTCGCGCGAGCTGCTCGACGAGACGCTCGAGGGGGTCGACCGCGCGGTCTCGATCGTGCGCGACATCCGAGGCTTCTCGCACGCGGGGAGCGGCGAGCGCATGACCGTCGACCTCGAGGATCTGCTCGACTCGGTGCTGCGCGTGGCGGCGCCGCAGCTCGGTGTGCGCGTGCGTGTCGAGCGCGACTACGCGGAGCTGCCGCGTGTGTGCTGTGCGCCCCAGGAGATCAAGCAGGTCTTCCTGAACGTGGTGCTGAACGCCAGCCAGGCGATCGAGGGGGATGGCCGCATTCGCGTCGAGGCGCGCGCCGAAGGCGGGAGCGTCGTCGTGCGTGTCCTCGACGACGGCGCGGGGATCCCGGCCGAGGTGCGCGATCGCGTCTTCGATCCGTTCTTCACGACGAAGCCGGCCGGGGAGGGCACGGGCATCGGGCTCGCGATCTCGTACGAGATCCTGCGCCGACACGGCGGCGAGATCGGGCTCACCTGCCCCGAAGAAGGCGGGACGTGCGCGGAGATCCGGCTGCCCGTCGGCACCGGCGAGGCGGGGGCGTAGCGGTCCGCCTCAGGCGGCCTCGACCTCGATCTCGAGCCGCTCGAGCCCGCGCAGGATGAAGCTCGGCTCGTAGACGAGCTCGAGATCGTCCGGCAGGCGCACGCTGCGGTAGCGCTTCGTCAGCTCTTCGAGCGACACGTTCAGCTCGGCCCGCGCGAGCGGCGCGCCGATGCAGAAGTGCGCGCCGATGCCGAACGCGAGGTGCTCGCGCAGGTTGGGGCGGTCGGGGTCGAAGCGATCGGGGTCGTCGAACTGCGCCTCGTCGCGGTTGGCCGAGCCGAACATCACCCAGAGCGTCGAGCCCTCCGGTATGTCGACCCCGTCGAGCGTGCTGTCGGCGGTCGCAGTACGAAAGAGGCCCTGGTTCGGCGAGGCGAGGCGCAGGCCCTCCTCGACGACGTTCGGGATCCACTCGGGCTCCTCGCGCATGCGCTGCCAGACCTCGGGGCGCTCGGCGAGCATCTTCATCACCTCGTCGAAGCCCTTGGTCGAGGCCTCCTTCCCGGCCACCTGCAGCTGGGCGATGATCGAGATGAGCTCGGCCGCATCGAGCGGCCGCTTCGCCTCGCCGGGCAGCTCGATCTCGACCTGGACCAGGTCGCTCACGATGTCGTCGCCCGGCTCCTTCCGGCGCTTCTCGATCTCGTCGGCCCAGAAGAGCATCATGTCGACCATGCCCTGCATGGCGTCGAGCCGCGCGTCGTCCTCGATGTCGGCGCCGATCGCGGCCACGCAGTCGTCCGACCACTTGTCGAGATCGGCCTCGCCGTCGCGATCGATCCCGAGGAGCCCGGCGACCATGCGCACCGGGAGCTTCTGGGCGAAGTCCTCCTTGAAGTCGACGCGCCCCGAGTCGGGCCAGGGCGACATCAGGTCGCGCGCGATCTCGCGAATCCGATCCTCCATCGCGCGGATGCGTCGGGGGCCGATCAGCGGCGCCACGGCCTTGCGATAGCGCGTGTGCACCGGCGGATCGGCGGTGACCATCGTCGGCTTCGGCGGCAGGTAGGCCGCTGCCTGCGAGGCGATCCGGCCGAGCTCGGCGAGCACCGCGGGGTTGTCGGGCATCGTCGCCGCATTGCTCAGCCGCGACGAGTAGGTCACGGGATCGGCGAGCACCTCGCGTACGGTCGAGTAGCGCGACACGTAGTACACGCCGGTCTTCGGGTGCTGGTAGACCGGCGCCTCCTTCCGCAGCCGCTGGTAGTGCGGAAAGGGATCCTGCTGCGCGCTGGGGTCGCCGGGGTCGTAGCCGGTGAATGCGGTCATGGCGGTCTCTCCTGGCCGGATGATGCGTCAGCCGGCTTCGGCGAGCAGCCGGCGAATCCGCCTCGATACAAGAGAGGGCGGATCTCGCACTCGAGGTGGGGCGGCGCGCCCCGAGGTGCCCGCGCGAGGGAGACAGAATCGCCCGAATCGTGCATGGGAGCCGCCGCATCGCCTACGATCCTCTCGTCATGGCTTCTCTAGACGGAAAGGTCGCCGTCGTCGTCGGCGGCTCGAGCGGGTTCGGTGAGTCGATCGCCCGGCGCTTCGTCGCGCAGGGCGCAAAGGTGATGATCGCGGCGCGCGGCCGCGAGAAGCTCGAGAAGGTGGCGAGCGAGCTCGGCGTCGAGTCGCGGGTCTGTGACGCCAGTCGCTTCGACGACCTGAAGGCGCTCGCCGAAGCGACCCTCGAAGCGTTCGGCCGACTCGACGTCGCGGTCAACTGCGCCGGCTTCGAGCACATGTGCCCGATCGCCGATCTCGAGCCCGAGCACGTCGAGAAGATGGTCGCGGTGCAGTTCACCGGCGCGCTCTACTTCATCCAGCACATGGCGAACGCGATGGCCGAGGGCGGCTCGATCGTGACGATGTCGTCGCTCACCGGCACGCTCGTCGCCGATGGCTACGCGCCCTACGCGGGGGCGAAGGCGGGCATCAACCACGCGAGCCGCATCGCGGCCTCGGAGTACGGTCCGAAGAAGATCCGCGTGAACGTGGTGTCGCCCACCACGGTCGAGACGCCCATGGTCGAGAACCTCTTCAAGATCCCGGGCTTCACCGACGCCTTCGAGAAGGAGACGCCGCTCGGCGAGCTGCCGACCGTCGAGGACGTGACCGACGCGGTGCTCTTCCTCGCCAGCGACGCATCGAGGTTCATCACCGGCGCCAACCTCCACATCGACGGCGGCACCACGACCCGGCGGCTGCCCCGGGCCGAGGACATCGCGGTCGCGATGCAGGCGGCCATGCAGGCCCAGGCCGAGGCGGCCGAGCAGTCGGAGTGAGGCCGGTGACGGCCCCTACTCGGGCGCCGGCCCCGGGAACTGCTCGCGCAGGATGCGCTTGAGCGCCTTGCCGCTCGGGTTGCGCGGGATCGTGTCGATGAAGGCGGCGCCCCGCGGCTGCTTGAAGCGCGCGAGCTTGCCCTGGCAGTGGTCGAGCACGTCGGCCTCGGTCAGCGCCTCGTCGGCGCGCACGACTACGGCGAAGCCCGACTCGCCCCACTTCTCGCTCGGCTGACCGATCACCGCGACGTCGGCGACGCCCGGATGCGCGAGGATCACGTTCTCGACCTCGGCGGGGTACACGTTCTCGCCGCCCGAGATGATCATGTCCTTCTTGCGATCCTGGATGTAGACGAAGCCCTCGTCGTCCACCGTGGCGACGTCGCCCGAGCGCAGCCAGCCGTCGACCAGCGTCTCGGCCGTCGCGTCGGGGCGATTCCAGTACTCCTTCATGATGTGGGGGCCGCGGATCCACACCTCGCCGGGCTCGCCCGGCGCGACCGGGCTGCCGTCGTCGCCCACCACCTGCACGTCGGTGTGGACGAACGCCTTGCCGGTCGAGCCGGCCTTCCAGACGGCGGTCTCGGGGCTCGTGAGGCACGCCGGCCCGCAGGTCTCGGTCATGCCGTAGACCTGGTGGATGTCGATGCCCATCTTCGCGTACTGCTCGATCAGCGCGACCGGCACCGGCGCGGCGCCGCTCATGATCCACCGCAGGGTCGAGCGATCGACCTGCTCGTGATCGGGGACCTGCAGCATGAAGTTCAGCATCGCTGGCACGGCCAGCATGTTGTCGACCTTCTCCTGCTCGATGAGCCGCCAGACCTGACTCGGGTCGAAGGCGCGCAGGATGATGTTCGTCATGCCGCGATGCACGTTGCCCGTCATCGGGGTGAGGGCGCCCACGTGGAAGAGGGGCAGGCCGACGATGTAGCGGTCGCCGTGGCGCATCTCGGCGGTGGCGAGGATCGTCAGGCTCGCCCAGAGCGCGGTCGAGTGCGTGTGGACCACGCCCTTGGGCAGGCCCGTCGTCCCCGACGTGTACATGATGTAGAGCTCGTCGTCGTCGTGCGCCGTGACCTCGGGCTCGTCGGTCGAGGCCGCGGCGCAGGTCGTCGTGTAGTCGATCGCGAAGGGTGCGATCTCGCCGTCGACCTGCAGCCAGTGCTCGATCTTCGTCGCGCCCTCGCCCTGGCCCGAGAGCTTCGGGCGGGCCTGCAGGTCGACCACGGCCTCCTTGAACTCGTCGCCGAAGATCAGGGCCTTCGTACCCGCATCGCTCATGATGAACTCGAGCTCGTCGGGCACGAGCCGCCAGTTCAGCGGTACGCAGATCGCGCCGATCTTCGCGATCGCGAGGAAGCTCTCGAAGAACTCCATGCTGTTCATCAGCAGCAGCCCGACGCGGTCGCCCTTCTCGATGCCGAGGCCGAGCAGGGCGTGAGCGGTCTGGTTGCAGCGCGCGTTCGCCTCGGCGTAGCTGAAGCGGCGATCGGTGGCGACGTCGAAGACGGCCTCGATCTCGGGGTTCAGGCTGGCCCGCTTCGCGAGCAGGTTGCCGATGTTGTTCATCATGGATGCGGCCTCCGGACTGGTCCCTCCTGACTACCACGAACCGGGAGGGTGAGGGGACGATTATCGCACGCGGGGTGCCGGATGTGGGCGGCGCGGCCCGGTCGAGGTGATTCGGCCGCGAGCCGGCCGGGCGGGGCGAGTCGGCGGACGCCGGATGCGCCACCATCGGGGCGTGCCCGCTCGGAGGTCCCACCCATGAAGCCCGTCTGTCTCGTGATCGGCGCCGGCGCCGGCATCGGCGGCACCGTCGGCCGGAAGTTCGCCCGCGAGGGTCATCACGCGGTGCTGTGTCGCCGCAGCGACGAAGAGGGGCTGCACGCCCTCGTCGATCGGATCACCGAGGAGGGCGGCTCGGCCACCGGGTTCCTGCTCAACGCTGCCGAGCCCGATGCCATCGAGGATCGCGTGGCGCAGGTCGAGGCGGAGGTCGGGCCCATCGAGGTCGTCGTGTTCAACCTCGGTGCGCAGATCGGCAACCGCGCGCTGGCCGATACGTCGTACAAGGCGTTCGAGATGGGCTGGCGGCTCGCGACCTTCGCGCTCTTCCGCGCAGCCAGCGCCGTCGCGCCGCACATGCTCGAGCGCGGCCGGGGCACCCTGCTCGTCACCTCGGCGACGGCCGCGGTGCGCGGCAACGCCGGGCAGCACTCGCACGCGGCGGCGATGGGCGGGCGGCGGATGCTCTGCCAGTCGCTCAATGCGGAGCTCGGGCCGAAGGGCATCCACGTCGCGCACGTCCTGATCGACGGCGCCGTCGACGCGCCCGACACCCTCGGCAAGATGCTCGGGCCGGAGGGGTTCGAGAAGCTGCGCGCGAGCCGGGGCCGCGAGCACGACGGGCTGCTGCTCCCCGAGAAGGTCGCCGACACGTACTGGCACCTGGCGCAGCAGCACCGCTCGACCTGGACCCACGAGCTCGATCTGCGCTCGTTCTCCGACCTCGCGTGGTGGAATCACTAGCGGCGTCTCAGGTGACCGCGCCCTTCATCTTCAGGTCGAGCACGGCCTCCTCGTCGAGGCCGAGCTCGGCGAGGATCGCGTCGCCGTGCTCGTTGAAGTCGGGTGCGCGATGGGCCTGCACGGGCTCCTCGTCGAACTGCACCGGCGTCGCGACGAGATCGAACTCGACGCCCTCGCTCGTCGCCGTGCGCGTGATGTAGCCGTTGGCGACCACCTGTGGGTCCCGCGCGTACTCGAGCGTGTTCTGCACCGGCGCCCACTGGCCGGCGAGCGTCTGGAACTTCTCGGACCAGTACGAGAGCGGCTGCGAGGCGATGACCTCGGAGATGATGTCCGAGGCCTCGCCCGCGTTCTCGGCGAGCTTCTCGGGCGTGTCGAAGCGCGGGTCGGTGAGCAGGTCGGTGCGGTCGATGTGCTCGCAGAAGTCGGTCCAGTACTTCTGCGGCTGGAGCATCACGAGGCTGATGTAGCGGTCGTCCGCGGTGCGGTGCATCCCGACCAGTGGGTTCGGGATCGGCAGTCGCCCACCGGGCATCGCGTTGGCCCAGGGGTTGCCCGTCTGCAGCGAGAGCGCGATCGCGCCCGAGAGCGCCCAGCCGCCCGCGGCGAGCAGCGACACGTCGACGACCGAAGGCTCGCCGGTGCGCTCGCGCTTGACCAGCGCCGCGCAGATGCCCCCCGCGATCGTCATGCCGCCCATCGAGTCGCCCCAGGCGGGGCCGGGCTGGGCGAGCACGCCATCGAGTGCGGCGGGCGAGACGCTGGCCGCGTTGCCCGCGCGGCACCAGAAGGCCGTCATGTCGTAGCCGCCACGATCGGCCTCGGGGCCCTTCGCCCCGAACGAGGTGCCGCGCACGTAGATGATCTTCTCGTTGTGGGCGCGCAGGTCTTCGACGTCGATGCCGAGCTTGCGCAGCACGCCGGGGAGCTTGTTGGTCAGGAAGACGTCGCACGTCGCGACGAGGCGGTAGAGCACCTCGCGGCCCTCGGGCTTCGTGAGGTCGATGCCGATCGACCGCTTGCCGCGATTCGAGTGCTCGTTCAGCACGTGCACGCCGCCGCCGAACGACACCGTGCCGGTGCTGGCGAGCCCGCGCATGGCGTCGCCGCGCTCGGCGTGCTCGACCTTGATCACGTCGGCGCCCCAATCGGAGAGGATCGCCGAGGCGGCGGGTACGAAGGTGTGCTCGGCCACCTCGAGGATCCGGATCCCCTTCATCACGTCGGTCACGGTCTCGTCTCCTCTTCGAGCGGTCGCTTTGCGGACCGGTTGCCTCCCTACCTTCGCACACCCTGAGCCGTTCCCGCGCACTTTCGTCGCTGCGCTAGCTTGCTCGGCACGGACGAGGGAGGGCGAAGATGAGCGTGTTTCGCGACGACATCCTGAACGGCCAGGTGGTGATCGTCACCGGCGGCGCGACGGGGATCGGCTTCGAGATCGCCCGCACCCTCGGCCAGCACGGCGCCCGCGTCTGCATCTGCAGCCGCAAGGCCGAGAACCTCGAGCGCGCGGTGGGCGAGCTCGCGAACGACGGCGTCGACGCCTTCCACGTGGTGTGCGACATCCGCGACCCCGAGCAGGTGCGGGCGATGATCGCCGCCGTGCTCGAGCGCTGGTCGCGCATCGACGTGCTCGTCAACAACGCGGCGGGCAACTTCCCCGCGCCGCTCTCGCGCATCTCGCCGAACGGCTTCAAGACCATCGTCGACATCGACCTGCTCGGCACCTACAACTGCTCGAAGCTCGCGTACGAGGCGTGGCTGCGCGATCACGGTGGCAACATCGTCAACATCTCCGCGCCCTTCGAAGGCAAGGGGGCCGCGTTGCAGGCCCACGTCGCCGCCGCCAAGGCCGGGGTCGACTCGCTCACGCGCACGTGCGCCGTCGAGTGGGGCCGCCACGGTGTGCGCGTGAACGGCGTCATGCCCGGCCCGATCGCCGACACCGAGGGCATGGCGCGCTTCGACGCGGCGGTCGGCGCGAGCGAGGGCTCGACGGTGCCGCTCGGTCGCGAGGGGACGCGCGCCGAGATGGCGAGCGCGGTGCTCTTCCTCGTGAGCGACGCCGCCTCGTACGTGAGCGGCCAGATCTTCGCGGTCGACGGCGCCTCGACCGTCGACCAGCTCGGCATGGCGCCGCAGCTCGCCGCCATGGAGGCGGCCTGGCCCGAGCGCTGAGCGCCCGGCCTCGGGGCGCCGAGCCTCTCCCCGAATCTGGACAAAGGGCCCGGTCCCCCCGGCGATTGCGCTCTCGCGCGAACGAGTCGATCCCCACGCGAGCGGCCCGGTGTGGCCGCGAAAGGTTTTCGCGGGATACGCCGATTCGAATGACGCGGCATGGCGCACTGCGCCGGGAAGGGGAAACGAATGTCCGACGGTAAGAGAGAGTGCTCGCACAAGAGCAGCTGCGAGCTCTACCGCATCCTCGAGATGACGGGGTCGCTCAGCCTCTGGCAGTCGCGCTACTGCGACGACGAGTACGAATCATGCGCGCGCTACGCCGCCGCGCGCATCGGCAAGCCCGTGCCCGATCACCTGCTGCCGAACGGGCACCTGCTGCGCCTGCCGGAGCGCGCCTAGATGTACTGGGAGTTCTGGATGGGCGGCCTCGCCCTGGCGTGCATCGCGGTGTTCCACTGGCTGCTCGTCGGGCGCATGATGGCCGTGTCGGGTCGCTTCACGACGCTGGTCAATCGACTGCGCTTCGGTGCCACCGAGCCGCAGCCCGATCTGTCTCCCGATGAGCTGATGGCGGCGATGCAGGCCGCGACCCTCGAGGAGTTCGGCGAGGAGGCCGCGGCGAACGAGCCGGTCTCGGCGCCCGCGGCGATGGCGCCCGCGAGTCGACCGCCCCAGACGCCGGCGGCGCACGTCGTCTTCCTCCTGAGCCTCGCGGCGGGCGGGCTGATCGCTTCGCTCGGCGCGGGCGGCTGGCACGCCTCGAGCGAGCTGCGGGGCGACCTCTTCGCGGGCTTCTTCGGCGCGGGCCCGGCGACGACCGCGGCCGTGCTGATCTTCGGTGGGATGCTCGTCGGGTTCGGCACGCGCATGGCCGCCGGCTGCACGTCGGGCCACGGGCTCTGTGGCGTGAGCCGCTTCCAGATCGGCAGCCTCGTGGCGACCGCGTCCTTCTTCGGCGCGGGCATCGTCGTGTCGGTGCTGCTCGAGGTGATGACATGAGGGATCTGCTCGGGACGATGATCGTGGGCGTCGGCATGGGCTACGCGCTCAGCCGCATGGGCTTCTCGACCTGGGACGAGGTCCACAACATGTTCGTCTTCGCCGACCTGCGGCTGCTGTTCACGTTCATGGCCGCGGTCATGGGCCTCGTCGTCGCGTGGCGACTCGTCGTGATGGCATCGCCGGTGAAGCCGCATTGGCCCGAGCGCGCGCTCCACAAGGGCACCATCGCGGGCGGTGTGCTCTTCGGTGTCGGCTGGGCGATCTGCGGCGCGTGCCCGAGCATCGCGTTGGTGCAGCTCGGCGAGGGACAGCTCGCCGCGCTCTGGACCCTGGGCGGCATCTTCGCCGGCAACTGGATCTACGGCCTGGTCCACGAGCGCTGGTTCCGCTGGGATCTCGGGAGCTGCGTGGACGACTGAGCGCGTGCGCTCCCGTCGTTCGAGCCCCGCGCGCTCGCCTCAGTAGTCGAGCCGGTACGCCTCACCGTCGCGCACCAGTCGCCCTGCGGTCGGCCCCGCAAAGTGGGTCCCGATGACGAGCGTCGGCGTGTCGGCGTGCCGCTCGAGGAAGCCGCGCCGGGTCGCGAGCGCCTGCTCTCTATCCGAGTCGACGACGGCGCACCACTCGGGGTGGGCGATCTGTCCCGGGTGATGCATGAGGTCGCCGGTGATGACGGCGCTCTCGCCGCGGCTCTCGATGCACACCGACACGTGGCCGGGCGTGTGGCCGGGCGTGGGCTCGAGCCGCACCTCGTCGCAGATGCGGTGATCGCTCGCGACGAGGTCGACCTGGTCGGCCTCGAAGATCGGCCGCACCGAGTCACCGAGGATCTGCTGCGTGTCGGCGTCGCCCTCCGCGCTCCAGTGCTCCCACTCGGTGCGCCCGAGCAGGTAGCGCGCGTTCTCGAAGGTCGGCACCCAGCGATCGCCCTCGAGGCGGGTGTTCCAGCCGACGTGATCGATGTGGAGGTGCGTGCACACGACGGCATCCACGGCGGCGACGCCGGGGCCGGCGGCCTCGAAGTCGTCGAGGAAGCTCGTCTGCAGCCCGCTCCAGAACGGGATCGAGCGCTCCTTGTCGTTGCCTACGCACGTGTCGACGACGACGGTGCAGCCCGGCGCCTCGACGATCAGCGCATGCACGCTCGCGACGCCCTTGCCGTCCTCGCTCACGAAGGGGCCGATCCACGGGATCCGCGCGAGGTTCTCCTCGGTCGCATCGGGCAGCAGCCACGAGAGGCCGGGCGCCTCGAGCTCCTGCACGCGCGTGATGCGCACGTCGCCGATCTGCCATCGCAACATGGGGCTCTTCCTCCGTTCGGGGTCGTAGTGGCTACCCGTCGAGCTCGTCGACGAAGCGGGCGATCGCCGCGTTCACCTCGTCGGGCAGCTCGGCGAAGACGAAGTGGGTGCCGCCCTCGACGATCTCGACCTTCGCACAGGGCATGCGATCGCGCAGGAAGTCGGCGTACTTCGGCGGCGTCATGACGTCGCCCGTGCCGACGATCGCGAGCGTGGGCAGGTCGATCTCGCCGAGTCGCTCGATCACGTCGAAGGCGTCGCACGCCCTCAGGTCGTTCAGGAAGGGCAAGGGGCCGAGCGCCGCCGCCTGCGCCTGCATCTCGCCCGCGAGCTCGGGGTCGGCCCGCCGCCACGTCTCGGTCATCATCGCGTGGAAGGTCGCCGGCTCGTCCACGGCCTGCTCGAGCGTGTCGAGCGTCGCGGGATGCACGCGCAGGCGCGCACCCGAGCCGATCAGGCACAGCCCCGCGGCCTCGCCGGGGTAGTCGAGCGCGAACTGCAGCGCGATGGCGCCGCCGAGCGAGTGGCCGACGAGCACGGGCTTCGGGATGCCGTGCCCCGCGAGCCGATCGTGGACCCAGCGCGCCATCGCCTCGATCCCGCCGAGGTGCTCGCCCTCGCCGCGGCCCGGGAGCGTGAGCGCGAGGGCGTCGGGGAAGCGCTCGAGCTGGAGCCGCCAGACGTCGCCGGTGCATCCCGAGCCGTGGATGAATACGAGCTTCAACGCGATCTCCTCGCCGACCCGGCCCCGTTCCTCTCGGGCGCCCGACCGGCCTCCCGCGAGCGTATCGAGGCCCGCCCGGTCCGGCATCCGGGCGTTGCCTCGCCGCGGCCGATGCGATCCCCTCTCTCTGGTCCGATCGTCGACGGAGCCCCGCCCATGTGGAAGAAGATCGCCATCGCCCTCACCGGGCTCGTCGTGCTCGCGGCCCTCGCCGCCGCCTACGGGCTCTGGTGGATCACGGATCAGACCGAGAAGAGCTTCGCCGACGACTGGTTCGAGGAGGAGATCGCCGCGTTCGAGGCCAGCGACGCGGCCGCGCCGCCCGCGCCCGGCGGCATCGTGTTCGTCGGCAGCTCGAGCTTCGTCTTCTGGTCGACGCTCGAGGAGGACATGGGCGACCTGCCCGTGCTGAACCGCGGCTTCGGCGGTGCGCAGATGAACCATCTGATCCACAACGTGGATCGCGTGGTGACCCCGTACGCGCCCCGGATGGTCGTCGTCTACGCCGGTGACAACGACCTGCAGGCCATGTCGACGAAGACGGCCGAGGTCGTGCTCGAGCACTACCGCACGTTCGTCGACCGCGTGCATGCGAAGCATCCGGAGGCGATCGTCTACTTCCTCTCGATCAAGCCGTCGTCGCTGCGATGGGCGCAGTGGCCCGAGATGCAGCGCGCGAATACGATGATCGAGGAGATGTCTCGGAGCGACGCGCGCCTGCGCTACGTCGACGTCGCGAGCGTGCTGCTCGCAGCCGACGGCACGCCCCGCGACGACGTCTTCCTGCTCGACGGCCTGCACATGAACGCGACGGGCTACGCTGCCTGGACCAGCGTCGTGCGCCCCGTGCTCGAGCGGGACTTCGCACGCGCCATGGAGGCGCCATGATCAGACCCATCATCCTGCTCGTCCCGCTCCTGATCGCCGTGCTCGCGCTCGGCTGCAGCGGCCCCTTCGTGCTGCTGCCCGGCGGTGCGCTCGAGGGCGAGGTCGCGCCCGCGCCCGAGAGCTGGGCGTTCACCGACGACATCGACACGATCCAGCTCGAGACCCTGCCGGCGGATCCCTACTCGGTGAACATCTGGGTGACGGCCGTGGGCCAGGTGCTCTACGTGCACGCGGGCGCGAACCGGGCCACCTGGGTCGAGAACATGGAGAAGGATCCGAACGTCC
>JAAUYD010182224.1_pt1 | contig 20887 bp, 17 predicted proteins | sample 7278101 | NCBI WGS metagenome assembly JAAUYD01 (sample SAMN14350128, study PRJNA611818) | marine sediment metagenome | isolation source: surface marine sediment (0.6m) | place: French Polynesia: Moorea | collected 2018-08
ACCATCAATCGTGGCGCCCTGCAGACCTTTGCCGAGGAGTGGCGGCAGACCATCAAACCGCTGCGTGAGAAAATCGGTTTCGACATTCCCGCCGCCTGGACGGTGGCTGAAACCAACCAGTTCATCTGGTTGATGCATTATGACGGCCCCGAATCATGGGCGTCTCTGGACCGGGTCTATTTCGACCATCCGGAGCGACGGGCCATGGATCCCGATCCGGCCCGGCATATCGCCCGCATGCAAGATGTCTTTATCGATCCGGTTGACTGAGATGAACGTTATCACCCATATCGCTGTTCAACATGCCATCATCCGGCTGCTGGCAGCCATCGCCATCCTGGCGTCGGGACCTTCAGAGACACTGGCCGACCGGTTTGCGGACCAGCGTCGGCAGATGGTGGACCAACAGATCCGGGCACGGGGCATCACGGACGCCCGCGTGCTGGCAGCCATGGCCAGCGTTCCGCGCCACCTGTTCGTGCCCCCGCACTTGTGGGATGTGGCCTACCGCGACACCCCGCTGCCTATCGGCCACGATCAGACCATTTCGCAGCCTTACATCGTGGCCCTGATGTCGCAGTCCCTGGCGGTCCATCCGGGCGATCGGGTTCTGGAGATCGGCACGGGCTCCGGCTATCAGGCCGCCGTGCTGGCCCAAATGGGCCTAAGCGTCTTCAGCATCGAAATCGTTCCTCAACTGGGACGGCAGGCCAAAACCAGCCTGCAGCCTTTAGGGTATGACGGCATCCATTTGAAAATCGGGGACGGCTATCAGGGATGGCCCGAGCATGCCCCCTTCGAGGCCATCATCGTCACCTGTGCACCAACCCGCGTGCCCGAGCCGCTCAAGGCCCAGCTCGCCGAGGGGGGCCGCATGGTGATACCGGTGGGCAAACGGCATTTCCAGCAATTGGTCCTGCTGACCAAAAAGAGGGGTCGGATCGAACAAGAGAAGATCGTGGATGTGCGCTTCGTGCCCATGGTCGACGAGCGTGGAAGGGTTTATTAGACATGGATATCGGATTGATTCTGCTCCAGGTGCTGGCCCTGTTCATGGCCCTGACCTTCCACGAGTTCGCCCATGGCTGGGTGGCCCGGCGGCTGGGAGACCGCACGGCCGAGGCCCATGGCCGCCTGACCCTGAACCCCAAGGATCATATCGATCCCTTCGGCACCATCCTGCTGCCGGCCATGCTGATTCTGATAAAGTCACCCGTGGTGTTCGGCTGGGCCAAACCGGTACCCATCGACCCACGCAATTTCAAGGATCCCCGGCGCGGTATGATGTGGTCGGCCTTGGGCGGGCCGCTGGTCAATCTGCTGCTGGCCGCCATGCTGGCCATCCTATTCAAATTCATGACGGTGGCAGGGATCTATTTTCAGGGGCTCCTGCTCTTTTTGATCATCGCCATCCAGCTCAACGTCTTTCTAGCGGTCTTTAACCTGATTCCCATCCCTCCGTTGGACGGGGGCCGGGTGATGGTCGGCCTGTTGCCGCCCCGCCAGGCCATGGCCTATAGCCGCATTGAGCCTTACGGCTTCATGATCGTCCTGGCCCTGATGTACTTCAATGTGCTGGACCGGTTCGTCTTCTTTCCCATCCAGGTGATTCTTCGCTTTCTGGGTATCGGTTGATCGGGGCAAGGCGACCGTCACCCGGGTGCCCTGCGCAACGGTGCTCACAATTTCGATGCTGCCGCCGTGGGCGTCCACAATGGCCTTGCAGAGACTCAGGCCCAGCCCATACCCACCGGTTTTGCGCGAACGGGACACATCCGGCCGGTAAAAGGGTTCGAACAGATGGGGCAGATCGGATCGTGGAATACCCTCGCCCCTGTCCTCCACAATCACCTGCAGACAATCCGCCAAGCGAGCCATGGCGACCGTGACCGCCGGCCCCTCATCGGGCGTATGCTTGAGGGCATTGTCCACCAGGTTGCGCATCACGATCCGGATCTTCTCAGGGTCGGCCTGCACCGGTTCATCCACCAGCGCACCCAGAGAGACGCCCGGCGGGCTCTCCTGGAAATCCGCAGTCATGGCGCGAATCAGGGCTCCCAGGTTCACCGCTTTCAGGTTCAACGCCGCGGCGGCATGCCGCAGCCGCGCCGATTCCAGCAGATTGGTCACCATGCGCTCCATCTCGAGGATGTCGCTGCGCAGGGATTCACGGGCATCCGGATCGTCGATGAACTCCAATTGCACTTTGAGCCGGGTGATGGGCGATCGCAATTCGTGGCTGACATCCAGCAACAGCTGCTCCTTGCTGCTCAGCAGCCGGCTCAGCCGTTCGGCCATGCCGTTGAAGGTCTGCGCCAGGTCGCGCAATTCGCTGGGGCCGGCTTCGGGGATGCGGTGGTCGAGCTTGCCACCGCCGAATTCATTCACGCCGGCTTCAAGGGTGCGCAGGGGGCCAAGGGTTTTGCGGAGGAATAGGTAGGACAATCCCAAGATGGTGATCATGGCCACAGCCATGACGATCAGGAACCTCAGGGCCAGTTCACCGCGATGGCCGTCCCGGGGGGTGATGAAGGTCAACTCACCGCCCCCGTGGGCCAGGCGGATGAAATGGTGGCCCTTGGAATTGCCAAAGGTCAGGCCGGAGGCGTGGCGATGGACCCAGGCCCGCTCAAGATTGATGAATCGCGGCAAGGATCCGGTCTGCCAGGTCTGGTCGCCGTGCTCGAAGCGAATCACCATGCCGCTTCGCCGGGCGATCTCCCCGGCGCGGGTTTCATCCGGGGGATCGCCCAGATCATCGAGCAGGTAGTCGGCATACAGCATCAGGTTGCGCTCGAAGGCGCTCTGGCTGTGGATGCGGATCACGATGAAACCGGCGATAACCGTGAAGGTGATGGCCAGACCGGCCGCCAAGGTGGCGACCAGCAGGCGCGTAAAGACCGAACCGAACAGGCGTCTAAAGCGAAGCGGCTTCATCGATGCATTCCCGGGCCACGAAGGTGTAGCCGGTCCCCCATACCGTCTTGATGAACCGGGGGTGTTTGGGATCGTCGCCCAGCTTGTGGCGCAGGCGGCTCATGGTGATATCCACCACCCGGTTGAAGCACTCGCTGTCGATGCCGCGCAGGGCCTGCATGATCTCGTCGCGGTCCAGAACCTTGCCGGCGTGCCGGACCAGCAGGTCGAGGGCAGCAAATTCACTGGTGGTCAGGCTCACTTCACGCTCGTCCAACCAGACCTGGCGGCGATCAACATCGATGGTCAGTCCCTCGAAACGGCGGCGCGGACCTGCGGTCGAGGTGCCGGCGCGCCGCAATACGGCCTGGATACGGGCCACCAATTCGCGCGGTTCGAAGGGTTTGGGCAGGTAATCGTCAGCCCCCAGCTCCAGCCCCACGACCTTGTCGGTCACGTCCCCCCTGGCAGTGAGCATGATAATGGGGACGCGGCTGGACTCCCGAATCCGCTTGCACACATCGAAACCGGTCATGCCGGGCAGCATGACGTCCAGGATGATCAGGTCCGGCCCTACCGTCCGAATTTTCTTGAAACCGTCGTCGGCATCCACCGCTGAAAAGACCGCATAGCCGTAATCCTTGAGAAAACGCTTGAGCAGCCGGTTGAGTTTTTCATCGTCGTCGATGACCAGTATCGACAAGGTCATGAGTATTTCCTTCGGCGAATGTCTATCGCTGCAGCATACCACCCTTCCTCAATGCCGTCGGCATGACGGATGGCGTCGAGGTAACGACCTGCCGCGATCGGTCTTACCGTTCAGCCCGCACAAATCGTTACAACCTGTCCCGGTTAACCACACCCGAAGAACGTGGGTTTGTAACGCATAATAATCAATATTTGCCCATTTCCGTTTCATCTGCCTGTAAAACTATCATACTCGACCCGCGATATGAAACCGTCTTTATCGGTATCCATTCGGTCCAGGACTTTCGCCGGGGTGACCCGTCTTCCGGCCAGAGCCGTTTCGAGCTCATCGCCGGAGATCCGATTGTCAGCGTTGGCGTCCAGGGATTCGAAGGTGGGTATCCTGGCCGCCCGCCTGCCTGAACTAACACAGGATGCAAGACCGAGGCAAACGCAGATGAGAAAAATGGTAATTAGTTTTTGCATGACATAGTGTCCTTTACTCATTTAGGTGGCGATGCAGACACCACAGAGAAACCATTTATTTTCCTGAGCCGAATGGGTGTCTTGTTGTCTCCGAAGTATTGAGACATTGCCAAGCAATCAACGTTACGGATTGTCGTGTGGCGATCCGCCGATGCGGGAGCCGTCGCACCGGCAGACCGCCACCTGCTGCGTCCGTTTAACGGGAACCAAATCGACAACCGTCGGACGCGCGGCTTTCGATATGCGTGGCGATCTTTTCACGCTGTTCCGGTGTCAGGGTGCTGTGAAAGGCGATCAGCCGGTCGGCCGCAAAATCGGCCATCTCGCTCACCTTCTCTATTTTCTCGGCAATGCGTTGGTCCACCAACTCCCTGTCGATGGACTCCTGGCGGACCAGATCCGCCAACTCTTGATGTCGGTTCTCCCGCTCGGCATGCATGGCTTTGACCCGCTCGGCAAATTCGCTGGCCATCTGATCCAGGTCGGCCTTTTGCGATTCGGTCAGGTCCAGCCGCGAGGCGATCCGCTGGGTGGCTGCGGCCAGATCGAATTCGTCGAAGCCGCCGGGATGGTGGCCGTGCTTGCAGGCGGCCACGCCGCCGACGAGAATGAAAGTGACCAGGGCCATGATAATGACAACATGCTTCTTCTTCATTGCTGCCTCCTTTTGATTGGCGGTTGCATAATTGAGACGATGTGATCACCGTCAGTTGGCAGCAATATAGAGGTGCATCGAAAAAAGTGCTTTTCAAAGCGGTATCAGTTTGTAACAAATTGTTTCCCTGATTTCGCAAAAATCCACGGCAGATAATGCTTTCCATTTATTTCTAATAGTTTATAGGGCATTTGAGGACAAAAATAAGGCACAACAAGACACAATAAACACATCTAAAAACAAAAAAACTTACACAACTTGTGTAAGTTTTTTTTGCCCTATGGGAGAGAAAACTCCTATATGCTACTCATTCGTGACTACCCTACTCACAAGACTCCATCCGCCACGACTGTATAAGCCGTTCTTTGCCCAAAATAGCCCTTTAAACGGCTCCAAAGCCATTTTTCAGACATTAGGCATACAATCCCACCCCTGCCCCATCGCCATTCTTTCAATCGAATCACCTTGCCCTGAGTCCAAGATATATAAAAATTTATGTAATTTTTTCCTTATTTTCTGTTGAATAAGGATCATGTTTTTATCATTAACTCAATAAGTCAGAAACCTAAATCTTTTAACTTATTGTTATATTTTATTTTTTTATTTGGCAAGACATATGCAAATGCTTAATCGTGTAATTGTTTAATTGAATTGAAAGGAAAATAAAATTTTTTGGAAGAATCCAGATAAATTATTGTTCTTCGATATATATATGGAGGAACATCTTCAGCGTACTGAGCGAAAAGACCATTGTAGGAAAAGCGATAACCTATAATGAAAAGGAAGTGGAATTTTAGATCAGACAATCAAGACATAAAAATTATTTAGATGATTTGAGGTAGATGAAATGAAAAGAATTGAGCCGTTGGGAAAAGGGGAAAAAAGAAATCCTATCGGCTTATCCCACAGCGAACTTGTTAATATCGTGTGGATTGACCCAAAAACAGGGAAAAAACGAATTTTCAAAACAAAAACAATGGGATCAGAAAATCGGAAAGAAATCAAAGAGAACAGGAATTCCTTCTTCAACACTCCCTTAAATTAAACCAGCAATATACCCAAAACACGATAACTTCATCCATATCACCTGAACGGTTAAGGTGAGAACATGCTATAAATCAAATGCTTCAGGTAACCGCAACAGACCTTGAAATTAAAATCTAAATGACTAGTGTTTTTAGCATGTTTATCCTCTCATTATTATTCACATGCATAAAAGCAATTAAAGGGTAACAAAAAGTGGCACAAAAGAAATTAGTTGAGCATAATGCTCTGCTCCAAGCAGTTGAAATGGGCATGTCAAAAGACGCTATTATGGAAAAATTCAACATCAATAGCCTTCCAGAACTTAAAGTAGCATATTTCGATGCATTGGTTGCATTGGATAAAATAAAGGATGTTAAAAAAGGCAACAAAACCAAAAAGGTTGATAATAAGGTCAGTATCAACAGCAGAGGAAGTCTTGTGATCCCCAAGAAGTTGATTGATGAACTTGATTTGGGGGAAATGGATACCTTTGAAGTTGTTAAGAATGATTCAGGCTTGATGCTCCAAACGGTCAAAAAACAACCAAAGACGATCTTGCGAAAGAAGAATGGTCATCCCTTGGTGAGAAAAAATTCAGAAGCATCCATTCTGCCTAATTGATGTAGTGTCTATATACCTTTCCAAATAATTCTCACACCCAAAAGTGAAATTGCACACGTTATTGTGGGTTTAGGGGTAGATAAGGAATCCCTTTTTCATTTTGCCTTCCAGTAAAATCTGCAAATACGGTACATTGAATTGGATAGTGAATGCGATAACTTTCCCTAAAATGGCTATGTGACCACGGTATCAACAGCTACCATATATACCACAATCACAACCACGACTGTTTAGCCTGTTCACCGCTCAATATAGCTATTTAAACGGCCCCACAGCCTGTTTTCAGGGATTAGGTATACAAGCCTACTCCACCATCCATTACATCAATCGAATCCCTCCAACGCGTTATAAGCGTGATTGTCATATTTGAACAAGTTCTTTTTTCATTCCGAAAGTAAATCGGTTATTTAGGCAAGGTAAATGTACCTTTACCATTTAAAATCGAATCTCCTTTAGTTTCTTTGTTATATGGAGTGATATATTTGCCTTCAAAACTTACGTTTCCCGTTATCCCTTCAAATTTTCCAGTTCCTTTAATGTATTCTCCCTTTCCTTTTAATGTTGGAAGTTTTCCCTGCTCTTGAATTAGTTCTCCTGTTTCTTTTACTACAACCATTGAACCATCATTGTAAGTCATGTCTGTATATCCACGAAAAAGCCCTTTCCCCATTATAAAATCATACGTTCCTCTTGTATGATATGCTGCTGTTTCTCCATTTTTGAAATTAGCAACGCCCCTTCTTTCATACATCCCAACCATATGTTTTTCAGCATCGGGAACAGTTAGATACTCAAACTTTGTAATATAACTTGCAACACTCCACTCGGATTCTTCGGCCAAAGCTATCGAAACAGAAAAAATAATTGCCAACACGATTGATAAAATACAAATTTTTTTCATTTTGACCCTCCTAATGATGAATTATTGCAAGTGGACGTGAGTCATATAGCCCTCATCCCTGCATTGGAAACAATTGGAATACTGTGAACAGATATGAATACAGTTGTGGGAAGCTACCCTGGCAGGAGATGATCTAATAATGGATGGTCAGATACCAGAGTGCATCAGCATTGGGATTAAATGCACCGCAACAACCAAAGTAAAATAATAATTGCAATATTATTAGGACGATAAAGAATCAGTTTCAGAAGCAAGGCATATGTAACTTAAAGTCCCCACTAGCAATGTAGATGTTATTTTGAACAGATTTCCACTGTCAAGCCCAAATTTATCCCATTCACGCTTATCCTTCCCTACCCCATCACCCATCCCATCAATTGAATCCCCTGACACCCTGTCTTAAATCCCTCTGTGTTTGATTACCTCACGGCACCGCCTCATAGGCTAACAATTATTCCACTCGCTTACAGACAGGAACTATGGTATATTATTACAAAATGTTACCTTTTACGGATAAGTAGTGCAACACATCCAAAAGAAGATGCCAATGAGCAATGCGTGTCCTATCTCCGGTCTTTTCATTCCCGATCCAGACATTGGAAGATTGTCTGAATCTATCCGGTCACTATACGTTGCAATTCTAAATCGTGCTATTAGAGATATTTTTAAACCTACCTATAGTGACCATGAAATTTACAGAACCCAAGCCTTATATTGGATAGCGGAGGACGATTTAGAAAGCATTACGAGTTTTGTTAATATCTGTAATCACTTAGATATCAATGTGGATGAATTTCGTCACGTTCTTAATGTCGAATTAGATAGGATAGAGCGTGGTCTACCTCATCGCATAAAATTTAGTGTGAACAATCACTAAATCCATACTGGACGTGACAGTTTATGGTCGAATCGGTTTCCCTGCTTGATTGTCAGATTCAATCTACCATCTGCCCTACCCCATTGCTATCCAATCAAATCACGATAAAACAGACGCAAGCGATTATGTTTAAAATTCATGAATTGTCTTGGTGGGTGGAGTACTACAGCAAAGGTGCTAACATGCGATAAATGAATTGCATCCGATATCTGCAACACTCCTTGAAATTTAGTTCTTAATTACAAATTGTCGCGGAGTGACCGAGGTCTGATGACGGATGCCGGAGGACAGCAAGCAGACTTCCGACCTCCGTCATCAGACCTCGGAACTCCGTACGTGAGTAATCCGACACGAGCCCAAGCAACCCGATTTAACTGCATAACTTCGGAGGTGAACATGAAGACCCTGATGTGCATCGGCGACAGTCTGACCGAAAGTGCGGACATACCGGTCGGTCATGGATGGCCGGCATTGGTGTCCAATGCCCTTGACCTGGAGGTGATCAATGCGGGTATCGGTGGAGACACGACAGCAGGCATGCTGGCTCGGTTTCCGGTACTGCTGGCGGCGAAAACGCCAGCATTTGTCTTCATGCTGGGAGGAACAAACGACCTGTGGTGGGGGTGGGAGGTCAACACGGTGTTGGGCAACCTTTTCTCCATGGTCGTCCAGGCCCGGCACCACGCCATTACGCCGGTCATCGGGCTGCCGCTGCCGGTGAACGTGGCCACCGCCAAAGCTGCCGATTTCTCGCCGCCACTGGATGGATACCACCGTTTGTCAAAAAAATTGGAGGCCCTCACAGAAGCCTTGATTTTCCACGCCACCGAAAGCGAGGTTGCCGTCGTCGACCTCTATCGACCGTTCATGGAGGATGCGCACAAGGTCCGCAGCACGTTTTTTCTGCCCGACGGGCTCCATCCGAATCGAACCGGTCATCAGGTCATTGCACAAGAGCTCCTTACGGTATTCAGGCAGACACTCCTGCTAGGATAAGAGGACCATGCTATGCAGTCAGCCATTTCACTTGTCCAACTGCTTGGCGGCCACTCGACCAGGATGGCCATTCGTTTTGACTTGACACCGCCGCGTTATAAGAGAATCATTGTTTGAAGCGCTGCTGCCGGTTAGATGGACTGCACACTCTGAAAGTTGATCCGAATGACATCCGATCTTAACACGACCAAAGAGATCAGCTGTCGCGTAACCCGCACCCTGCTCCTGTATGTGCGTGAGCAAAACGATGGGTCGCTGGGCAATCTGCTGGATGGGTTGTCGCTGGACGAAAACTACCTGACCGACACCCACAACTGGGTGTCGCACGCCTTTCTGCAGACCCTATACGAGCGAATGATCGACCTGCTGAAAGACGACAACGCGGTCTACCGGATGACCCTGGCATCCGGGCGCTTGCAATCACTGGGCATACTGGACCGCATTGTGCGCCTGTTGGGCAGCCCCCGTCTGATCTACGCCCAGGCCCCCAGATACAACCCGTTTCTCAAGCTCAATGGTAGTGTGGTCGTTCACGATATCGGTGAATCGTGGGTCGTCCTGGAAGATCGTTACCACGACAGCGACCAGAAGACCCGTTTTGACTGTGACTACACCCGCGGCATCCTGGCCGGCATACCGACCCTCTTCGACCTGCCGCCGGCCCAGGTCGAAGAGATCAAGTGCCAAGTATCCTCAGATACCTACGGGAAGCGCCGGTGGCCGGACAACCCGCCCCAGGGGCGCGGAGCATGCCTGTACCGGGTAACCTGGCAGCCCCACAAGCGATCGTTCATCAAGCGTTTTTTTGACCGTCGTAACACACGCCGGCAGGCCATCGAGGAGCTTGTGCAGGCCAACCAACTGATCCAGTCCAAATACGATGAAGCCAGACAGCTGGCCGCCGACCTGGAAGTGCAGCAACGCAAGCTGAAGGAATCGGAGCGCAAATATCGCCTCCTGGCCGAGAACGTCTCCGATACCATCTGGATCCTCAAGTTAAAGTCACTCGAGTTCGATTACATCAGCCCGTCGGTGGAACACAATCGTGGTTTCACTGTAGCGGAAGCCAAGGCGCTGAGCCTTGAACAAACCCTGTCACCACAATCCCTTGAAACGGTGACCCGTATTCTTGAAATGGAGTTGGCCCGCGATGGACAACCGGGCGTCGATCCCCTGCGGTCCCGGCGGGTGGAGATCGAGGAATCCTTGAAAAGCGGGGGCTATGCCTGGGCCGAAGCCACGGTCTCTTTCATTCGCGATACCAACGGTGAGCCATCGGCCATCATGGGGGTCACCCGGGACATCTCGGAACGCAAAGCCGCTGAAGAGCAGTTGAGCGAGAGCGAAAGAAAATACCGCAACCTGTTTGAAAACGGGTCGGACATCATCTGCATCCACGACCTGGAGGGCAATCTGCTGGATACCAACCTGACTTACAAAACCGAGTACGGCTGGCGCCAGGAAGATCTTGACGGCGTGAATATCCGCCAGATGATAACCGAGCGCTATCGATCAGAATTCGATGCTTACCTCGATCGCGTGATCGCCAACGGATCGGACGCAGGCTATCTCAACGCTTTCACATCTTCTGGACGGGAGGTCGTCCTGGAATACCGCAACCGGCTCATCCGGGACGGTGAGGGCCAGCCCGTGGCAGTTCAAGGGGCCGCCAGAGACGTTACCGATCGAATCAAGTACGAGAAGGCCTTGAAAGAGAGTGAGGAAAAGTACAAGGCGCTGGTTAGGCATGCACCGGCGGGCATCTTCGAAGTCGACCTGGAAACGATGTCCTTCATCAGCGTCAATGAGGTCATCTGCGCCTATACAGGATACAAAGAAGCAGCGCTTATGCAAATGGATCCGCTGGCCCTGTTCGATGATGCCAGCAGGGATAAAGCGATTCAACGCCTGGAAGAAGTCTTTGCCACCCATCAGGACCCGGTGCCCGCCGAATACCGGATCGTCGCAAAAAATGGGCAGACCTTCAGGGTGGTCATGAACTCAAAGTTCTTTTTCGAAGACGGTGTTGCCAAACGGTTGATGACCGTTGTTCACGACCTGACCAACATCCGCAAAGCGGAAGAAGAAAAAAGAGAACTCGAGAAGAAGCTGGCCCATGCCAGAAAATTGGAGTCCCTGGGGGCCTTGGCCGGTGGTGTGGCCCATGACCTGAACAACATCCTCAGCGGTATTGTCAGCTACCCGGACCTGCTGCTGATGGACATTGATGCTGACAGCACCCTGCGGCAACCCCTGCTGACAATCAAGCGCTCCGGCCAGAAAGCGGCGGAAATCGTGCAGGACCTGCTCACCCTGGCCCGCCGGAATGTGGCCACCAAAAAGGTGATCGCTCTCAATCAGTTGGTCACCACCTTTATCGCCTCACCGGAATACCGCCAAATCGTCGGTGACCGCCCCCATGTGCATCTTGAAACCGATCTGGCAGCAGAGATGCTGAACGTGATGGGTTCTGAAGCGCATCTGTCCAAGTCGTTGATGAATCTGGTGGCCAATGCCGCCGACGCCATGCCGTCGGGTGGATCGATTGCCGTATCCACCCGGGACTGCTATATCGACAGCCCCTACACCGGTTTCGAAATCATACCCGAAGGCGAATATGCCGTGCTGGAGGTAGCAGACCGGGGCATCGGCATGCCCCCGACCGACCTGGAGAAGATTTTCGAACCCTTCTATACCAAAAAGGTCATGGGCCGCAGCGGAACGGGACTGGGAATGTCGGTCGTCTGGGGTACGGTCAAGGATCATGACGGATTCATCGACGTCGACACCGAGGAGGGCTCCGGCACCACCTTCGCACTCTACTTCCCGGCCACCCGTGCCCAACAGGCGGTTGAGGAGACGATCCATATCGAGGACTACCTGGGAAGGGGCGAATCGATATTGATCGTCGATGATGCCGCTGAACAGCGCGATCTGGCCGGCAGAATGATGCGACGCCTCGGCTATCAGGTGACGCTGGCACCCAGCGGCGAAGCAGCCCTGGCGTGGATCGACAAACAACGTTTCGACCTGCTGATCCTGGATATGATCATGCCGCCGGGCATGGATGGCCTGCAAACCTATAAGGCGATCCTCAAAAAGGTGCCCGCGCAGAAGGCGGTCATCGCCAGCGGCTTTGCCCAGACCGAAAACGTGCATGCAGCCCAGCGGCTGGGTGCCGGCAGCTACATCAAAAAGCCTTATACCCTGGAACGCATCGGCACGGCCGTGCGGACCGAACTGGATAAATAAACCGTTCAACGGGCGGTTGCCATCGGACAGCCGTTACCAGGCCGGTGGGTGTCGATCCGCCCTCAATCCGTCAACACCTCGCGAATCATCGGCGCCAGTTTTTCTATCACAATCGGTTTCATTAAAAACCCCTTGACCCCGAGCATATTGACCGATTCTTCGGAAAGCTTGTCACTGAACCCCGTGCACAGAATAACAGGCAAATCGCTTTTGATCTCTAGTAGACGCACCGTCAGCTCGTCGCCGGTCATCTTGGGCATGGTCACATCGCTGATCACCAGGTCGATGGATTCGGGAGCCTGGCTGAAAATTGCCAGGGCCTCTTGGCTGCTTCCGGCAGTAACGACTTGATAACCCAACCGCTCCAGCATCTGCTGGCCGATTTCGATCAGGAAGGGTTCGTCGTCGACCAGCAGGATCCGCTCGCTGCCGGTGGGTAGCGATGTCGGGAGCGATCGATCCGCCGTCGGCTGCCGTTTGATGGTGGGCAGATAGACACTAAAGCAGCTGCCGTGACCCAGCTGGGTGGTGACGTCGATGGCCCCCTTGGCGCTCTCGACGATGCCGTGCACCACCGCCAGTCCCAAGCCGGTGCCTTTGCCCCGCGCCTTGGTCGTAAAGTAGGGATTGAAAATGTTGTCGAGTACTTTCGGAGAAATGCCGGAGCCGGTATCCTGGATACTGAGCTTGATATATGGTCCGGGTTTCAGTTTGGCGCCCATCTCGGTCGATTCAGGGCCAAGCGCCACCTGGGATGCGTGTACCATCAACCGCCCGCCCTCCCCCTCCATGGCCTGGGCCGCATTGGTGCACAGGTTCATGACGATCTGCTGGATCTGGATCGGATCGGCCATCACGTTGTCCATGTCTGCGGCAATCTCCTGAACGATCTCGATAGTGGCCGGCAAGGTGGCCCGCAGCATCTTGAGCGCCTCTTTGACCAACGGGCCGACCTGCACGGGCAAGCGTTCGTGCTCCTGCTGCCGGCTGAAGGCCAGGATCTGCGCCACCAGATCCCTGGCGCGCATGCCGGCATTCAGGATCTGCTCCAAGTTGTGATGCAGGTGGGACCCCGCTTGCATTTCAGTTAGTGACAATTGGGAATATCCGATTACGGCAGACAATATATTGTTGAAGTCGTGGGCGATACCGCCGGCCAGGGTGCCGATGGCCTCCATTTTCTGGGACTGGGTCAGGGCGGCTTCCAGTTGGGCGGCCTCCTTCTCCATCTTTCTGCGGGCAGAGATATCCAGGAACATGGCCCGTGTGCCACGGACCTGACCGCCGTCATCATATTCCGGCAACGCGTGCAGCAGGGTGTCGATATGCCGGCCGTCACACCCGATCAGGCAGCGTTCGGCAGCGGTAAACGTCCCGTTGAGCGCACTCTTATAGCCGCCCCCATCGACCAGTTCATGCTGGGAGTCCCGGGTGTAGTAATTCGCCAGCGGCGTTCCGACGACATCGTCGTGGCTGTAGCCAAGGGTGTCCAGAAAAAGGGTATTGGCGTTGCGAATATAAGGCACCCCTTTCCGATTTTCGGTAATCACGTACATGACCGGCGCCTCGTCGAACAACTCTTTGTAGCGGCGTTGGCTGGCCGACAGGGAGCGCTCCCAGGTTTTACGATCGGTCACGTCGGTCAGAACGCCATAAAAGACCAGACCGTCGAGTTCCTGTTGCGGCTCGGCACTGCCGGAAAACCAGATGCGCGATCCGTCGGGTTTGATAAAGCGTCCCTCGTAGCGCCAGGGTTCAACCGATTCCACGGCAGTCCGGACCGATGCCATGAAGACGTGCCGTTCATCTGCGGGGATACAGGCATAAAACCGGCTGAACAGGTCATCGGTGGTGGGTTCGATACCAAAATAGGTGCCTATTTTGTGGCTCACATAGCGCACCGAATAGACATGATCCGGCGTGGCATGGAACTGATAGACCACGCCCGGCAGGTTGGCGGTGATGTTTTTCAGCAGGCGCTCGTTCTCTTTGATCTGCTGATCGCGGATATATTTCTCGGTGACATCCCTGAACACCAGCACCACGCCGACCACCTGGCCGTCGGCGTCACGGATGGGGGCGCCGCTGTCGGCAATCTGAAACTCCCGGCCGCTTTTGGCGATCAGAATGGTGTGGTTGGCCAGCCCGACCGTCTTTCCGGTGGCCAGCACCTTCTCGGCAGGATTCGGTTCCCGCCGGCGGTTGTGGGCGTTGACGATGCGAAACACCTCCGGCAACAGAAGGCCGGCCGCCTGATCCCCCGACCACCCGGTCAGCTGTTCCGCCATGGGGTTCATGCGGGTGATCCGGCCGTCGGTGTCGGTCGTGATCACTGCATCACCGATGGAGTCGAGGGTGATCCTCAAATTGTTCTCACTCAGCCGCAGGCGCTCCTCCATGCGTTTGCGACCGCCAATGTCCTGGGAAACGGAAATGATGCAGGCCTCGCCGGAAACATCGATCACTTCGGCCGAAAACAGCATGGTGAGCAGTTGTCCGGATTTGGTTCGGCGCTTGACCTCATAATTGCGGATCGAACCGCTGGCCCGGATGGTGTCGATGATCGTCCGGCGATCTTCGGGGTCGGCCCATGCCTCGATTTCGATCGACGTACGGCCGATGACCTCCTCGCGGGTATAGCCCATGGCGTCGAGGAAAGTACGGTTGACTTCGATGTAGCGGCCAGTCTTGAGTGAACTGAGCACCACCCACACGGGACTGCGGTTAAAGGCCTTGGCGAATTTCTCTTCGGACAGGCGGATGGCCCGCTCCGCCCGTCTTGCTTCGGTGATGTCCGCCAGATGGCCCTCGATATAGCGCTCGCCGCTGTCCGCATCATGCATCAGGCGGGCATGGATGCTCACATCGATATGCACGCCGTCACGACGTTTGAGTTGGGTGACGAAGCCCTCCACCTGCCCTTCGTGCTTGAGGGTGTCCAAAAATCGATTGCGGTCCCCGGGCCGAACGTAGATCTGACCGGGTATATCGGTTACGGCGGCCATCAGTTCCGATGGTGAATCATAGCCGAGGATGTCGGCATACATCCGGTTCACGGTAAGAAATCGGCCTGTGATGGTCGCCTGAAAAATGCCGCTGAGGGAGTTTTCGAACAGGTGGCGGTATTTTTGCTCAGACTGGGCCAACTGCTCCTGGAAACCGGCCGACGCCACCCAGGCGTTGATCATCTTGACGGCGATACGGGCCAGCGGTTTGGACAGCGCCAGTTTACCGGTGATACCGAATCCGGCAACGATCTCACCATCAACGATAATCGGGCAGCTGTGCCCTTCGCGGACGAGGGGGTTCTGGGCGGCTTCCTCGGCGGTGACGGCGTATTCCTCGACCTGGCCGTTCATGATTTTTTCGGCGCCGGCGTGCAGGTTACCGATGCGGGAGCGGTCCGTGGCCCGAATGATCACCCCGTCGGTATCATAGATCAGGACCGGGAAGTCGGTTTCAGCCTCAATTACCGCCATGAACTGGTCTACCAGTCTCCACAATTGCTCAGATTTCAGCATGGGCATGATCCTCGTTGCCGGCATTGTTTAGCTTCGAGCCGAATGGGGAGCAGATCAATATGCCGGACAATATGTTACGCCAGACCGCGAGAGAATGAATAGGCAACGTTGTATCAACCATATAAAAGATCAGACACATTTTCAAGTGCTTGCACCTCAAATTGAACCGGCCTCAGCGGGCGACGGGGTCATCTTCAACTGGCTTTGGAATGGCCTGTAGGTTAGTTGCTTTCTGGCTGATCGGGTTGCAGACCCGTTTTTGCCTGCAAACCGATCAGGCTGATGTTGACAAATGGATTGATGGTGGAGGACAATCAATATTGACAAGGTAGTCGACCGTCGGGTTACCATCCGCCCTCGAAACCACTGGGTTTGGAACCGAAATCATGCACGATTCGGACAAGAGCAGGGAACAACTACTCGATGAATTGGCTCTGCTGCGCAAGCGAAACCGCGCCCTGAAGACCGCCAACCAACGCCTGCAATCGGGTAACCGAACGGACGAGCGGTCCCTGTTGCTCGACACCATCGCGACCCATGTCTTCTATCTGTCGGACCCGGAAACCTACGGTCTGGTCAACCGGGCCCATGCCGATTTTTTCGGGGTCCGCAAAAGCGACCTGCAATACCAACGGCTCGTGGACCTTCTGGATGCCAACGAGGCGCAGGTCTGCATTGACGGCAATCAGCGCATTTTTACTGAGAAGAAAACCATCGTCAGCGAAGAACTGATGACTCGGTTCGACGGGGAAAAGCGGTTGTTTGCCTTTACCAAGGCACCCAAACTGAACGATCGCGGAGACGTCGAATACGTGGTCTGCACCGGAGAGGATATCACCGAAAAGAAGAATGCCGATCGTTTGTTGACCTTCACCCGCTTCACCATCGACCAGGCCAAGATTGCCATCTTCTGGTGTCACGCGGACGGTCGGTTCTTCTACGTCAACCGCACCGCCTGTGATTGGCTGGGATACCGTTTCGATGAACTGAAGCAGATGCACGTGGCCGATATCAATCCGGAATTCCCCTTGGAGGCGTGGGAAGACCACTGGCAGGATATCAAGGCCAAGGGCCTGGTTCACATGGAGTCCTTTCACCGACGCAAGAACGGCGAAGTGTATCCGGTTGAACTCTACTCCAATTACGTGCGCTTCGAGAACGAAGAGTACAAGCTCAGCTTCGTAACCGATATTTCCGACAAGGTGAAAACCCGACGGGCGCTGGAGGCCAGCCAATACTTCCTTAAAAACGTCATCGAAAGCATTCAGGACGGCATCAGTGTTCTAGACAAAGATCACACCATCATCCACACCAATGCCGTTATGCGTGAGTGGTACAAAGACAGAGGTACGCTGGTCGGGCAGAAGTGCTTTCGCGCCTATCACGACAGCAATGACACGTGCACCCCTTGTCCCACGGAACGGGCATTTATTTCAGGATCCACCGAATCGGAAATTGTTCGCGCGCGACCTGATATGCCGGTGGAGTGGTTCGAGGTCTTCAGTTATCCGATTCGAGACGATGAGAGCGGAGAGGTCACCGGGGCGGTGGAATTTGTCCGTGACATCAGCAAGCGGGTTAAGCTGGAAAGACAACTTCGCCATGCCCAGAGAATGGAGGCCCTCGGTACTCTGGCCGGTGGCATCGCCCACGATTTCAATAATCTGTTGCTGGGTGTCCAGGGGCGATCGTCATTGATGGCCATGGACATAGATGGTGCCCACCCCCACCATGAACATATTCGGGCCATCGATGAGTACATCCGCAGCGCCACCAGCCTCACCAAGCAATTGCTGGGCATGGCCCGCGGCGGTAAGTACGAAATCCATCCCATCGACATCAGTGCCCTGGTCACCGACAGTGCCGCCATGTTCGGGCGGACACGCAAAGAGATTCAGATTCGCACCCTAACGCCACCGTCACCGGTGGTGGTGGAAGTCGATCGCGGTCAGATCGAGCAGGTGTTGCTCAACCTATACATCAATGCCTGGCAGGCCATGCCCGATGGCGGGGACCTCATTTTGCAAACCGGTGTCGTTGACCTGGATATGGACGATTGCACCCCCTACAACGTGTCGCCCGGCCGCTATGCCAAAGTGACGGTTACCGACAACGGCATCGGCATGGATGAGCACGTCCGCCGCAAGATTTTCGACCCCTTTTTCACGACCAAAGAAAAGAGCCGGGGAACCGGTCTGGGGCTGGCATTGGCTTATGGCATAATCAACAATCACGGCGGCTTTATAACGGTTTACAGCGAATCCGGCCATGGCACCACATTCAATGTTCACCTGCCCTTGTCAGATGAAGCCATTCATCAAGTGACCGCCGCTGAGAAAAAAATAGTTACGGGTTCGGAAACCATACTGCTTGTCGATGACGAGCAGATGATCCTCGACGTTGGCCAGGCAATGTTGCAAAAGCTGGGCTATCGGGTGATTTCCGCCAAAGGCGGCACTGCGGCAATTGACCTGCTGCAACACCGGGCGGAAACCATCGATTTGGTCATTCTGGACCTGATTATGCCGGGCATGGATGGCCGCACCACCTACGAACGAATTCGTGAATTGCGCCCCGGGATATCGGTGATTGTGGCCAGCGGTTACACCATCGACGGTGAGGCGGCGGAGATCATGCAACGCGGTTGCAAGGGCTTTATTCAGAAACCGTTCAACGTCGCCGAACTCTCTTCAATGGTCAGGACCGTAATGGATGCGGAGGATTGAATGTTTGTGATCGGCCGGATTATAAAACAACTTCGAAGGTGAACGACGGTTTACAACAAATGTACATAGCCAGCCAAGCCTACCATGAATCTGCTGCGCCTATTGGAAACACCAGCGCCCTGCGTTCCTAACACGGCCATCAATTTGTAAACATCCGCTCGAACTTAAGCCGATCCATTCGCAGCGTGATCATCGCTGGACCGCTTGCCATTGATCACCAAACCGTCGACAGCGACCCAATATATACATTTGTACTTTATTTGTACTTGACATTTTTACAATTTTAACCATACTGATTGGAAACCAGGTACAAATTGACACCGTTTTAGCATTCGTGCCCGGTCTTCATCACTGGTTATCATCGTCAACACGCAACGATTTGTTCGCCATGTCTGCTACCAGCCAGTTAAAAAGAGACATCGGCCTCTTCTCGGCCATTGCCATCGTGGTCGCCAACATGGTGGGAACGGGCATCTTCACCACCTCCGGCTTCATCCTCCAGCAGGTCGGCAGCTCGACAGCTCTGCTGACCGCCTGGTTGGTTGGCGGTGTTTTCGCCCTATGCGGCGCCTTGTGTTATGGCGAGCTGGGTGCACGCTACCCCCAGGCCGGCGGCGAATACGTCTACCTGCGCGAGGCGTTTGGCAAGCCGGTGGCCTTTCTGTCGGGATGGATATCGCTCATTGTGGGCTTTTCGGCACCCATCGCCGCAGCCGCCATCGCCTTTGCCACATACCTGTTCAAGGCCATGGGAATTTCCGCCGGCAGCGAACGGAGCGTGGCCATGTTCGGTGTGCCCTTGCTGACATTCTCAGCCCCCGTCATGCTGGCCATCGCAGTGGTACTGGTCCTGTCCATGCTCCACATCCACAGCCTGCGCGTCGGCAGTCGCGTCCAAAACCTGTTGACCCTGTTCAAAATCGCTCTGGTCGTGGGGTTCATCGTTGCCGGTCTCTCCTCGTCCGGTGGATCCGCAGCCCACTATTCAGGGGCTGCATCGATCCACACCCTGCTGGACGGCAACTTTGCCGTCGCCTTGATTTTCATCAGTTTTGCCTACAGTGGATGGAATGGGGCCGCCTATCTGGGTGGAGAAATCAAGCGCCCCTCACGCAACATCCCTTTGGCCATGCTGGTGGGCACCGCGATCGTCACCGTCCTCTATCTGCTGCTCAATCTGGTCTACATCTACGCCCTGCCGGCCAACGAGATGCAGGGTGTCATGGAGGTCGCCGCTGCAGCCGGTGTGCGGTTGTTCGGAGCGGGCATCGCGCGATGGTTGAACGCGGCCATCGCCCTGGGGCTCTTGTCGGTGCTCAGCGCCATGATTCTGGCCGGTCCGCGGGTTTACTATGCCATGTCCCGGGATGGCATCTTCTTTCACCTGTTCGGCCGGGTCAGCCATGCCCGACATACCCCGGCCCCGGCCATCGGCCTGCAGGCGGCCATCGCCATGGTCATGATCGTCTCCGCATCCTACGATAGGCTGTTGATCTACATCGGCTTCACCTTGTCCCTGTTTGCCATGTTGACCGTCATCGGCCTGGTGCGCCTGCGCCGCAACCGGACGACCGATCTGCCGGCCTACCGCACCTGGGGATATCCGCTGCCCCCCCTGCTCTTTATCCTGGGCAACCTGTGGATCATCTATTTCTCCGTAAAAAGCCGCGCCGCCCCGGTGGTCTGGGGCATCATCACGATTGCGGCCGGCCTGCTCGTGTATGCCTACTTCTACCGTAAGGCACCCCGACCCAAACCGGCCCGCAACGACGATTCACCGGTGGTGCAGTCCCTGATCCCGGATCGCGGTGAAATCGGATTGAACCCACCCAACCCAAAGGAGGACCTGTCATGAGAAGTCGACATCGATGGTTTTTCTCCCCCGGCCCGATGATTGCCGCCGTGTTGCTGACGGCAATGGCAGCAGCACCGGTCGTCGCCGCGCAGCTGGGAGACATCCCGGTGGTGGACGAATTTGCCGCCGGCCTGCGTGCCGTCGCCGCCATGGACCCGGACGAAAAGATTCGCAACCCCGACGTCATGGCGCGACAGTTCTTGTCACCGGCGTTTTGGTTCTGGACCGCCCTGGATGAAGACTACGATAAGTCCAAACAATTTATCCAGTTCTACCGGGTGAGTGCATACTACACCCAAAACGCATGCACCAAGCATATCGACCGCATCCTGTCCCAGGCTGCCGGCAACGGCCTCACGCAGGTGGTC
>JAAUYD010155448.1_pt1 | contig 20879 bp, 16 predicted proteins | sample 7278101 | NCBI WGS metagenome assembly JAAUYD01 (sample SAMN14350128, study PRJNA611818) | marine sediment metagenome | isolation source: surface marine sediment (0.6m) | place: French Polynesia: Moorea | collected 2018-08
CTGGCTAAATTTGGGAAATTTTGTTGCCATAGGTTTTTGATAATTCCTCTGACCTTTAGCCATCAGGTATCAACAGCTGAAGTTATGAGTTTAGAGTTAGAAATTAATAGTTAGGAGTTAGGAGTTAGGAGTTAGGAGTTTTTATTGTCACTCATCACTCATCATTCATAACTCATCACTACGTAACTCATCACTCATCACTCATAACTAAATAAGGCTATTGCTAGCCGATTGAAAGGATGTGTGCGTGGAAGAATGCCCAAGTGGTGACAATTCCTCCTAAGAGGTAGTGAGCTACCCCTACGGCGCGACCCTGAATGATGCTCAGGGCGCGAGGCTGAATCGCAGGTGCGAATTTCAGTTTGTTATGTGCCCAAACAATGGACTCAATCAGTTCTTGCCAGTAGCCACGACCACTGAACAGGAACATTAAGCTGAATGCCCAAATAAAGTGACCAGCCAAGAACATCAAACCATAAGCAGATAATTCACTGCCATAGGAGTTGATCACTTGTGTCGCTTGTGCCCATAAGAAGTCACGCAACCAGCCATTGATAGTGATGGCACTTTCAGCAAAGTTACCACCGGTAAGGGTAGACACTTCACCAGGTGCGTCTAAGGTTCCCCAAACATCAGATTGCATCTTCCAACTAAAGTGGAAAATTACAATTGATAGGGAGTTATACATCCAGAATAGACCTAGGAAAACATGGTCCCAACCAGATACTTGACAGGTACCACCACGTCCGGGTCCATCACAGGGGAAGCGGAAGCCCAAGTTAGCTTTATCTGGAATCAGACGAGAACTACGGGCAAACAACAGACCCTTGAGTAGGATCAGTACGGTTACGTGGATGGTAAAGGCGTGGATGTGGTGAACCATAAAGTCGGCTGTACCCAAAGGAATGGGCATCATTGCCACTTGGTCACCTACGGCAACTATGCCACCACCAAAGGCATGGCTAACAGTTGCTAAGGCATTGGGCGCAGTACCGCCAGGAGCCATGGTGTGTAGGCCTTGTATCCACTGAGCGAATACGGGCTGTAATTTAATTGCCGTATCCGAAAACATGTCCTCAGGTCTACCCAAGGCACGCATTGTATCGTTGTGAATGTAAAGACCAAAGCTATGGAAGCCTAGGAAAATACATACCCAGTTCAGGTGAGAAATGATTGCGTCCCGGTGACGAATTACCCGATCCAAAAGGTTATTTTGGTTAACCACAGGATCGTAATCCCGCACCATAAAGATGGCACCGTGAGCACCTGCACCAACAATTAAGAAGCCACCAATCCACATATGATGGGTGAATAGGCACAACTGAGTTGCATAATCAGTTGCCAAGTACGGATATGGAGGCATCGCGTACATATGGTGCGCCACGATAATAGTCAAAGAACCCAGCATTGCTAAGTTAATTGCTAATTGGGCGTGCCAAGAGGTGGTCAGAATTTCATAAAGACCTTTATGACCTTCACCGGTGAAGGGACCTTTATGATTTTCTAGAATTTCTTTGATGCTGTGACCAATACCCCAGTTGGTACGGTACATATGACCAGCAACGATGAACAATACCGCGATCGCCAAATGGTGATGGGCAATGTCAGTCATCCACAAGCCGCCTGTTACAGGGTTCAGACCACCTTTGAAGGTGAGGAAGTCTGCATAAACACCCCAGTTCAATGTGAAGAAAGGAGTTAAACCCTGAGCAAAGCTAGGATAAAGCTCAGCCATCTTGTCAGCATTAAACAACAGCTCGTGGGGGAGAGGAATGTCTTTCGCTGCTACCCCTGCATCCAATAATTTGTTTACAGGAGCGGATACGTGAATTAAGTGACCGGTCCAGCCCAAGGAACCACAACCAAGCAATACTGCTAAGTGGTGATTCAGCATAGACTCCACGTTCTGGAACCATTCCAGTTTGGGAGCTTTTTTGTGGTAGTGGAACCAGCCTGCAAACAGGAATAAACCTGCTAGCACCAAACCGCCAATGGCAGTACAGTACAGCTGGAAGGAGCTAGTAATACCCCAACCCCGCCATACTTGGAACAAACCAGAGGTAATTTGAATTCCGTGGAAGCCGCCGCCGACATCCCCGTTTAAAATGTCTTGGCCAACAATGGACCATACAACTTGGGCACTTGGTTTTACTCCCATGGGGTCGCTTAACCAAGCTTCATAGTTAGAAAATTTAGCGCCGTGGAATATCATCCCGCTCAGCCACAAGGTCACTATGGCTAAGTGACCAAAGTGCGCGGAGAAGATTTTGCGGGATATGTCTTCTAGGTCGCTGGTATGTGTATCAAAATCGTGGGCGAGAGCGTGGAGGTTCCAAATCCATGTGGTGGTTTTGGGACCTCTGGCTAGGGTTCTGTCAAAGTGTCCTGGTTTTGCCCACTTCTCGAAAGAAGTTGGAACCGGATCAGTATCAACTACAACCTTTGCCTTCTTTTCCTCTCGCTCCGGAGGACTTATCGTCATTCAGACCCTCCTCTTTAACAAGGATTGAGGAATCATTGAAACCACCAGTTGTCTTCTTGGTTCACATAGAACATTAGCACTATTCTCAAATATTAACTTGAGAAGAGTTACTAATGAAGACTCTTTCTGGAGAGTGCTTTCTGTTGAATTATAAGGTCTTGTCTTCCATATTGTTAGACACATTTTAACAATAATTCAAAAACCCTGAATGATTTACCCAATCTACGTTTTCAGTTTAAAGTTCTGGCAAAAAAGTCAATACTTTCTCTATTTAATTTACAAAGGGAAACAATTTATAAAATTTATGCTGTTTTTTATACATCAAATCTAAGCAAATTCTTCTGTGATATATGCACTTTTGCTTGAATTAACAAGCTATATTTGACAATATTTCATCAGTAATTATACAAATAATACGTGTTTATAGTTACTATATTTTTATAATTTTCTAAGTATAAAAAGTGGCAAATATCTCATTTTGGTAATTTATACCATTAAAAAAAGGTGATTTTAACAATACTTTATATTCTGAATTATGGTTGGCGATCGCAAAATTGGGTCAAAATAATGTTGTGATTTGTTTACAAAAGTTATTGGTTAAAAAGTATGAAATCATTGCGAATGAAGAAATATTTCTTCATCAAGTTTCTAATGATTACGGTAATAATTTTTAACTTGACAGGTTGTGCCCAAAAAGCTGTCAGTCAAGAAGTATTTGGTAAATTACCAGCAAGGCCTGAAATTTCCGGGCAAATTTCCGAGGTAGCTCCACCATTAGTCATTCAAGAACTGCGTCCCTCCTTGGAAGCCTATGAGCCACAGGTGAATATAGTGACTCCTCAGCCAGGGGAAATATTGCAAGATAACAATGTTGAGGTGCGCCTTCAAGTTAAGGATTTACCTATATTTAAGAATTCACAATTAAATCTAGGCCCACACCTACAGGTCATATTAGATAATCAACCATATGTGGATGTTTACGATCTCAACCAGCCCTTAACATTCTCAGATTTGGTTCCAGGAACCCATACCTTGAGGGTATTTGCCTCTAGTCCTTGGTATGAAAGCTTTAAAAATGTCGGTGCTTACGCTCAGATTGAGTTTCATGTTTTTACCAAAACTGAGGATAATAAACCAGATCCATCTTTGCCCCTGTTAACCTATAGTCGCCCCCAGGGTAGTTATGGTGCAGAACCTATCTTACTGGATTTTTATTTAACTAATGCTCCTTTGCCCGCACTAGCCAAGAACAACCTTGAAGACTCTATGGCAGATTGGCGCATTCGTTGCACTATTAATGGTGAAAGCTTTGTTATCGATCGCTGGCAATCAGTTTACCTCAAAGGCTTTAAACCTGGTAAAAATTGGATAAAACTAGAATTTCTCGATGGCCAAGGCAATCCGGTTATTAATGCTTTCAACAGTACTACAAGAACTATTACTTACGATCCTGATAGTAAAGATACTCTAGCTCAAATCTTTAGGGGCGAGCTATCCATAGAACAACTGCGAGGAATTGTAGATCCTACTTACACTGCTAAAATCCCTCAACCCGAACCCACACCCACAGTCACATCAACTCCAGCACCCAAACCAACACCAATCAAATCACCTGTTCCTATCCCTTCTCCAGAGGAGACTCCAACTACTGTCCCTGAAAAAGAATCCACACCACAAGAAACTCCAGTAGTTGTCCCCCAAGAAAAATCCACATCCGAGGAACCTGGGGAATCCCAACTTAAAAATCAACCCATTGAGCAAGTTAACCCTGAAATTGCTCCCCAACCATCCCCAGAAATTAACCCTTCCACACCGCAAGAAACTCCAGCAGTTGTTCCTCAAGAAGAATCCACATCCGAGGAACCTGGGGAATCCCAACTCCAAAATCAACCCATTGAGCAAATCAACCCTGGAATTGCTCCCCAACCATCCCCGGAAATTAAACCTTCCATACCACAAGAAACTCCAGCAGTTGTTCCTCAAGAATCAACATCTGAGCATTAATGATGCTGATGTAAAAATAGCAATCATCAATTAGTACTTAACCACATTAATTTTGCCGGGTGAACCAAATTCTAGATTTATCCTCTCTTCCTCTTTCTCTGCGCTCTCTGCGCCTCTGTGGTTTCTTCCTTTACCCCTCATAATTAACGTGGTGGACTATTAGTGGTTCATCGCATTAATTTTGAGGAGTTGTGGCACAGCCATCTTGGCTGTGCAATGTTCAGGCAGGGATGCCTGAACCACAAGTCATTATTGTTACCAGCAAAATTAATGCGATAGACCACTAGGGGTAAGGCATCCATAATCTTTTGACTCATACAATAGCTTATTGATGCCATACTTTTTTAATCGATTAAACAGAAATACCAACTGTTATTTGTTCTGCATCCTGTCCATCATTCACCTGTTGACTACTAAGTGCGTCCTCATTTTCTGACTTGGCTGGTAGGGGAAAAGTTTTACCTGCTAGGTAGTCATCAAAGTTGTGCTTGAAGGAAAGCCAAGAAGTCATATCTTCCACATCTAAAGCAGCATGGGGTGCATCCTTATATAAAGGGACGCGATTATTTAATTGTTCTTGGAGTAATTCCGGTAACTGACTAAAACCATCAACCTTACTACCATAACCACTATAAATCATATAGCCGGGGCGATCGCCCATTTTCATCCAAGGAAGCCATTGACCAAATCTATCCCAACTTAGTCTCAGTTGAGAAACTGTTAGCAGTTCTGGATTTAACAAATCTGCTGTGGGTACGGTGAGTTTAAATAACTCTGCTGCTTGATAAATGGGAGATGGGCTATATGGAGCAAATTTAGGATCGTCTGCTAGGGGGTTGGGATAATTAGGAAATATATCAAAAGCAAAAGTTGTTTCTTCCCCATCCACCTGTGCGGGGAATTTACCTGCGAATAAACCTTGTACGGGATTATTGGCAACATGCATCACGGTGACTGTTTCCCCCGTCCAGGGATTTTCCCACTTATGCAACATTTCACCAGTGCTGGGATCGAGATAGTAAGTTAATTCCCTGGAAGTAAATTCCCATTCTCCTTCTTTGACAGGAATACAACGACTAACACTCATACCCATCATCTTAAACAGGAGCTTTCTTTTTTCTCCAGGGATAAAGGCATAAATACCACCCGCCCAGATGAGATAATTGGATTGTTTGGGATCTAGGGAAGAACGAGTTTTTACCCAATGTTGGGCATCAAATACTTGGGTGTTGGCAGCCATGATTAATATCCTTGGTATAAATCAACAAAGTTTAGCTTTGAATAGGCGATAATGGCGAGATGCGATTCGCTCCCTTGTCGTTTAAGGGATTTCACCGTTAATGTGATGTTTTTATTTGTTCTTAACGATGGGAGTAGACTATCTAATTCTATCCAAAGTGCAAAAAGAAAACTGCCGACACCCTGTTAACTTGTTGATGGGAGTGTCAATTCCTATAGTTATCAAACAAATTCACTTATCTATGACTTCTTGGGAAAGCCTAAGCTCATTGGCAAGTAAATCTAGTACTTGATCCGTTGTCTCTCCGATCGATTGTTGCACTGAATTATGATGTTTTTTCCATTCCAGAATATCGGCATCATTTTCAACCAAATGTACAAGATCAGAATCTAGTTTTATTAATATGTTTTTATACAAGTTGATCAGTGCTCTATGAGTTTCGCTAGAGGAGAGATACGAAGCTTTGCTTATCTGGCTACGGATCGTTCCAAAGTATGTCCAGGCTTTATCATCATATTCTTGCCAAGCAGTCTTATATTTTTCCTCTTTATTATGAGACTTATAGTATGAGACAGAAATGGCTAATAATTCAAACTCCCATAACTCTTTTGCTAAATTTTCTAAGAGTTGGGATTGGGCTTCAATTATCTTTGTCTGTCTAGCAATATATGCTTCAAATACTCTTTTTTCTCGGAATTTCCTCTCCTCTTCAATGTTCTGTTCCCTGAGTTTCCGTGCATCAACTTGTTTAAGAACATAAGGAATTAAAAATCCACTTAAACTGGCTGTGAGCAACAGTAAAAGAAACTTTTCAAGGAAGTCTTGACTAAGACTCATTAAACCTCCTTTGAGCAGAAAAATATTTCCATTGTTAAAGTTCTTAGCATAAACTGGACAATGTTTACCAGGACTTATACCAATTCTTTGTGAGGCTGCATAAAATACTCAAAGCTGAAATTCTTGTTTAGCAAGAGTTTTGGGTATCGCTATTCTATGCATCTTCATATGAAATTGGTATTACGCAATTGTCACAATCGGTGCTTGGTGCGTGAGGTTATAAGTCTTATTGCTACGTTCAAATATTATCGCATCTCACGCACCCTACGCCAAAAAATATGCCAGTTGCGTAAGTCCTATTAATTTAGAAAATTTAGAAATTACATATTTAACTGATCGTTATATTCATAATACCAATAGTCAATAATTAACAAAGATGCTCTCATCAGCTTATCCCAATGTTGATCATCTAATGTTAGTTGTTGATTTGCTGGTCTAAAATGAACAATAGAATTACGAATTTTATATATTAACTCTCCACATTTCCCAGTTGAAGTCATGCCAAGATACTGCTTGATTTCTTCTAAAATTAGAATAATGTCTTCTGGCGAATTATCTATAAGTTCATTAATGGCTTCATTTTCTTTTGGTCTCCACCCTAAATATTCCTCAATGTCAGCAGAAAATTTTATTAATGTGTCTTGTATATTCAGATTTTCATGAAGTTCTGTTAGCTTTGGGATAAAAAATATTCTTTCTATGCACCGGTATAAATCTAGAAAATAATATTGCCATGAAGTAGATAATAAACTTAATACCAAGTTTTCATAGGGAATATTTTCAGCACCTGCAAAAAAAATTTGTTCAAATTTATTAATTGTTTGATTAGATAAGTCAAGTGATGTAATTTGGTGATTTTTAATTATATAAGTCCCGGAAAGTTTTATCAAATTGGTTTCATATTGACTTTCGTCTTGGCTTGTAAAAGGAGAGCTATCATTAAGTTGATAAACAATGATTGGTTCAAAAAATTTAAATACTTGACCAAATTCATATCTTGTTAAACTTTGTTGAGGTTCATAAAATATTTCGTTGGCAATCTCATAAGGGTTGGCTTTACGAATAATAGAAACTTTAAGCTCAAATAATAAAGCTGTAACAATTCCTGCATTCAATTCTATTTTTTCAAGTTGAGAAGGCTCAATCTCTAATTGTTCTTCCCAACCAACAATGACAAAATATTCTTTATTTTCAAATTCAAAAGATGCTGCTTTAAATTTTGGTACAATTGACTTCTGATATAAAATTTTTAATTCCTTGAGCCATTGCTGTTCATCTTGATCTGTATCAATACAACGTTTACCATTTCTAAACCACGGAACATCAATATTACTACTTTCAACAAAATTAGCTAAAGAATTGAATATATATTCATTAGCTTTTATCATATTCCTAGACATATTTATATCAGTAAGCTCTCCAACATGGAGTCATATTTTCAATATCAAATTTTTCTTCAATCATCACTTTAAATGCTTCTAAAAATAATGCTCTTTCGTAATGGCTAGCTTTACCTGATTTTTGGCGAATCAATTCATTCAAAGTAGTAAAATCTAAAAAAGTACCTATCTCCTCAGAATTAAAATTGTTTAATTTTTGTAAGAGTTCGTCAGCATTATTTTTAATCTCATTCCACTGTTGATTTTGTTTTTCCGGCGGATAATCTAAACCAGGTCTACCTAACACTGATAAAGCTATAGCTGTTACAAAGCCAACACAGGCTGGTTGACTAGTGAATAAATCTTTGCCTTCTTTGAAATATCCTTCCATCTCTTCATCTCTATATGAAGAAAATATTTGGTCAAATTGAATCAAATAATCTATAACTTCATAAAATATATCTGTAAAATCTGGATTTGCTATTGATTCTATAAAATCTTGCTTAGTAAATTCATCTGCTAGTCTTTCTTGTATATCAATTTTCTCTTTCCTAACTCCAAAAATTAAAAATAATTCAATAATATTATGAGCTTGAAACTGCCCTGCGCCTGAGCGTCTTCCTGTCTCGTCTACCTCGATAATTTGGATACTAGGAATTTTTTGCCTAAGTTCTTTGATTATCGGTTTAAAAACTGTTTCTATTTGTCTTCTTAAATTCCAAGGAACTTGCCCAGTATTTAATACTAACATTCGATAAGTTAAGCTATTAATTTGAGAGGCAATCCAGTATTCTACACGAATATTTCTACTGCCAATATCTGTACTTGCTGATGCTTCCATTAAAGCAGTGGTTCTTTGCATCCCATCAATAATAGATATGTCTTCTTTACTTTGGTTTTCAATAAATTGTAAAAAAGAATCTTGGTCTTCTAATTTATCTAGGTCGGAAATTTCTTCACTGGGAATAAGTAAACCTAGTACTATAGGTGGTAAAACTGTCCCAGCTTCTATATCTTTAACCATTCTTTTGCGAATACGGATAGCCGTAGTTGTCTTTAAAGTCTCTCTCTGTCCCTCCAAACCTCCTCTATCTCGAAATATTTCTTCAACCCTTTTTAGGTAATCTTGTATACTCATCTGAACCAGAATGGAGTAACAATTAACTCTTTCATCCTTGAGAATATCGAGATTTGTTGTCATAATAACTATTATTTTTTCAAAGAACTTATATTACTTTTGAATCGCAAATAGATTCCTATAGACAATTAGACTATTGACTTTCTTGAACACGTTCAAAAGCCGGACAATAACCTTCCAAAGTCACCTTAAAGTTATATAAAGGAGAAGCCGGATTCCAACACCTCTGTCCTCTTTGATACTTGCAACTACCGCAACAATCGATCTCAGACCAAGTATAGCGATCGCTCGTTTGCTGAACCAATTCCCTTGGAGATAAACCTCGTAAAACCAAATCTTCCCCTTGCCAACGGGCTTCTACTAACCCAGTGTCAGCAAATTGTCGCCAGCGAGGATCTGTAGTCACAGCATCAGGGAATGTGATGGTTACCACCGTTTCTAATTCTGTGAGTTCTCCCTGATAATTAGTATCAGGGGCAGAAGGTTGCAAAAATGTATCCCCTATGGGTAATTCTACTAAGATACCTGCTCCCGGGGAATGGACATGATAGCGATTTTGCAATTCTTCCAAGCTAGTTAAATCGGCTAAATAGGAAGGGGAACCGTGGACAAACACAACGTGCTGGGGACGCAAGTTATGAATAAATTGGGTCGTACCAGGAGCATCACTATGTTGTGCCAGCAAATAAGTTTCTACGATCGACCCTTTTAAGGACTCCTCATCAAACTCAATTTCTGTTTTCTCGGGTATGAGAATTAACCAACGCTCTGCTTGTGACTGATAGTATTCACTGAAGTTATTGGTGGAATCAGTCAGGATAATACAGGGAGATTTACCAAGATCGGAGGATTGTTCTGGTTGTAAGCGTCGTACCCGGGGACGAACCCTCTCATCCCAAAATAAGGGCTGGTGGCGAGCAAAGTTTTGTACGGAAGAAGGCAGATGGGGCAGCAATTCCAAATAAGCATCACAGCCAGTAGCTACAGCCCCATCGACCCAAATATCTATATCCCTACCTGTAAAATGGTGGTGACTACGTAGAAGCATGAGCAGCTCTTGTCCCAATCCTAAAGCAGGGGTGGGTAGGAGTACAGAATAACCCTCAGCAATCCCTCGATTAATTCTTTCTGCTAACTGGTTTTCTTGATGACGACGATGGGGATGGCGGGATGTACCATAGGTACCTTCAACTATCAGCACATCTAACTCTAATCCCCGTAATTCTTCTAGTCGTAACCCTTCTACCAATCGGGAATTAGACAGAAAAAAGTCCCCTGTATACATTAACTTGTAAGACCGTTTGGGAGTAATATAAGTTAGCAATATTGCCACTGCCCCCGGTAGATGCCCAGCAGGGTATAGCTCCACCACCAAATTCTCTTTGAGTTCTACAGGCGTTCGTAACGGTAATGCCTGACAAAACTGGGGAATGGGCTGCTTGGACTCCAACCAGTTCAAAGGTAGTAACTTGCTTGTGACTTCACTAGCATAGATAGGTAACAGGGGAAACATCTGATGTAATTCTAGTAATCCCCTGGCATGATCTGGATGGGCATGACTTACCAAAACCCCATCCACAGGTGGAGGCAAGTCCGGAGAACTAGAAGACTTCCCCATATCCTCACCCAAGGATGAAATATCAGCTAAACCACAATCTAGTAAGAACCGATGGGGTCCCAATCTAACTAATAAACAAACCCCTTCACCATGGTGGTGAACTCCATAAGTCAAACAGTCTAATTCACTAGTCGCCTCCTCCACATAGTTATCAAAGGATGCTGACAAGCGATCGCTCATGCTTTCCTTCCCTCCAAACCCCTGGAGCAAATGCCATTATGCGCCCCTATTCCCTGATAATCTGGATTGTTTTTCGGGAATATGCCTCCCTTTAATCCATGATGTTTTCAACAACATGGGTAACAATAATCCTTTGACTTTTGAGGACTAAGGGTATGTGTTGGTTAAGCTAGTTTCCATCAATGGGCGGAGCCATTACCATGGTAGTTATCAGAATCATAGAACCCATTCTTCGTACCGAAAAACAAGCACGAGAAGGTAAAAATAACTGTTAAACCAATTAAAATCAGTTTTACATCCATTGTTCGTTTACTCTTTACTAAACACCTTCTTTTATTATTAAAGCGTTTATGCCCAAAAGGGTATCCCTTACCATGTTTAAGCAAATTAAACAATAAGTAAATATACCGCGGACAATCATATATTAGAACCTTTCAGTTCAACTGTCCATCTTTGCCCATAGCAGGATAATACCATTGTCCCTTGGGCAGCTTTTTTTAAGAGTATCGTTCCTTATGATTGGGGAACATCGCCCCTTGAACTTAAACACAAACAAGAATCATTTCCAAGCTTAATTTGAGAAACTTAAAATTTATAACCCAACAGTTGGATAGCTCCATTCTTTGGTAAATCTTGAGGACGAATGGTGATAGTATCGCTATTGCTACGCTGCACAGGTACTCCCTGCATGAGATTGAGAAACTCATCGAGTGTGGAAATATTACATTGTTCAGTGTCCGCTGCTTGGGTACGATAATGGGTGGGAATAATCAACTTGGGATTGAGAATTTTAATTGCATCCTTTGCTTCTTGGGCATTGTAAGCTTTAGGTCCGCCACCTATGGGTACTAATGCCACATCTGGACGGCCCATGAGAATTTTTTGCTCAATGGAAATAGGCGCTGCGGCTCCTCCCAAGTGAAGAATTTTCACACCCGCTTGTTTCCATAGCCAAGCTGTGTTGATACCGAACTGTCTACCTCCTTTGCGATCGTGATTTATACCAATACCCTGAAACTGCATACCTTTAAACTTATAAATACCAGGTTCAAACACTAACTTCGGGCTTCCTGGTAGTTTTTCCACATACCCTTCATCAAGTAACTGACTACTAATGGCGACTAAATCAGCTGGCACATTTGGCGCTCGATATTTAGCAGTACAGCCTCCGGGTTTAAAGGGATTAGTCAGAACCGTTGTACCGTTGCCGGTAAATAGAAAGCAAGTATGGCCCAACCACTTAATTGATAGTGAACTCTTAGATTGGGCATTGGCTGTGAAGTTGGTAGATAGGGATGCTAATAAACTCGCACCTAAACTAGCACCGGCATAGCCCATCAACTGTCGTCGTTTCATTAATTCCGTTCTCGATTCGGTAATTTTTCCAGAAAGTTTTGTAATAGTTTTTTTCCCGAAGATGTCAAAATACTCTCCGGATGAAACTGGACACCTTCAATGTGGGGATAGTTCCTGTGACGTACCCCCATAATCGTGCCATCTGCCACCCAAGCTGTAACTTCTAACTCCTCTGGGCAGGTATGCCGTTCTATAACTAAACTGTGATATCTGGTTGCAGTCATGGGATTTTCTAAACCCTGGAAAACACCAACTCCAATATGGGAGATGGGAGAGGTTTTACCATGCATTAACTCTGGGGCGGAAACTATTTTACCGCCAAATACCTGACCAATGCTTTGATGTCCCAAACAAACACCTAGAATGGGTACGCGAGAACCTAGTTTCTTAATTAAGTCTATAGATATACCCGCATTTTCAGGACGACCAGGGCCAGGAGAAATAACTATACCATCTGGTTGTAAAGCTTGAATCTCTTCTATGGATATGCAATCGTTGCGAAATACTTTAATATCATTTGCCACTGGGAACTCCACGCCCAGTTCTCCCAGATATTGCACTAAGTTATAAGTAAAACTATCGTAATTATCAATAATAATAATCAAAGCAGATAACTCCTGATTTGCGATCGCCAAATTAAATCAGTTTATTTGACATAAATTTAGCTGCCATACACTCTATACCAGGAAGAAAAATTTCTTGCATCCCCTTTCTGCTGGCATCTTCACTGAATCAAATATCACCTATATTATGCCTTTTGCTGTCTTTGAATCCCCGTAGGTGCTTTGCCTTCTTGTTTGGCAAAGTCTATTCTGTGCAGCATAGGTGAAACTACTCGGTCTTTTTTTCTAGCTAGTTCCTCCTGATTAATTACACTTACACCAAGGGTTTGACCATTATTTTTTACTAATGTCCACTGCTGAATGCCGATTTTCAACCTAGTTTCTCATGGACAGTATGTTGTCCACAACCAAGGATGAAAAATGTTCCCTCAGCTGTCAACTGCCAACTGTCAACTGCCAACTGCCAACTATCAGCTGTCAACTGCCAACTGTCAACTGTCAACTGTTTTCAAGACAGTCCTGCAAAAATTACCTTTAATAAAGGAGGTAATATCAACATACCAGCAACTAAAATGGCGACGAGGGCAGATACCAGTACAGCACCCGCAGCACAATCTTTAGCAATTTTGGCCAACTCGTGGTATGTATGCTTAACTGTTAGATCTACAACTGATTCTAGAGCTGTATTTAATAATTCCAAAGCCATCACTAAACCACTAGTAATTCCAATAACTGCAATTTCTACGGATGAAAGATGTAAAATCAGGCTCAAGCTAATGGCAAAGGCACAGACACATACATGAATGCGAAAATTTCTTTGGGTGGTGAAAGCATAGCGAATACCAGACCAGGCATACTGGAAGCTCATGAATAAATTTGAGGCTACCTGCCAAGATAGTTCTCTTTTTTGAGGAACCACAACCTCTAGAGTATCTGGTTTTGGTGGAGAAGAAACTTGTTGTGACATGGTCATAAGAATATAACAACTAAAACTAAATGAACACAAATATCAAGTTAATTTATTTGGAACTGTAAGGGGGATTTTTTAGTTATTTTTTCAAGAAATGATTTATGTTAAGCGAAATCAATTAATAGGTTTTATATCAGTATAATTAACATCTACTAAAAGTGAATAGTGATACCCACCTCCTTCAGTAATATTACTTGTTGACGACACATTTTGTGTAAAGTTTCCTCATCGGGATGATCCCAACCTAATAAATGTAATAAACCATGGGAAATTAGCCAAGCCAACTCTGTGAGTAAAGTATGTCCTTGTTGATAGGCTTGGCGTTGGGCAGTATCAACAGAAACAATGATATCACCAAGATATAAAGGCATAGAGGCAAGCATTTCCGCGCTTTGAGGGCATTCCACTTCTAATGCTGCAAAAGCCAGAACATCTGTAGGTTTGTTTTGATGGCGGTAGTCAGCGTTGAGAACCTGGATTTCTCCATCGCTCACGAACAATAGTCCAATTTCATAACTTGGTGCTGATGGAATATGAGGATGCAGAGTTTCCAACCAGATGTTGCACCAATTTTGCCATATTTGGGGAGATAGATCGGCAAGGGATAATTTTTGTTTAGTTAAATTGTCTGAAGATGTTTTGTCAATTCGACTCTGTACGTATACTTCAACTTCCACTAGTAGCAAAAGTCTCCTTCACACCTATATATATCTACTAACTATTTGGTCTTCAGCGAGTTAAATAAGCCAGACCGACAAGTAGAGCTAAAATTCCCACAGTTGAGAGAGCAAAATGTTTGACAGAAGTGCCTCCTTTTTGAACCATATTACGCATGGCTAGTTTTACGTAGGAAGGTTGGGATTCTTTTGAAGAAGATTTGCTCATAATTATTGGTTTTCTAGTTCCCTCATCAATGTAACAGTTTGTCGAATCTTTTGCCTAAAGGATTCAAAAAATATAGGATTATTATTTAATCTTTAAACAAAATCATTTGAACAAAATTAAATATTGCAGGGTGTGTGAGAACATAGTAAAGTAACATGGCTTGTTGCCTTACCCTATGCCTCACACCCTAAGTATGTTTTGTTGCACACCAAACTGGATTATGATAGCCAGTATAGTAACAAGTACCTAAACTTATTCAACCACAATCTCACGACTATAAGTTGCCAATTAAGCAGAAACAGATTCGATGAGCTGATTTTCTTGGCGCAAATAGGATTGGATAAACGTATCCAACTCACCATTCATCACATCCGCAATCGCAGTTGTTTCCACATTAGTACGCAGATCTTTTACCATTTGGTAGGGATGGAATACATAATTACGGATTTGATTTCCCCAGGAGGCTTCCACCATATCCCCGCGAATCTCGGCAATTTCTTGGGCACGTTGTTCTTGAGCAATCACTAATAGCTTTGCTTTCAACCTTGCCAGTGCTTTCTCTTTATTTTGTAGTTGGCTGCGTTCTTCCGTACAACGAACAGCAATACCTGTGGGGATATGGGTGATACGCACGGCAGTTTCTACTTTGTTGACATTCTGCCCACCTTTACCACCAGAACGGGATGTGGTAATTTCTAAATCCTTTTCGGGAATTTCCAGTTGGACGGAATTATCAATTTGTGGCATTACTTCCACCCCAGCAAAACTAGTTTGGCGTTTACCATTAGCATTGAAAGGGGAAATTCTTACCAAGCGGTGAGTGCCAGTTTCCGAGCGTAAGTAACCGTATGCATAGCGACCAGAGATTTCCAAGGTAGCAGATTTCAGACCTGCTTCGTCCCCTTCAGAAAGTTCTGATAAATGTACTTTATAACCGTGAGCTTCTGCCCAACGGGTATACATACGCAGCAACATTTCTGCCCAGTCTTGAGCATCTGTACCGCCAGCCCCAGCATTAATGGTAAGTACTGCACCTTGAGCGTCGTAAGTCCCACAAAGCAACTGGAGTAAATCCCACTGCTCTAATTCGTGGTTCAGTTTAGTAACGGTAGATTCGGCTTCTGCGAGTAATCCTTCATCAGTTTCTAATTCCAATAGCTCTAATACAGCTTTAGTATCTTCCAAACTGCTTTGCCACTGGTAATACTGTTCCAAATGTGCCTTGAGATCGTTAAGTTCTTGGAGAATTTTTTGAGCCTGGTTTTGATCTTCCCAAAATTCTGGCTGGGCTGAAATGTTCTCCAGGTCTTGAATTTTTGCTTTGAGTGCAGGAATGTCAAAGATACTCCTGAGTTTTACCCAGGCGATTAGACAACATTTCTATTTCTCGTTTTAATTCTAATACTTCCATTGTACTTATTGTTTGCAAGGGTATTTAAGTATCGTAATACCATTTTGAAAAAAGAATGGGACAAATAGGTAGGGACACGGCATCCACAATGCTGTAATATATAAAATTATTTTACGGGTGCCGTGCCCTTAATAAGAATGTATGTGTCGTAAACATTATTTGCATTAGTGTAACTAGTTGTAAGAAATATTAGCAAATATTAGCAATAAATTTGGGATGCTCTGATTAAAAAATCCCCGTGCGTTCACGCCGGGGAGTATCAAAGATATTGCCTACATAATTGTTAATTTAGTTTAGCTTTGTCTAATCGCGACCATTTAGAGCTATGAGCAACCTGAGGATAAATACAAACAAATTGATATAAGTCAAATACATTGACAAGGCCGCAGGTAAATATTGGTCATCACGATAGCTACGGGGCAAAATGTAGAAATCGACTACAGATACACCTACAAACAGGAAAACACCGAAACCAGAAATTGCAATTTCTAGCCAGTTTGGGGTGTAAACACCAAACAAACTAAACAAGAACTGTGCCAGACAAACCACCACTAAGGCAATAACACCAAGATTGATGGTTTTGGTCAAAGCCATACCATCAGACTCAGAAAGATTACTACCAATTTGACGAGCTGCGATAAAGGTGATGCCGCAACCTAGGGCAGCCAAACCTACACCTTGAATACCTACTCCTTGACTCCTCAAAGCAATAAATACTAAGCCACTGAGGGTATATCCCGATAGCAAACTATAGGTTGCTAATATGGGTAGGGCAATGTTGTTTTGTCCTTTTTCGGTGATATTTCTGGCGACAAAAAACAAAACTAACTCTAGAACTATCGCCCCAATGAATGTGGGGAAGAAAATTTCTGGTCTAGTATTGATTACACCTAAACCGCCATAGGTACCCACAGCGGTTAGTACTAGTCCACCACCAACGAAAGGTAGGGCATTGGCAATGACATTAGGACCCACTAGGGCTTGGTTTTGAGCCTGACGCATAGCGTCACGGAAGTTACTTGTATTAGCCATGTTTCACAAGGATTGTGATTTGCTTTGATTACTGATTACTTTCATTCTTACGCAAATACTTACTGATTAGCCAGGGAGAAAATTAGTATTTTCCGTTCAGTGGGTGATGTTATCCGCCTGAAATGGAAGCATCCCATCCCAATTTTTATGCAATACCCACGCTCTGGGAAAGCCCACCTACGTGGGCTAAGAGAATTTTAAGCCCACGTAGGTGGGCTTTGCTCGTATAGCCCCAGGCTTATAGCCTGTTGGCGAAGCTTGTTAAAAAATGGGATGCTCTGCCTGAAATGGAAGTTGTTTACGGTTGCCACCATACTCCAGAGTCACGGATACCCACAGAAAGGATATGTGTATATACGTATAAATACAGTCATGTGGAGTCAGACCCCCTATAAGTTCAGTAAAACGACGAATGGTGTCTCAAGGCGTTCCTAAGGAAAATAATTACAGCTTGGATTTTAGATTCACACAATTGTTTTTTGTTGGAACAGGACTTATTTCAAAGGATATCTTATGACAGCAAGTCAGTCCTCTGTACGGTCTGATAGTATGGAACTTCTGCTTTACTATCACCAAAATCCCTCAGTTGAACTTCGGAACAAACTTGTACAATTACATACTGGTTTAGTACGGAAGATGGCACATAAGTTTAGTCATCAATGTAATGAGCCCTATGAAGATTTGGAACAAATTGGCTACTTTGGGCTAATTAGAGCTATTGAACGTTTTGATCCCAGCCAAGGATACGCCTTTAGTTCTTTCGCTGTGCCCTATATCCGGGGTGAGATGTTGCACTTTCTACGCGATCGCAGTACTTTACTTAAGATACCCCGTCGCTGGCAGGAACTTTACAATGAAGGACAAAAAGTTCGCAAGCAATTAGCTGAATTATTTGGTCGTCCTCCCAAGGATATGGAAATTGCCGAGGAATTGAATGTATCTCTGCAAGAGTGGCAAGAAACTAAGTTAGCTGTACAAAACCGGATGCCATTAAGTTTAGATGCCACTGTGGTTCACTATGTTGACTGCCAAATCACCTTGGGTGAGGCTTTAACTTGTCCCCGGACTGCGGCTCAACAGCAACAAGAAGAAGAACGACAACAACTGCAAGGTGCCATTAGTTTGTTGGAAGAAAAGCCCCGCATGGCGGTGGAAATGGTATTTCTCAAGGAGCTATCCCGTAAGGATGCAGCCAAAACCATTGGTACTAGTCCTATGACTGTTACCAGGTATTTGCAAAAGGGAGTTCAAGATTTAATGTGTATGTTACAGCCCCAAGCTGTTGCCAGTGGTTCTTAGTCAGCATCAACTATGATGCTGATTAGACAACTGTAATCAATACAAATAATAAAGAGTTTATATTAAGATTTTAAATCTGCGATCGCTCCTTTGGTCATTGCAGCAATAGCTTTATCTGTAGCCTTAGGCAAATGATAATACTTGCCACCAGCGTTTTTGGCTAGCTCTTTGGCAAACCCAGTAGAAACAAATTTGCTTTCGGTATCAATTACTAGCAACTGTATACCTAAAGCTCGAATTCTGGCAGCAATTTCTAATAATTCACCTTTAATATCTGGCTTTTCTCCTGGTTCTTGTGGCTCTCCCAAGGAACGGGCTAAAGGAATATTACCCCGTCCATCGGTAATTGCCACAATCGCGATTTGCCCAACATCTCCACTCATTTGAGCATTTAAACCAACACGTACTGCTTGAGTTAAACCATGGGCTAGGGGTGAGCCACCACCACAGGGCAATCTTTCTAGACGTTGCTTGGCTAGGGCAATGGAACGGGTGGGTGGTAGCAAAACTTCTGCTGCTTCTCCCCGGAAAGGAATTAAGGCGACTTGATCCCGGCTTTGGTAAGCTTCTGTTAATAACTGCATCACCGCACCTTTAGCTGATTGCATCCGGTTGAGTGCCATAGAACCGGAGGCATCTACCAAAAATATGACTAATGCTCCGGCTTTGCGTGCTAGGCGTTTGGAGCGCATGTCTCCTGATTCGATAATAATTTTTCTACCGGGATGTCTTTGTCTGCGGGCTTTTTGATAGGGTGCTGCGGCTCTGAGGGTGGCATCAACGGCGATACGTTTAACTTTCCCTTTGGGTAGCATGGGTTTAATGTAACGTCCCCTATCATCGGAAAAAATTACGCTGCGACTACCGGATTTACCTTGACGTTGGGACATCTGGGCAAAATACAATACGCTGGGATCGAGAACTACCCCTTCCGGATCGAAGATAAATTCTTCGGGAATGCTTGGTGGTTCTTGTTCCTGTTGTTCTTCTGGCTCTGGTTCCTGTTGTTCTTCTTGTTCCTGCTCGGATTCGGGTTCCTCTTGGTTTTGTGGAGGGGGAGGAGGTGGCGGTGGCTCCTCTGGGGGTGGTGTCTGCACAATGGTGGAACGGGGGACAATTACCAACTCCACTGCTCGGCGCAAATCATCGGCATTTACCTGGGAGCGTCCATCTAAGGCTGCGGATGCTTTGGCGACACGGGTAGCAAATAATTCTGCCCGATGTCCTTGGACTCCACCCCGAATTGCTTCTTCGACTAAATAGATAATTTGTTCGTGACTAATTTTTACTTCCTTGAGCCATTCCCGCGCCAAGATGATTTGGGTTTTAATGCCATCAATTTCTTCGTCATATTGGCGGAGAAATTCTTGGGGGGAGCGGGAGTAGGATATAACTTTTTCTACTGCTTGTACCCTATCATCCAATCCTAATACCCCATCAGCAGAAAGGGCGATGGCAATTCTATCGAGTAAATGCTCCCTTAAGCTTCCTTCTTCTGGATTGTAGGTGGCAATAAATAGGGGTTTGCAGGTATGTTGAAAGCTAATGCCTTCCCGTTCGATTTGGTTGCGTCCTTCGGATAATACAGTTAATAACTGGTTGCTGATTTGGTCGTCTAATAAATTAATTTCATCTATGTATAGTACTCCCCGGTTGGCGGCAGCGAGCAATCCCGGTTGAAATACTGTATCTCCTTGTTTAACAGACTTTTCCACATCCACGGAACCTAAAAGTCGATCTTCTGTGACTCCTAGGGGAATTTGCACGAAGGGAGCGGGGATGACTTGGGTGGGTACATCTTTTGCGGGATTATATCTGGCGAGCAATTCATCATCCCATTCCTCTGGGTGGTGGGGATCGCAATTACTCACAGAACCTGGGACTACTTCAATGGGGGGGATTAAAGCATGAATAGCCCTTGCCATGACTGATTTTGCCGTACCTCGGCGGCCTGCGATCGCTACTCCTCCCAATTCTGGATCCACTGCTGCTAGTAGGAGGGCTAATTTAATTGCTTCTTGACCAACTACAGCAGTGAGGGGAAAGGCTGTAACGTTAGGGGTGAGGGTAGGAGCAGGCATAGTTTAAATCAACATTTAGTCATTGCCAATACTACCATTTATCACTATAGGACTCATATTTTATTTTTGTTGGCGTAGCCTGCGCTTGCGCTTAAAAATCTCAGTACACTTTCTGTTCCTTGTTCCCTATTCCCTAAGTTACGGTGTTGCTGAATCAGATATTAAACCACATCTAGCTAGAAAATAGGGGTTGGGTGTTAGGGGTTGGGGGATAGGGAAGAGTTATTTTCATGTTTGGTTGTGTACAAACGTTCATGAGTGACTATCTTAAAACCCATAGTTTTGCTTTCGACGAATTTTCCATGGGTGAAAGGGCACGGCAAGCATAATATGTGGAGATATTGAATATAGGACTTACGCAAAAGTAACGTCATTGCGTCATTACGAGCGACAGCGACGTAATC
>JAAUYD010132779.1_pt1 | contig 20876 bp, 19 predicted proteins | sample 7278101 | NCBI WGS metagenome assembly JAAUYD01 (sample SAMN14350128, study PRJNA611818) | marine sediment metagenome | isolation source: surface marine sediment (0.6m) | place: French Polynesia: Moorea | collected 2018-08
CTGGGCCCACTTTTTTCGGGTAAAATGCCATGATGCCTGGTTTAGGTGGAGACTTGCCGAACGCTGCTTTCCGTGGGGGTGGCTTGAACGACCGCAAAGCGCTTGCGGTCGATACGCGTGCAGGCAAGACGCACCCGCTCAGCAGGGGGGCCACTCGTAGAGCGCGGCGATTTCCGATTTGGGCTTCGCAATATCGCGGCCCACTTGGGGCAGGAATTCCCAGATCTGCTGGGGTTGCGGGTCGCGAAGGCAGTCCGCCAGCCCGCCATTAGGATGGGAACGGCGTAGTGGAGCACCTTGGGATCGAAGGGGAAGAGGCCCACGAGCAGGATAACGACCAGGGGGAACAGGAAGGTGGCCTGATACCAGCGAAAGGTGCCAGGCGGCAGCGCCATGAGCTCGCTGAAGGACAGGCTTGCCAGGCAGGTGCCGGCGGCAATGAGCCCGCAGAAGAAGCGCAGGTACCCTTGGGGCTGGGGTGTTGGGTTCGTCGCTGTCGCTGGGCGTGCGCTCACCGCCGCGCGCCGCGGGAATCATCCCGGGTGCGGCCGTGAATGGCATGATCCGCGTTAGCCGGCGGTGAGAAGCTCCCTGAAGTACCGCACAGCGTCGGGGGAAGCCCAATCTCTGGGCCCGATCACCTTGTCGACCACCACGCCGTTGCGGTCGATGATGTGGCTCTCCGGTACACCCGTCGGTCGGTAGAGATCTTTCACGAGGCCCTTCGTATCGGTCAGTGAGGTGAAGCTCAGGCGGTGTTTCTGCATGAATGGCGCCACCGTCCGGGCCCCGTCGAGATCGATGCTGACGGCCAAGATGACGAGCCCCTCATCCTTCAGTTTCTGGTGAAGCCGCTCCATCGACGGCATCTCCTCCACACAGGGGGGGCACCAGGTGGCCCAGATGTTGAGGAGAACCACCTTCCCCCTGAAGTCGGAAAGGCGGACCATCTCGCCATCCAGGTTGGGCAGGCTGAAATCGAGTGCCTGCCGGGGACCGGCGGCGGCAGATGGGGGAGTGGCCTCGGGTGAGGATTGGTGGGTCTGCAGAACAAAGAGGACCCCCACTCCGCCGGCAATGAGCGCCCCCAGAAGGATGGCCCGAATGATGGCTCCCCGATGAGGGGTGGTACCTGCATCCATTGGGTGATCTCTCCTTGTGTGAACCGCTGGTGCGCCATCCGCCCAGCGGGCACCCTGACGCTGCTGCCCGACCAGGTGGTCGCCGCGGAGCTGGGTGCGGCGGATCCAGATGACCCTGCCCCAGGTGACGGTGGCCCGGGAGGGGGAAAGCGCATCCTACCATCCGGCGGACCGATCTGTCCAACAACCTGGGGTGCGGCGCAGGGGGCATCGTGGGGTCACGCTTGGACAAAATAGTTGCGCATCATGCCGAGATCCTCATGCTCCAGATTGTGACAATGGTATAGAAACATGCCGGCAAAATCCTCGAAAGCCACCTGAATTCGGACCGCTTCGCCGGGCAGAAGGAGTACCGTGTCCTTCCAGCCCTCTGCCAAATAGCCCGCGTGCCGGACACCGGAGCGCGCCAATACGCGGAACTGCTTGCCGTGCAAATGGATGGGATGGGGCATGTCGCCCATATGCATCATACCCCTGCCGGTGTTATAAAATTCCCAGATCTCCGTGGTACCCAGCCGAACGATCTCCTCTTCCGCCACGGCATCCATCTCGAAGAGGCGGCCATTGATCGACCACTGCATGTGGCGCATGGTGAGATGAAACTGCCGGGGGTTACCGGCGTTTAGCGCCCCATGGGGTTGCAGCGGGGGAAACGCCGCCAGCTTCTTGGGCAGACGCTCGGCGGTTGTCGATCGCTGGGTCACGCTGACCCTGAAAAGGGAGAGACCCGCGCCGTTGGGCAGCGGCCCTCCTTGCGGCCCTCCCCGGCCCATTCTGCCGCGTCCAGCACGGCCCGGATCGAAGGGCAGGCTGACCAACGCGGTCTGATGGCCGACCGGACGGGGGCCGAAGTCGACCCAGAGCTCCAACCGTTCACCGGGACTCAGGTAGACATACGGCCGCTGAACCGGTGCCGGCAGCAGGCCGCCATCGGTGCCGATGATGGTCAGCGGGTGTCCATCCTCCCAGGCCAATCGGAAGATGCGGGCGTTGGCGCCGTTGAGCAGGCGCAACCGATAGGCCCGCGTCGCCACTGGCAGCATAAAATTGGGTTTTCCGTTGACCAGGACGGTGTCTCCCAGAAATCCCGTCATCCGCTCCATGGGATGTCCCGACAGGTAGACCAGTTGATTGCGCCGATCGAAGCTGCGGTCCTGCAGGACCAGCGCCACATCCTGCGCACCGGAAGGCAGGTTGAGGGCCCGCTCCTTTTCATCCGATACCACAAAGAGACCTGCCAGACCGCGATATACCTGGGGTCCGGTCTTGCCGTGGGGATGCGGGTGGTACCAGTAGGTTCCCGCTCGATTGGTGACCTCGAACTCATAGAGGTAGGCTTCACCCGGCGCCACGACGTACCGCGGATGCCCATCCATGATGGCGGGCACGTGCAATCCGTGCCAATGGACGATCGACGCCTGCGGAATGCGGTTGTGATAGCGAATGCGCACCTTTTCGCCCCGCAAGACGTGGATCATCGGACCGAGATAACTTCCCGGGATCTCCACCACTCTCTGGGGATCCCCGCGAAGTACCTCTGCGTGGTATTGCCACACGCGGGTCGGCTCCCCCGGGTAGATGGACACCTCGTTGGGCGCGGCGCTCAAGGCGATATCCAGATCCGGCGTGAAGGTGGGGCTGGATGATGGTGGAGCGATCTGGTCGCGCGCGAATGCGCTGGGAGAGGTCCAGCTACCGCCGGCCATCAGCCCAAGGGAGGCCTGCGCGCCCAGTCTCAGAATATCCCGTCTGCTGTAGGCGGTAAGATCGGCACCCAATTGCGTCATGGTCTACTCCTGGTTTCTCAACCATCAGAGGCCCCTGAAGAGCGCATGGGACGGCCGCGGAACGACCGTCCCATTGCGATTTCCATGGTGGCCTTCGGCGGCTACCAGCAGTTGCCACCGCCGCCGTAGCCCATCATGCGCCCGCCGCGCCGAAAGCCACGGCCGGCGTTCGGATTGGCTTTGCGCATCTCCACCATGTAGGCGATGCGTTTCTGGTCCAATTGTGCCTGAAGCGCCGAAATCTCCTCTTGCAGGGCCGACGCCGTGGCGACATCCGGCGATTCCTTGGCAAGTTCATCCTGCAGCGCGCGTTCCTTTTCGACCAGCTCCCCGCGAAGGCTTTCGGTCTCCGTCAGGAAAGCCGCTCGATTCTCCGCGATTTGCCGGTTGGCCTCTTCGCTCAGCTGGTCATCGTAGCAGGGGCCATAGCCGCCCCGGTCCTGCCACCCGGAACCTGGTTGTCCCCAGCCCCCACCGTAGCCCATGCCGCCGCGGGCGAAGGCATTAAAGGCAATGGCGATGGCGGCCACGCAGAAGATGGCGATGATGGCGGTCTTGAATCTCGGCATGTCAAAAGTCCTCCTTGAAATTGATGTGGCGTGTGATCCAACGAATCCTTGTAGGTGTAGCTGGAAACATCAAAGGGTATGCCAGCCACGCCAAGGCGTAGCCGTTATGTGGGACAACAATATGAAATTATGCGAATATATGAGGATGAAATGGTACGCTGCGACCCGGCCTGACGGGGAAGCCCTCCGGCGGTCGTGTAAAAAGTACACACTTTTTCGGCGGATCGTAGCAGAGCGGGTAGGATTTATACGCTTACCAATCTGCACCGGCAGGAGGCGCACCGATCACACCCTTTCATCACCGCCCCGCACCGCCGTCCGTTGAACCGCGGTGCGGAGCATTTAGCCGCATGTGGCGGGATGGGATCGAAAGCCGAGCGGAGGTAAACGGCCGCCATTCGGCTGTTGGTACATATTTTGATGTGGTATGTCTCTGGAAAAAGCCACTGCCAGAAATTAGGAGGGAATCATGTCCAGAAGCCACCGCCGCGCGATGATCTTGTCGGTCGCGATACCATTGCTGGGTATAATGAGCCTATATCTGCTGACAGCACCCCCTGCCGTGGGCCATGGCGGGAAGCCCCACGCCGAGGCCTTTACGGCTTTTCAAGCCCTGGGGAAAGGGGCCGAACTATACGACCGTCTGATTCTCGCCGGCAAGCTGGATGAGAGCTGGGAGACCGATCTCAAGCGTGTCCATATCGATAGCCGCAGCGATGGCGCCGGACAACGCGAAGTGGTGGTCCGTTTCGAACGGACGAGTGGCGAACCCGGCAGCGTCTTCTTCTTCTTCGATCAGACGGGCGCCTACTCCGGATCCAACTTCACTGGGGAGTAAAAGGAGAAACCGATGTCGCCCAGCAGGCGAAAGGCAATGCCAACAGACCGTCTGACCCTGGCGGTTCTGCCGATGCCGGCCAAAATTCTGGCGACCAGTGTCCTGGTGACCTTGGCCATCGGTCTGTTGGGCGCGCTGGGTCAGATTGTGGTGCACGACATCATCCCAACCTTCTACTCAGACCCAGCGCCCCCGCAGAGGGAACCGCAGGCGGACAACGGCGGGATGGATGCGGAGCGAAGCGCCGACAGCGGCCGTGGAGATCTGTTCGCCGACCTGAAGACAGCGGCACCGGCAGCGCAAAAGCCGTTCTACGAGGGGGAACAATTTGTGTGGACCCTCAGATGGACCCACATTCACCTGTTCGGCATCAACATGATCTTCATTCTCTTGGGCGGCATCACCCTCTTGCTCGACACCAGCGGACGGCAGCGATCCTGGCTGATCGCCCTGCCCTTCGTCGGTGTGGCCGTGGATATCGTGGCCATGTGGCTCAAGGCCTTTGTCTCGCCGGCGTTTTTCTGGCTGCACCTGCCGGGCGGCGGACTCTTCGCCCTTGTCTTCACCTATGTCTTCGTGAGGGCCATCTGGGAGCTGTGGCGCAAGCCGACGTAAGCCGGCCGCGGTCGGATGAGATCCCTCAGCACGTCGAGTTGCGGCTTAGAACCGGAACTGAAGGCCACCCCCCCAGCCAAACTCCGCGTGCCATTGTCCCCGCAGGGACAGCTGCTTCGTAACGGCGTAGGCAAGCCCCGCCTTGCCCTCCCACAGTTCGTGGGTGTCGTACTCCAACTCTCCGACAAGCGACAGGCGCGGCGTCAAGGTGACCTCCTTCTCCAGCATGAACCGTGCGCCGAGTTCGCTGTCCACCCAAGCGGTCGACTCGACGTTGAGCGGCAGCAGATAATGCACCCCGAGCACCCCGCGGGTCTCGTCGGTATGCTCCCCCTCCCCCAGGACGTCGATCCCACCGAGAAGGCTGAAAAATCGATTGACCCATCTCTCATAGCTTACCAGGCCCTCCCATTCAGTGGCGTCCACCTGCTGCCAGCCAGCTTCCCAGGCGGCCTTGAAGCTGTTGCGGGTATCGGCCACGACCACTTCGCCCTCGGTCATGTTGCTGAGCAGATCGGCCTCCGCCCAGGCGTACCAGGACGACTTGAAGAGATCGGGCCGCAGGGCGGCGGTCTCCGGTTCGGCTTGATAGCCCTCGTAGTGGATGACCCGCGCCATGCCGCTCTTCATGTGATAGAGCAGGTGGCAGTGAAAGAACCAATCGCCAAACTCGTCGCCGTAAAACTCGATCACGGTGGTCGACATGGGCGCCACGTCCACGGTGTGCTTGAGCGGTGCATGGTCCCCTTGGCCGTTGAGCACCCGGAAAAAATGTCCGTGGAGGTGCATGGGATGGTGCATCATGGTGCGGTTGATCATGATGAAGCGGATCACCTCGCCTGCGCGCATGTGAATCACGTCGCTCTCCGACAAGGGTTTGTTGTTCAGCAACCAAACGTAGCGGTGCATGTCTCCATCCAGCGTAAAGCGGAATTCGCGAACCGGTTTGTCAGGATCGAAAGCGGTCGCTTGGCGCGCCCGTAACTGGGTATAGGGTGGCCAGGGGCGCCGGGGGTCCGCACCGTCCACGGCGACGGCGGCCATGCTGGAGACGTCCGATGCCAGGGGCCGAAAATTGGTGGCGTACCGCCTGCCGCTACGCGCAGGCAAATCCGCAGCGGCAGCGGCGTGGGCGCCGTGAGGGGTGCCGTGCCCGGACATCTGCGGTGCCGGCAGGGGCTGGTGCAAAGAGGGTTTCGCGGCCATCCCCGTCTCCGTCGGTGGGGAGTGTCCGGGCATGCTGTCGTGCGGTTGCATTCCCTGCATCGCCGCGTGGTCATGCTCCTCGTGGGCCATGTCGTGGCCGTGCGCCATTTCGGTGTGGTCCATACCCGCCATACCCGGTCGGTCGAACCTGCCCGCCGCCACATCGCGATCGGACATGCCCATGGTGCCGGGCGGGGTCAGTGCGAAGAGGGTGGCACCGCCGCCATGGTGCATGCCGTGGTAGAGATTCGGTTTGGGCAGCTCGGGTGCACGATGGCGTTGGCCGCTTCCCAGCCACACCGAGGCATACCCGGAACCGTCGTGGGCCGTGGCCCGCAGCTCGTACGCCCCATCGACCGGCATCTTCACCAGAAGATCGTAGGTTTCCGCAACGGCAATCAACAGGCGCTGCTGTTCGACCGGTTCGACGTCGATGCCGTCGGCGGCGACGATGGTCATGGGACTGCCGGCAAACTCGAGATGAAAGTAGGTCGTGGCGGATCCGTTGACGACCCGCAGTCGAAGGGTCTCCCCGCCGACAGCGGGCAGATCGGCATCGGGTTGGCCATTGGCCAGGAAGTGGTCATAGGCGACATCGGCGATGTCCATGGCCGGCATGCGCTGCAACTCCCGTCGAAGATAGTCGCCCAACTTGCCCATACGGGCAGCGCCGACAAGGCTCTGACCGCTGCCTTTCTCGATGGCGTACCATTCGCTGCCCATCTTGAGCGACCGCAACACCGCATGGGGATCCTCCGTGGTCCAATCGGAAAACAGGATGACGTGCTCCCGATCCACCGTCGCCGCCGGGGCCTGCTGGCGCGGTTCGATGACGATGGATCCGTAGACACCGCGCTGCTCCTGCATGTTGGAGTGGGAATGGTACCAGTAGGTGCCGCTCTGGCGGATGGGGAACTCGTAGGTGAAACTTGTCCCCGGCGCTATCCCCGGAAAACTGATGCGGGGAACGCCATCCATCTCCGGGGCCAAGAGCAGGCCATGCCAATGGATCGATGTCGGTACGCGCATGCGGTTGTGCACGACAATTCTGGCGGTGTCTCCTTCGGTGAACCGCAGGGTCGGACCGGGTATGGATCCGTTGATGGTCATGCCCTGGGACACCTTACCCCCAATGGCAACCCGCTCCTCGGCGATGGAGAGTTCATAGTTCACCAACTGTGCCCCTGCCGATAAGGGCCATGTGGCGGTGAAAAGCAGTATGATGAGCGGCAAACGCTGCCGCAATGGTTGCATTATGGCCATCTAGTGAACCCCTTTCGATCGAATTTATGCCTCAGTGACAGCAAGGCGGTTTCCCCCCTGTGGCCTTGTTGAGCCGCTCCAGGTAGCGTCCCCAAAAACCTTTCCGTTTGGGGGGCCTGGTGGACAGGTATCTCTCGGGATCGGCCACGAACGCTTCCCGGCAGGCATTCGCACAGAAGTGATAGGTGTTGGACCGAAACTGGACAGCGGGCACGTCGCCGTCCATGACGACCTTCATCTGGCACACCGGATCGATGACGGTTCGGGAGGGTTGGGAACGCTTCATGGTGCACCTCGCTTTAGCGGATTAGACGACGGCACATCTGCGCGTCGGCGGTTTGTGTCGCTGCCGCGGCGGGTTTAGCGCCGCGCCAGGATCTCCGGAGATCTTCGGAGCGCATCCTGTTGCCGGCGGGCCGCCCGAAGGCCGCAGATCACCCCAGCGGTGAGTAACGCAATGGCGCCGAAGAGAACGGCCCAGAAGATGAGCCGCACGTCCACCAGGGCACCGCCCAGCAGGTGGCGGTAGCCCATACCCCGGGGCCCGCTGCCGGCCCAAATGCCGGCATTGAGATAGAGCAGCAGCCAAATGGCGACGGCGATCAGCGCGGTGGAGATCCCGGTGCTCAGCAGAATGGCGGCCTTGCGACTCACCGTTATCCTTTCGGTGGCAGTCAACCGCGGCGTCTGTTCACCGCCGGGGCATAAAACACATCGTGTCATAGACTGGCGCAACAGCTATGCCAACGCGGTGCGGGACACATTGAATTCGGTCCAATCCACCGCAATCATATGAAATATCTGCTTCCTTCGAAGCGCCGCTGCCATCGTTGGGCAGGCGGTGCAATTGCCCATCGTGTAAAAATGACCCACCGGTTTCAGCGGGAAGGCGGGATGGATCTTAACAGGGAGAGGGTGGGCCAGACCTCAGAGTGGCGAAACAGCAAGGCCTCCATCCATCCACATGCCCGGCAGGACGTCACCGCAGATGGTGGGTTCACTGCACCATGCGGTGGGGGCGTCATGGCGCCCGAGGGTTCTGTCACGCGTCCACGGCATAGCTTTTCAGTTTGTTGTGCAGGGTTTTTCGGGTGACCCCCAATCTTCGGGCAGCTTCGGCCTTGTTGCCGTTGCTGGCGGACAAAGTGGCCAGGATGGCCTCCTTTTCGATCTCTTCCAGCGAGTGGGTGCCGTCCAAGATCTGCGGGGCGCCCGACGGCCTGCGTGAAGCGTCCTCATACTGCGCCAAGATGTTCAAGGGCAGCTGTGCTTCGGTGATATGGTCGCCGGTTGCCAATATGACCGCGCGCTCGACGGCGTTTTCCAACTCCCGGACATTGCCGGGCCAAGCGTAGTTGACGAGCATATCCATCGCCAGTGGTACGTAGCCTTTGATGGGCTTTCGGTTCTTCTGGGCGAATTTGTTTAGGAAATGCTGGGCCAGAAGGGGGATGTCATCCCGCCGGGAATGCAAGGGCGGCACCGTCAGCGGCATGACATTGAGGCGATAAAAAAGATCTTCCCGAAATTTGCCCTTGGCGACCGCTTTCGCCAGGTCACGGTTGGTCGCGGCGATGATGCGAACATCAACCGTCAGCATGCGATCGCCCCCCACCCGCTGGATCTCTTTTTCCTGAATCACCCGCAGCAATTTGGCCTGCATCGTGGCGGACGTCTCGCCGATCTCATCGAGAAAGATGGTGCCCTTGTGGGCCTGCATGAAACGGCCCTCTCGCCGTTTGTCGGCACCCGTGAAGGCCCCTTTTTCGTGGCCAAAGAGTTCCGATTCAAGCAAGGTGTCGGTGATGGCGGCGCAATTGACGACCACCAGGGGCTGCGCCTTGCGCGGGCTGTTGAAGTGTAGGGAGCGCGCTATCAGTTCTTTCCCGGTGCCGCTGTCGCCCGTTATCAGCACCGTCGCCTCGGATGGTGCGATCATGGCCATCATCTCCAGCAGGCGTTTCATCGACCGGCTTCTGCCGACGATATTGGCGATGTCGTAGTCCGGCCGCAGGTGTGCCTTCAGCGCCCTGTTCTCCGCCTTCAGGCCGGCATGCTCGATGGCCCTCTCGAAGGCCAATTTCAACACCTCAAAATCCAGCGGTTTGATCAGGTATTCATAGGCACCGGCCTTGATCGCCTCCACGGCCGAGTTTACCGAGGAGTATGCTGTCATGATGATGACCGGAATGGCGGGGTTGTAGATCTTTATCTCTTTGAGGGCTTCAATACCGCTGATTTCGGCCATGCGGACATCCATCAAGATAAGATCCACCGGTGTCGTTGTGACGATCTCCAGGGCGGTCGTGCCATCGGCGGCCGTTTCAACCCCATAGCCCCAGCTTCTGATGATCGTCCTGATGGACACCAGGTGCCCGGGATCGTCATCCACAACCAATATCTTCGGTTTTCTAGGAGATCGCATCTTCTCCTCCGGTGGTCACGTCACCCTTGCATGGCAGATCGACGCGGAAGCTTGTGCCACCTGGGCTGGAGCTGGCAATCGCGATCCTGCCATCATGGGCTTCTATGATCTTCTGGACGATTGCCAAGCCCAGTCCGGTGCCCTGGGTCTTGGTGGTGAAGTAGGGATCGAAGATCTTCTGGCGATGATCCAGCGGAATCCCGCAACCCGTATCTTGGATGATGATGCGGATACGGTCGGCCGTACCCGGCGTGCACCGGATCGTCAATAGGCCACCGTCCGCCATGGCCTGGATCGCGTTCAGATACAGGTTGAGGAGACACTGGGTGAGCCGGTCCGGATCGATCCATGCCGGGCAGAGCTTTTCGCTGATCTCCAAGCGGATCTCGATTCCCTTGTCCGCGGCATCCTGCTGGATCAACTGCACCGAGCGGGATACCAACTGCCGCAGGTCGCTGACCGCCTTGTTCAGGTCTGTCGGACGAGAGAACTCCAGCAATTCGGTAATCACGCGGTTGAGCCGATCCACCTCCTGGACCATGATCTTGGCGGCATCGTGAGATTCACTGCCGGTTTCAAACTGGTCGGCGAAGAAGGTCGCCAGGGCCTTGATGGAGCTCAACGGGTTGCGGACCTCGTGCGCCACCCCGGCCGCCAACCCCCCCATGGCGGCCAACTTCTCCTGGCGGCGGACCGCATCCTGGAGTCGCCGAATCTCGGTCAGGTCCCTCATGATGAGGACCTGCCCCAGCGTCTCACCATGTTCGTTGGCGATCCGGGCGGCACTGACACTGATTGGAATGGCCCGGTCCGGTAGAAAAGCGCACTCCAATTCCATCTCCGTGACGATCGCTTCCTGGTCTAGTTGCCGCTGGATGCCGCATAACCCGTCCGGCAGAATCGTGTCCGGTTGTTGGTGTTGGATGCGATGTCTATCCACGCCGGTGATCTCCTCCGCCGCTGCGTTGAAGAAGGTCACCCGACCGGCGCGGTCGGTGGCGATCAGCCCTACGGGTAGATGTCGCACCACTTCGCTGGCAAATGCACTGGTATCGCGCAGCGATTGTCTGGCGGCACGATAGCTGTGCATCCAGAACAGGGAGACGAACCCGCCAAATCCGAGCAACAGCATCACGACGGATAGGATCACCGTATTTTGAATGTCGCTGCGGATGGCCGCCTCAAACGGGGTGACGTCCATACCCACGATAATCAGCAGTTGCTTGCGCCGCTCCGGCGAGAACCAGTCATCGCGGCTGCCCATCATCATGCCATGTCGCCGCATCATGCCCCGCATCCGCGGGAGCCGGGCGTCGCCGTCGCCATATAGGGGGCGGAAGTGCCGATGAACCTCGAAAACTTGCTGTTGATCGGCCACCGTCACCAGCTCCCAATTTTCCAATTCCTTGGGCCCAAGATGGGTAATTTCGCGGCCTGGAGAAAAAGGAGCGCCTATCTTGGCGGGATCGCTGTGGGCGACCGCTTCACCGGCCTGGTTGATCACCACCATGTAGCGTACGTCCGATAAACGGGCCGTCTCCTCGAGCAGCCGCTGAATCTGCTCACCCCCCCACATCATCCCCATCATGCCGGTTCGGGCACCCGCTTCGACGGCACGGATCATTGCCGCACCCTTGGCGCTCAGAATCTGTGACATGTAGCGCTTTTCCCGGTTGGTGTTCTGATAGGCGAGTACCATCACCACCACCAACAAGATGGCGGTGGAGCCCAAGATGATCCAAGGAGAGGTCTGCATGCCGTCGCTGGTATTCGTGCGTCCCGAGGCGTGTTCCATTGTGACGATCCTTAAGCGGTTGATTCGCCGTATCGATTGCGGCATTCTCCAAAAAATAGGAATAGCCGTGTAAATTGTAAACACAGGCCGACGAGGTCGTATATTTTTTACACGACCTGCCGCGGCGGTGCCCAACGGCTTTCCTACCATTGCGGCATGGCTGACCCTGGCGGTGAAAAGCAGCAGTTGTCGATGCGACGAATCGGGCTGCAGCCCGAACCCCGGTGGCAAATGCGGACAAGCAAAAAGGAGGTGATGGCCCAGTTATGTAGTGGCAAGGCCCGCTACCGCATCCTCCTCAACAGATGACGGTGGCGAGCACCGCCGTGAAGGCGAGCAGACAAAATGGGCCCACAAACCCCAATCGGGCGGCGGTTTGGTGATATTGGCCAGTGCCGTCAGGGGGAAGGCGTTAATCTTCACCAGGACATCCGGCATCGTTTGAACACCTTCACTTAGTGATTTGCCCCTCAGATCACCCATTGGTAACAATTGGCGTGCTGCCCTCGTCAGCATCGCTTGCGTCAGACCGCTTGAAGAGGGGCAGAAGAACTATGCCAACATCCGTTCAAAGCGCCTATGGGGTTACGGGCAATGGTTTCACCGCATCGCTTTGGTTGAAACGACTTCTGGAATCATGATAGAGTCACTCGCTGGTAATTGCGCTGATATACACCACCATGGCGCCAACAGCTGATAAACGGCCCCAGAGCAATGGTCTGGGCAACCCCTCAAGCCGCACCGGATCGGACGCGTACTTCGCCGCCGTGGGTCGGCCGAAATGGACCGAATCTGCCGATGAGATGCAGAAGGATCTGGTTCCCTGTTTGCAGCGGTACATTCGACTGCGATCGCCTCAGGATCTGAACATCAGAGGCCAAACGCAGAACAAAGCCATACGCGAAGGTACCCTCTTTGGGCGATACCCCTTGGATTGCCAGATTGCAGCAAACGGCCGCAACACGATATGCGGGTACGTAAGGGACGATCAGGTACGATGACGTGTCTCTTTTTTGAAAGGGGCTGTTACACAGCCTGCAACAGAATCTCTACACCGAACAATATTTACAAAAGATAATTTTATGACCATCCGGTAATCTTGGTGTCACTTAATCGTAAGGTTTCGGTACTACGTTATACAATGTTAAAACACCCATCGCGCATGTAGCGCTCATCATGCGTCCGACGATCTCCATCACCCTGGGTGGCCGATATGGTCATCATCGTACCCAATGCCATTCTGGATGGTTTTGATTATGAAAACTACAGTTTCCGAATCAAAAACATATCGTTACGATCAAGACATAGAGCGAATCTCAAGGTCGACCAAAGCTTTGTTTGCCGCCATATTGACGCGCGCCCTAAAAGACGTTCTAAAACCATCCTATGGCGACTATGATCTTGACAAAAAGCAGGCCCTGCATTGGATAGAAATCAATGATGTGGAATCATTCACGAGTTTTGTAAACATATGTAACTACTTAGATATAAGTGTGGATCGAGCTCGCCACAGCATCTACATTGAATTGTGCAAAATCGAACTCGGAATGCCATCTAAGTCATCCGCCAAAATCGATAACCATTGGCTGTTGACCGGGAAAAAGTTGTGACCAGGCATGACCCGGAAAGGCCAAAAGATTGGATAAGCTGGGTGAAACATAACTCATGCGATTCTCTGCCGGGTTCAACCTTGGCTTCCAGAAGGAATTAGAAGGTGGATATACCCTGGGGATGCGCCTGGGAATCGGCCGGTTTAGGCTGCATGACCTATCAAGCCGTGATGATCCTTCCTGGGGCGAGATGATTCCGGGCAAGATTGCGTATGAAATTTCAGATCCGGATCGGCCCTTGCCGCACCTTGCCAAGCGCTATCGCTTGAAATGACAGGTGCGAACACCTATCAGAACGTCGGAGAAGCCCCCGCCCATAAACCTTGACACTCAGAAGAATTTAATAGCCCACAATGTTTAAATCCTTTTTCCCAAACCCCAGGATCTTCTTCCCATCCGTCCTAATATGGATCACTTTTTCGATCACTGTCTGGTATTTCTTTAAAGATGATCTGGGAGCAATCTTAAATCTTACCACGACCCAGCAGCCACCTGTAATTGGACTGGGTCATTTTGTTACCGACTCCTTTCGGCTGCTCTATCTCTACTACACTGTCTCGGTGCTCCTCTTTTCAGCTTTCTGGATGATCTTTGCGCCCCATCCCTGGCAGCTTTGGTCCATCCTGGGGACGGCCGGTATCCTCTTCTCTACCTATTTTTCCGTGCAGGTTTCCGTTGCCATCAATAACTGGCGGCGGCCATTTTTTGATACGGTCCAGAACGCCCTTTCAGCAGACACCTCGATACCAGTTTCGGAGATGTACGAGCTGATCATCATCTTCGCCCAAATAGCCTTTCTGGCAATTTCGGTATTTGTTTTTACCCGTTTTTTCATTAGCCACTACATTTTCCGCTGGCGAACAGCCATGAACGACTACTACACAGGGTATTGGAAAGAGCTTCGACATATCGAGGGTGCCTCCCAGCGTATCCAGGAAGATACCATGCGGTTTGCCTCCATTATGGAAAGCCTTGGAGTTGCCATGGTCGATGCGGTGATGACGCTGTTTGCTTTCCTGCCGGTATTGTGGTCACTCTCACAATATGTAACCGAACTGCCGTTGGTCGGGGCCATCCCCTATCCGCTGTTTACCGCTGCAATCCTCTGGTCACTGATGGGAACCGGGCTGCTTGCCGCGGTGGGCATCAAACTGCCGGGGCTGGAATTTAAAAATCAACGGGTGGAGGCGGCCTATCGTAAGGAACTGGTCTATGGGGAAGATGATGAGGGCAGAGCGCAGCCGGTAAGCTTAAAGCAGCTGTTCGGCAATGTGCGGCGCAACTATTTCCGCCTGTATTTTCACTATATGTACTTCAATGTGGCCCGCAGTCTCTTTCTGCAGGCCGACAATATATTTGTCTACCTGATCCTGGTGCCAACAATTGCTGCAGGCACCATAACCTTCGGTATCCTGCAGCAAATACTTACCGCGTTTAATCAAGTGAGCAATTCGTTTCAGTATTTGGTCAACTCCTGGACAACCATCGTAGAGCTGCTCTCTGTTTACAAACGTCTGCTGGCCTTCGAGGCGACATTGGGTGGAAAACCATTGCCAAAATTGGATCTAACCTATCAGCCGGGCATCAGCGACTCCTAATGGGAGAGTGCAGGTATCAAGGATCAACCATCTGCTCTACGAATGGCTCTTACCAGCTGACATAAACGGTGCCGGGTTCAACAGAAACACTGGCCACCATTCGGAATAAACACCTTTTAACAGGCTCATTTATGGGCCTTATATCTGTCGCAATCCAAAGTCCATCACCTGTGAAGACCCTCTTTCAATTGCTGATGGCGTATTGGAAAGTCATCCTCGAGACGCTTAGGCTCATTGCGGACGAAAAGAAGCTGTATTAGTTTTTCCAGGTGTAGCAAACCGCGCAGTATCATCTCTGTGAAACACGCCATCTTCTAAAATTAAGCAAATATCATCAGGAGGTTTTTACACATGGCTGATATGAATAAGTTGCTGGGTCAACTGCTCGGCAGTGGTGCGGCTGGAAGTTTTGCCGGCGGATTGGCCGGTGGTGTGGCGGGTAATCTGCTATCCAGCAAGTCGGGCCGAAAAATGGGGAAAAAAGCCCTCAAGATGGGTGGAATTGCTGCGGTTGGTGCCCTTGCCTACGCCGCATTCCAGCGTCACAGCGCCGGCGTTGCAGCCGGGGGGCAAGCCGCGGTGTCGCAATCAAATGTGCCGGAGCTCGTTCCAGCACCAGAGGGCTCAGCGTTTTTACCAGCCAAAGAGGATTCCGCAGGCCAGGAAGCGCTTGGATTAACCCTTGTTCGGGCAATGATTGCGGCGGCGCGCTCAGACGGACGGCTCGATGCACAGGAAAGCCAAGCCATATTCCAGCGAGTCGAAGCTTTAGGACTCGATCCCGACAGCCAGTCCCTGCTGGTAGCGGAAATGGGCCATCCGGTTGATATGGATGCAATCGTCAATAGTGCCACCACTCCCGAATTGGCAGCCGAAATCTATATTGCGTCATTGCTTGCGATTGACGTGGATACCACAGCTGAAGCGTCCTATTTGGCCATGCTCGCCGCCCGTCTGAATATTCCGCCCGACCTGGCGGTAGAACTTCGTCGTCAGGTAGAGGCTCAAGAGGGAGATTAGCCAATCAACTCAGTGCATTAAAAGGGATCGGCAGCGCCTATCGATGGGAGAATCGGAAGGTATTACACAACCATACTTGATGCCGAATACAAGGAATTTAGATCTCTCCTATTTTGCATGTCGCCTTGAACGATCAGATATGGATGATGATGCCATTTGATGCCTAAAACCACTTGTTGTAGATCCGGCGGTATTCCCCGCTCCCCTGCATTTCCAGAATCGCGATATTGAATAACTCCTTGTAGGGACTGCTCCCGCCCTGGGGAAAGGCGATCCCATATTTTTGCACATCGAACATCTCACCCACCACTTTGATCTCAGGGTCGTTCTTGGCAATGTACATCAAGGCGGGTGCATCGTAAACGACGGCTTCGACGGTCTCGTCCCTAAGGCTGCGTATCAAATCATCCAGCGATTCAACCACCATGACGGTCACATCGTGGTAGCGCATAAAATTCTCACTGGTGGTTCCTTTTATCACGGCGACCTTCCTGGCATTGAGGTCTTTCAAACCCTCTATCTCCCCCAGACCGATGCGGTTGATCGTCAGTGAAGAACTCAAAGAGGCGGTAAAGGCGGCAAACCAGATAATACCGATGATCATCCAGACGGAGGCGATGATCCGGCCGAGGACTTTTTTGGGACATTTGTCACCGTAACCAACCGTCGTCATGGTCACAATCGCCCACCAGTAGGCATCTACAATGCCTTTTTTATAGTTGACCGGAAAGCCTCTGGCATCGTCGTCGTTTCTTTCCAGAAACCAAATCGCATGCGCAACGACCGTGAGTCCAATCAGAAAAACAAGCAGTGAATAACCGATAACTTTCAGGATCTTCAGTATGAGATGGAGGGTTGCCTTTTCGGAGGTGGCTTTAACGGCGACGATCAGTCCCGAATCAAAAAAAGGGTGCGAAAAATCGACACGTTTTTCCCTACCGGCCGTGATGGTTGTACCGGAGAAATTGAGATCGCATTCACCGTTCTCCACGGCTTTGAGAACCGCAGGCACGGTGTTGTAGTAGACAAATTCCGGCTTCAGACCATGCCGTTCACAGATTATCCTGGCCATATCGATGCTGAAGCCCCGCAGGTCTTTGAAGACAAACGGCGGGAACTCTTTTACAGCGATTCGAATCGGCTGGACCGTATCCTGAGCAAAGGCGGGCAATACAATTTGGCAGAAGACATAAACGGAAAGTGCTAATATTTTCATCCAATACCCCTATATTGGAAAAGTTAGAATCTTCCCGGAAAATGTGATCGGAGCGCGTAACGCCTTCCCCCGCCCACAAAGGCAGGCAAATGAGGGGCGGTCGGCCTTGCGGGCATTACGTGTTTTAGCCGAAACGTTTAATCCCCAAGAGGGACCAGTGGCCACATTGAGGAAATTAGCACAAAAACGCTTGATCATGCTACCGCTTGCTCAGAAACTTGGCATCGTCTCCAACGCATGCCGGTTGAATTCTGGGGATTATGGGGGGATTATAGGATTATGGGGACGGATTATGGGGACACCTTACCTATCTTGGCGTTACGGATGGTGCCCTCGGAACTCCACCAAATCTGAACCCTGCCCGGTTCGTCATTCCGAATCTGGACCAAACTTATTCCGAGCCTCTTCCAGAAAGTATGGCGCGGAAGGCATTGTCAAACAACTCCACACCTTGCTGGATGGATTCTCAGGGATCCGGCCCTCAATGTCCGCCAGGGCCGATCGAAGATAGGCGTCGATGCTGATTGAGATTTCGGCCATTAAAGAATACACCTAATCCAATCATCGTATTTGCAAAATATAAGATCTCCTCAGGAATTACCTTCGATGTGACGGCGGAAACGGCCAACGCAGAAGGCGGTGACCGGTTCCTATCTTTATTCCGTCACGATTGATTTTACTCCTTGTTGTTGATTTTAGAGCAAGTTGACCATCCGGTCCGCCAACCCCTTTTCACCCAATACGACGTTGAGCTTGGACTTCTCGGCGATCTTCTCGAGCACATCGAGCTCACGCAGTCGCATCAAGGTCGGGTTGTTCTCCAAGATGCGGGCGGTGTTGGCCTGGCTACGCATAGCGGCCGTCTCCTCCCGGCGGGTGATGAGGTTGGCATCGGCGGCCTTACGGGCCTCGATGACACGGTTCATCAGTTCCTTCATCTCACCCGGCAGGATCACATCTCGGATACCGAGGTTGACCACCTCAAGACCAAAGTCTGCGGCACGGGTTCGGATCAGCGCCTCCAGCGCTTCGGCAACAGCCTCCTACTCACTGAGCACCTTGTCCAGTTCGAAGGTGCCGATCACTGCCCGGAGGGCCAGCTGGGCCTCCCTGTACAGGGCCTGCTTGCTGTCCTCACTGGCAGTGATGGACAGGCGCGCATCGGCCACTCGGTAAGCTACGACCGCGTTGATACGCAGGGTGACCTTATCGGCGGTCATGATCTCCTGGCCGGTGATATCGAGGATCACCTCGCGCATATCGACGTGGAAGAACTTGACCTTGCCGATATTCTTCCAGAACAGGTACTGACCGGGCTTGAGGGTTTCCACGTACTTGCCGTCCTGGAAGAGCACCCCCACATAGCCCTGCTCCACAAAGGAGACATTGAGCTGCTCGGCGGCACCGCTGGCACGCTGGATCAGGTTGATATCTTTGTGATCGAACCGCACCTCACGGGCATCCACGATCTCGTAACGGATCTCGCGCAGGGTCTTCCAGAGGACGAACTGCCCTGCCCCCAACACCCGCTCGAACCGATTGTCCACCCAAACAAGGGCGCGCTCGTAGTCCTTGAGATCCAGGACCACGGCCTCATCGGCCAGGGCGCCGGACGTGATCAGCATGTCCAGATCTTTGTGGATCAACCAGGGATCTCGCATGGAGACAGTATCGATCCGCAGTTTGTTCAAGGGGTCGCAGAACCAGTACTTGCCCGCCGGCAGAATTTTCTGAAATTCACCATCCCGAAACAGCAAACCTCTTTCGTATGAGCGGATCAGAATTCTCTTGATGGTGAACATGGTGTGTCTCCTTTCTTATTCATTTGTTCTCTACTGGATGATCCTAATTACATACAGATGGCAGCTGGGGTTGTGCGTTTGGAAGGCAGATATCTTTCGAACCACCCGCCGAATGACGGAGCGCTGCTTAAGCCATTGGTGCCTTAAGGCTGTCAGACTTTCGTATCGATCGCGGGCATTGCCAAACAGGCCGGCAATGCCGTGCGCCATAGCAAAAGGCCATAGCCCCCGGCGAACAAGGGCGGTATCCACGCGCTGCAGGGTATTCGGTCATGGCGTGTTGCTGCGACTCTGGATAAGATGGGGTTTCAGATACAGCCCGGTGGACCGTACCCGACACCTTTTCTTGACCAAGAGTTCCAGCCACGTGTTCGTCGGATATCTGCCCTCCGCCGGCACTTTAGTTGACCGTGAAAGGGTCATGGTGGGCTTACGCCCTGGTGGCATTTGGTGCAGGATTCGAACCTGCTACACCTATGGTGAATCCATAGCGCTCTACCCGATTGAGCTAACCAAGCTCTGATATATGCCGCCGTCAGAATCCATGTCCGGTACACCCGTCGCTGACCATAGCCGCATACATTTCCATGATGCTGCCACTGAGCGTCGGGCGCCGCTGGAGCCGACAGATACCAGCTGAAACCTGCTGTAAAAGAACCTTGATGGGGGCTTGCCCCATCCTCACCGCTGATAGCGATTGCTGGGATCTATATCAACCTGTGTGCCAGAATGCGTGGCCCCGTCCTATAAATCATTCAACAATCTGATATAATGTATATTTTCAATTCTTAAGTGGCCCGACTGGCTGAAAACGCCTTGACCAGCAACCGCCCCTATCTTATACATAATTATAGTATTTTATCCTTGGAGATAGCATGAAAACGGTTGTCATCGGTATTCTGGGCACTAAGCTGGATATGGGCAAGCGGGACTCTCGATGGGAGCGCTGGCGGCCGACGGTGGGCATCTGCCAGCAGGAAGGTCTCAATGTCGACCGCTTTGAACGGCTCTATCAAAGCCGTTACCGGAAGCTCAAAACCCGCGTCGTGGGGGACATGCAAACCGTGTCACCCGACACCGAGATCGTCCCCCACCCCATCACCCTGCGCGACCCCTGGGATTTTGAAGAGGTGTTCGGAGTGCTGCATGAATTCGCTGCCTCATATACCTTTGACCTGGAGGAGGAAGAGTACCTCATCCACATCACCACCGGCACCCATGTGGTCCAGATCTGCCTCTTTCTGTTAACAGAGGCGCGCTACTTCCCCGCCCGGCTGCTGCAAACCAGCCCGGAGAAATCCGTGCGCGGCAAAAACCCAGCTGGACGCGTCACTGTCATCGATCTCGATCTGTCCCGCTACGACGAGTTGGCCGGCCGCTTTCAAAAAGAGTTGGACGATGACCTCACTTTATTGAAATCGGGAATTGAGACGCGCAACAAGGCCTTCAACCAGTTGATCGAACGGATCGAGCGGGTGGGCATGCGCTCGGTAGAACCGATCCTGCTTACGGGCCCCACAGGGGCTGGCAAGTCACGCCTGGCGCGCCGCATCTATGAACTAAAAAAGGTCCGTCACCAGCTTCAGGGAGCGTTTGTGGAGGTCAACTGTGCCACCCTGCGGGGCAGCGCTGCCATGTCCACCCTCTTCGGGCACAAGAAGGGTGCGTTCACCGGCGCCATGCAGGACCGGCCGGGGCTGCTCCGGGCAGCCCATGGTGGACTGCTCTTTCTGGACGAGATTGGCGAGTTGGGGATGGATGAGCAGTCCATGCTGCTCAGGGCCATTGAGGAGAAGCGCTTTCTGCCATTGGGAGCGGATCAAGAGGTGTGCAGTAAATTTCAACTGATCTGCGGCACCAACCACGATTTGGGGCGAGACGTGCGTCAAGGCAAGTTCCGTGAGGACTTGCTGGCGAGGATCAACCTGTGGACTTTTTGCATGCCGGGGCTCAGAGAGCGCGGCGAGGATATCGAGCCCAATTTGGACTA
>JAAUYD010110090.1_pt1 | contig 20875 bp, 1 predicted proteins | sample 7278101 | NCBI WGS metagenome assembly JAAUYD01 (sample SAMN14350128, study PRJNA611818) | marine sediment metagenome | isolation source: surface marine sediment (0.6m) | place: French Polynesia: Moorea | collected 2018-08
GCTCTGAATTAATGGTGGCATTTGTGGTCATAAATCCCACTATACATAAAAATGCCCGATTTTACCTCTATGTTGTCAAGAGAGATTCTTTATTGCGGTGAGCAATTACTTTAATTGTTACTGATAGGACGAACAGGCAAGGAGAAAGTAATGAAGATAATAATGTCCACCCCATTCCCATTAAATTAATTGAGTCAAATTTAGCGGATTTGACCGTTAAAAATGTTGACGTTACACCAACAGGCATTTATAAATCAGGACAAACCCTAAATTTAAGTTGGGAAATTAATAATGAAGGCAGCAAACCTACGACACAAGACTGGATAGAGCGGATCTACCTCTCAAAAGACGGAACTATCGAGCAAGCTATTCTACTTAAAACAATAGAAAACCTCAAAACGCTAGTTGCAGGAGAAAGCTACCCTAACTCAACCGAAATCATTATCCCCGATATTGAAGATGGTGAATATCAAATTATTGTCGTTACAGACGCTGATAACCAAATAACCGAAACTCCCACAGGAGAAACCAACAATCAAGAAACTTCTCGAATTATTGAAATTAAGCATTCTGACCTGAGTGTTACGATTACTAACCCCATTAATCTAGCCACTTCCGGCACCACTATTCCTTTAACTTGGTTAATCACCAATATTGGTAATGCGCCGACCCTTACTCCCTGGAAAGACCGCCTTTATCTATCTACCGATACTAACCTCGACCTATTAGATGATTTATTCATCGGAGAATTCGACCATAGTCAAACTCTCGAAACAGAAGAAAGTCAACCAGGTTCTTTCAACTTCGATATTCCTATTGAACTAAGCGGTGACTATTACTTGCTAGTGATCGCCGATGCTGATAACAGCATTTCGGAAGGAAACAAAGAAAACAATAACCTCATCGCTTCTCCCATTAAGATAGAATTAGCTCCTTATGCTGACTTAGAAGTTACGAATGTAAAGGCTCTAAAACCAGTAGTTATTGGAGATCCTGCCTCATTAGATATTAGTTGGACAGTAACTAATCAAGGCACTGGCAAAGGAGAAGTTGAAAGTTGGACAGATCAGGTAATTCTTTCCAAGGACGACCAACTGGGCAATAACGATGATTTCATTTTAGGCGAATACATTCATCGTGAATCAATAGACCTGGAAAACCCTTCGCGAATTGTAACAGAAACATTTTTGCTACCTCCTAGCTTTAACGGTCGTTATCACATCTTTGTAAAAACTGATATCAATGATGTGGTCTTTGAACATGATTTGCCTTCTGACAATATTACCATTTCTCAAAACCCCGTCGATATTGTCCCCCTACCCTATGCTGACCTAGTTATCTCGGCTTTAGAGGCAGAAAAAAATACAGCCAACAGTGGGCAAGCCTTAGAAGTTTCTTGGACTGTAACAAACCAAGGTATCGGCCTAACCAGTACCAATCAGTGGAGCGATCGCTTACAACTAGCGTCTGACCCAGAAGGAAAACAAATTGTTGCCACCCTTGGAGCGTTTGACCACGTGGGAAACTTAGCCGTAGAAGGTAGCTACGAACGAACAGCTACAGTTATTTTACCCCACGGTCTTGAAGGAACTTATTACGTCGTAGCCAAAACAGGAGGCCCTTACGAATTTATTTACACCGACAACAACCAAGAAGTTTCTCAGGCGATCGCCATCAGTCTTACCCCTCCCCCAGATTTAGAAGTAATCGATATTATTGCCCCTATGGAGATCCAAGCAGGGCAAAAAGTGGATCTAACCTGGCAAGTGAGAAATTTAGGAGATGGTCAAGCCAATGGGACTTGGGTTGATGAAGTGTATCTACAAGCTATCAATGATCCCAATGGGAAATTAATTAGTTTAGGAAGATTTACTTATGATCAGGGACTAGAAGCGGGAAAATCTTACAGTCGAACCGAACAATTTAGTGTCCCTGCCCGATTGGAAGGACTATACCAAGTTGTTGTCAAAACCAACAAAAATGAATCGCTTTACGAACACGGAGCAACGGATAATAATACAACGGTAGATAAGGAAATTCTCCAAATTAACTTACCCCTACGACCCGATTTGCAAGTAGAAAGCCTTGAAGCACCGTTAACTGTATCAGCAGGGGGTACAATTAGCGGTAAGTTTACTATCATCAACCGAGGGGACGTTTCGACGACTACTCCTAACTGGGAAGACCGAGTTTATTTATCATTAGATGATCAACTAAGTTCTGATGACATTTTACTAGGCAGTTTTACTAATGGTTCAGCCTTAGCTTCAGGCGATCGCTATCCCACTATCTTTGAAAATGCCATTATTCCGAGATATTTCCGAGGGTCGGCTTTTCTAATTGTTCACACCGATGCCCATCGGCAAGTTGACGAATATCCCCAAGAAGCAAATAATACAAAACCCTTTGAGATTCAGATAGAATCCTTACCTCCAGCCGATTTAGTCACAAGCGATGTAGTTGCTCCTGACCAAGCCTTTGACGGTTCGACAATAAAGGTAACATACACTATTACCAATAAAGGGATTGGAGAAACTGACCATGATAGCTGGAGCGAGACCATTTGGTTAACCAAAGATAAAAACCGACCCTCTCCCATCAATCAAATGGGGGAAAGCGAGGATATTCTTCTCAAAACTTTTACCCATAATGGCTCATTAGCAGTGGATAAAAGTATTAAAAAAGAAATTGAAGTTACCCTTCCCAAAAATATTACAGGGGAATGGTACATTACGCCCTGGAGCGATGCTTACGATATTGTGTTAGAAGATACCTTTGATGTCAATATCAATCCAGATGATCCCAATGAACTAAACAGTAATAACTATAAAGCTAGACCCATTACCATACTGCTGACTCCTCCTGCCGATTTAGTGGTAACAGAAATTGAGACAACTCCCGTTGCTCAAGCAGGAGAACCCTTTAAGGTCACATGGACTGTAGAAAACCAAGGAAATACAGCAGCCACCGATACTTGGACAGATTCAGTTTATCTCTCAGATCAACCCACATTAAATGCTCCTAATGCTCGTCAATGGTTCTTAGGAGAAGTTGAACGCAATGGTAACTTAGAAGTGGATCAAAGTTACACACAGAGTTTAGAAGTCATCCTTTCTCCAGCAGCCGAAGGCAAATATGTCATTGTCAAGACCAACGCAGATAAACAGGCATGGGAAGGCCCTTATGCAGATAACAACGAAAGTTTCACCGCCACAGATGTCACCAATAATCCTGCCGATTTAGTTGTCACTTCCCTCGAAACCATTGGTCAAGGGATTTCGGGAGAAAAGTTGATTGTTCAATGGACAGTGGAAAATCAAGGCGCACCCATGTGGTCAGGAACCAAGTATTGGTACGATGAAATTTGGGTTTCTAAAGATCCCACCTTTATTCCTGGACGTGCAACAAAGGTAGGTTCTGTTCTCCATAGTCCAGAAAAGACTCTAGGGAGAGGGGATAGTTATAATGAAACTTACGACATCACTTTACCCGCCGGTATTGAAGGGGATTATTATCTTTATCTCAGCACTAACTATAGTTATGAAAGAGATAGCCCGTACAGAGGAACAGACTTTGTTAACGGTGGTAGCAATGAAGGCAGTCGAGAAAGCTTTGTTTATCGTGGATTTGAAGATTCTTCCAACAACTTAGAAAGTTATGCTTTCCCCGTAATTTACCGTGAACCCGACCTCGAAGGTAAAGAATTAGAGGTAGTTAAGGGACTTCTCCAATCTGGAGAGACCATTCGTGTTGGTTGGACAGTGACTAATATTGGCTCAAGAGCAACTCGCCAGTATCGTTGGATTGATCAAGTTTATTTGTCCGAAGATGCTTCTCTCGATTCGAGCGATCGCCTATTGGGGAGTTGGGAACAGGAGGGCTTTTTAGAGATTGGCCAGAGTTATAAGCCTGGTGGCTATATTACCCTTCCAGAAGGAATTGAAGGAGATTTCTACTTATTAGCGTTTACAGATGCCAATTTAAAATCAACTAAAAATAGTGGTGTTCCTGAATTCCAAGACGAAGGCAACAATATTACTTCAGTTTCCTTACCCATTACCTTACGAGAACCCCCTGACTTACAAGTTACCCAGGTTAAAATCCCCGAACGCGCTACCATTGGTCAATCTTTTAAGTTAACCTACCAAGTAACAAATAAAGGGGACGGAGACACCCCAACTTCTCAATCCCAATGGGATGATTTAATTTACCTGTCAAAAGATGAATTCCTTGATCTCAATGCAGATACCTATTTAGGAAGTGTTACTCACTATGGGGGGTTAGCTTCAAAAGATAGTTATGTTATTCCTGAGAAAAATTTTGACATTCCTACCAATCTCAGTGGTTCATTTTACGTCTTTGTGGTAACAGATCCCCGTTCAAGTACCACCAAAGGTCAGGTGTTTGAAGGAGCTTTTGACAACAATAATGCCTTCTCTAGTCTCCAACCGTTAATTTTAGAATTACCGCCTCCTGCTGATTTAGTGGTGGATAGCATTAAATTACCCAGTTCAAGTCGTTCCGGAGAAGAAGTTACTTTACAATGGACTGTCCTTAACCAAGGCGACAATCCTGCTTCTGGTCGTTGGAGTGATGCGGTGTATCTCTCAGAAGATAATGAATGGGACATCGGCGATCGCTTACTGGGACGAGTGCAATTTAATGGAGAGGTTACTCCAGGTCAGACGTACAACCAAACCCTAAATACAACGTTACCGCCTGTTCTCCCTGGTTCTTATCGAATTATTGTTCGTCCCGACATCTACAATCAAATTTATGAAGCTGAAAATGAAGTTAATAACCAAACTACGTCGTTAGATCCCTTTGATGTCAAAGTAGAAGAGTTGTTCGTGGGAGTCCCATTAGAAACGACCTTAAACACGGGACAGTCACGACTGTACCAAATTCAACTCGAACCAGGACAAACCTTAAAAGTAACAGTAGATTCAGCCAACGACGAATCGGCTAACGAACTATTTGTACGCTACGGTCAAGTTCCCACCCAAACTAACTACGACGGTTTTGGAGGAGAACTAGCTGCTGATCAATCAGTGATCATTCCTACTAGCGAACCTGGAACTTATTATGTGTTAGTCAAGGGATTTTCTCAACCCACAACCAATACTGCCACGAGAATTTTAGCAGAACTATTGCCGTTTAGTATTACTAACGTGCAGACAGATCGTGGGGGAGATAGTCGCTATGTAACTACCAATATTTCAGGCGCGCAATTCCATCCCAACGCACTGGTTAAATTAGTTAGACCTGGTATTGCTGAATATGAACCCGTTAATTACCAAGTTATTGACAGTACCGAAATTACAGCCATTTTCGACTTAAGGGAGGCTCCCCACGGACTGTATGATGTTAAAGTAATCAATCCCGATGGTTCTGAGGCGATCGTTCCTTATCGTTATTTAGTTGAACGCGCCATTGAACCCGATGTTACTGTTGGCTTGGGAGGGAAAAATGTTCTTACCCCTGGAGAAAACGGTACTTATGGTTTCTCAGTTAAAAGTTTAACCAATATTGATACTCCTTATGTTCATTTCCAGTTTGGAATTCCAGAATTGGGAGAAAATGGGTTTTTATTCGGAAAATTTGACTCAGAGATTGCTAAACAAGTAGGGGTTGAAGAACTTCCCTATGTTACCTTTAGTTCAAATCTACGGGGACAACCCGATACGGCTTTAGGAAACTTACCTTGGGCGAGTTTAATTTCTGATGTGAATACAGATGGAGAAATTCTTGCACCTGGCTACATCTTTGATCTTCCTACTGGTGATTGGGTAGGTAGAACGTTTAACGTCCAAACTTATGCAGGATTCCTCGAATTACTTAAATTACAGCCTGATGCTTTAGAAGATTTATTACCTTCTGAACATGGACAAATCGCCTTCAAGTTTCATATTCAAGCCTCAGCAACCGCTTTAACTCGTGACGAATTTATCCAGCAGCAAACCCAAGAAGCATTACGCTTACGAGAAGCCGTGTTGCAAGATCCGACGGCAGCCACCTCTTTAATAGTGTTAGCAGCGGATGAAGATTTATGGGTAACTTCCTATCTAGCCGCACTTGAAGAGGCTGAATTACTACGTCCAGAAGAAGAAGCCCCCCCTATTCGTCAAAACCCCTTAGTGGTGAGTTTGATGTCTGCATTAGGAACAGGGATTTTAATTGGCCCAGCCGGAGAACAAATTATTAGCAATGGTAACTTAATCAAGTTCTTTGAGCAAATTCGCACTTGGTACGGTCACGATGCTGATTTAATCAGCAATTCACCTTTCCCAACCTTGGCTGATTACGATTTAAACTTAACTCAACGGACTCACTTTGAATCTTTTAATATTTATGTGCCGTTCGGGACAGCTAGAGTCGATTTACCCTTGGGTACTACGGTTTCTGCCCCTGATTTTGCTCGTTTCTTTGACCAATCTGCTATCAGTGGGCAATTAGCTTCTATCACTGGACCCATTGGTGCAGGAGAAGCAGGATTTGTCCCCCTTGACGAGCCTTTACCCTATACTATCCAGTTTGAAAATGCCTCTACAGCTAATGCTACGGCAGGAGAAGTGAGAATTGTTACTCAACTTGATAGTGACCTTGACCCCCGTTCTTTCCGTCTTGGAGATTTACAATTAGGGGATCTGCAAGTTCATATTCCAGGCGATCGCGCTACGTTTTCTGGGGACTTTGATTTTAGCAGCAGCAAGGGCTTTATTTTACGGGTTAGTGCCGGACTTGATCCCCTCTCTAATACCGCTACTTGGTTATTACAAGCCATTGATCCCAAAACGGGAGAAGTGATAACTGATCGGGATCTCGGTTTATTGCCCCCCAATGATGTAACGGGTGCAGGAAAAGGATTTGTTACCTATACGGTTCAACCGAAAGCTGATGTACTGACTGGCACAGAAATTAGTTCTACGGCGCGTATTTTATTGAATACGGCTCCTCCTGTTGACACGACCCCGATTCATCATTTTGTTGATGCGGTAGCTCCGACTACCCATTTAACCGCCCAACCTTTAACTCAAGGGGGTTCGGATTATTTGGTGGAATGGGATGCTGTTGATGATGAAACAGGGTCTGGGGTTCAGCACGTCACCGTTTATGTAGCTGAAGATGGAGGAGATTTTAAGATATGGTTGCGTCAAACGAATGAATCGTCTGCTGTCTTTCTGGGAGAAGCTGGTCATAGCTATGAATTTTTAGCGATCGCCACTGATAATGCGGGTAATCAAGAACTAAGTGCGGTGGTGGTTCCCGATGATGGTTCTAGTGCCAATTTAGGGAATTTACCCACTGTTGGTCAAACCAGTGAACCGGATGTTAAATCGGCTCCTAACCCTAGCACTAATGTTTCCACTAATCGCCTCTTTCTTGAAGCTAAAGCGGAAATTCCCAGTCATTCAAGCAATTCTCGTCCTTCAGAATTTACTTCCGTTTTACGGCCTTTTGTAGCACAAGGGTTTGTTACTGATGTCCCAGGTAGTCATGCTGATATCAGTGCGATGGCCATTGTGGAATTAGAAGATGGTTCGATTCTCTTTAGCGGTGGAACCAATAGAGGTTCTTTGTTCCAGGTGGAGAAAACGGGAGGAACGGCAGCAACCCCTTTAATTGAATTATCATTACCTGTATTTGATTTAGCTTTGGCTGACAATGGTAGTTTATGGGCAACAACTGGAGGCGGGCCGTTATTACAGTTAGATCGGGCAACGGGTGAGATTATTGCGGAGTATGGGGATGGAATTACTCAATCTCTTGCTATTGATGGGGATACAGGGTTAATTTATCTGTCTTCGGGTAATGGTATCGAAATTTTCAACCCTGTCAGTGAAACCTTTACCCATTTTAGTCATTTAAGGGTTGGTAATTTAACGTTTGCTCCTGATGGCAGTCTTTGGGCAACTCGTTGGCCTGAACGGGGGGAAGTGGTTCGCTTTGATGAGAATAATGAACCGCAATTGATGTTGGAATTCGATTTACCCATCGATTCTTTGGCTTTTGGTCAAGCGGGTACTCAATTAGAAGGATTGCTGTTTATTTCTTCTAATAGTGGGGAAGTGTTGATGGTGGATCTAGCTACTAGAGAGCATTTGATTGTAGCAGATGGAGGAAGTCGAGGGGATATCATCGAAACCACTGCTGATGGCCGTGTACTGTTAAGTCAATCGAATCAAATTGATGTCTTTTCCCCTGTTTTAGCTCCTCAAGTTGTTTATACTAATCCTTCTCCTGATGCTTTGGTTGCTTTACCGAATAACACTTTAGCAGTGACGTTTGACCAGGATATCTACGTTGAAGATATTAATACTGATAATTTTCGGTTAGTGGGAGCTAATAGTGCTGTTATCGCGCCGACTTCAGTTCGTTACGAAGCGGCTTCTCTGACTGCATATTTAGAGTTTGAGGCGATCGCTGCGGATGATTATCAACTACAGGTTTCTGATGCCATTCATAGTGAGGCTGGACTGGCCTTAGAATCAGTTTATACCGTTGATTTTACGGCAATTTCTGACTTTTCCCCTTATGTGGATCTTCAATTTACCAACACTCGTTCAGATCGCGCCACGCAAACGGTTTCCTTTGACATTACTCTAACCAATCAAACAAACTACGATTTACTACTGCCTTTAGCTGTATTATTACAGCCCGAAACAGGCAATACAGCAGTTCCTGTAGAGGGTACAACGGCTAATTTTGGGTCATATTTAGTTGATTTAAGTGATAGTTTACCTGATGGTCGTCTTAAGTCCGGTCAATCTTTATATGAACAAACTATCACCATCTATAATCCCGATGCCCTCAGTTTTGAGTTTGCCCCTGCGATTTATACCCTACCCACCACCAACGAAGCTCCTGTTATCACCTCTACCACCCTTACCCCTGCCATTGCAGGACAAGGATATTCTTACCAAATCGCTGCTCATGATCCTGATGGTAGTATCTTAGGTTATCTTCTCTATGATGCGCCAGAGGGGATGGTGATTAACTCCCAAACAGGCTTAATTCAGTGGAATCCTACGGCTGATAGTTCGGCTGAAAATGAGGTAATATTGCACGTTTATGATAGTCGGGGCGGTCGCAGCTCTCAACAGTTCAATCTTAGCGTAACAGGGGGTAATGAAAAACCGATTTTTGCACCTTTACCCACTGAAATTAACGGTTATGAAGGTCAGACTTTAAATATCGCACTAACAGCGACGGATGATGACCCCTTACAATATTGGGTCAATAATCTTCCCAATGGTGCTACGTTTTCCAATGGTGCTACGTTTTACCCTGATACTCAAGTGTTGAGTTGGACACCAGGGTTTGAAGCAGCAGGGATTTATGAAGATGTAACTTTTGTCGTTAGTGATGGGGTTCACCGCGTTAGCCAAACCACGACTTTTATTATTGCTCCCACTAACCAAGCTCCCACTTTACTAACCTTTGCCGATAAAACCGTAGTAGAAGGGGATAGACTGCGTTTACAATTAGTGGCAAGTGATCCTGAAGGAGACTCGTTAACTTATTTCAGTAATCTTTTGCCTGGTGGTAGTCGTTTAGATCCCAATACGGGAGTTTTTGAATGGACACCTGGTTATTTCCAAGCAGGGGACTATACCATTCCCTTTAGTGTCAGCGATGGCGAAACTGTTACCACCCAAACCGTTCGTTTTGAGGTTCTCAATGTTAATGCGGCTCCTGTCTTCGATTCTTTAGATAGTTGGTCGGTAGTAGAAGAACAATCGCTGCGCTTCCGTGCTTTCGCCTTTGACCCCGATAATCCTAGTTTTGTTCCCCAAGAACGTTTACCCAATGGGGAATTAACGATTCTTGAAGGTAGCGAACCTACCGTTACTTACACCGTTTCAGGTTTACCCACAGGAGCAACTTTTGATGTAGAAACGGGGATCTTTAGCTGGACTCCTGACTATGATAAGGCAGGAATTTATCAAGTAACGTTTACCGCTACGGATGATGGCAATGGATTGTCTCCCCAATCGAGTACCATTACCGTCCCGATTCGTGTGGGTAATGTCAATCGTCAGCCTGAGTTTACTCCTATTGGTAATCAAACCGTCCAACGGGGAGAAGTATTAGACATTCCCATTACTGTTACTGATCCTGATGGGGATGCTATTACTTTAACCGCAACGGGTTCGGGCGGTTTCGGTTTACCCTCGTTTGCTAGTTTTATTGATAAGGGGGACGGAACAGCTTTCTTACGTTTAACCCCAGGTTCAGGAGATAGAGGGAATTATACGTTAACTTTAATCGCTACTGATGGGGAACAATCGACTGGAGAATACACTTTTGTCGTGTCCGTTGAAGCTTTTAACGACGCGCCTCAGCTTGAATGGATCTCAGATAAAGTGGCAGTGGTTGGGGAACCGTTAACTTTTACTGTTCGAGTGAATGATCTTGATGAAGATGGGTTAAATTTTGAGGTCATGGGATTGTCCCCAGGTGCGACGTTAACCCCTAGTAATATTTATGGTAGAGCCATCTTTAATTGGACTCCCACATCCGTTGGTAACTATCCCATTACCATTACGGTTAAAGATAGTGGCAATGGAGATGCTTCTTTAGTCGAAACCGCTCAACAGTCCTTTAATTTGGTGGTTCGTCACAGTAATACGGCTCCCAGTTTTGCCTCTCTCGCTGATTTGAGCGTTAATGAAGGGGAAACGCTATCGGTGTTCCTCAACGCCATAGATGCAGAAGGAGATGTACTAACCTACTCAGCTACTAATTTACCCGCAGGAGCGACTCTTAACCCTCAAACAGGGGAACTGCGTTGGACACCCACTTATTTATCCGCAGGGACTTACGATAATATTTTAGTTACCGTCAGTGATGGTCATAAAAGTAGTAGTCAGACCTTCTCTATTACCGTTAATAATAGCAATCGTCCTCCCGTCCTGACTCCCATTGCTCCCCAATTAGCCCGTGAAGGAACATCATTACAGTTTACGTTAAACGCTTATGATATCGACAATGACTCCATTCTTTATGCGCTGACTTCTGCTTTACCCACTGGAGCAACCTTTAACCATCGGACTGGGGCGTTCCATTGGTTGCCTAACTATGATCAAGCAGGAAACTATACCCTCGAATTTACAGCAACGGATGTTTATGGGGCAACGGATGTTCAGGAAGTAGCGATCACTGTTGATAATCTTAATCGTCTTCCTTCTCTGCAAGTTTCTCCTCAAATTGTTGCGTTAGGAGAACGGTTAGAATTTGCGTTGATAGCCAGTGATCCTGATACAAATACCGTGTTAAGCTTTAGTGCTGATCATCTGCCGGATGGAGCAGTTTTAGATGCAGAAACTGGAATCGTTACGTTTCAACCCAGTCCTGGTCAAGTGGGGGATTATTTGGTCAGATTTGCTGTGACAGATGGGGAAGCAACAGTTGAAAAACATCAATTAATTCGTGTTGAAACCACTCCCAGTTTACCTACGGTTGTGATTGATACTACTCCTAGTTTTCCTCCGTTACCTGGACAAAGAGTGACTCTGAGTGCGATCGCTGATAGTTTTACTGATATTACTAACCTTCAGGTTACGGTAGATGGTCAAGCGTTGGAATTGGATCAGTTTGGTCGTGCTTATTTTATTCCTGAAACCCCTGGACATTTTACCGTTGAAGCGACAGCAACGGATTTAGCCGATCGTGTGGGAACCCAAACCCAGATCTTAAAGGTGCGTGACGCTGCGGATACCGTTGCACCTATGGTTAAATTCTTCCCTGGTTTGGATGGGGAGATTTTAGGGCAACTGACTCCTATTGTAGCCACCATTGCTGATTCTAATTTAGATCAATGGGTGTTATCCGTATCGGATAAGGGTGAAAATCAATGGAGAGAAATTGCTTCGGGACAGGGAACGGTTAATCAGGGAATTATTGCTGAATTTGACCCCAATGAATTTAGCAATGGGTTTTATGAGTTTCAGTTAGCTGCTACTGATATTAAGGGTCGTCAGAGCAAGACTTCTATTGTGGTTGAGGTGAATAGTAATGTCAAAACTGCTCAATATCAACGCAGTGAGACGGATTTAACGGTTAATTTGGGGGGAACATCCTTTGATTTAGTCAGACGCTATGATTCTCTACAAGTTGACGAGTTGGGACGGTTTGGTTCGGGTTGGCATTTGGCTAATAGGGAGTTTGATTTACAAACGGATGCAGAGGAGGGAACTCCTTTTCAAGCAGGAACGAGACTGTATTTAACCCTTCCTGATGGGGAACGGGTGGGCTTTACTTTCGCACCTCAACAACAAGCTCTGACAGGATTAACTTACTATACTCCTGCTTGGATAGGGGATGCAGGAGTCGATTATACCTTGACTTCTGGGGATGGGTTGTTGAGTAAGGCGGGGACTCGTTTTTATGATCTCCAATCGGCTAAACCCTATCATCCTACTTCTGATCAGGCTTATCGCTTGATGGCATCTGATGGCACAATTTATTATTTAGATGGTTCAGGTCAAGTCACTGAACAGATTATGCCCAGTGGGATACGTCTGTTTTTCAGTGACACTGGCATTACCAGTTCAACGGGTGAGGTAATTCGTTTTGTTAACAATGAACAGGGTTATTTAGCTCAAATTACGGCTCCTGATGGCACAGCAGTGGTTTACGGGTATGATGAGGCGGGTCATCTGATTTCCGCCCGAAATCTGGCTGTTGGGGCATCTACTCGTTATGGGTATGGAACGAATGGGCTGAATTTGGTCGCTGGTGATGCTGGGGAAATGATTAATTATGATAATATTCGTGATGTGTTGCCGTTAAAGGGAGATTTAGGTAGTGCGATTCAGTTTACAGGAACGTCGGTAACAGGGAATTTGACAGCAGGGGAAACGGATTTTTATAGTTTTACAGTGCGTTCTTCTGAGTTGGGTTCTACTGATACAGGGTTGATCTTGTTGGGAGTTGAGGTGACAGGAGTTGATGAGTTGCCTGAGATTCAGGGTTTAACTCCTGTAAGTACGCAAACGACAGTGGATGGTATGTATGGGTTGTTTGCGGTTGAACAAGCTGGGTTGCATCAACTTTCGGTAAACGGGGATGGGAATTATGGGTTGCAACTATCGGTTGTTGGTGATTTTAACCTGGATGGTAAGGTGGATGGGGTTGATTCTCAGTTGTTGCTAGGACAGTTGGGAGGACAGTACGATCTCACTTTTGATCTCAACCGCGATGGGGTGATTGATGGGGTTGATGTTCAGATTTTGGGTAGTAATTATGGGTTTAGTGCCAATCTTGCTCCTGTGGTGACGGGGACTGAGGTGTTGACTCATGAGGATTTAAGGGTTCTTATTTCGTTGGGAGATTTGGCGAGTGATCCTGAAGGCGATCTCATTTTCTATCGGGCGGCTAATGTAGTAGGAGGAACGATTAGTTTCTTGCCTGATGGTCAGACGGCGAAGTTTATGCCGACAGTTGGCTTTACGGGGACGGCGAGTTTTGATTTATTAGCTGATGATGGGTTCAGTGTGTCTGTTCCTGCAACGGTTACGGTTAATGTTAGTGATGCACCTTTAACCAGCTTAGATTTTGTTGAACGTAATCCTAAGTTACAAGTTGGCGGTCACGCTTCGCGTGTGCGAGAGCAACGCTTTCAATTGGTTGCTATTGCTGATTTTGCTGACCAAGAGGATGTCATTCTCCCTGGGGATTATTTAACTTGGGGTTCGGAATCGCCTACAGTGGCAACGATTTCCGAGACAGGTTGGATTACTGGCGTTAATGATGGGACGACGATTCTTAGTGCTACTAGAAATGGCATTGAAGCGGTTACAGTTTCTCGTGTGGGTAAGATTCCTGCACCTACGAATGATGCTGAGTTTTATCTAGCGTTAGCTGAGGAACAAGGACTAGATATTTATCCTGATGCTGTTACCTTAACGAAGGGCATTGAACGGCAGATTTTAGTAGGCATTAACAGTAAATTGGAAAACCCTAATCTCCTATCGGATGCTGATACAGGAACTCGTTATTTTGTCAGTAATCCCAATATTTTGACGGTGAGTGAGGATGGTTTAATTACTACCCTGACAGAAGGATTTGCTAATGTAACGGTCATTCACGGTGGAACTGAAGCAATTTTACCTGTCAATGTCGAAGTTCCTCATGTTGGTGCAACAACTTTGGGGACTGATGGGGGAGTGGTTCAAGGGAGTGATGGTTCTTTGGTCATGATTCCTGACGGTGCGTTAAATGAAGAAGCAACAGTTAATATTGCCCCATTAACCTTAGATGATTTAAGTATTCCGATTTCAGACGATTTTGAGTTTGTTGGAGCCTTTGAATTAGTATTGGGGGGTCAAGAGTTAGCTTTCCCTGCTCAATTGGCAATTCCTGCACCTGAAGGGTTAGCACTAGGAACTGAAGTCTTTTTCATAAGAGAAGCCCAAATTCCTGATGAAACAGGAGCTTTAACTTCTATCAAAGTCATAGAAGAGTCGGGTATTGTAGGAGCAGATGGAAATATTCGTACAGCTTCTCCACCTTGGGGTGGAGCCAAAGTCGAAGGAAAATATAGTATCGAGGTTCCTACTTTTGATTATAATGAAGTTCTGTTTAACATGGGGACAGTTGCAACCTATGCAGGATTAACTGCTTTCGTAGCAATCACAGTCGTTTCTGGGGCTGCGACTACGACCTTTTTTCCCTTATATTTTACTGCATTAAAAAATTTGAGTCTCGGTACTGCTCTACTATCTACAGGGGGAGCAGGTATTTTAACAGGAGCGGGTTTACTTTCTCGTCACCTTGCACAACAACAAAAAGTAGATATAACTGTAATTACTATTCCTAAAGTTGGGCTTCCGCTAAAAAACACGGTTACAGGGGTTGAGTTAAATTTAAACGTAGAAGATGGAAAAACGATACCTGTTTTTGACATTCCACTTCCTTTTAATCTTGGGACAAGTAATCTTAATGCACCGCAAGTCAACAATGTATCGGTTAATTTTGATAGTGATGGGCAACCCCTTATAAAAGTCTCTGGAGCTAATTTCGGTGAGACGGCAGAAGAGTTGAAAGTTGAATTTAGTTTTGGACAACAAGTTTATGAATCGACACAAATAACCTTAGACGAATCTAAGCAAGAACTCACCGTTTACATTCCTAATTATTTACCTTTGGGTCAAAAATCGTTTTTTGAAATTTTACGAGGAGAGCAAAGAAGTGGGAAAATTTCTCTTGGAGTTAAACAAGATTTAGAACGCTCTGTTATAGTTGATCGTCTATTAGACCAACTCTACTTTGTTGAAACTCTTGATCCTGAACAGGTTGTTGCTCAATCAGATCAAGGTAGTGCCAATCTTCTCTTAGGAAAAATACCAGTTGGTAATAAAGATGTTAAAGATTTTCCTCGATATTTAGCTGCTACTAATGACGGTTCTCGTATTTATGTTCCCTTAGAAGAGTCATCTTCCGTAGCTGTTGTTGATGGAATTGGAATGCGACAGTTAGACGAAAATTCTGAGACTCCAGAAGTTGACAATATTAAAATAAACAATGCTACTCCTTCGTCTATTGTCATTTCTCCTGATGATCAATTTGCTTATATTGGCGACTTAGAAGCTGGAACTATTTACTTCATTAATATTGATCCTGAGTCCGAAAATTATCATATTCCTAACACTTTAAATTTTGAACATGGCAAAAATATTGAAGTTGCTAGTATTCGTCGACTCGCTATTAATAGCGATGGAACTCTTTTATTTGCGACCACTGGCAACCCTCAGAAACCTAGCAAACCTGGTAAACAAATTCTAGTCTTTGATATTGCTCCTCGTTCATCAGGTCAACCACGACATCGACTTATTGATGTAATTGAATTAGAGATAGATGGACTAGAAGGGATTGCTCCTACACCCGATCCCAACAAAATGATTTTTACTAATCGTCTCCGAGATAGTAAAGGCTTTGGTTATTTAGAAATTGTTAATTACTCAGAAATCGTTAATAAAGACAAAATATCTCAAAAACTTCAAGTTGTGTGGGAATATGCTCAACTAAATTTGGGAAGTACGAGAGATTATTTTGATGTTAATGAAGCTGTCGCTGTAACTATGATGCGTACTGAAGATGGAGAGGAATATGCTTTTGTTGCTGGACGCAATAGCGATTTTAGTCAATTTGGACAAGGTATTGCCAGTATTGACTCAGATCCTAGAGCTGGTAGTAGCATTGGCATCATCAAAGACCCCTTGAACAATCCACAATTAATTGCAGCAACTAAACCTGTTCCTAATGGATATCTTAGTGGGTTGACTCTTTCTAGCGACAATAAATATCTTACTGCTAGTTATACTCTTATTAATAGTACCTTTGTTTATGATGTTGAAGAAATTTTAAAAACAATTGATGAGTATAAAAATTCTTTCAATCCTTTCAAAAATTTGAGTAAAACACCTCTTGAGGAATTTAATGAGAAGATTAGGATTGTAGGAGAGACTGAGGTTGATGAAAATGGACAACTTCCTAAAAATAGTCCTGTTAGTACCCCAGGTGGTGGCGCGTCAACTTCACAATCGAAAAGAGGGCTAATTAAAGAGGTTGAGGTAGAGTTTAAACCATCAAATGAAACTGAAAAGAAGAAAAACGTTATTGTAACTTGGAAAGGAAAGGATGGGATTGAATTAGTAACTCCACCACCACCTGAAACTCAGCCTGAACCTGAAGATGAAGAACAAAAAAAAGCAACTGATCTTCCCGTTATTGAATTTTATGTTAGCACTTTCCCTGAAAAAGAAGGCTTGTTTCCTAATGATTGGATTCCTGATGTAGCTTCTAGTGAAAATCAGAAAAAAGACTACAATCCTAATCGTGTCTTATCTGCCAATTTCTCCTTTGAGCAGTTCACAAAAAGTGAAGGTTGGACAGGTAGATGGTACATCCTTGAACAGAAAGACGGAGTAATTACTTCTATCCCAACTGCTCAGACTGATCCTCAAGAATTTACTCAGCCTGAAGACCTCAAATTAACCGCTGGTCAAACTTACCATTGGGGCTTTCAAGTCAGAGGCTTAATTACCAGTTCTCTCAAAAGTGCGGCTGGTCAAAGTCCAGAAATTGATCGTGAAACAGGTACTTTTACTGTCCCGCTTGGCAAATTAGACAATCAACCAACAGGATCTTTTAGTAGTGTTACTGTTCCTCTTGATAACTTAGAAAATCAATCCGAGCAGTCTTTTAGTAGTGTTACTGTTCTCACTCGTGGTATTGAACAAACAGGTTTCGCTAATAAACCTAATCAACAGAGACTTAATGCTATAGCTGCTCATATTGAGAAACAGGGTGGTTCAGTAATGAAATATGATCATAATAATGGTTGGCAACTTGTAAAATCTTTTCTTAGTCCAGACGAGCAAATCGATTGGAGATTTATAGATGGTTCCCCCCAACTTGGTCAACCTCTAGTTTTATTAACAGATTGGATAGTAAGTAATCCTATCACTTCAGATACTTCGGCTATTCATAATGCGGGTTTTGCTGAAGCAGCGGCAGATACAATCTTTACTTCATTAGTTGAATTAGATGATACTCAAATAGGAAACAATGGAAATCCTTATGATTCTGAAAGAAATCTTGAGCGTACTTTAGGTTCAATTTTCAATTCACCTTTACACTTCATTGGTTTTGGTCAGGGGGCAGTCGTCAATAGCGAGATAATTCAACGTATTGGAACATTCTTCCCAAAAGATCAATATGATATTCCTGACATTCAAATGACAACTATAGATCCTTTTAACTATAGTCCAAGTAATTCTTCGGGAACTTTTGCTAATATTCAAGATCCAAAAATTACAGCTTGGGATAATGTTACCTATGTTGATAACTATACTGGGAGAAAAGTTAGCGATCTAAATTTTCAAACAGATTGGAATTTAAACTTTTTCGAGTTATCTGATAATCAGTCAAAACCTTATGTTGGATTTGAAGAAGTTTTAAGTGAAAATGATCGTCACCAAAATACCTTAATTTGGTACACTGGTACGGCTGATCTTTCATATAATCCAGAAATTCTTGATCCCGATACAAAGGTTTATCGTCGATTAGGGGATCTTTATCCAGATAAAGATCCTACTGATAATCAAACTTATACTGATTTGGAACTTCACAGAAATTGGTACACTCCTGATCATACTGCCGCTGATTTTGATTATGGTGACGAACAAGCTCAATGGGAAGGAATAGGAACTGGTTGGTTTCATTCCGTTCTTGGTGGTGGTTATGAATTACGTCCATATCTTCTTGAAGACGATGAGCTTAATGTCTACAAACTTAGTAAAGACGAAATTAGACAGTTTGGCTATGAAAGTGGTTTTCCTAATGCTTTTAAAGAATATCTAGAATCTAATCGTACTCCGATTACTACTGATAATACAGCTAGTCCATTATTTAGAGGTGATTTTGCTGTTCCTACTCTTTTTAATGGTAACTTTGATGCTATCACTTACAAAAATACGACTCAAACTATACCAGGTTGGTCTTTATATAATGGCATAGAAAATGAAGATGTCTCTCAAGAGTATTTAGAAAAGGGAATTGCTGGGAATAATAGTTTTGCTCTAAAGTTAGGTGGTGGAGTCAATAGTATTACTCACAATCCTTTTGTTGTACCCGATTGGGGCGAATTAAATTTTGATTTATTCACAGATAATGCTCAAGGTGGCAATCTCAAAATTGAAATCAAAGGAGTGAATGATGATTCGCAGTGGCGAGAATTGACTACTCCTTGGGGATACCGTCCAGGTTCCTATTATTATGATCAATACATTCCTACTCAGCAACTAGCAGGAGTTGAATTAAGAGAAGGTAATTATTCTTATTCTTTTGACCAATATGGTCTTCCAAATGCAGACAATGAATATAATTACAATTTAATTCAAAGCCGTAATGATAGTAGAAGTAATTTATTAGGTTCTGCAACTCAAAGTTTTGAAACTTTTACTTTTGGTGGTGAAGCATTAGAAGAATTAAGAGGAAAACCAGCTTTATTGAAATTTACTTTAGAAGGTAATACTCAAATTGCCCTTGATAATATTTTCTTCAGTAATCCACATCTTCAATTAGGAAATCCGACTGAAGCAAGAAACGATTTGACATATTCTGATAACTATCTGATTGAGAAACCTCAATATAGTCTTTCTTTCAATAGAACCAAGAAAACTCTTAATTGGGTAAGTTGGGAATTAGATTCATCTTGGTATGCTCCTCCGTTTAAGAATGGTTTACAAAGACCTGTAATTAATGTTCGTGAAGATCATCCTGATTTTCCTAACAACACTACTAATCCTTTTAATCCTGCGAGACCAGACGATATTAAAGAAGATACATATCAAGCTTTGAGAGATCGTTTTCCTTTTGAGGTAGACTATGCTCTTCCCGAAAACTGGAGAAATGGCGATCGCGGATATCGACAGGATGCTTTCTTTAATAGTGGCTATGATACTGGTCATCTAACAGCATCAAGCGATCGCAATCTTCATATTAAAGACCAGTATGCAACCTACTCTATGTCTAATATGTTGCCAATGGCATCAGCAACTAATCGAATAAATGGTGCTTGGCAAGGTTTAGAGGATCATTTGTCTAATTTAGCGAGGTCTGGGAAGAAACTCCATATAGTTGCTGGAGGTCATGGAAGTTTAGGAACAACACGAAGAGGAGGCAATACTATTCCTGAAAAACTGTGGAAAGTTGCTGTGGTACTCGAACCAAATCAAACTATCCATGACATAGATGCGAGTAATGATGTAATCGCTGTTATCTTGCCTAATAATGGCGATTTGGGTAAAGATAGAGGAAGAGGATGGGCAAAAGATGGAAGTGTTGATGGTCTTGGTCGAGTAAGTATCAATCAAATAGAAAGATTGATTGGAGGCAATATTGATTTGTTACGTAATCTTCCCAATAATAGTGTTAAATTAACGTTGAAAAGCAATGTTTACGATAATCCTTATTTAAGTAGTTCTTTATTAGCAGAGTCAGAAGATTCAAATCAATCATTACTCTCCGAGATAGAAATCTTCGATGATATCTCCACCTGGCATAACAGTGTTTTCGTAGGAAGCACACCTAGCGAGTACAAACCATCCAATAGCGTTTCTGAGATTGGCATTTCTAAATTTGGCACCACTGGCATAAGCCCAAGAAATATTAGCCCCTTCGAGATTAGCTGCAGTGAAGAAGACATCATTAATCCAGGCGTAGCTCAGATCAGCCCCTTGCAAATTGGCTTCAGTGAAGTTGGATCTATTGAATTTAGCCCCTTTCAAATTAGCTCCAGACAGGTTAATTCCAGTAAAATCGGCTTTGCGGGGCAAACTAATATCGATGAAATTTCTCTCTCCCCCAGCGTACCGTTCCAACAATTCTTCAATGGTAATAGTGGGAGCGTAGAATTCTCTGAGAACTCGGTCAGCATCGAGAAAATCGGGATCATTGGGATTGATAGGGAGTTTCTCGATTCTCTCCCAAATCGCCATTCTACGTTCGTGTTCGATGGGGTCAATAATGGGACTAGGCATGGTATTTCTTCTTTAATACTCAACAACCTAAATAATAGCGCAACCAATATCTGGTCAGACTTACTCCAAACCCAAACCTCACTGGACATTAACTTTCAAATAACCGACCTACCCACAGGACAACTCGCCGAAGCCACCATCACAGGCTTCGACTCCTTCGGTCGCCCCAACGCAGGAACCATCCTCATCGACTACAACGCCAACGGAGTCGGTTGGTTGACGGGGTGACAAGAATTGGAAAAAACGGATCAAATAAAGGTTTCAGAATCTGAGTTGACTAAAAAATCAACCCTTTTAATAAGTGGTGATGATTATTAAGCCGTTTA
>JAAUYD010105917.1_pt1 | contig 20872 bp, 22 predicted proteins | sample 7278101 | NCBI WGS metagenome assembly JAAUYD01 (sample SAMN14350128, study PRJNA611818) | marine sediment metagenome | isolation source: surface marine sediment (0.6m) | place: French Polynesia: Moorea | collected 2018-08
ACGATCTCAGACATTTACCATAATTTCCGCATATGAGGGCATGGATGCTTACGTTGAAGCAGCGCAGACTACCCCTGATGCTAATTTGTCGGCCCTTTATCGTCAGTATGTTGTAGATCCCTATTGGGAGGATTGTGCATCTGGTGGCGAATACACGATGCTTGCGCGGAATGCCGTTGCAGTTCCTATCAAAGACCTAAATTACCTCGCCAGGGCCGTGAGTATATTGCGCGAATCTGGCGTCGAGCAAATTGTAAACGAGGCACTGCAAGAGGTTTCTTTGGTGTTGCCTGGTCCCGACACCACAGTGTGCATCTATGTAGTTGATCCCAAACACACATTTGTTCGGGATTACATGGGTGGTGTCACAGCCATGACGATTGGTTCGGGTAAAATTTGGATTCAAATATATCCTGAGGACATCTGGCGTGATTGGGTATCTTACGCAGTGGCTCACGAGTACCATCACAGTGTGTGGACAAACCGCTACCAGAGCAGGGGTTTTGATTTGGTAGATTACTTGATATTTGAAGGTAGAGCAGATTCATTTGCCCACGCGGTCTATCCGGAGATGGTTGCTCCATGGACAGAGGCGTTGACAGCGGAACAAGAAGTTGCCCAATGGCAGGCGATGCAACAACATCTAGACTCTTCGTCTGTGGCGACACAGCGAAAATTTATGTTTGGAGGTACTGATGTGCCTCGTTGGACCGGTTACACAATTGGCTTTCACATTGTTCAAGCCTATCTGAAAAAACATCCAAATGTTAGCATTGACGAATGGACGGCGTTGGATGCTCACGATTTACTGGCAGAAAGTGATTACAATGCTGAATAATGGTGAGTTGCTTTGTTAGTAGCTGGGGAGTCATTCGTCGCTGCCTAACATCGCTGCCAACCGGCACACGACGCAGCTGAAGCGAGCGTTTGGCACTATCCACATGATGCAAACAGATCAGCACAAGGCCCCGAAAGAAGGTAAACATGACCATTATCCGACATGCAGACCAGCTCAGCACAAAAGGGTTCTACAGCAAAATCGTCAACCGCAAGATTGTGACCGGTGATGTGGGGGCTGTTTCTTGTACAGTTTGGGAACAAACTATTCCACCTGGCGGCTACATTGCAGCTCACTTCCACGATTTTGAGGAAGTGTTGACCTTCCTATCTGGTTGTGTTCAAGTCACGATCGACGGCGAACGCTACCAAGTTGCAGCCAACACTACTGTGTTCATTCGGCCACAACGGGTACACAGTGTCGTGAATCAGGGTGATAAGCCGGCACGACTGATGGCACTCTTAATGTCGATTGACCCTCAAGTCATCTACCCAAATGGGCGGCCAGAACCTGTTGTTTGGAACGACGACAGCTAAAGAGCCTGTGATGGCCCATCTCACTTGTAGATGCCTGTCGGCCGCTGAAGCGCATGTTAGGTTACCAAAGATGTTAAAACAGGAAAAATGAATTGATTTTCAATAAGAGAATAATAGAGATCATTGGATTGGTAAGATCATTTTTAGTTTCATATTGCGTTCCGGGAAAACGATCTCGACTCCTCAAACTTTATCAAACCTTCATGACAAAAGATTCTTTGTGTTTCGATATCGGAGCAAACTTCGGGAATCGGATTCCAGTGTGGACCAAATTAGGAGCCCAAGTGGTCGCCATTGAGCCCCAGCCAAAATTAATCCAATTCCTCACCTGGAAATATTCAAAATTTAAGAATGTTACCCTTCTTCAAGGTGTCGTTTCTGATCAAAAGGGGAGAATGAAATTATTCCACAATACACGAAATCCAACCCTTTCGAGCATTGATGAAGAGTGGATCATCGATAAGGAAAAAGATCCGATTTGGGGAAAATATAAATGGGATGCAGTGATACAGGTTGAAGCCTTTACCCTGGATCAATTAATCAATCAATATGGGGTACCGGATTTCTGTAAGATTGATGTTGAAGGGGCTGAACTTCAAGTCCTTCAAGGTCTGTCAATCCCGCTGAAGGGTGTTTCATTTGAATACCTAACAATTGATAAAGAACGCGCCTTTAGCTGCATCGATCGTTTAGAAGAATTGGGGTCATATGAATACAATTGGACGATATCGGAAAGAAGTCAGCTAAAATCACCAAAATGGTTGTCAGCAGAGGATATGAAGAAAACGATTAAAAACATGAACCAAAAAACCTTCAGCGGTGATGTTTATGGGAGATTAAGAACAAGTCATTAGGAGTGAAAACCTAACCCACATTGTTATAGTAGACGCGGCTGCCGCTGCAGCTAAATCTGCACGAAAATTGGGAAAAAAACCCGCAGATAAACTCACCTTTAGATTGACAATTATTTCGACCTTGGACAAATACACAAGTAGTTAACAAAAAGAATTGTTAAAAAAAGCCACAGATTAACACGGATTTTCACAGATTTCTCTCTTGCTCCTGCGGAGCTCTGCGAAAATCTGCGAACCTACGGCTCTGCGCTGCGCGCTCTGCGGACAAATTATTTTAGAAAAGTTTTAGTTTACCACTCAAAAAAATTGTGGAAGGAAAATTATTCTTGAAAATTAGTATATTCAATCGTGCTACCGACATGCCTCAACCATTGTATTATCAGGCTGAGACCTTTGTGCGGATCACTTGGGCGGATGATCCTGATTATGATATGGATGCAGGCCTAGAGGAACCGGCTGTGCATATTGCACTCCATCAAGATAATACATTGTATAGTTATGGCTCGATCATACGGCAAGACGTTATTCTGGCAAATGAAACTTTCACGTGCTACGGGGTGCGAAGTGTCTTTACATTTCCCGCTTCGAGGCGTCAGGGGTATGCTCATCGAATTATGGTCGCGTGTGAACAGTCAATCCGTAGCATGCCGGATGCCGATGTAGCGCTGCTGTGGACTGAAAATGAAAATCGACATTTCTACGAAAAAGCTGGCTGGACTGCGTTACCAAATATGATCACACTGTATGGTGAAGAAAACAAACCTGATACTCATCATGAAGAGACCGCTATGATGATATTCCTCAGTCAACGGGCATTACAGCAGAGATCTTCATTTGAGTACGGAAAATTGTTTGTTGGTGAAGAGCCCTGGTAGCAAATTTTCTTAAATCCAAGTGTCATCAAAAGGGCGGCAGCAATTTTTCAGCGCGCCTGACCGACGCCCACTCAACTTTGGATTGGAAGAGAGTTATTGGATCTCTCACAGGATAAGGAATCAAAAAATGAACCAAATTATCGAGGAAGAACTACCGGGAATTCATGACCTGCGTGACCAGTTATTGGACATCCTTTTTGATCAAGACTTAGCGTATAAGCTGCCGGGGCATAACCCAACGTTAGGTGAGTTATGCGTGGAAATCGGCCGAATTCAGCAACTTTACACGCACTCCTTCAAAACCTTCAAACTTGATTGGACGCACCAGCACACAAAACCAGATTCATTAAACACCGTCGACAGCCTAAGAAGCTGGTTTGCATCACTCAATGCCGAGCTGCACGCGGCGTTAAGCCCATTATCGGAAGAGGATATCCGCAACAAACAAATTAATCGAGGTGACGGATTTACCCCCTCACCTCTGGTGCAATTTCAGATTTACCACGAAGCTTTGCTGATTTTTTACGCCAAAGCGAGCGTTTATCTTAAAGCGATGCAGAGACCGCTGCCTGAACAGTGGGCAAGCTGGATTGGCTAGTGAGATATATGTATGCCAGAGAAAGAATACACCGCTGAAAAAATTCTAGATTTGCTGGGCGAACAGCCAAAGCGTATCGGGGCATTGACGGCCGACATGACGCCCGCACAACTACGTCAACGACCTGAGGCCGATGCGTGGTCAGCCGTCGATGTGTTGGCACACCTGCGTTCCTGTGCCGATGTCTGGGGTGGCTGCATTGAAACGATTCTGACTGAGGACGAGCCAACCATTCGCGCCGTTAACCCAAGAACGTGGATCAAACAAACAAACTATCCACAGCTTGAATTTCACCCGTCATTTGAGGCGTTTATTCGCCAGCGTGCCGCATTGCTCGGCCGATTGCAAACTGTCGACGCAGAGGCGTGGCACCGTGGTGCGACTGTTACCGGTGCGGGCGCACCCTTAAATCGGACGGTGCGTTTTTACGCTCAATGGTTAGCCACTCATGAACGGTCACACCTCAAGCAGTTTAAGCAGCTTGCTCACGCGATGGCATAGGTCACACATGACGTCCCGGTACAAGCCTCTCTACATCGCTTCCAATCGGCGCATGGCGCGGCCGTTGAATGGAAGCGAAGTTGAAACAAACTGGAGAAATCATGAACAAAGAACTGTTCCTAACTAAAAAATGGAATAACATCCTAACCATTACATTAGGTTTACCAACCCTTGTTTTGGGAGTCGCAGGATTTTCTTCTCCTATATTTTCAGATTTTTGGGATTTTGTTGGAATGGCCGTTTTGGGAGCTGTCTACTGAATTATCGTTGAGCAGCATGCATCCATGCGGTTCGCATGGCTTCAAAAAACAAAATTTTCTGATCGGGCATTTCGTTCAAAACTATCTGAGAAAGTTATCTTAATTCCATACAACATTGTTTGGTGGATTCCAGTGGTTTTGCCATTTACAGGGATCATGAGTTATAGCACTGGTTTCGTTGCTTTCTTTTTTGTAACTGTTTTTCGAGCAGCTGCGAATGCATATCGCATCAATGTTCTTCCTCCAGAAAAGGGGATAGCGTTCCCATTTAGAATTCCATAATACAATCACATACTTATTCAAGAGCAGCGAAGCCCCAATAAATACCCCAGCTGCAATTGAACTCTCAAAACAACATAGATAGTTGAATATTTAAGCAAACGGATCATGTTTATGGCTCGTTTGTTCAATGCACCCATTCAATAATCCTTTCGGGGTATGACAATAATCCCTTCTGACCAGTATGCTACTAAATATTGATACTCATATTCGAAAGAAATCAAGATAAAAGCAATTGGTATAAAGCAAATCGATCTGCAAAACGGTATGAAGACGATTGGTCAGGAGGTCGAATAATGATGAGTACGCCGAGAATCCAAGACCCTGAAAATGTCATTCAGGTTAAAAATTTGTCAAAGTCGTTTGGAAGTGTCGTGGCCGTGAACGACATGAGCTTTTGCGTCAAAAAAGGTGAGATATTTGGGTTTCTGGGTCCAAATGGTGCAGGGAAAACGACTACATTGAGCATTTTAGAAGGTTTACGCAAACTGGATCGCGGTCGGGTACGTGTTTTGGGGATGGATATCGACAAAAATGCCAAAACAATCAAATCGCAAATTGGCGTGCAGTTACAAGGCACGAGCTTGCTCCCAGACTTAACTGTTTTTGAACAGGTGCAGCTATTTTCTCGGTTATACGGGTATCAGCACAACCGTCCTGAAATCATGTCATTTTTGGAGCGGGTTGGACTGGATACAAAAGCGGCAGCGCTTCCCGATCATCTCAGTGGTGGACAAAAACAGCGTTTAGCTCTGGCTTTAGCTCTGGTCAACCAGCCTAAGATCGTTTTTTTGGACGAGCCTACGACGGGCTTAGACCCCCAGTCTCGCCGAGTTTTGTGGGACCTGATCCGCGAATTGTGTGATCAGGACAAGACAGTTGTGATTACAACCCATTATATGGAGGAAGCTGAGGCATTGTGCCATCGGGTTGGAATTATTGACCACGGCCGTTTGGTCGCACTCGATACGCCAGGCAATTTGATAACCAATCTGGCAGGTGTATCGTCCATTACCACATCGGTTAATTTGCCACTGGATGAATTCCAGCAGTTGCCTACTGTCATCCAAGCGCAGCATGATGGATACAAACTATCAATTCAAACCCGTGATGTTGCGGTAACGCTGCGATTCATCCTCGATCTGGCTCAAAAGCACTGCCTCAGTTTAAACGATCTCCACATTCAACAGCCCAATTTGGAAGATGTTTTTCTTAACCTAACCGGGAACAGGATCCGTAACTAAAAATGAATTACATTCAATCAAATGAATTTGGTAGTTTTTCTACCAGCGTATTTAAACCAACGCTCCAATTTTCTATCACGCTGCTCTATTCAAATTTGCGCAATTTGAAAGCGTTGATTATTACGCTGGGGATGCCCGTCTTAATGCTTCTTGGGTTTTGGCTGCCTACTTTGGGAGGCGACGAAGAGAGCCAGGAACTCATGTCTATTATGTTTCCGGCCATCATTTTACTGAGCGTGATTATGCCGGGTTTGACCCAGGCGACCCGCCTGACCCGCTGGCGGGAGCAGCGAATATTCCAACGGTTTGCCCTAACTCCTGTACCGCTGGCGAATCTGATGGTTGGAGCAGCCTTGTCTCAGATCGTGATTGGAGTTGGACAAGGATTGGTGACCTTATTGTTTGGCATCGTCATTGTAGGATTAAATCTGAAATGGCAGAGCGCCTTACTCGTGGTGTGTTTTATGATATTGGCGGCCGCCGCATTTATTGCCTTTGGTTCGTTTGTCGCCGCACTCAACCGCAAATCGGACATTGCTGGGTATGTGTTTTTCTTTGCCATTATGCCGCTGATTTTTCTGGCCAGCTTTCCCCCCGAAATGATGCCGGAATCGGTCAATGCCATTATCCCCTGGCTTCCTACTGCAATGGCGATTGAGTTAATCGGACCATTGTTTTTATTCAACCAGCTAACTGGAGACGCGCTCTTTGCTGGGCTTGGATTATTGAGCTACACCCTATTTTTTGCGGTGATTAGCGGCAGACGTTTTCAATTAGAAGTTTAGAAATCGATACTTTTCAAGTCTCTATTCTCTTCAATGGTCCCAACACAGCGCGTGGTTTGCCCGTTATAGGATGATGGAGCCCTTTGGCCTATTCATCGGGAAGGTAGGGGAGCAACTTGGGTTAAGAATAAGGATATGATTAATGGAAGACAATCAAAAAGTAGTCATGATCAGTGGCGCATCCAGTGGTATCGGGCTTTATGCGGCTGAGTACCTTGGAAAGCTTGGCAACTATGTATTTGCTGGGGCCAGAAAAACCACTGACATTTCCAGGCTATCGGAAATTCAAAACGTACACGGGGTGAAACTTGACATAACAAAACCAGATGATATTAGCGCCGCGGTGGAGGCCGTCGAAACCAGGATTGGGTATCTCGATGTGTTAATCAATAACGCCGGAATCCCGGGTTGGGGTGCCGTTATGGATCGCGACCTGGAATACTTCCAGCAGATAATAGATGTAAATCTGTTTGGCGCATTGCGAATGATAAAAGCATTTTACCCGCTGCTGAAGAGATCGAAAAATCGTCCTGTTATCATTAATATGAGTTCGCAAGGTGGAAATTATGCCTTTCCTTTTTGGGCTCCCTATCATATGTCAAAATGGGCGCTTGAAGCTTTGTCTGACTCGTTACGTCGGGAGCTGTTGCCGTTGGGGATTCGGGTAGTGGTTATGCAGCCCGGTGCGATACGCTCATTGGCCTTTGAGAGTCAGCGAGATGAGTTTACCGATTATGCAAAACAGGTGAAATCAGAGTTTCAGGCGCGTGCGATTTCGTTGTTACAGGCTGCATTTGTGGATCCCAATCGGAAAACCAAAGATCCACAGGTGGTGGCAGATGCTCTTGTTCATGCGATTTATAGTCCAAACAGCAAATTATACTATCATCCTGGACGGCGTTTGATCCCTGATCTACTGGCAGCCAAGCTTCCTCAAAAACTAGTGGACAGAATACTCGCAAGGATTGGTTCCGACTAAGGGAGCGTAAAAGAATCTCAAGCTGAGGGAAGCGAGATAGTGCAGGTAAATCGGCTTTGATCATAACACCTTAAAATCTTCTTGGCGTGATTGGATATAAATTTGGCGTGATACGATAAAGGTAAATTTGCTGAATGGGTGCATACTATGAGGGTCCAATCAAACTTAACAGGAGCAAGTCAAGGAGAAACGATGCAAACCCAGCAAAAATATATTAACCTAACCAATAACATCAAAATGCCGATGGTTGGATTCGGCACCTACCTCATCCAAGATGAAGACGCCCAATCCCTGGTACATCAGGCCATCCGCTCGGGCTACCGACATATCGATACGGCGGAAGCTTATGGTAATGAGAACGGTGTAGGGTTGGGAATCAAAACAGCGTTAGAAGAGTTTGGAATTTCAAGAGAGGAGATATTTGTCACGACAAAGCTTTGGCCCGGTAATGAAGCCTGGGGGCAGGCTCCGAAAACATATGAATCAACCATTGAGTCATTGCAGGCCAGTTTGGCAAATCTGCAACTGGATTACGTTGACCTGTATTTGATTCATGCCCCATTCCCCCAGACACAACGACTCGAACAATGGAAAGCGCTGATCGAACTTAAGCGCCAAAATAAAGTACGAGCCATTGGCGTGAGCAATTTTAGCAAGGACCATATTGAAGAAATCAAGGCCGCCGGGCTCCCTTTACCCGATGCCAACCAAATCGAGCTTCACCCGTGGTCGCAAAAACCGGATTTAGTCTCTTACCTGGCCGAAAATGATATTTCTATTATCGCATACAGCAGCCTCGTACCGCTTTCAAGCTGGCGAGATGTTGAAGGTCAGGCGAGTGCCAAGACCGAGCAGATGAAAGCTGACGGTGCCAGCTCGGATTCGCCGTTTAAGGTAATCGCCAAAAAATATGGTGTTTCAGAGGCACAAGTCCTCCTCCGATGGGGTATCCAGAAGGGCTATGCCGTCCTGCCCAAAAGTGTCAACGCGGAAAGGATTCGGCAGAATATCGACTTGTTTGGTTTCGAAATCGATGATAAGGATATGGCTGCGATGGCAAACATGGACAGAGGAGAAGGTGTGGCCTGGAGTTCAGGCGATCCGACAAAAGAAGCTTGATTGAAGAAGGTACGTTTTCTTGTCGCAAAGGTCGAAAGGGAAATTTTTTAGGAGTGAGATGACTGAACTTCACAACCAAAAATATAATTTGGAAAAAGGTTGGCGGGCATCATTGAAAGACCTGAACATCTCAGCTCAGGATGTGCTCCGGCATGCTCAATTGCCTTTGGATTTGCTTCTTCGCAAAACACCTACCGTAACGGCCGATGAATATTATCGTTTCTGGGATGGGCTGGCTCATGCATCCAAAAATGAGCCAGCCTTGGCTTTGCGATTGGCCAAAAATTTCAGCGCTAACACGATCGCCCCGGCTATCATCGCTTTCTTCAGCAGCAGTAACTTGAATATGGCTCTCAAACGCACTGCTCATTACAAATCTATTGTAGCCCCTGTGCGCATGACCGTTGAGCATCACGATCAGCGGACAATCTTAACTTTTGCCGGGCTGCCACCAAACGGTACTTTGCCATCGCTCTTTGTGGCCTTTGAACTCGTGTTCTGGGTTGAGCTTGCTCGTATGGCTACCCGTGAGCGAATTATTCCCGAAACTGTTCACAGCACCCTTGATTTGCCCGAATTGGAAGCATATGAATCATTTTTGGAGACACGTATCAGGCGTGGTGAGGTCAACAGGGTAACCTTCTCTGCAGCAGATTCACAGAAGTCATTTCTGACCGTAAATCACGCTATGTGGGCTATCCTAGAGCCGGCATTTGACAAACGCATGGAAGACCTGACCCAAGGTGCTTCATTCCGGGATCGAGTACGGGCGTGTCTGCTTGAAATGTTAGCCAGCGGTCACTACTCAATGGCTTATGTTGCTTCGGAATTAGCCATCAGCAACCGGACCTTGCAGCGTCGTCTGAGTCGAGAGGGGACGACATTCCAGAAAGTACTGGATGAATTGCGAGAAGATTTAGCGCGTCATTACCTTTCCGCAACTGACTATACCAGCGTAGAGATATCCTTTTTGCTGGGGTATGAAGAGCCTAATTCATTTTTTCGGGCGTTCCGTGCGTGGACGGGACAAACCCCTGAAATCGTTCGTGCAAACAGTAATAAATTGCTGCGAAAGGTGAGTGTATAACCCTGTCAGTAGAATGTTGTGATGACACCTGGGTAAAATCTGTTAAATTTGATCAGGTTGAAGAAAACCTTTGAGGTTCAGGAGGAATACATTGAAGGAAAACACGCCACAGATCGAAGCGGTCGAAACGATGGAGTATCTCGTTGGTAAGCAGGATTGGGCTGCGGCCGCCGACTATTTTACCGATGATGTCATGTACAAGGTTTCTGCGCGTGAGCCTGTTTTTGGTTTAGCTGGCATTCGAGAGTATATGCAGTGGCAAAATCAACTGGTTCATTGGCAAGGGCACTCGGTCCGTCTCAAGGTTAATCCCAACGACATCGTCATCATCGAAGTTGACTCCCATTTTCTTCGCCTCAAGGATCAGACTGCCATCACTGTACCCTGCACTGACATTTATCGCATGGAAGGGCTGAAAATCGCAGAATGGCGTGTCTATGCCGATATTTCACATTTTACGGTTAATCAGCAAATCATCTGAACCGCGTGGTCAAGCAACAAATCCAATCAGCAGAAAGCGTAGGATGAGCCAGCGCCATACAAGATTGGGTTGACTATTTGCCTTTTGGCTACAGGGGCGCCCCGCAGTACTTGCAGTAATCAGCGTCGGCGCTATGCCCCTCTCGCCCGCAGTCCGGGCACGCCTGACCGCTGACCGGCCCGTATGGACGGGTCAACTCGAGCGAGACGATACCGGTGGGCACGGCGATGATGCCAAAGCCGAGCAGCATGACCACCGCCGCCAACATTTGCCCGAGGGGCGTCACGGGGGCCACATCCCCATACCCTACCGTGGACAGGGTCACGATAGCCCAATAAATGCTGACCGGAATGTTGACAAAGCCGCTTTCTTCCCCTTCGATGACGTACATCAGGGAGCCGATGATGACCACCATGGTCAAGACCGCCAGCAAAAAGACGATGATTTTGCGGCGGCTGGCCCAGAGCGCGCTGCGCAGCACTTCAGCTTCCTGCAGATACGCTCCCATTTTGAACACGCGAAAGATGCGCAGCAGCCGCAGCACGCGGATGACCAGCAGCGTTTGCGCGCCAGTGACGAGCAGGGCCAGGTAGGTGGGGAAGATGGCGATGAGGTCAATGAGGCCAAAGAAGCTGCGCGCGTATTGGAACGGCCGCTTAACGCTAATCAGCCGCAGCACATACTCAAAGGTGAACAACACAGTAAAAAACCACTCCACATTGCGTAACGTCGTCCCATATTGTTCACGCACCGCGGCCACGCTTTCCAGGGCCACGGCCAGCACGCTCAGCCCGATGCTAATGAGCAGAACGACGTCAAACAGTTGGCCACCGGCCGTGTCCGCTTCGTAGATGATCGTATGCAGCTGATTGCGCCAGGCTGAGGTGAGGGGTCGGTTGTCGTCAGGGGTTTTCATGCCGCTGATTATAGCAGGAGACCACCAGGGCGGTTACCACACCTGATGCCGGAGAGATCGACCACCTGATTTGTCAATTGACCGACCTCACAAAATATTATTAAATCAAGATGCCAACGATGAAGAAAGAACAGTTAGATGTAGAGCGGTGTGGAAAATTATCATCGAACCGGGTTTATACGTTGAAAACCGACTATCGAGAGAAAAAACAGATCAGTTTGCTATGTTTAGGTCAATAAATGAGGTATGTTCTTGAATTATTGCTTCACAAAACCCGGCCGATCTGCTGAAGAATATGACAATTTTCTGGACTAGACACACAGGTAACCAATTATGAGTAATGAAAAAACCGTATCAAATCACTACCTGCACGGCGATCTCCTGCAAGCGATTCAAAGCGCTATTGCCAAATCAGGCAAGACGATTGATAACGTCACTGTTGAGGATCTCGCTTCCGTTGACGAGTTTCATATCGGTGGGCGGTTCGCGACAAAAAATTTGCTCAGTCAACTCAATTTTCCTGAACAACACCATATCCTTGATGTCGGGTGCGGTCTGGGTGGCGCAGCACGGTTTGTTTCAAGCAACTACAGCAATCACGTTACCGGTATCGATTTGACACCCGAGTACATAGATACCGGTAGAGTGTTATGCGAGTGGGTGAATTTAGAAAACGATATCACCCTTCACCATGGCAGTGCTCTTTCAATGCCTTTTGAGGACGAAATGTTTGATGGCGGATACATGCTGCATGTCGGCATGAATATCGCGGACAAAAATCTGCTGTTTAAGGAAATCTTTCGCGTGTTACGCGAGGGAGCCACTTTCGGTATTTACGATATTATGCGCATGGAAAAGGGGGAATTAACTTTCCCGGTTCCCTGGGCAACAGATGGAACCATCAGCAATCTAGCGTCACCCAAGCAATACAGGCACGCTTTAATTGATGCCGGTTTTGAGGTTTCCAGAGAGAACAATCGCCGTGATTTTGCCCTAGAGTTTTTTAAAAAACAGCGTAAAAAAGTCGAGGCCAATGGCGGTCCGCCCCCTCTGGGCCTGCACACATTAATGAAAGAAAGTACGCCTATCAAAATAAACAACATGGTGGACAATATTAAAGCTTCCTACATAGCTCCGGTTGAGATGATTGCTCATAAAAGCAAAAAAATATAGCAAGTGCCGCTCGGCGCACTGGTACCAAGCACCAGAGCCTTGGCAGCCGCAAACCGGCCAATAGGCTGCAAAGAGAGCGATTGGTCACGGCGGGAGCAGCTTTTGCCCCACCCGCGATTAGCGCAATATTGCACGGCTGTTTGGCTGTGATGTTGGGGCATTCCAAATTGCCGCCAACAGCTGGACAGCCCGACCTTACAGCGCCATGAGAAGATAGCATTAGAGTGGTATCATAAGTGAGAAGCAATGGCAGTGGATCAATTTGACCGGGTATGGACATTCGCCAGGAGAGCTTGATTTTGGTGTCTTCTTAAAGGAAAATCCAGATTTGTTTGATTAGATGTCGAAGTTCGTTCTACCCATGACATCGCCTGATTGCTTAATGAAGCTTCCTGCCGACAGGCTTGTTTTTAGCGGGTTTTAAGATCAGGGCATAGACAAAAAGGCAAAAGCTCGTGCATAACGATGAATTAAGAACGGTTTTAAGACGTGCGGACCGCCAGCGCATCCGAGGTGAATGGGCTGCCGCGGCCGCCACATTGCAGGCCGCCCAAAAGCAAACCGCCGGGCAAACCGACGAGGTCCAAGCGCAGCTTTGGTTAGCGCTGGGCCGCACATACACCGATGAAGCGATGTTTCGTGGGGCTGACACCCTAGAAGAAGGAAAAAAAGCCTTGGAACAGGCCCGTCAGCTGGTTGAGTCGCAGGGCGAATCAGCGCTTTTGGGAGAGATCTATGAGGCGTTGGGCTTTGCCCTCCATGTCGGGTATGTCGATTCAGATCGGACGGAGGAGCCGGCCATGGAGCTGCCGTACTTTGAGCGTGCGCATGCGCTCCTTAAAGCTTATGGCGACGCGCGACAACAGGCCCGCATCCTGTTCCACCTGGGTTTAGTGTATGATGTGTTGCGGCGCGATTATTCCCAGGCCCGGCCGTATCACGAAGCGGCGTATGAACAGGCCCAGGCCGCTGGTGATCAAATCACTCAATCTTATGCGATTCGCCATCTTGGCTTTGTCTTTTTGGCGGAGGAAGATTGGGATGCCGCAGAAGCAGCGCTCGTGGAATCATTGGCCTTACGCGAGGCCGCGGAATTTATTCCAGGGATCGCTTATGCTCGACTGGCACTCGGACACCTGGCGGAGCGGCGAGGGAATCGCGCGCAGGCGGTAGAGCATGTTCAGCAAGCGCGAGCGATGTTGGTGGCGTTGAAGGCCGAAAAGCGGGTGACGTGGATCGACGCGGTTTTAAGTCGATGGGATGAAGAGGTGTGAAAATAGGACAGTTCCTGAATTGGTTTGTTAGGTTGTGTTGACATTTGGGATAATTCTTTACCCGCGCAGGCGGGGATCCACCGGTGGCCATACAATGGATTCCCGCTTTCGCGGGAATGACGACGTGATATCGGTATCTATTTATCAAAACTCAAAAATGCGGGCCAAAGGGCCTGACCTGATGGGTAACCGACCCTTTAGCCGTCGGTTTTAATCGACGGATATAAAAAATATCGAAAAATGGAGGATGGCTCATCATCTTGAATCAAATGTCAACAGAACTTAGGAGGAAATTAAAGTGGATAGACGTTTTAGTGGGATTCGATTCACAAAAGTCCAGCATAAATTAAATGAAGAATGGTTCGATTGGCTTTCGGATCCGGTGCCTATTCCCTATCTTAAAAATAAAGAACTCCGCATTCATCTTGAATTTGATGATGATGAACTTGACCGATTTCAGCAAGAAATTGATTTAACTGTAAAAAATACGCTGCAGTTGAATGACACTCATCGAAAACAAACCAAAGCGCATTTATTTGCTTACTATAAAGATATCGCGCTTATCGTCGGTGAAGAAGATATCGAGGACATGCCCCCCCTCAGGACCGACGAGAAAATATTTAATTACATCGACTTAAAACGCCTTACTATCGGCAGAGGTAGTGTAGCCGGCAATTTCTACGCAAACTTTAGCGGAAGCTGTAAATGGGATATAGAACACGGTGTCTCGATATCCTTTCAACGAGGGGAAGAACTCGCTATGGTGTCAAGTATCGATCACATCTGTAATTCTGACGCTTATGCAGATAAAGATCAAGATCAATACATCTACATCGGAAGCAATATCAAAACGACTCCTGTGGAGCGCTGAGGTCACCATAATGGTACAGGATTTGAATAAAATAGAAACCTTGTACGATACGCCAGCAAAAGAATATGCGGAAACATTCCAAGACCGGCGTCATAAAAATCGAGGTTAGCCAATGGAAAAATTCAAAAAGGTTGATGAATATATTGAGGCACAGCCAGAAAGAACCAAGGAAGCTTTGATCGTATTGAAACAATGCATATTTGAGGCGGCGCCTGAGGCCATTGAAATGTTTAATTACGGTATTCCGGCATTTGCTTTAGTAGAAAATGGAAAACGGGAGCAGCAGATCATGATCGCGGGATACAAAAACCATGTGGGTTTTTATCCACACCCGACCACAATGGAGCACTTTTCTGAAGCGCTTTCTGAATACAAAAAAGGAAAAGGGTCTGTACAATTTCCTCTAAATATGCCTATACCAAGAGAGTTGGTGGTTCGAATGGTAAAATATAGAAAAAATTTGATCCAACAAAAATGACAGCCTTGAATCGAGGATCGACCCTAAATACATAAGCCTATGATCTCCTTGCTAAAGACAATCCTCAGAAAATCCCTTCGTGCGCTGCTTGAATTTCTAGAACAAGATGAACGCCTCGAGCCACCGGATGAGTTGCAGTCACACAAATCAATCAATCGCCTAGAGATCGAGCAGCAGATTATGGCGTCAAAAACCGTTGATTTACGGCAAAAAGACCTCAGCGATTTAGATTTATCTGGCCTTGATCTCAAGGAGGCAAATTTTAGTGGGGCGAATTTATCCAGGGCTAAATTTGTTGGTGCAAATCTTGAAGGTGCCGACCTAAGAGATTCAATATGTTTAGAAACCAATTTCCTGGATGCGGCATTAAGAAATACGCTGTTCTATAAGGCGAATTTGCGAGGCGCCCGTTTCTCACCCTATTCGTTTCGCACCTATTCAGGGGCAAGGTTGAGAACAAAATGGGAAATCGGGGATGTTCGTTTGGCCGATCTTTCGGGCAATATCGAAGATTATCATAAAGCAAGAGAAGCTTGTCTATCGATTGCTCACACCCTTTACGAGCAAGGAAATTTTTCAGATGCTTCCGTATTTCGGGTCGCCGCTATGCGGGCGAACCGCACGACCCGAAACCCGTTCAAACGCTATAAGCGCCATAGAGCATTGGGAAGAGGGCATTTCATTTCCCTCACAGGTTTTGTACGCAATTTAATTCGGTGGCTGGGGCTAATCATACCGGACGCCCTGTGCGTTTACGGTGAAAGCGTCTGGAGAGTTGTCATCTGGATCATTTTTATTCTCTTTGGTTTTGGCCCGCTTTTATTATTTATTTCAGGTGGATTGGATTGGTCGAATGCGTCAGAGCAGACACAAATTTTGCTGCAGATAGATCACCCGGTTGTCCAATCCGCCTATTTTTATTTCCAGTATTTAATGTATGTATTTGATAGTTTTACAACAACAGATTTTTCTGTTCTTGAACCGAGAAATGACCTGGTTCGATTTATTTCAGGGATGTTGGCATTTATTGGGATATTTTTTGCTGGATTACTCGGTTTTGTGGCCGGAAATCGAATTCGGAATATGTAGCAAATTGTAAGAACAAAAACCGGCCGTTTGGCGGTGGAGCGGTCTCACTGCGTGGCAGGTAGAAGATAGGTATGAACGAGAGATTGAAGATAGAACTGGACCGGTCATTCAGACTGACCCACGACCTCGTTGTCCATCTGGATGAAGAATCCCTAAACCTAGATTTGCCAAACCTGCCTTCCAACCGCATCTCGGGGCAGCTTTGGTGCATTGTTGGCGCGCGAGAAAGCTACATCAGGGCGATTGAGGCAGGCGGCTGGAATGGATTTTCGTGCAGCCTTGCGGAGCCACACGTGAAGCGGTCTGTGCTTGCCGCTCTGGAATCGACCCATCAACAGCTGGTTGAAATTGACTTTGTGGACTTGACTGACGCCCAGGTTGATCTCGCGTTCGCGCTTCTTGAACATGAGGTTCAGCACCACGGACAGCTCATTCGCTATGTGTTTGGGAACGGGCTTACTTTCCCAGACAGCTGGAACAAACGATACACTGTTTAGCCTGTCAAGACGCTCGTTTAGCAAGAGCGAAGGAGTATCAAACTCCCGAGGGAGCAATTTTCATTTTGGGTTGGTCAATTACGCTTTGGCAAACGATTTTCCAGCTGAATAAAGTGCGCTATAATTCATCCTAGTGGTGGGTTTTGGGAAACAACCAACCTTCAAAACAATCATCAACTCTCACTCCTCCAAAGTCTGGAATTCATTTACCCCTTTCCTAGCCTGCCTGGCATTTTCGTTTAGGAGTGTTTCACTCTTCACGTGTCTCTTCTAAGATCATATATGATTTGAGCGTGGTATTTGCCTACTACCTGCGGGGCAACGCAAGTGTTTTGCCAATAAAATCTAAGGAGCAAACAAAAAAATATGAACAAAAAGCTGTGGGGTCTGATGATTCTGGCCTTCATTCTGGTCTTTCAATCAGGCTATGGAAAGATGATATTTGCCGATCCGGGAGATCTCGATCCTGGTTTTGGCAGCGGCGGCCTCGTCTCAGCTGATATCGGTGGATTTGATACCGCCATTGATGTGGCCATACAATCTAACAAGCAGATTGTAATCTCGGGTGCGACATTTGGTAGTGAAACGAACTTCGTTCTCGCACGCTATGATAGTACCGGCCAAGTGGACAACACCTTTGGCACAAACGGGATTGTCCAAACGAATCTGAGCAGCGTCGATATTGGACGAGAAATCGCGATCCAGACCGATGGTAAAATTATTGTCGGCGGCAGCACCGAAATCAACGGCAATAAAGACTTTGCCCTTATCCGCTACAATGGAAATGGGAGTCTTGATACTACTTTTGACAGTGATGGTGTCGTCGTGACTCCTATTACCTCGGATGCCGATGAAATATGGGGGATTGCTCTACAAACTGATGGAAAGATCGTCGTAACGGGCACCAGCAATTCTCAATTAACAATCGCTCGCTACCTCACCAATGGCTCACTGGATAATTCTTTTGGAACCAATGGTATTACGATTGTAGCGGGGGCAATCGGTCAAGTAATCAGGGTCCAAACAGATGGTAAGCTTGTCGTTGCCGGACGTACCGGCAATGATTACATGGTGGTGCGTCTCCAAGCCGACGGTACATTAGACAACACCTTTGACACCGATGGTCTGGTAACTACCGACATGGGAGGCGGCGGCTTTGTCACAGCGTGGGATCTCAGCGTCCAAAATGACGGCAAAATTGTCGTTGTTGGAAACAGTTTTAATGGGTCCGATTACGATATCGCTGCTGTACGGTATAACACCAATGGCTCTATAGACACATCATTTGGTACCGCCGGTAAAGCGATTTACGATTTTGGTCAGGGTGATGATGATGGGGCAGCGGTAGCCATTCAGGCCAATAACAAAATCTTGGTAGGTGGTCACAGCAACACCGGCACGGCCGAGGTCTTTACTCTCTTGCGATTAGACACTGACGGCACACTCGATAGTACCTTTAGTGATGATGGCATCGTCACGACGCCAGCCGGTCAGCGCGCATTAGGTTTAGCGATTCAGATCGACAACCAGATTGTTATGACCGGATATGGCTCGGGCGATTTCGTGACAGCTCGCTACGAAGGAGACCCATTGCCCGTCTTGGATAAGCAAATTTTCTTGCCTTTCATTGTGAAGTGATATCGCTATCTGCTGCTGCAGTTAGGTGGGCACGCGGCCGACTTGGTTTTTCAAAGCGACAGGCTGAGTCCGGCCGCGTACAATCTTGGGGACAATTTCCCATCAGCGGTTGCTCGACTAGCTACATGTTAAATGGAATTTGAATATGATTACTTTCGCCATATTAAACTTATGTCAACTCATGACATCGCAGCAAAGAACATCGAGCACTATATTAAAGAAACGCTGACCGAAACTGGATCGTCAGCTTAACGGGTCAATATGAGGGAAGTTGTTCTTGGACAATGAGTGAGGAATAAGCTTAATAAAAACGCGCCCAGGAATAAAACGGCGGCCACGACGAACGGGGAGTGGGGGGAGATGTGCGCAAAAGCGGGACCGACCCAAAGCAGTCCGCCAATGTAAGCCAGGCTAACGGCCGCCTGCAGCATGCCCATCAGCTGACCCTGCATTTCGGCGTTCCCCGTCAGGCTGATTAATGATTGTAGACCGGTCAGAGAGAGGGCATAGCCAAAGCCAAACGGCATAAAGCTGATGAGCACAAAGATGGGGGATGGAGAAAGTAAAACGGCCGCCGCTCCCAAAGCCATACCCACATTACCACCGCTAACTAAGTTCCGCTCGCCAAAGCGTCTGGCCAGGGGTTTGATAAGCCAAATTTGGGTGACGGCGATCACCAATCCGATAAAGGTCAGCATCAAACTGACCAGCAGCATCGGGGAGAACGCGGCCGTTTCATCCACAAAGAGGACCTGGACGCCGTAAAGCGGGAAGATGTTTTGCAGAGCAGAAAATGCGATGATGGTCAGGAAGGCAATGAAGATGATTAACAGCCGCACCCGATTGGCAAACATGCTTTCACTGGTGTCGATGGGTGAGGTCTTCAATCGTTTAGCGGGCTCTTTAAGGACCACTGCGGTTAACAACAGGGGCATGATCGTAATGGCCGTGGCCCCGGCAAAAGGGGCTAAAATACCGGCTAAACTCAGCACACCCCCAAATACAGGCCCTAAGACATACCCTAAACCGGTTGCCCCACCAATAAATCCCAGAAGCTGGGTGCGGTTTTGATGATCGCTCACATCGCTGGCATAAGCCTGGGCAACGGTGATGTTGCCTCCTGTCAGCCCATCTAAAATGCGCGCCGAAAACATGATCAGCAAACTGCCGGATATCCCTGTGGGTATCTGCAGGTGATCAACGGCCGTGCCCATTGGCAGGGCAAAGTAGATGGCGATATATGAGAAAACGGTTCCGATCTGACTGCCAATCAGCACGGGTCGCCGCCCCCAACGGTCAGACAGCTTTCCTAGCCACGGGGACGAAATAAATTGTGCCGCGTAAAAAGCGGCGACAACCAGCATCGCCTGCACGGCCGTTGCCCCCATTTCTCCTTCGACGTAAAGCGATAAAACCGGCAGCAGGGCACCGGCGCCAATTTGGTTTGTCAATACGATTAGAAACAGAGTGAGAATGCGCTTGTCTTTCATTATTTATGAGACGAACCACCCAGGTAATTTATCAGCTGGCGGACAACATAAGCGGCATCAGGCCCAACACCGCGTAAGGTCGCTGAACGATGGGACCGCTGCCAGGGAAAGCCAATAAAGTAAAGTCCCGGCATGCTTTGGCTCACGCCGCCCTTATGGCGGGGGCGATCCGAATTGTCTGGCCCATCAAAATTCTGCAAGAAGGGGAGATTGGGGCGGTATCCGGTGGCAAAAATAACCGCATCTACTTCTTCGAAACGGCCGTTTTCCCACACCACCCCATTTTCTCTGAACGCCTTAAACATCGGTCTGCGATCCGGCCGCTTTTGCCTGATGGCCGCCCGATATTCCCCTTGATCCAGCACGGCCTCACCCACCATAAACCCGAACCACTGCCCCACAGGCAGCTTGTCTACGCCCGATTTGGTGAGCCAGTAGTGAACATCCTTTCCCAGAATACGCTGCGGTGCAAAAGAAATTGGCTCTCGTGAGGCGATGGTTACCTCGGCCGTTTTGGCCAACTCAACCCCGATTTGAACCGCCGAGTTCCCCCCACCAACCACAATCACCCGCTGCCCCAAGAAGGGTGTGGGATTGAGGTAATTGGCCGCATGAGTGATTTGTCCCGCAAATTCTGATTGACCCGGCAGCTGTGGCTCATTTGGATTCTTAAACATGCCGGTGGCCACGATGACGGTCTTTGCCGTTATGGTTTTCCCAGCGGCAAGATGGAGCTGAAACGTTTCATTTTCTCGTGAAAGATTTTCAACCGCTGCCCCGGTGATCATCGGAAAATCAAACGCGGCCGCATACGTCTCTAAATAATCTACCACCTCATCGCGCAGGGGGTACCGATCGGGATCACCGGGAAAAGGGAGGCCGGGCAAACTCGAATATCGGGCCGGTGAAAACAGCTGTAAGCTGTCGTAGTAGTGTCGCCATGCCCCGCCAACCGCTTCATCCGCTTCCAAAATGGTAAAGTTTAAGCTGGCTTGCTGCAGATAGTAGGC
>JAAUYD010047424.1_pt1 | contig 20870 bp, 22 predicted proteins | sample 7278101 | NCBI WGS metagenome assembly JAAUYD01 (sample SAMN14350128, study PRJNA611818) | marine sediment metagenome | isolation source: surface marine sediment (0.6m) | place: French Polynesia: Moorea | collected 2018-08
CAAAAAGACTGACTTCGTCATTTCCCGACTGGTTACTGCTGAGTGCGCTGGCGCCTTATCGTCGGCGCACCAGGGGGCGGGAAGCTCGCCTCTACCCTCTTGAGTCGTAGCGGGCGTTGATTTCAAACGCGAGCTAGTTCAAAGCATCCGCGAATACGTTCCGATCTGCCTGCCTAAGCAGCGTGATGAGTGTGCCGGTAGATGTCACGCCGAGGCACTGCGCCGCTCTTTGCTCGAAGTCGGCCCTGAAATCCGCTTGTTCCGTAAATAGTGACTCAAACCTGACCGCATCAGGCAGTCGGTCGTCCACGACCAGATCGAGCCCTGACCGTCGGATACCGGCAAGACGGCTAAAGTCCTCGCATGAGAGCGACCGGGCGGAAAGCGAGATCGGGCGGCAGGTTTGGTAGTTGATCGCGCACTTGTCGACGTAAACCTGGTCCCGCGGTCGTTCTTGATCAATCGCGGGAAAACTCGCTCGAATGATGAATCGCCCGCGTGCGGCGGCGTCAAACAAACGCGGATTGTTTATGAACGGTACGATCTGCGCGCCAAATAGGTCGATACTCTCGCTGTATATGATTCGATTCTCTTCAAGGAAAGTGCGTGTCGCCGGATCGGTCAAATCAACAATGGCTCGCGTCTGCGGCACATCACAGACGAGTCCTCGAATATTACCCGCCGCCGCGTCACTGTAGCGGAACGGGTCGTGGCCGAAATACACGCCGCGCCCTGTCTTGATCGAAGACGGACGAGTTGCTGCGCCCTGCCCATGGGCAGCCAGTCTGCCCGCCAGCTTGGATTTGGTCGCCGAAGCTGGCCGCTCCTCGTAGCGCGCAACATCCGCTTGAATGCTCGCAAGTCGCTGCTCGAGCGTCACTCCTTTTGGCAAAAAGCCCTCAAAGACAAATAGCAATGAGAGCCGGTGTTTGTGGCTTGCGATAACGTCGACAGCGCTCAGCTCACGCAGACCCGTTGCGAACGGTGGGCTGTACCACCGATCCGTCGCGGGCGACCAGTATTTCGCGAACTTCTTTAGTTCAAACTCGCGTTGCCGGGCGAATTCATAGTCGCAAAAATACTCGTCCCGTAACATGCGATCGATCTTGACCGGTGGCCCCCAGGTGTATAGCCGCTCTTCGACCAGCGCGCCGCCATGCACATGAGTATCGGGTGTTCGCGCACTCTCGGCGAGGCAGTCACCTATCCGATTCTGCTCCTCGATCACCGTCTCACCATATTCTGGCGTGCACTCACCAAAGGCATCGACCGGCGAGAAACTCGCCAATACGACGCCGGCAAACCATGGCAAGTGCAAACTGGTGCGCATACTAGTTCGCAGAGAGTGTTTCGATCATTGTGGCGTATGTCGCGGCATCCACCCAGGTTGCCGAGTGTTTGTCAAAGGTCAGATCCACGCCCATCAGTTTCGCCCGTTTTTCCTCCGGCAAGATCAGTAGCCGCCTACCAACTTTATCTCGCCAGTTCCGCGCTTCTTCGTTACTCAGACAACCAATGTCGGTGATACTCAGTCGGCAGCGGCTTCGCGACTTCGAGAGAATCCAGAACTCCGTGACTTGCTCGTCGAGCGCCGGCGACTCATCAAGTACCTTCTTTAGCTCATTAAGCTTCGCCGTTCTTTCGCAAGCCAGTTTGTTCAGACCCTTGAGCTTGCTGCAATCCGTCGCCGTGGTCGTGCTGATCTCCTCGGTAAGAGGAAAGCGCAACGGCAGTTGTGAGCGCAGTGCGTAGCTATCGATGAACGCTGACTCGTCAAACACGCAGTCCTGACCATCATCGGTGTCGTTCGCCACGGCGAGGCAGCCGATCGCCAGGCCTTCGAGCTTGCGAAGCGAAGCCTGCACGTAGTCCTGCAGCGATTCGAGATACCGCAGCTCCATCGCGCCACCGTCATCCGCGATCATGGGAACGGTGGAATACGCTGCCTCGCCCGTGTCGTCGTCGGTACGGCGCACGGCGGCGTACATTGCCGGATTGACCAGAATGTATTCGATCTCGTCGTACAGCGTTGTGTAGTCGCCATACAGTCCAGCGAGCTGTTCCATCTCGGCCGAGTCGCCGCTCAGCTCCCTGTCCTGCGGCCAGTTCGGGAGGGACTCGTAAGGCGTGACGGCCATCCTGAAGTCCTTTGGCGCCTCGTAAGCCGAATACGACAACGTCTCGAGCTTGCCTTCGAGCTCTTCCTGATTCTTGGGAATGGAATCCCCGCGTCCGCCTACCATGAGCACGGTGATCGACTTTTCGTTTGACGATGCGCTCGTTTCGCTACCCATATGAGTCGAGCCTTTCGCAGTCGCGCCCCAGCCCTTCGCCTCAACCTCGGCACGGATATCCTGTTTCTCCTTACGCGAGCTCGTCACAATGGACACGATCGCGTTGATACTCGCACCCGAATACACGGCCGAAACAAATCCGGTACCGCATTGGCGCAGGAATTCGTCAGGGTCCTCTGCGAGTTGTTCGGCCGCTTCCGTCAGCCGAATCGCGGGTCCACGCTGTCTGTCAGCCCGCTGCGACTCATCCGCCACGTAGGGAGCCGCATAACGAACGCCGTTGTCGACCGAAGCGTCGAGCAGGAAGTGAATGCTGCTGCCACTGAGATTGACGTTCTTCGCAAAGCTCGCCTTGCCCTTCCCTTCGACCCCCATGGCTTTAACGCTCGCTTCGGCCGATATGTTCATGCGCTGCTGCAACTCGTACGTGTCGGTGACCTCCTTCATCGTCATCGTTCGAGTCTGTGCAGGCTCCTCGGCGAGCGTAAACACGACGCACTGATTCGGCAAAGGTGCCGCATCGTAAAGATTGTAGCCCCAGCCCAACTGTATCCCGGTCTCAGGCACCTCGAGAATCTCGATTTTGGTCAAATCCCGAGAGGACGGCAGCGTCGCCTGCTCGCCCGGCGCCACATTTGCGTTCCCGTTAGCTGCCTCTTCGTCAGGGGGCTGGCACCCGATACAGAGGGATAGCGCCCCCGCGAGAAACAGCGTTCTGAGTTGGGACATTGGCAGCACTCCATTACGTTGGCGGAGTCCGCACTCTATAACAGGTTGTCCGCGGGCAGAAGTTAACGCGAAGGCGGAGATATATTGATGGACAGCTGATCGTCGTATGGCACGCTCAGTACGTTCTCTGGTCCTCCTCGCAATAGAACGGATCTTCGTTCGCCTTGCCGTGGTAGAAATAGGTTTCGTAAGGCGGTTGCAGGATCAGGAAATAGCCAGGCGTTGCGACCTCCTCGTATGTCACGCCTTCTTCAGGACAACCTAGTGCCGTAGTCTCCCAAACCGTCTCTGAATAGTTGGCAGATCGAATCGTATTGATGTCGATCTGCTTGCGCCCAGCCAGATCCTCGATGGCGAGTTTCATCTGGCGAAACTGCTCCTCTTCTTTCGCCTTCCTTTCCTCGGCACTCACGCGGGGTATGTACGTCACCTCGAATTTCCTTGCACCACATGGTCGGTTGACCATGCCTTCAAATTCATAGCCTTCCGGGCATGGCTCATAGGACCGCTCCTCCATGATCTCGGCCAACGCCTTCCATTCAACGATTGTTTCCTGGCGAAGTGCTTCCCATTCACCTTTCTTGCCACCTCCCCCATAGGCAAGGAGCGCAACCAGGCGGTGGTCTTTCTGAAATGCCTCGTTGACTGGCAGCCTCTCCGGGCGCTGGAAATACTCGGTTCGAATCCAGCGAAGGTGCTCCATACCGGCCTTCAGCGTTTCATGCGATGGCTCGATCCACGTGTGTCTTTCGTTCGTGGTCCATCGAACAGGGCGAACTGTGATTTCAACCGGCTCTGAGTCCTTACCTACCGACAGCACCTCACTGAACGGCCGGTACTTCGGGTGGCGTAGCTCGGCCCGGAGTTCTCTGATATCACCGTGCTCTCGGCCCGACAACGGCACGACGAAGCTCTCATCGGTATAGAGCAGCCGATCGTCGATCTTGACGGAGATAATCTCGCCGTTGCGTTCGTATGCACCATGGAGCTTGAACACACCTCCGTGGATGTAGTCGTCAGGGGCATCCACGTGCACCTGGACTGATGACGGTCCCAAGTCGCAACCTCCCAACACGACGGCCAGGGTGAGCACGAATATTGTTGACATTGCCTTTGCGGGCATAGCGGGAGGCCTCACTGTTAGCACCTCGCCTTTATAGCACGCAGGCAGCAATGCGACTGGCGTCGCGATGCGGCTACTTGAGGTTTTCCGTCTGCCGCTTGAGCACGTTCATATCGCGCTTGGTCTGCTCGCGATCCAGAGCTCCGGGGACTTCACGACACACTTTCACGGGCCTATTTGAACCCGTCGGTTTTTCCATCTTGCAGACAATCTCAGCCGGTTCTACTTCGCGGTCGAATGGAGCGGCGGCAATGGCGTCCGGGGACTGAGGTTGGGCAACGCAGCCGCTCGCGAAATGCCCAACAGCGACGACGACAGGTACTCTCATTACGGATCCCCCGCGAACTCGGCCATACGGGCAAGCTAGCACACGCGACCCTTGCCAAATGTTCGTTTTGGCGTATCACGGGGGAAAACGCACGTTTCGACACTTGCGACGCAATATCAGTCGTCGGGCAGACACGGTCGCTCAAGCCAGGCTTGGTTGCCTGACGAGGATCGCGTCCCGATTGCGCTTGATGACGTTAGTCTACCGACGAGAGCAAAGAATCGCGCCTATTGCTGAGTGTTCTCATCGTCGGGGGTGCCGAGCATTTCTTCGCTTTCATCTGTCGTGGTTTCGTCCACGGCCTCGTCCTCAACTGCGTCGTCCATGCCGTTGCCGCAATCCCAGCCCCACCCTTCGAGCTTCGCGACGAACTCCGCCGCCCTGCTTCGGCAGTAGGCCGGATCGTTCTCGGCTGACCAGAGAACCTGCTGCTCTCCGGGCGCCTCGGTGTCTTTGAAGTAGTGCACGCTGCACGGGACCTCAACGCCGGGTTCGTGGGCAATCTCGACGCGACGCTGCATGTCGCCGTACGTGCATTGATACTTGCCCGAGTCCTGCGCTACGGCGACCAACGGCGCCATGGCTGTGATCAATACCCAAACTGCTCGTTGCTTCATAGTTCGCTCCCAAGAGTCCTGCTTGCCATACCTGGATTGTAGCTGCGTTTTCAGGGTCCGCGGCCCCATATGTGGCCTCGCGACCAAAATCGGGGATCGTGTCTTCCATAATCTGAGAAACAGGTCCATCAAAACGGCTCCATGCGCTGCTAACCTGACATATCTCGCGAAATGATCTCGCTTGAATTTGGAGTTTGGAAGGCCAATGACTACGGGCATGGATGTCGCGCAGCTCGGTGATTTCTCGCCGTTCGATGCGCTCAAATCAACGAATCTCGGCGACCTGATGGCGGAAATAGACGTCCGGGAAGCCTCTCCGGGCCAGGCGCTCTTCAGCAAGGGCGACTCGGACAATCGCGCTTTTTACGTGCTGTCCGGCACAGTCACGCTGAAAGACGGCGACAACGTGCTCGGGTCGATTGCGGGCGGTAGCGAAGAGGCAAAGAACGCACTCGCGCCGATGCAGCCACGCCAGGTGACCGCCGTTGCCACTGACCGGGTGCAGTACTTCAGCATCGACAGCGAGCTGCTCGACGTGACCCTGACGCTCGATCAGACCGGCGTCTACGAAGTTGGCGACTTCGGGTCGGAGTTGAACGGTAACGAGGGCGACTGGATGAGCGCCCTGCTTCGAACCAAGACCTTCCAGCTTATCCCGCCCCAGAACATCCAGATGATTTTCCAGCGCCTGAAACGACTGGACTACAAGAAAGGTCATGTTGTCATCCGCCAGGGCGACCAGGGCGACCACTTCTACATCATACGAAGCGGCCGCTGCATGGTTACCCGGGAGACACCCGGCAGTGCCCAGAACATCGATCTTGCCGACCTGGGCGTAGGCGCAAGCTTCGGCGAGGAAGCGCTGATTTCGGACGAGCCGCGCAACGCGACCGTGACCATGATGACGGACGGTACGCTGATGCAACTAGGTAGGGAGGACTTCCAGTCGCTCCTGAATGAGCAAATGGTTGTATCGCTCAGCCCCGAAGATGCGGACGAAGCCGTCACGCACGGCGGTCAGTGGCTCGACGTACGTATTCCGAGCGAGTTCAAAGCATTCGCCAAGGCAAACGCGACTAATCTGCCTTTGTACATGCTGCGCCACAAACTCGACGCCCTGGACCGCAAAACGCCCTATATCGTCTATTGCGATACGGGACGGCGCAGTGCGGCGGCCGCCTTCATACTGAATCAGCGTGGATTTGAGACGGCCGTTCTAAAAGGCGGGCTTAACCACAGCCAGTAGTCGTTGCACCTGGCTGCTACGATTCGACCAACTTTCCGCCAACGATCCAAAGCACGCTGCCGACCTCGAGGTCGGCCGGCGCTTCGCGTTCCTCCAAGTTCAACGCTACGACCCTTCCCTCGGCAATGCCAATGCGGTCGTAGGTTTTGGAGTCGGTTAGAAAGCCCAGGTCGCCGTACTCGTCCAGCCAAACGGAATCATGACCTTCTTCAGTGCCGTGGTGGTGCGTGTAAGTGACCGTGCCTTCGATGGTGGCAGGAAGCGCCCCCACCTTTTCTCGATTCAACTCTCTGTTTTCGTGTTCTTCTTTCTCTGTCTGCGAGCTGTTGATGGCCGCGGCAAACTGGATAGGCCAAAGAAACAACGATCCCACAAATACGCCCGCGGCGAGCCCTATCTGCACATCTTCCTTTCTCATGAAGAACGCCTGGGCCGGCACGTTAATCAACGCAAAGATGATCCATACAAGCACCACGAACCGAGCGGTCACGAAGTAGAATGCGATCAGGCATATCGGGTAAACCAGCACGAACATCGGAAAGCCCCATCCATGCGCTGGGGTCCGGTAAAGAAGAACAGTTGCGATACTCAGGTATGCCGTTAGCGCGAAAACGAATATCGCTGCGTCAGCCATAGCTGAAAACGTCGAGCTTATTGCCATCCAGATCGCGGAAATAGGCTGCGTAGAAGCCTTCCCCGCCCTCGGCTCGCAAGCCAGGAGCGCCTTCATCGGTGCCGCCAAGCTCAATAGCCTTCGCATGAATGCGATCGACTTGCTGGCGTGACTCGGCGGCAATTCCAGCCATCACACCATTTCCAACCGTCGCCGGCCGATTATCGTAGGGTGTCATGATACAGAGCATTGGTTGATCCATCGCGGCGGACCAGCCATAGCCTCGACCGCCAAAATCCATCATTCGCCCGACGCCCATCTCCGCTAACAGCTCGTCGTAAAACGACGCGGCGCGAGCGAGGTCATTGGTGCCCAATACAACGTATCCGATCATGAGGAGCTCCTTATTCTTATTCTATTCGCTGCTGTGAACCATCATGTCCTCAGCCAAAGACACAGTCAATGCACAGGTCACTTACGACAAACGGAGACTTCCGCTTACGCGACATCGCCCGACCGTTCGACGGGATCAAGACAAGGCACGATCTTGTTGAACTGTCAGTATCCTGGTCAGATTGTGCAGCTTCTAAAGTGTTCCTCAAGCTGCTGCTTTCCGTATTGTTCACCCACGACATCCATCGTCATCACGGTCGCCAAAAACTGCAATGGGCCGTGCGTCTTGACGGGCGTAAGCAGGCGCATAGCGCCAACCATTAGCGACACCAGCCTCCTCGGCATACTCGATATCTTGCTGGGTTTATCAAGGACCTTGAACGCCAGCTCGGCAATCTCCCGGTACGTGAATATCTCCGGGCCACCAATATCCACGGCCTTCACCTCGCTCTCGAGCGCGTCGACACAGGCTTGAGCCAGGTCTGCCCCATGGATTGGATTGATACGATTCGAGCCGTCGCCGAACAGATGTACGCGGCCCGCCCTGGCCATGTCGAGAAACTCCTCCATATCGGAGAAGAAACCTGTTGGGCACACCACTGTGTAGTCCAGTAAGGATTTCTCGAGTTCGTCGACAAATGCCTGCTTTGCCGCTACCGCCGCAACGTCCGGCATCTTGTTCGCATTCAGGACGTGAACGTAAACGAACTTCGAAACGCCTGACCGTTGCGCGATGGATAAGAGATTCTTGTTTCCCTGATAGTCGACTTGTTGGTACGTCAAGCCGTCTTTCTGACGCGTTATGCCGACGGAGGAGAACACGACGTCAATATCGTCACAGACGTCTGTCATTGAGTCAGGGTCAGTGACCTCACCGATGGCGAGCTCATCCGCGACGTTCTTCAGCGGGTTGAGTTTCGATGAGCTACGGCCCAGCGCGCGAACCCGATACCCTCTTTCCTTGAGGGCCTCGACGACGAACCGACCGAGATAACCGGTAGCACCGGCAACGAGTACCTTCTTCATGATGCAGCAATTGTCGCAACGCTGCGTCGAACGTCAATTCCGAGAATTACCTAGCAATGCACGTCCCGTCAGCCGCTTGAGTCTCGTGGCGTCAGGCCCTGAGTCCCTGCCGTATGTTATCCAATGCCTCAGCGTGCTCAGCCAGAGTCACGCCGGTGTCTGCATGATCCGCAATACCCAGGCGCTGCAGCAGCGGATACTCGCTGCCGACCAGTGGTTCGTCACCGCCGTCATGCTGAAGGATCAACCTGGCGGCACACAACACCTCAGCCAACGTGGCGCTTTCCTGGAGAGGCGGATCCGTTTCCAGCTGATGTTCGAGGGCATTCACGAGGGCATCGGACATGTTCCAGCTCTCCCCGATGGCCTTGCTGATGGCCGGGTGCCAATCGCCGAGAATTTGTTCGAGCTCGGCATCGTCCGCAACGCCCGATTGCTCCGACTTCAGGATGATATACAGCCGACCGACGACGCTCAGCAACCCCGTCAGCAGCGCTTCATTGGCATTGAGTTTGGTGTACTCCTTGGCAATGACGTGCGAACGTGCAGCCAGCTCAACGCTTTCAACCCAGATTTTCCGGAGCTTCGTCTTCGACCCTTCTGAAAGACTGCCACTTCTTTCGACCTGGCGCATCGCGAATGTCAGCACCGAGCTCTGGACCATCTTGTCCCCCATACGGATGACGGCCTGGCGAAGATCGGTTATCTGCCGGTTACCCCGCACAGCTGCCGAGTTAGCCAGCTCAAGAACGCGTGCTGCTATGGCCGGATCGGAACTGATAAGCCGTACAATCTCGTCGATATTGACCTCATCCACCTGGAACGCTCGCTGAATACGCACGGCCGTGCCCGAGAACATTGGCAGTTCGAGGTCACCTTTGTTGAGATCTGAAGCGAGCCCCTCTACGAAACCCGCCGCCGTTTGCATTGCCTCTGCCGACATATTGCCAAACTCCAAATACGTAAGAACCCAATAGCGTATCGGCAGCCGCACGCATAGATTTAGGACAAGAATGCAAGCACCATGGCGTCGCGTCCGAAGGAGAATCCCATGTGCCGCTGGCTCGCCTATTCCGGTGCCCCGATCTTTCTCGATGAGGTGCTCTTCAAGACCGACCATTCGCTGATCGATCAGAGCCTGCACGCATCCGATCCACTGAGCACAACCAATGGCGATGGTTTCGGTATCGGATGGTACGACAAGCGTGATGTGCCCGGTGTCTACAAGGACATCCGGCCAGCGTGGAACGACAGGAACCTCCAGGCACTCGCCAATCAAATCGAGTCTGGGATGTTCATGGCGCATGTTCGGGCGACGACGGGCTCCCCTGTGCAACGCACCAATTGCCACCCCTTCAGCCACGAGAAATGGCTGTTCCTGCACAACGGCCTGATCAACCAGTACGACACACTTCGCCGCGACTTGTTGCTCGCCATCTCCCCCGGCCTCTTCCCGGTCCTCCAGGGCACGACCGATTCCGAGCTGATGTTCATGCTTGCGCTGACCTGCGGCATGGCGGGTGATGTGCAGTCAGGTATCGCCAGAATGGCCGGCCTGGTTGAGGAAACGGCAGCCCGGCACGGTGTCGAAGACGCCCTGCAAATGACGCTCGGCATCAGTGATGGCCAATCACTGTACGCTGTCCGATACTCGACGGAAGGCAACTCGAGGTCTCTGTATCACACCGCTAATCGCGAAGCGACGATGGAAATCGCGCCTGATGCGGGACGTTTCTCTCGAGACGCACGTGCCATAGTGTCCGAGCCGCTGAGCAGCCTGGAAGCGGAGTGGATCCCTGTTCCAGAAGCGAGTTTTATTGAGATCGCACACGGCAAAGTCACGTGTGTGCCGTTCGCCCCTATTTCACCGTGACCGCTGAAGGAACGACATAATCGTTCCGGAGACAGCGAATAGAACCAGCAGCCCTGCCGCGGGCAGGTACAGCATCGTTGCAACCATGAGCCCGGCAGCTATCGCTGCAAACAGCATCACCTCTGCTTGCGCGTTTGTCGCCGACCAATCGTCGCGCAATTGGCGAAAGCCCGCGCCGACGGCATTTTTCGCTATTGCGATGACGATGATGACAATGGCCAGCTCGCAGAACATGGTGATTGCGTCCCGGTTCACAGGCATGTTGAGCATCGCATGCGCGATGATTGCAGGAACCAGGGAGCCTGAGCGATACGTGTCGTACGCGAGCACGGTCGACGCATAGATGAAAGCGACCTGGGTGCCAATGAGAACGACGTCAAGACCGTAGAAATGCCCGTGTGCGAAGACGAATACAACGGCCGTGATCAGCGCAGCCCCCACGGGCCCGAATGCAAGCTGCAGTCTTCCTCTCGCGTAGCCGCGAAACGCAGCCTCTTCCATTAGCGGAGGGACAACTACCATTGCAGCAAGCACGAAGACAACGAAGTCTGCGGTCAGACCTGCGTCTTCGATTTGCTGCCAACCGGCCACACCTTCGCCGAATTCGAACAAGGCATTGGCACTCATCAGGACCAGCCACGGCAGCATGGCCACGCAACCGAGCACAACGCCACGTTGCACCAGGGCGGACCATGGATGGCCTGCTCGGCCAAACCCAACAGCCGCTGGCCGCAAACCGTGAAATCGCCTGAACACAACCAGGCCAATCGCAAGCATCGCGGCAAACTTCAAGACGATGAACAGACCGTCGACGAGCCCGGTTCTTGCATTAATTGCCGGATCATCCGATACGCCAAACAGCTCGGGTGTTAGCCCGGCAACGCGCAGGAGCACAATGACGGCGTTCGCGGCGATGAGGCAGAACAGCACCTCACCGAGCGCGGCGAACCTCCCTCTCGTCGATTGATCGGATTCGTCCATCACGTCGCCGACGGTATCAGATAATAGACACGCGGGATCGAAGCGTCGTTGCCGGCAGGCAACCCCCATGCGGTGGCATCGATGCGGTATTCAGTCGTCGCCAGCACGGCGATCGCCGCGACTACCTTTCTGGCTATTCCAAACTAATCAGATAGTTACGCCCTTCAGCTTGGCTTCAGGTTGTGCGTTGCCTAATGAACCGTCACCCAACTTCGTATGGGCAATTCGAAGGAGTAAACCATGAGATCCAAGACTCTATGGCTCGCCAGCCTGGCGACAGCCTCTCTCTGCGCACCCGCAATCGCCTCGGCCGAGAGCGGGCTTTTCGTTGGCGGCAGCATCGGCTCGACCACCATCGACGAGACGTTCGACGGCATCGACCTGGACGCCGACGCGACAGCCTATCGCATTGTCGGTGGTTTTCAATTCAGTGACCTGTTTGGCATTGAAGTCGGCTACCAGGACTTCGGCAACATCGACGAGAATATTGTCGTCGGACCCGTGTCGTCGCTAACCCGAATTTCGGCCGACGGCTGGACGCTGGGCGGCACACTGGGACTGCCGGTGAGCGACAACTTCTCGATTATTGGTCGCGCTGGCGTATTTTTCTGGGATGCAGACGTTAGCGTCGATGGATTCTCGATCGACACACCAGGAGATGAAAATCCGTACTACGGCGCGGGTGCACGCCTCGACGTATCTGACAGTTTTTCCCTGATCGGCGACTGGAGCCGCTTCGAACTCGACGACGTTGATACCGACGTCATCTCGATAGGCTTTCAGTACCGCTTCTGAAACTGAGCTAGGCTGCGTGGCCGGCCCTGGCCAACAGGGCCTGCCGCGTGATCTCATCGGCCGGGAACATCAGCTCGATCTTCATCTCCGCGAGTACAATGTCCTCGGTCGATCCAAACTGTGCGATCGTCGAAAACAGCGATAGCGTCATATCACCGACCTTATAGCGCGCGGGTATGATCGCCGGCATGTGTGATTCGCCTACCGGTGCCTCACTGCCAAGCATCGCCGTCAGTCGCTCAGCCGCATCGTCGAGCACGGTGTCGCCGCCGAGGTGCGCGCTCTCCGTCCTCAGGCGCGACACCATGTGGCGGGCAATCTCTTCGCGATTGTCGAGAGCGGCAACGAACGGGCCACCCGAGAGAAACGCCTCGAGCAGGCTGTCGCCCACCCGTATTCTCATTGGCTCGAGCAGCGCTTCCGAGCACTGGTTCATCCGCAGGACTCGCCAATGACGATCGAACGCAATGGCTGGAAACGGGTCATGACGCTCGAGCATCCATGCCATCGCTGAACTTACGACGGACATTTCATCCTCGTCGAGGCTTCTGGCTTTGTAGGCCTGTGCGAAACCCGCCGCGTTGAGCAGCGCGTTGCGATTTGCGCGCGGGACCTCGAGTGACTCCGACAATCGCAGCACCATTGGCTGGCTAGGCTGGGCCCGGCCGGTTTCCAGGAACGAGATATGCCGGGCCGACACGTCCGACACGAGCGCCAGGTCGAGCTGGCTCATGCGGCGTCGCGACCGCCACTCCTTCAATAGGGATCCGAATGCTTCTGCCATGGGCCCATTCTAACGAATTGATTTCGCCAGCCACTTACCTCAGAGGTAATTGTCACACTTACGTGGCCGAACTAAGGTGCTCGCCAATCGCTACAGGAGACTAACGTGACTATCGATTCTCGAATCCGCTGGCTAAGGATCGGCGCTGCAATCACGGTGGGTTTCGGACTGCTCATCGCCGTAGCCGCCATTCCTGCGTTACAAGGACCGACCAGTTTCTCGCTCGACCTCATTTATTTTCCTGTCGACTCCGCACAATCGGTGGATACTGTCTCGGCCCGACTGTTCAGTGCGATCACCGGCGGTTTGATGACCGGCTTCGGGGTAATGCTTTGGGTTGTGGCGACCGAGCTTTGCCCGCGGGAGCCGGCCCTCGGCCGCCGCGTGATCCTTTTGGGGATTGGGAGCTGGTTCGTCGTGGATAGTGCGATGTCGCTCGCTGCGGGTGCACCGCTGAACGTGCTGTTCAACACGGGCTTTCTGCTGATCTTCTGCGTACCAGCATGGGGCCTTTCCGAAACCGCAGCAGACTAATGGCGTCCTCACTTGCGAAGTGGGTGACGTCGACAATGCTCATTATTGTCGGCACCATTCACCTACTCCCTCTCGGCGGCGTCACCGGCGGCGATCGCCTGCAGCGCCTCTACGGTTTCGCGGTAACCGAACCCGGTCTCGAAATCCTGCTGCGCCATCGCGCCGTGCTGTTCGGGCTGCTGGGGACCTATCTCGTCTATGCTGCGTTCCGCCCGGCCGCACAACCCACAGCATTTGTAGCCGGATTCGTCAGCGTGCTGTCGTTTCTATGGCTGGCCCACGCCGTCGGCGACTACGACACCGCAATCGGGCGCATCGTTATGGCCGACCGTGTCGCGCTGGCTTGCCTGGCCGTGGGCATTCTTTCCTATATATTTCAATCCAGCAACTAGCTGCCAACCCTCAAAAATGTGCGACCGGTCGCATGCTGCACCGGTCTACGTGGCCATACTGGTTCCAGCCAGGAACAGTCTCCTCTTCCTGCGTCAGGACAGTAATGGACAACGCGATTCTTCCAATAGTGCTGTACACACTTGGCGGCTTTGCCTGCGGCGCACTTGCAGCGTGGTTCGTGCAAGCATTCCGTCACAAAAGAGCTATCGCCGAGATGAGCCGTCAAACGCACGCAAGTATCGCCGAGGTTTCCGCTCAGCGCGACGGCTTCGCCAGGCAGGGCTCACTCTCGCAGGCAAAGATCGAGAAACTCGAGGCGGCGCGCAAGCGCCAACGTCAACAGCTGAAGTCGGCGATCGACAAGGCGAAGCTGCTCGCAAGCAACGTCCTCACACTGAAAACCGAGCGTGAAGACACGAAGATCAAAGTCGGCAAGCTACAGACCGCTCTCATGTCCGTGAAACGGCAGTCCGCGGACCTGCAGCAGGAGTTCGAAAAGACGCGTGAGATTTACAAGCGCGAACTGCTCAAGACCCTGAAGAAGCGCAAAGACCTCGAGCAGGAAATCAGGGAAGCTCGCATCGAGCAGGAGGCGTTTGCCAAGCTCGTCGAAGAGGCAACGCTGGAACACGGTTCCGAGGAAGACATGGTCGTCGCAGCCCAGCTGCGATTGGGCCAGCTGGAAGTACTCACCCGCAACGTCAACAAGCTCGAAACGGAGAACGAGCAACTCAGACGGGATGCAGTGCGGCTGAAGCAGGAGTACGAGGCGCGGGAACGTGACCTGAAAGAAATCGACGAATTGAGGCTCCACAATAAGCAGCTCGTGCGCGCAGTGGAGGCCCTCGAGAACAGTCGCCAGGAACAGGAATCCGAGGCAGAACGCTTCCGGCAACAGGCCGACCAATCGGAAAAACTATCGGACACGCTGCGCCTGAAGCTGGACGATCTCCAGAAAAACTTCGCGGATATTGAAGAACAACAAGACCGGGCAATCAATGAGGCACGCAAAGCCGCTGTCGTGCCGATGATTCGCAGGCAGCGCTGACGCACCGCGGTTAGGCACAATCCCGAATTGCGTGCCTTGAATCAAAGGCGCATTGTGGTCTTGCGGGGCTCTTCCGGAGAGAGCCATGAGAAGCGCAGTAAAACTAACCTACGACTCGGACCACCACGTCACAGCGAGCAAGGAGCCACAACACAAGTTCATTGGCGTAGATTGCCCCTACACCGGCGACGGTGAGGAGTTTTCGCCGGCCAATCTGCTGTGTGTCAGCCTGGGCAGTTGCATGCTTTTGTCCATGGGCTTTGTGGCGGCGAGAGACAACCTCGACCTGAGCGGTACCGAGCTGACTGTCGGTTTCCGTGAGGAGGCCAAACCGTTCCCACATGTCGCGGCAATCCGCTACGAATTCGATATTCCACGCGAGTTTGGCGTCATCGAAAAACGCAAGATCGAGAACGCCGTCGAGCTCTGCCCGATCAAGCAGAACATCGGCGAGAACACCGAGGTTTTCGTAACATTCAACTACGGCCAGAAACAGGCCGCCTGAGCGCAGCGAAACTCAGAGCTCACCCCGCGGGCATTCGAAGAGCGCCTTGGTCGTAATGACCTGACTGAGAATCAGGCGCTTGCCGTCCGCATCCAACGCGGTCCATTCCCTCGCAGGGAGCATTTCAACCGTCGACGGATCCAGCATCTCAGGGTCGACGGCGGCCGCGGCGCGCACTTCGATTTCGCGGAACACGCATTCGCGGCGCGCCCCGGCCAGCTCCAAATCCATGCGATCGACAAGGTTGGCGCGCACCTCCTCAAGTGTCAAAGGACCCGTCCTGCCAAACATATAACTGTCGTAGTCGTCGGAGAGCAACACCGGAGCTGCGTGATACAGCGCCCACGCGACCGGCGACAATAAGGCCACCACGACCAGTGTTGGTGCGACGGCGCTGGTACCGCCCCTCGATCGCAATTGCTCCGGACTGACCGCCCCACTCGTTCTCAGAAACTTTTTCCAGTACCAATAATTACCGAAGAGCCCGACGATGCCCAAAAGCAGTAAGGAGGCCACAATGCCCCATACGTCGTGTGCCCAGGCCGGCGCAAGCCGCATTTCCTCGACATAGAGTTCGAGCCCAACCGCCGCACACATCACGATCGTGACCCAAAGCAACGGCCAATAGAGCTTGCGGTACGCGAGCCAGAACATGTTGCCCAGCAACGCCGCCCAGTTAAGACTGATCTTCGATCCAGGTTTGTCGATGAACTGTTGCCAGGCCTTTCGATAGTAGGCAACGTTTCGACCAACGAATGTTTCGACCCTAGGGTCGTCCAGCATGGCCTAGCCCTCCGTGGCTCACCGAGATTTCTCAGTCACCAGTCCTGTATTCGAGTTTGCAGTCGGCCAGCGTCACGACGGTTCCGGGGTCCAGTGTCCCTTCGGCCACGCGCTGCCCATCCATATAGACCCCGTTAATGCTGCCAAGATCCAGGATTTGCACGGATTCACCGGTATCAATCAGCAAGGCGTGGCGGCGACTGACAGTCGGGCTGGCCAGGCGAATGTCGGCCTTGCCTGCCCTGCCGATCATGTACCTTCCAGGCTTAAGCTCAAGCTGCTGCTCAGGTTGGTCCGGGCACTGTATTACCAGGCGGCGGCATGCGGGCTCAGCAGAGGCCGTCTCGACCAGCGCCGGTTTCGGCGGCGATATTCTCGCCTCGATGGCCGCCTCGGCTCGCAGATTCCTCGCGGCGGCTGCGACAACTTGACAGGTTGCAGACTTCTGCCCGCTGTGGTGCCGAATCGTCATGCACTCCCTGAAGAGTTTGGCGACAACATGCGGTATGCCGCCACTCAGATTATGCAGGCGCTCGACAGCATCGAATTCGAACAGGTCCTGAATATCCCCGTAGCCTCCAGTGCCGCTCATGCTGCGCACGAACTCGCGCGTTTCAAAGATGGACAGTGGGCCGATTCTTACCGGTGTGCCGGATTCTGCACGGATCACGTTAAACGCGTCGTTTTGCAGCACGTCGGACAGTCGCGAGCTGCCGGTCAACAACACCATCAGGCTACGACCAATGTCTGACGACTTGTTTGAGGTCACGAGCCTCGCAATGCAGTCCAGCAGCCACATCGACTGTTCATCTGCTTTTTCGACGCATAACACGGTGCGGAGCTGATGGTTGCTTTGATACTCGAGAAACAGCGTCAAAACGTTTTGCAGATCTGACAGGGTGAGATCCTTCGGATCAAACCCGATGGCGCGGTTGATCTCTCCCAGCGCGGCCAGGGCGTTGGCCTGAGGGCTGCGCAGACGTACCGAAGTTGTGCGCTCATCAAGGGTATCGACGAACGCGCTGACAATCTGGCCAAGCTCGACGTTGTCCACCCCCACCATGACCGCAACGCGCTGCTGTCGGGCAAAAGCCTGTTCAAGTTTGGCGCACGCGCTTTCGTGGCGGCGCGTCAATGACGATGCGGCCGGCGCGACGCCTGCCCCCACGATGGCATCTTGCACGGGCGAGTGAACGCTCATTTTGTCGACCTCACTTGGCCTCGGAGACAAGGCCGCTATGGGTTCTTTTTGGTATGTCTTATTGTTATGGGCCCCAGTGTATGCCGAAAATTACATTATGTGAAGCCAGCTGAAGATTTCTTTCGTAAAATATTGTTATTCGTAAGTTTTCCCCACTTTTCTAATCCCACCACAAGTACAGGGATTTGCTCTTCTCGAGCTCCGCGCGCAGTTCCCGTTCCCCGTCGATGGCGTCCGGACACAGATCGACAACCTCGCGCAGGAAACCGTCTAGATCTCCAGGCAACGCGTCGAATTCGAGTGCCACACTGTCGCCACTCGCTTCTCGAACCTTGAGGCCATATTGCGCATCCCAACCTGACAGCACTTCCACCAGGTCATCTGTCGCCAGTCCCTCTCCGGACGTGGCCTGTTCGTAAAGCCGCGCAAATTTCGGGTCCCGTGCGGCCGCGAGCTCGTCCTGGTGCTGAAGCGCACTCTCTCCCATTCGCGACTCGAGCCAATCGGCGATCTCGTTATGCCCGCCTTGTCTCGCGTAGAAAGATGGTGTCCATTCTCCATCCTCATCCGCGCTGCGGTTGACATTGGCGCCTGCCTCGACGAGTCGTTTCGCGATTTCGAGGAAACCTTCGCGCGCTGCCACCATCAGCACCGTTTCGCTCTCGCCCGGCCGCTCTGGTGGCAGGCCGAAACGCAAGAGCAACTCCACGCACGCCGGTCTGTTGAACCTGACTGCGTTCGTGAGGTGGGTGGATGTCGGCTTCATCCCGTTCTCGAGCAGGAACTCGGCCATCCCCGCATTGTTGTCACCGAGCGCGTTGCCAAGCAGGTCGACGCGAAACGTCGCGAGTACCCTGAAATCATCTTCGGACTTCACCAGCTCGCGGGCCCCGTCGACATCGCCGTTGTCGATGGCACTTGCGAGTGCATTTATATGCTCGCCGCTCTTGTCTGCACCGTACGCATCGAGACTGTCCTGTATCTTGCGTCGTTTTGACTCATCGGCGAGCGTGCTCGCCATCCACGGCGTCCATCCGTTCTCGTCCGCTCGATTCGGATCTGCGCCACATTCAAGAAGCTTCGCAACGGCGTTCGACTCCCATTGATGGATCGCATGTGTCAGCAAGGTGCTGCCTCCCCGAACACGCCCTCGAGACGTGCTTCCTTCTGCACATACGGCGTTTGGATCCGCTCCTGCCTCAATGGCATCGGCGATCGCCTTGAGAGCCCCGGGCTTGCGAGGCTCCAGTACGGCGCGCATCAGGTTCTGGTTCGCCTTCTTGCTCATCGATGTATTGGCCCTTATCGCATAAAATACTTCAGTTATTCTTCTTATTTTGCTGTTTTTAATGATTTTTTTGGCAATGAAAAAGCGTGAATCCCATCACCGTATTCGTCGTTGCGTCGCGCCACACTGGCGATCCAGCCATTACGGACACTTCGTTGGAGGTGGGCCATGCAGAACATCATCGCAGGCGTTGTCCTGATCGCCATTGGCTTTTTCATGGACAGCTCAATCTTTTACGGCGACTTCACGCTGTTCAACATCTTCTTTGACGGGCTCGGGATAGTCTTTATCGGCAAGGGCCTGTTCAGCATGCTGGGCCAAAGCGCCAGCTAGACCCCGCTACACCCGTTGCAACGACAAACCCTGTGCCGACGACGGCGCAGGATTCGCTATGCCCGACACCTCGCGGCGCGCTACTGGACCGTACCGTCCGCCGCCAACCTGAGAATGAATGCGTCATCGTTGCCGAGATTTGCACCCGGACTGAATTCACCATCCGTAACTCCGGTAATGTACAGCAGGCCCTGCGCGTCCTCTATGACGCTACCGGAAAACATGTTGGCGTCGCTGCTGTCCGCACGTGTCGTCGCAATTTCCCGCCTGAAGACCTCGGTCCCGTCGGACTCGAGCCGCGTCAGGACGACAAAGCCCGAATCCGGATCGTTGGTCATCGGATCCAGGTTGGCAACGTAGTTGTAGATCAATCCATCACCATTGGCGGCGAAAGTCGGGTAAGTGAACGCATATGAATCCGGCACCCCGCTTGGATCGCAGTGCGTCCAGTCGGATGTCGACCCATCCGAGCTGTATTTGGTGACCTGCATAAACGAGTCATCACTCAGTGGTCCGCCGAAGCCAACTGCCCAGAGCGATTGATCCGGGGCGACGCTGACACGGTACACAAGCCCTTGTTGCGGAAGCCCGCAGGCGTTTGCGAAGTCGTTCAGCTCAGCTGTATTGACAACGGCTCCTGCCGGCGAGTATTCGACGATGAACGCACAGGGATTGCAAGGACGGGCGGCACCGGCTGCGGGCCAATAGAATCCGGACACGATGAGGTTGCCCGCCGCATTCGGCTGAATGCTCCGCAACCGGATATCGTCCCAATCCGCATTGTATGGCGTGACTGCATTATCAAACAGCCCCTCAAACGGAATCTGCCAGACCGTTGTGCCGTTGGATCCATCGACCTTGGTCAGCAATGAAGAGCCTCCCGTAATCCAGGACAAGACGTAAACATCCCCGTTGGCATCGACGCCGCCCTGGTACCCGGTCGCGGACGTCGGATCGAGTAATCCCTGGAAGTCGATGGGTGCCCTGAGCTGCTCGAGGCCGTCGTTGTCGAATTTGTACAAGATCCCACCCGCGTCGACTGACGGAGTTACCGACGTATCCCTGCCGGGCGCTATTACGAACGTACCGCTGCCATCGGGGTCCGGTAGAAGTACGCGGCTATTATCATCGCCGGCTGTGCCAAACTGCGTCGTCCAGACCACGTTGCCCCGCCGATCGAGCTTGCGAATATAGGCATCAATTGCCCCATTGCTCGGCGTGCTGCCAATTTGGCCCTCCGTGGAGCCGCCAAGGACAAAGCCGCCGTCCGCGGCCTGGTAGAGTCCTGAAGTCGTCGCGCTATCCAATCCCGACGTCCCGAACTGGAGCGTCCCGCTCCACTGGAATATATCGATCGATACCGTCGCCGCGTCAGACGTCTGGAAACCGTCGTCGGCTGTCACGGTGAAGCTGTCGGCGCCGTCCTGAGCCGGGTCGGGCGTGTACGTGAACGCGCCGGTTGCCGAATCGAAATTCGTGACCGTGCCCTTTGTGGGCCCTGTAGCAACCGCGAACGTCAGCGTGTCGCCTTCAACATCGGTGGCCGTGACCACGCCGCTGATCGCGACAATCTCGCTGGTTTCGAAACTATCGCCCACGACGGCCGGTTTGGTGTTGACGTTAATCGTTACGGTCGCCGCGGCCGATGTCGCCGCCGCATCCGCTGCGGTGAACGTGAACGAGTCCGCGCCCGAGAAGCCGCCATTGGGCGTGTACGTGAAGTCTGCGTTGCCCGCGCCGCTCAGCACCACCGTGCCCGACGATGGCATGGACGCAACGGCATACGTCAATGCGTCACCGTCAGCGTCGGTCGCTGTCAGGGTGCCGTTCAGATCCTGGCCGGGATCCGTTGCGGCGGTAAGATTGTTGGCGACCGGCGCGCGGTTTGCGATGGGCTGAGGTGCCGGCGCACCGCCGCCGCCCCCGCCGCCGCAAGCCGTTAGAAATGCGACAAGAATCCCCCCAAAAACGATATTGCGCATC